>Ga0315291_10000844_pt1 | contig 40988 bp, 34 predicted proteins | sample YL17G12_20_MG_FD_203070 | JGI IMG/M metagenome (GOLD analysis project Ga0315291, IMG submission 203070) | Sediment microbial communities from Yellowstone Lake, YNP, Wyoming, USA - YL17G12_20 | ecosystem: Environmental > Aquatic > Freshwater > Lake > Sediment | place: USA: Wyoming | collected...
GAGGCGGGGCTGTGCTTTGAGCACGAAATTTTAGATTGTAGCGCCCTGATGGTTAAAAATGGATCGTTAACCTGTGCCTTGAGCACGAATAGCAGACTGAGCCGATGCTGTTAGCCAGCACAAAGAGTATGCTTATGAATTAAAAAAGCAAAAGGAGCAAATCATAACCGTTGATGGCTGACCTCATAGCAGCCCTGCCATCTTCGCCCTCGGCGAGTGGCGGGGTTTTAGTTTGTCATTCCCGCGAAAGCGGGAATCCAGTTTCTTAGTGTTCATTGTTCGTTGTTACCACTACGAACTATGAACTAAAAACTCACGACTACGGAGGGAACTGAGACATCAGTTCCCTCCGTATATGGCGCGAACTTGCGCAAAAGTGTCGAAAACTAAGGGATTTCCTGATGGTAAAAACAGGTGCAAAAAGTGCTTAAGTGCTTATGGGTAAAGGGGTAATAAATTTTTTTAAAAAGTGGGTTTCTAAGGGTTTTCGACTTGCGCGCTTTTGCCGAACAACTGTTTTAAACAACTGTTTAAAACATTTGTTTAAAACAAGCGCTTTATATTGCCTAGATTAACATCGAAGATGCTTCCCTTTACGATGAAAAGTAATGCCAACTAATGGCAAGTAATGTCAAGTTGCGTTTTTACGCTGAAAACAAAGATGGTCATCGTCCTTGACCTTGACCAACTATGACCATCTTTGACCAACAACGATTTTTACACTAAAAATCGTTGTTGGTCCACCACAGGCAGATTTAGAGCTTTTCCACTGCTCAACTGTTCACCTGTCTAATCTCCCGCGACCTGTCCGGCGTAGTCTCTTAGGGACGAAGTCGGAAGCGCGTTCACGGCAATAAACTCTTCGGGAAATTAGTATGGGGTCCCAGGATTTCGACGCGAGTTATTGTTCTTTAACAAATTTCAATTTAAGCTCTTCAAAAAACTCATAAAGGTCTATGGACTTAACTCTATAATGCGAAGCAACCATCGGTATTCTATTGGGGAGGTCTTTCCTTTCTTGGGTGATAACAGTTGCACCTTCTGATTTGGCCAAAGCAATCAAGAAGGGGTCGGCATCGGGTTCACCCGTTTGTAATTTCTTTTTGTCAAGTAAATCTGGATAATTTTTTGCGACGTCTTGAGCAATTATAAACACTTCCGGACTGGTTGGAATAAAGAAGCGTTTTTTATGCGATTTTGCCCATTTCTTTAGTCGGTCGTCTTTACCCAAATATCTCATTATTTCGTCATACACAACCATTGTGGAAAAGATATTTTCCTGTTTAATAAGAGATTCTATTTCATCCCAGATGGCCTGGTAGGTTGGTTTATCCTGAGGATGATGCACCATCAATGTTATCAAAACATTGGTATCAACAACATAACTATCCCCAAAGGGGAGTTTCATAACCTATATCGCTTCTTTAACCTTGGATATCTTATCAGATGTTACACCCAGATAATCGGCCACCCTCATCTCATCAATCTTCTTGCGTTCGTAGGCATCAAAAGCCATAGAAACATATTTCTTGCCTCTTTCCTTAAGGCAAATCTTGATTTCATCTTTTTTACCCCTGCCGAATGGTTCTTTATATTTACTTTTCCATTCTTTGTGTTTTTTGAGGTAATAGTTCTTAGTGGTCAAACCTAATATCAATAATCGCCTTAAGATAACTTCTTTGCTAACGTTGAAATCTCGCGCAATATCTCTCAGAAAACTCTCGGGCCATTCCCTTGTTTTGACGTTTGTTTTGACAATAGAATGATTTAATAATTCATCTTTCGGAACCAGAAATGCCCCCGCAAAATGGTTACAGAATTTTTCGTGAGAGATATTAGATTCCTCCAAATCACAGATACCGCCCTCCCGTAATAGTAAATGGGCCAACTCATGGAAAAGTGTAAAAATCTTGGCTGATGTCTCGTCAGACCTTCTCAAGACAATCGCGGGGACATCTTCATCAATCAGAGAAAATCCTCTTATTTCCCTATTCATGGTAATGCTAATCTGAAATACTAATATCCCATTGTTTTCTAATATTTTTATCCACTCCTCCAAAGCGGTTTCTTTCGCAAAAGAGGTGGAGCGGGGAAAGCCCTTAATTCCAAACTGTATTCTCACCTTTTCTGCCAGTGTTTCCGGGTTGTTGGATAGATTTGCCTTTATGAATAGTTTCCTACTCTCTTCACCTAATTCTTTAATTAACTCAATGGCAGAGTATTGAAAACGTCTGGCTTTTCGGATAGCTAAATGTGTTTTAGGCTTGAGCGATTGTTTCTCCTCAGATGAAAGTGTTCGGAAATCCTTAGGGAAAGGGGGTTCCTTGGGTGGAGCAGGTAATAAAAATGCACTTAGTGGTCTCCTGTAAATCGTCGACAATAATTCAATCTGAGCAAAAGTAGGTTTTGCAGCACCCTCTTTCCCCTCCCACTCTTTTATAGTGTTTATCGTTATCCCTTTTATCTTCTTGACGACCTCATCTACACTCATCCCAATACTTTCTCTTGCCCAGATAAGTACGGCTGGTTCTACTGAAACATTAAATGATTTACTGGACATATCTATTTTCTCCTATTTACAACTTTTGTGCTCATCTGCGTATTCTCGGGATAGATAGTCTACGGCTCACTACTTAAATATCCTCCTATATACTTTCAAAATCGCTTCTTGAAATCCAAATCCGCGGGGACACCATACTTATTTCCATTACAATACCAAAAGCCGCATCTTCTGGCCTTAAATCGGCATTATACTGCCAAACCCACTATAAATCCTCATTTACTTCCCGTCAATCAATAATGGTGAATCATTCTTTCGGCCAGCACCGACAATCCGTGTTATTTTACAGTCAGCCAGTAAATTGCCTTTGGCAATGGGCGACAAAGTCGCCCGGCAGACGAGATAAAGGTCTTGCGCATCCCTCAAGAGAGAGCACAGACCTTATCGAGTATGCCCCTCCGGCTGACTAAATCCGTGGAATCTGTGTAATCTGTGGTTAAACCTTTTTGTGCTTTTTCGTGGCTAAAAATTCTCTGAGGTCTCGGCGTTCTCCGCGGTGAAAATTGTAATTAAAAAATTTGTTTTTGAGTGCCTTTTTTTTGTTGCAAATGCCCCGGCTTTCCGCCATAACAGTCAACTACGTTGCCGGCACAATCGTGTCCGCCGTAGGCGAGACCCCGCCGCAGGCGAGGTCTCACCAAAAGGTGGACTCGCTTTTAGGCGGGTGTGTCGGCTTGTTCGGACTTTAGGTTCTAAACATATTATGGAGGTTTTTGGAACATGGCAAAGCAAAGGGAGTCGTTGGTTGTGGCCAGCAAGATAAGGGCCTACATAAAGAGCAAGAAGATGCTAACCTCGTCTGAGGCGCTCGGCGCCATCAGCGATAAGGTCCATTGCATACTCGATGCCGCTGCTATCAGGGCCAAGGCCAACCGTCGCAGCACTATTAAAGCTCAGGACCTATAACTCGTCCAGGACCCCGTTCTTGCTTTCGCCTGTCGCCTCGACTCGCCCCAGCGTCTTGCTGTCGCAAGACAGCAGCAGGGGCGGAGGCCGGCAAGAAAGCTTGGGGGGAGCCGGACATGACCCCCTGAAATTGAGCAGGTTAAGCTCTACGGTGAGCTTGCCTGCCCTGCAACTTGTCCTCCGTAGCGCCTGCCATCCATAGCACGCAGTGCGACGGATGGTCAGCGAAGGAGGAAGCTTTAGCGAAGCGGGGAGCTTTGTCGCAGTGTCGAACCATCGGGGGTATATAAAATAAGCCGTCCCGCACCTATTTTGAGTTATTGGTGTTGGCCAGGGGTGGCGTTTGGTTCCTGTTCCAACGAGACATAGGAAAGTGGTGGTTGCAGCTCAAAATAGGTGCGGAACGGCCTTTTTCTGAGGGTGCTAACCACAAGTTCGCTCGGCTGGCAACCGCGATAACGTCGGTATGCGCTGTGTTATCAGTCGTTTGCCCAGACTAATCCAGGCCAGGCCTCGAAAATGACGCAAATTTTCCAAAATTTGTCTTCGATGGCGATGGGATGCCTCCTTCCCTGCGGCGACCGGTAAAATATCCCCTAATACTACTCGAATTGCCGCATTAAGCAAAAAATGCTCAACTGCCGAACGTCAAATTCCCGATTATTATATAAGGCAGCGGTAATTTTGAGTGGTATTTTTGTTTCGGGACGCAATAAAGGCAGTCTAACTTCCTGTCGATAGGTGGTTTGTTGACAGACAGTGGTTTCACTTAGCCAATCTCTTCAGTTTGCAGGACTACCTGTGGCTGGTCGGCTGATTATAAATTCTTAGCTATTTGATGGTTACGACAGTTAGGCAACGAGGAGCGAAATGAAGGTCCTTATGTTGGGTTGGGAGTTTCCGCCGTTTATCAGTGGGGGGCTGGGGACGGCGTGCTATGGTTTGACGAAAGCTCTTGACCAGATGGGAGTGGAAATCACCTTTGTGCTGCCGACGATGGTTCAAAGCCGATATGCCACCCACGTAAAGCTCCTGACGCCAGGTATGCAGCAAAGTCGTCATACCCCTTTCAAAGTGCGTTCACTAAGAAATGTGGTTTTTCGGACTATAACGTCTCCCTTGCAGCCGTATTTGACGGACAATGCCTATCAGCAGAGAATAGAGCGGTCGTTGGCGCAGATACGGGCCGCACATGGTCAGACGGGGCAGTTCACCGGGACACTCGACTATAGCGGGGATATGTACAGTGAGGTCCAGCGTTACGCGGACCTTGCGGTGCGCTTAGCTGCCGAGGAGGAATTCGACGTTATACACGCGCACGACTGGATGACATATCCTGCTGGTGCGGCGGTTGCGAGGGCGAGCGGCAAGCCCTTAGTAGTTCACGTTCACTCAACGGAATTTGACCGGAGCGGGGAGCACGTCAACCAGGTGATATACGACATCGAGCGGATGGGAATGCACGTAGCGGACAGGGTCATCGCCGTAAGTTACCTGACGCGGAACATCATAATCAGCCGATACGGGGTCAGCGGGGACAAGGTGGAGGTGGTTTACAACGGCGTCGAAAGAAACGGTGGCTCCAACTGGCCGGTGGGGGATACAACCATAAAAAAGGACGAGAAGGTCGTTCTGTTCTTAGGCCGAATCACAATGCAAAAAGGCCCGGACTACTTCCTCAGGGCAGCCAAGAAGGTCCTCGAAAAGATGGACAACGTCAAATTCGTGATGGCCGGCTCCGGGGACCTTATGCATCGCACAGTCGAGATGGCCGCCGAATTAGGCATCGGCAGCAAGGTTTTGTTCACGGGCTTTCTCCGCGGCGAGGACGTGCAGAAAATCTACAAAATGGCGGACCTTTACGTGATGCCCTCTGTGTCGGAGCCATTCGGAATAGCTCCCTTAGAGGCGCTCGACAACGATGTTCCGGTCATTATCAGCAAGCAAAGCGGCGTCTCCGAGGTCCTCAAGCACGCTCTCAAAGTCGATTTCTGGGACGTTGACGAAATCGCCAATAAAATCATTGCGGTGCTGAAGTATCCGCCCCTCGGAATTACCCTGAGAAGTCACGGCAATTACGAGGTGCGGAAGCTGCAGTGGAAAGATTCCGCCCAAAGATGCGCAAAAATATACGAGGAAGCGCTCGTTGGAGCGGTATAGGCAAGGAACTGGATTCCCGCGTGCGCGGGAATGACAAGACAATCAACAGGAACCAAGGGAATGGCTTCAGTTTGTTTTTACTTTCAGGTTCATCAGCCGACACGGCTAAGACACTATACCGTCTTTGACAACAACGCGTATTATTTCGACGACCACAAGAACGCCGAAATCTGCAGGAAGGTAGCCGGCAAATGTTACCTCCCGGCCAACCGGCTAATTCTGGACCTGATACGCAGATTCGACGGCAGATTCAAAGTGTCATACAGCATCACCGGAGTCCTCCTGGAACAGCTTGCCGCATACGCTCCTGAGGTCCTCAGCACCTTTGACGCGCTGGCCCGGACGGGCTGTGTGGAATTTTTGGCAGAGACGTATTATCACAGCTTGAGTTTTCTATACTCGCGTAATGAGTTTGCACAACAGATTGACAAGCATACCAAGACGATTGAGGAGCATTTCGGGCAGACGCCGCGAGTGTTCAGGAACACGGAGCTTATTTATAACAACGACCTGGCTTCGATGATTGAGTCGATGGGGCGGTTTGACGCGATACTATGCGAAGGCGCCGACCACATCTTAGGATACCGAAGCCCCAATTTTGTTTACAGCCCCAAAGGGTGCAATAATCTGCGACTGCTTCTAAAAAATTACCGGCTGAGCGACGACATTGCCTTTCGGTTCTCCAACCGTGACTGGTCCCAGTGGCCTCTGACGGCGGACAAGTTCGCACACTGGATAAGCAAGGTCAACGGCAACGGATTTGTCGTGAACCTCTTTATGGACTACGAGACCTTCGGCGAACATCAATGGCAGGATACCGGCATCTTTGATTTTATGCAGCATCTGCCGGGCGAAATTCTCAGGCACCCGGACAATAATTTCAAGACGCCGAGCGAGGTTGTAAAGGCGTATCCGCCCATCGGCGTCGTTGACGTGCCTCACGTGATAAGCTGGGCCGATATTGAAAGAGACCTGTCGGCGTGGCTTGGCAACGCGATGCAATCCAACGCCATTCACGAGCTGTATCGTATCGAGAGGAAAATCAAAAGTTTCGGCGACAAGAAGATTTTAGATGACTGGCGAAAAATGCAGACCTCGGACCACTTCTACTATATGTGCACAAAGTATTTTGCAGACGGGGACGTGCACAAGTATTTCAACCCCTACGATTCACCATACGAGTCCTATATCAACTTTATGAACATCTTAGGCAACCTGCAAGGCCGCTGCGCCAAACATACATCTGCGGTTTCGGCGGGGCAGGTTTCCAAGCAGCACGCGGTGGTTCGACAGGACTTGCCACAGGTAGGCGCAGTAGCAGCGAACTGACCGGATTTAATTAGCCACAGAGAGCACACCTCTGCCTACGACTTGCAGGGGCAGGAAGGACACAGAGATTTTCTATTTCAGATTTAAGATTTCAGATTTCAAACATGGAATCGCTCATCAGAAGGATGGCGGGTAAACCCGCCACACGGCCGGCGGGTAAACTGTGCGAGGGTGTTCTAAAGGCGAGAGAGTTAAAGCATTTATGATTTGGGTCCCCTGTTCCTAACCCAAGCAGCAGTTCTCGGGGATGACGCAAAGCGTCAATTGTGGATTCGGCGGATTTTTACCCCGGATTTCCCTAAAATTAGGATGTCCCCTTTTGTTTCCTTTTGTTTCCCCTCGCGTAGGCACCCCCCGGAGTCAAGGGGTTCGGTTCAAAAGGGGAACAACAATCCCCGAAGCGGGGACAATAACCCCCGAAGTCAAGGGGTTCGGAAACATATAACATAACCCCCGAAGTCAAGGACTTCGGGGGCTAAATAGGCACTGGCGAGGCCAGTGGTTTGAGGTTAAAATCCAATTATGGGAAAAACACTCGGGTATATGGTGACATTCACAACATACGGGACATGGCTGCAAGGGGATAAGCGAGGATGGGTTAAAAATGCAAATATTTACCAGGTAAATCCCTGCATAGAAGAAGCGAACAAGGAACAGATGCAGCATACTGCGGTCAGATTGTCAAAAATAGAACGTGACTTAGTGCGAGAAGCAATGCTTGGAAAGGCGAGAGAGCGAAAACAAAAGGTTTATGCAATCAGTGTGTGGTCGAACCACGTGCATATAGTTTTTGAGAACGCTGGATGGCCGATTTCTCAAGTGGTGCAAGCGTACAAGAACGCAGCGACGGTAGCTTTAAAGAAAAACGGTTTCTGTGGTAAAGTGTGGACAAGCGGGTACGATAAGCGTTACTGTTTTGATGAGAAAGCACTGAGAAAAAGAATCGAATACGTTGAGGGACATACAAAAACAGGGACGGTAACCCCCGAAGTCAAGGGGTTCGGAAACATATAACATAACCCCCGAAGTCAAGGACTTCGGGGGCTAAATATCTTGAAAGGGGGCAGGTTACGGGGTATATTCGGGCGGAGAATGTTATGTTGACTCTGGAAAAGGCAAACGAGAAGGCCGGGATATACGTTGAGACGGCCAATGTCCCACTTGAGCAGTTGTTAGAAAAAGAGTGGCTGCTGACCAACACAAGGGGAGGGTATGCCTCATCGAGCGTCGTCGGGTGCAACACGAGGCGTTATCACGGCCTGCTTATCGGCTCATTAGACCCGCCGGCCAACAGAATCCTGGCGCTATCGAACTGCCTTGAGACGATATTCTGGGGCCCCGGCAAGTTCAATCTCGGCACGTGTGAATTCCCCGATAAAATCTCGCCGGACGGGTATCTACGCCTCAAGCGATTTAGCCAGGACACAGGTGTTCATTTTCATTACGAGCTTGGCGACCTTCGGCTGACAAAATCCGTATATCTGTCCGGCGAGCAGGATACAGTCGCGGTTGCATACGATTTTAAGGAAGTCCATCGGCCGGTTGATTTTGTCCTGCGACCCTTAGTTGCTCTTCGTGATTTTCATTCGCTCCAGAAGGCAAGCGCCCGGATTACATCCGAATCGGTCGCCGACGGGTTGATTATTCGTCACGAGTCGGGCGACTCGTGTCAGTTGCTTTTGAATTGTCCCGGCGCGAGTTTTGAAGAAGACCCGCAGTGGTGGTTCAATTTTGTATATCGTTCAGACAGGGAAAGAGGGCAGGAGTTTACCGAGGACCTTTTCAGCCCGGGCGTTTTCAGATGTAAAATTGATTCGCCGACGAGATTGGTTCTCTGGGCGAACCTCAGCAGAGAATATAGGCCGGGCCGATATGTGCTGCCGGATATTGAAGACGTTATCCGGACACTGCACGAAAACCATAATGCCGTCGTGGCAGCGGCGAAGGAGGACAAAACTCTCCAAACGCTTTATGCTGCCGCTGACCAGTTTGTTGTAAAACGCACTACGCACGACGCACTACGCACGACGATTCTCGCGGGGTTTCCGTGGTTTGCCGACTGGGGAAGGGACGCATTTATATCGCTGCCGGGCTTGCTGTTAGCGACGCGGAGATTCGATGAGGCGAAATCCGTTTTAGTCGCCTTCGCTGAGGCAGCAAATCAGGGTATGATTCCCAATTTCTTCGATGACTACACCGACACGGCACAGTTCAATAGTGTGGATTCGTCGCTGTGGTTTATAAACTCCGCCTTTGCGTTTCTGGACGCCTCGTGCGACCGCGTGACTTTTCAAGAGCAGCTTTTGCCGGTTATTATTTCGATTATCGATTCTTACCGGCGCGGCACAATGTTTGGTATCCACACCGACAATGACGGACTTATCACCGCAGGAGACAATAACACACAGCTCACCTGGATGGATGCCAAATACGACGGCGTTGCCTTTACACCTCGATACGGCAAAGCGGTTGAGGTCAATGCCCTATGGTATAACTCACTGATGCTGCTTTCACATTTCTATGACGACGATAAACGTCCAGACCGGGACCTGAAACACGAAATTGACAAGGTCAGGAAAAGTTTTTACAGATTATTCTGGAATGAGTCGTGGGGCTGGCTGAATGACTGTATTTTGCCCGACGGCGCAGTCGATGCGACTTTGCGACCAAACCAGATATTCGCCGTGTCTTTGCCTTTTTCGCCGTTGTCGCTTGCGCAGCAAAAAGCGGTCGTGAATATCGTCGAGAAAAAACTGCTCACTCCTTTTGGACTGAGAACGCTATCCCCTGACGACGGCAGGTACCACGGCATATATACCGGTCCGCAGGGCGACCGCGACCGGGCCTATCATCAGGGGACGGTCTGGCCATATCTTATTGGCCCGTTCGTGGAGGCGTTCCTGAAGATCAATGGATTCAGCCGGAAAAGCAAAAGTGAGGCGGGGCGATTCATTGAGCCGTTGTTGAGCCACTTGACCAATGACGGGTGTATCGGCCAGGTCAGCGAGATATTCGACGGCGAGCCGCCGCACAAGCCAAAAGGGTGCTTCGCCCAGGCCTGGAGCGTCGCCGAACTCATACGCGCTTATCTGCTCGTCAGGGATTAAGCCCGTTCGCTTATTTCGATAATCACCACCCTTTAGATTTCCCGCTGATTTGTTATAATTTTGCTCGTCTGAATCCCGATGAATCGGGATGAATTTGGAGGACGCAAAAATGGGACGCATAATCATTTTAACGGTGGCGGCAATGGCGCTGTTCTGTCAGCCAGACTGCCTTGCCGCCGCAGTAAGTAACACGAGTGATGGTAACGAGGCCCGTTCGGAAGGCCCCGAAACAAAAAAACCAAGGCCGAGGGTCGAATCTGTAACGATGGTCGATTTCTATATGCGGGACGGCAACACGGTCTCCGGCAAGCTGCTTAGTGAAGACAGCACACAGGTTGTCGTTGAGCAAGTGGTTGACAAGACAATCACCACCAAGACCTACAGTAAAAGAGAGATAGATACGCGGACGCTGCGGACAAGGCCTATCCCGGAATCGCAGTATTACACCCGACTTGCCGAATACTTTACGGCTCAAACGTGGGATTTCAGGGACGACCCGGATGAGTTTATTCAGGCCATTCGCTGCTACGAAAGGGCAAAGCAGTCGTTGGGGCAGTCCGGAGCCGAACCGGAAAGAATTACGGAAATCGACAAGGCAATCAGAAAGGTGCAGGATGACAGGGACGTCTGGACCAGAGAAGTCGAATCGCGTGTTAAACTGAAGAAACTTGAGTTCGATGCCGAGGCGGAGAACCGGCTTAAAAAGCTCGAACGCGATGTTGCGGACAGCATCACAAGGGTCAATGAGAGCATCAAATATCTGGACAAGACCGCTGCAGATATGAAGGGCGATTACGAAAGGATCGAGAAGGCAATCGCGGGGTTGAACAAGGACTTCGTCAAGCAGATAAATGACCTCCAGGCCCGGCTTCGGGATGACGAGGTGGTAATCAATGACCTTTCGTATCGGATGCTCTGGCTTCAGCAACTGCCGCCCGCCGGCGTGAAGTAATGCAAGTCCTTTCGAGCCGGGTGAAAAACAGAGAGACGAGCTATTAGAATTCCTGGGCCATCTTCCCGGCTTTTTCGATTGCAGCGGCACGTTTTTGCTCTGCGACCGCCGGCCCCGCAGCCAAGGTCGGCTCGACAATCACGGAGCGAACGTCTGTGAATCCGATGAATCCGAGTATCAGCTCAAGATACTTTTTCTGCAGGTCGAATGCCTCGGCCGCAGTCCCCGCCGCATATTCCCCGCCGCGGGCATACACAACGAGGACGGATTTGCCCGTAACCAGACCTTTGTAATTGCCTGCTGAATCGACTGTGAACGTCTGGCCCGGCTGAACGATGACGTCGATATACTGCTTGAGGCGATACGGTATCGAGAAGTTCCACATCGGCACGGCCATCACGTATTTATCAGCACCCTTGAATTCATCAATAACCGCAACGACCTTTTCCCAGGCCCGTTTTTCCTCGTTTGAATGCGGCTTGCCGTGCATTATCTTGTATTTGCCCGATACCGCCGCACCGTCAAACGCGAACATCTTCGCCGTGAAAAGGTCGAGCACCTTCACTTCATCTTTGGGATGTGCTTTTTTGTACGCCTCGACAAACGCGTCCGCCACTGCCGCCGAATATGACCGTTCATTTATCGGCGACGCCTTGATATACAACACCTTGCTCATAATGCCCTCCGTGAAATATCTGTAATCCAGTAATTATTTTTCTGCGGCCTGTTTCTCAATCGCCGCCCTGACCTTGCTTATAAATTCTACTATTTTACCAATGCAGTTGTTTGTGTATTTTAGGTTTTCCTCGATAATGCCGACGATTTTTGAGCCGATGATGACGCCATCGGCGCCGGCTTTGGCGACCTCGACGGCGTGCCGGGGCGTGCTTATGCCGAAGCCAACGCACACAGGCACGTTGGTTTCTTTCTTAATCCTGCCGACAAGTCCTTTCACGGAACCGGATAGTTTATCCCTGCTTCCAGTTACTCCCAGCAGCGATACTGCGTAAATGAATCCCGTTGTTTTCGAGGCAATCAGCTTCAAACGCTGCTGACCCGTGTTTGGCGTAACCATAAAAACCGTATCAAGCCCAGCTTTTTTTGCAGGCCCAACAACCTCATCAGCATCGTCAATACTCAAATCGGCGACAAGAACGCTGTTCACGCCCGCCTTGTGAAAATCGCGGAAGAACTTTTCCGTGCCGTATTGGTAAATGAGGTTGTAATACATCAACAGGCCGATAGGGATGTCCTTGTGTTTTTTGACTTCCGCAATAAATTTCAGTGCCTTTTTAACCGTCATACCGTTTTTGAGCGAGCGAATGTCGGCCTTTTGAATCGTAGGGCCGTCTGCTATCGGGTCTGAAAATGGTATGCCCAATTCGAGAATATCCGCACCGGCGTCTATGGCCTTATTCACAATCGCCAAGCTCGTCTTGTAGTCCGGGTCGCCGATTACAAAAAACGGTATTACCGCGGCCCGGTTCAATCCTGAGAATACCTGTTTATATGTTATCATCAATCAATCCTTAAGGGGTCTATGCTTTTCAACTATTCCAACGTCCTTGTCGCCCCGGCCTGACAGGTTCACTACTGCTATCGTTTTCGCCGGCAGTTTACCTTTCTGACTTATCAGGTAAGCAAGTGCGTGCGTGCTCTCAAGCGCAGGCAAAATACCTTCGGTCCTGCATAACAGTTCGAAGGTATCGAGCACCTCTTCATCTTCAGCAGCGACATACTCGGCCCTGCTGGTGTCCTTCAGATAACAATGCTCAGGCCCAACCGCAGGATAGTCCAGCCCTGCGCTTATGCTTTCGGTTTCGTTCACCTGTCCGTCGTTATCCTGAAGCAGATATGCCTTTGAGCCGTGCAATATGCCTACTTTGCCCGCTGAAAGGGATGCTGCGTGTTTGCCGCTCGATAAGCTCCTGCCGCCCGCCTCGACGCCAATCAGGTGCACGTTCTTGTCTTCCAAAAAACCCGCAAATATCCCTATCGCGTTGCTGCCTCCACCGACGCAGGCGACGACCATATCCGGCAGCCGGCCCAATTTATCAAGACATTGCTGTCTTGCTTCTTTTCCGATGCAACTCTGGAAATGTTTCACTATTGTCGGATACGGATGCGGCCCCGCGGCCGAGCCGAACAGGTAAAACGTATCCGTGACGTTGGCCGTCCAGTATCGAAGGGCATCGTTTATCGCATCCTTCAACGTCCCTGTCCCGCCCTCGACCGGCACGACCTGCGCCCCGCACAGTTTCATTTTGTGGACGTTCACGCTTTGCCGTTCGATGTCGGTTACGCCCATAAAAATCTTCGTCTCCATCGCGAACAACGCGCCAATCATCGCCGTGGCAAGACCATGCTGCCCCGCGCCGGTCTCGGCTATCAGCTTGGTTTTACCCATATACTTGGCCAGTAGCCCCTGGCCCAGGGTATTGTTTACCTTGTGCGCTCCGCCGTGAAGCAGGTCCTCGCGCTTGAGATATACCTTGAAGCCCACGTATTCGCTGAATCGCCTGGCGTGATATAACGGCGTGGGTCTTCCCGCGTAGTCGGCCAGAAGCTGCGACAGTTCATTCACGAAGTTCTTGTCCTGATAGAACCTGTAGAACGCTTCCTCCAGCTCCTCCAGAGCCGGTATCAAGACCTCCGGCACGTAAAAGCCGCCGTAATCTCCGAATCTGCCTTTGTATTTCATAATTTCATACCTTTAATACAAAAAGGTTTATCCGTCTGTGAGGGATTTAGCCACAGAGTTTTTTAGCCACAGAGGACACAGAGCACACAGAGAATTAAAATTATTAAAAAACTGATTCGCATTTAATCGTAATATATCGCTAATCACATCACTCGCATTTATCGATACGTGAGTTCTGTTCTTTATCAAATTTCCAGAGTGCCTTTTCTACCACTCTTATAGAAAGGCCATATTTTTTTGATAAACTCCTTATTCTTTTACAATAGTTCTCCCAGAAATAAAATTTATATGATGACGGCTGTTTCATCCTTAAAGAGCGTATGACTCTGAAATCCATTATGGGATACTTGTCCGGGAAGGCAAAATGTAAAATAGTGGAAGCAACGGGGTATCCAACCCCCCTTAGTCCGCCTTTTTGTCCCAGTAACGATTCAATTCGACTTTTCTCATCTCCCGTCCCAAAGGAGTTCCGAGTAATTTTCGCAATTATCGGAGGAGCATTTTCCTTAGCATATCTTCTTGTTCTTGGCGATTTCCAGTTTAAGACATCATACAGGTTATTTTGTGTAAGATACCTCTGTCTCTTAAGAGTATTTTTAAGCCGCTCTTCATTGCGTTTATCTTCAGGGCTATAGCAATCTTCATATTTCTGTGCCCAATAAATGACGTTGTTTTTATTAAATTTAAACATAATTCTCTGTATTCTCTGTGGCTATTAAAGGGCCACCCGTTTAACACCATCGATAAGTCGTTTCTCGCCGAAGTTTACTATCAGTCCTTGCCTGAGATTTGTCGCCTTGAGATAAGACAGGGTCTGAGCCAACGCGACCTCCGGCATCTTGGACAGCGATTTTATTTCTACAACTACTTCGTCCTCGACAAGCAGGTCAATTTTCTGGCCTTTGATGACTTTGCCTTTGTAAATAATATCAGCGGGCACTTGTCTTTTATACTTTATCCCCTGCAGTTCAAATTCATAGCACAAGGCCTCTTCATAAATCGATTCAAGTAGTCCTGGGCCAAGCTCCCGATGGACTTCTACTGCAGCCCTGATTATTTTCTCTGTCAGCTCGTCAGCCATTTTCTTTTTTTCTCTGTGTCCTCTGTGTTCTCTGTGGCTAAAACCCTCTGTGGCTTTTAATCCGCCTACGGCGGATTAACCTCGCAAGTCCTTTATCTTGTCGAAAAGTTTTCGCATTTTGGCGTGGTCTTTTTTGCCGGGTTTTGACTCAATGCCGCTGCAAACATCGATTCCGTAGATACCCAGCCCAACCGCTTTTGTCACGTTGTCGGCGTTGATGCCACCTGCCAGGAAAACGCGCTTGGTGACGTTGCCTATGATGTTCCAGTCGAAGGACAGTCCCGTTCCGCCATATTTCTTCGGGTCGAAGGCATCCAGCAGAATCGCATCGGTAAAGTATTTCTCCGCGAGCTTAATGTCCTTTTCATCTTTGACTCGAATCGCCTTCATCGTCCGCGCGTTGAGAGACTGGAACTGTTCGCAAAACTTCGGGTTTTCGTCGCCGTGAAGCTGCACCCAGTCGAGCTGGCATTCTTCGATAATCTGCTCGATGCGTTCAAACGGGTCGTTCACAAATAAGCCAACAATGTCAACGAAGGCGGGCAGCCGGTCTATTATTTTTACCGCGTCCGCCGGTTTTAAGTATCGGGGGCTTTTTGGATAAAAATTGAACCCCAGCATATCGGCGCCCATATCGGCCGCGGCAAACGCGTCCTCATAGTTTGTCAGGCCGCAAATTTTCACTTTGACTGCCAGCATTCTCATTGTTGTTCCTTTCTCACTTAGCCACAGAGGACACAGAGGACACAGAGATTACAAAGTAAAAAGGCAAAAGTTAAAAGTAAAAACACCGTTAATCAGTCCGCCGAAGGCGAGACCTCGCCAAATGGCGGGGGTAAATCCGTGTCGTATCTTTTTCATTATATTAGACGTTCTTAACTATTCGAAACCTTAACAAGTTTTTCGAGCCGCTGTATCGCCGCACCGCTGCCGATAGATTGGTCGGCTATGCGCATCGCCGAGGCAAAGTCGGACGCCCGACCGCCCACAATTATCGCCGCCGCGGCGTTGAGGACAACAATATCTTTTCTCGCACCAGTATCTTTTCCGCTCAGGATGTTTTTTACAATTTCGGCGTTGTTTTTTGCGTCGCCGCCCGCCAGCGTATCCAAAGCCGTCATTTTTATTCCACAGTCGGTCGGATATAGCGTCTGTTCGGTCAATCTGCCCGCCTTGAGTTCCGTAATCTTTGTTGGCCCCATAGTGCTGATTTCGTCAAGGCCGTTACTGTGCACAATCATAGCGTGCCTGATGCCCAGAAGGTTCAATGCCTCCGCAACGACCGGCATAAGGGCCTCGTCGGCGACGCCCAAAACCTGGGCCTGTGCGCCGGCTGGGTTCGCCAGTGGCCCGAGGATATTGAAGACAGTCCGAAAGCCGAGTGCCTTTCGCACCGGTTGGACGTATTTCATAGCCGGATGATACTTTGGCGCAAACATAAATCCTATCCCAGCTTCCTTTATGCACCGGGCCACAATTTCCGGCCCCGCTTCGATATTGACGCCGAGTTCCGCCAACACGTCCGCCGAGCCGCACTTGCTGGTTATTCCGCGATTGCCGTGTTTGGCGACGTGGATCCCGGCTCCCGCTGCGACAAGCGCCGCCGCCGTCGAGATATTAAACGTTTTTACCGCTGCCCCGCCTGTGCCGCAGGTATCGACAAGATTATCAATGCCGGCATCTACTTTCACGGCGTGTTCTCGCAGCGACCTCGCAAGCCCGGCAAGCTCCGCAGCCGTCGCCGGCTTGCACCGCATCGCAGTCAAAAACGCGGCAATTTGCGTTTCAGGGACCTGCCCTTCGAAGATAATATCTAAAAGTTTTCCGGCCTGCTCGAAAGTGAGATTCTCGCCGCGAAGCAGGGGCTCTATGTATTCGGTTATTGTCGCCATCGTCAGACCCTTCGCTTGTTTCGATTCTCCATGGCTATGGTCAAAATGTTTTCGATTATTTTTCCGCCCGCCGGCGTGAGGATGCTCTCAGGGTGAAACTGCACTCCGAATATTGGCAGTTTTTTGTGCCGGATGCCCATATTGACGCCCTCAAACTCAGCCGTTTGCTCTAAACATTTCGGAAGCTTCAATGCGCACAAGCTGTGGTATCGTCCCGCCTGCAACGGGTTCTCAACCCCGGCGAATATGTCCCTCTCGTTGTGCGCTACCCTCGATGGTTTACCGTGCACGGGCTGCGGGGCGTGGCCGACCTTGCCCCCGAAATACTCCGCTATCGCCTGATGCCCCAGGCATACGCCGAATATGGGCAGCTTGTCTTTGAAATAACCAATCGCTTCGAGCGTTACGCCTGCTGTTGCCGGCGTCCCAGGCCCCGGCGAAATCACAAGCAAATCCGGCTCAAAGTCATTCGCCACCGCCTTGAGTTCTTCGAGCGTCGTATCAGCCCGGTAAACCCTCGCAACGCAACCCCGCTTGCAAAAGTCATCGACAAGGTTGTACGTGAACGAATCGAAATTATCGATGAATAAAACCCGTTTTGTTTTCTCTTTCATATCCTTCTCCCGGTCATTTCTTAGTCAGGGCCCGCATACACGAGCCGGCCTTGTGCTCGGTTTCCTCAAATTCCGTCTTGGGGATGCTGTCGTGCACGATTCCGGCGCCGACCCGAATATAGGCCTTGTGGTCTTTAATTTGCAAACTCCTTATCGTAATACAACTGTCGAATTGGCCGTCAACGGTCAGGTACATCACCGCCCCCCCGTAGTAGCCGCGTTTAGTCTTCTCAAGCCGCCTGATAATCTTCATTGCCTCTATCTTCGGCGCACCCGTCAATGTCCCCATATTCATCGTCGCAAGATACGCACTAAGCGCATCGAGATTGCTCGCCAGCGTTCCTTTTACGTTGCTGACCAAATGCTGCACCGATTCGTATTTTTCCACGGTCAATAATTCCGTCACAACCCTGCTTCCCGGCTGGGCCACCCGGGCAATATCGTTTCTGGCGAGGTCCACCAGCATCATATGCTCAGCCAGCTCCTTGCGGTCAATCTTCAGCTCCGCCTCATATCTGAAATCGATGTCTGCGTCGAGTTGCCCGCCTACCCTGCCCCTCGGCTTTGTTCCCGCAATCGGCCGAATCTCCACGCTGCGGTTCTCGGTTCCGCTTACCCGCAGGTTCAATTCGGGACTGGAGCCGAGCAGCACCGTATTTGGCGTGTTTATGTAGAACATATACGGGGACGGATTCAATTCGCGCAGGCGTTTATACACGTCTAACGGCTCATCAGCGCACGGCTCAATCTTTGTTCTGCTCAAGACCACCTGGAATATGTCCCCGTCCAGTATATGCTGTTTCGCCGCCCGCACCATTTTCTCGTATTCTTTCTGGTTCGTATCGGTCGCTTGTTTAGGCAGGGGGGCTTTATGCTTTTTGGCCTTGGGCGTTTCAAACCTCGCGATATTCTCATAGTAATCAAAACAGTCCTGCGCCTCCGTTATCGCCTGCTCGCGGTCCCCGTTGGTTACGATTACGTTGACAACGATGTATCCCTGGCCGTGCTCGTGGTCCATCAAAAAGATGTTGTCCGCGAAATACAGCTCATAATCGGGATTGCCAAGCAGGTCTTTGTCATTGGCAGGCAGCTTCTCGAACTGGTCGATGAAGTCGTAGCTTATCGCGCCCAGTAATCCGCATGTAACCCGAAACGGCTTGCTCGCCAGGCGAAATGCAAACGCCACCGCGCGCAGCACGTCCATCTGATTCGTGCTTCGAAGCCGGGTTTGTTCGTCAACCAGACGCCCTTCTGCCTTGATAGTGCCTGTTATTCGCTCTGGATGGAAATCTACCCTCTCGCAGAAGCCGAATTGTTCGGCCTTGCCGGTTAGATACGAAATCATTCTCCTGCCCGTCTTACTGTGCGCCCTTATCTCAAAATCTTTCCCCGTCCCCGTCAGATACAAGGCCGGCTTGGCAGTGCCGAAACTTAGCGCGCTGCTGCCGGCCAGATACTCCCGAGACTCCAATAGACAGCAGTGCTTCGACCGCCCGTAGTCGCTTATTTTGGCGAAAAAATCCATCGGGTCGGCCATCTCAATCCGTTTGACGATGGGGATTATCTCGCCCGGCTTCGCGTTCAGTATTATCTGCCTGTAATCTTCCATAAGAGTGTGTCCTTAAAACGTCATCTTTTATCTTGATACGGTTCAAATTACAATAAAAAACGCGGCCCGTTGTTTTTATCCAACAGGCCGCGTAAATTACTTTTTTTCTTTATCTTTTCTTAGTGCAGATTTCACGCCTGCCCGCCGGATTTATCCAACAGGCCGCCACCAACCAAACAAATTGCTTCGGCTAATCTGCATTATCTTATCATTCTACCACATCCTGCCCTTTTTGTCAATACCTGATTCGCAAAAATCTGAAAAAAAATCAGCGTTTTGTCGCTATGGTCTTATAATTTGCCGTTAAACAAATTCACCAATCATATCCGCGCTCGCGGCGAGGAAGCACAGGCGATTATATGAGGTTCAGGGCTGGCTTGGAAACCTGACTGTCGTATTATCTTGTCTATAACGACCAACCTCGGATGTCTCAGCTTTTTTGGCGTTGCCATATTTAGTATTCAGCGCGTTGTATTTCTCAATCGCCAGTTGTGCAGCTTCGAACCCGCCATCCGGGCATATGAATGTCTCGATAAAATCTCTGCCGTATCGCCGCAAATCCCCGGCCGCATGCTCGACTTTCTCGAACTCCCTGCGAGCTAAAGGGTCATTGCCGGATTTCTCGAACATCACTGTTCGTACCATACGGTAGAGGAAGCTCACCATATCTTCGCCGTACGCAAAGCGTCGCTCATCCTCCAGCAGGCGCGCCTGTTCAACAGGGTCTTTGCACTCAAGCAACGCAGCGTCAATATCGCATCTGGCCAACCGCAGCGATTCGATTGTCTCCATGAGGTCCGGACCATCATCGGTCGCCGGATGGTACGGCTCGTAGTGAAAGTGCTTCATAGCAAACGGGTCCTCGTTGCGGTTCAGATGAATCGCCGTATTTGTCTTGAGCGGAGTGATATTTCGGAACGCATCCTCCAGATGGCCGTAGAACGCCTGTGCGCGTTCGGTGGTAGTAGGGTAGAACTTGTGGAAGTAGTCGTTTAACATCGCATTGACGTCCAGATTCGGGTTCCAAAGCATACGGGCCAGCATATACTGGTTCAGCGTCCAGGTTCCCCACCCTTTGGTGAGCGTGTGCATATACTGCAAATTCCGGGCCCCCGTCTGGTAATACCATGGGATGTCTGCCGCCATAATCCGAGTATATAAAACAGGCATAGATTTGTAGTTACTGACATTGTAGTACTCGCCGACGAACAGCGTTCCCTGATAGCAGCCATCTTTGTGCGGAGCCCATCCCCGATACGCATTTGCATATCCCCGGTTAATCTCCGTGCAGTTTGGGTCGTTCATTGCGTGCACGTAGCATCGTTGAATCGGATAGAACGTAACTGAGCAGTTCTCGTAGTCGAAGTCCATCGGCAGCGGTCGGGCAGGCGGAGTTAATGTATCGCTGTACGCAAGCGTTGACAAATGCACGTTTCGTTTTAATCTGCCGTCCCTGCGTGCTTTCTGCACTTCCTTGTTTACCTGATAAAGCAAACGCATAATCCGGTCTGAGTATGAACCCAACGCTTTGCAATTCCCGCAGTCACACCATTTTTCGCTGCCATCCAACATCCAGAAATTCACTACATCGGCGTAACGCCACGCGCCATCAATAAGTCCCTGGACGAAGTTCTTCGATAACTCAGATACCGCATCGTCATTGGATGTGCAAATATTACGTCCTTCTTTGGACCACCCTCCGACATCACCTATACGCTTGCCGTTTCTCCGCCCAAACCATTCCGGGTGAGCTTTGAAATACGTCAGCTTACCATCGTTTTGATTGGCATCTCCCTTTGGCTCTGAAGAGGGCTTATAGGGGTCCATCGGCTTGCCATAGCTTCTGCTTACAAGGGGAGATTCGTATGGATATTCTGCGGAGGGGTTCAGGAAATTGGATAGAACGTCGTGAGCGCCTATTGCCAGGCGCAATCCCAGCTTTTTCAGTAAAGGAATTTCCTTTTGGGCAGAGGTCCAGAAATTCATCCGGTTGCGCGCCATCCACAGAAAGAACTCCTCGTTACCGCGGTTCTCCCATGCGTAGAAACCACGGGTCAGAAACGCAGGATTCTCGGCCAAGTCGAGCGCCTCGTCGGGAATCGCGACTTTTCCGGCAGGATATACTGTCCCCTGTTCTCCCAACCCAAAAAATCTCATTCCCAGCCGTTCGAGATAGGCATAGACGCCGTAGAGTGTCCCAATTCGACCATTTCCCTCGATGATGCACACGCTTCCCGACTCGCGCGGAACGACGCGGATGCGAAACGATTCCGGGGTGGTAAGAGCCAAGCCCCCATCGCCTTTCGCCGGCAAAGACCCGACCAGTGGATTGGATCTGCGATTGCCGATTACGAAGACATACCCGCTCTTTGGAAGCTCTTTTGTCCGGCTCAGTTGAATGTTGGCCGCCGGTATGCCCGTACAAGCCATCAGGAAACGTCGCAGCTCGACTGCTGAAAAACACTCCGTACACGCATCGTCATCCTCAAAGTTATCGTCCCAGAAGTTGACCTTATTTTCACTTACAGCGGCCTGTTCAATACTGCCAAAAGGCCCTGGATTGGCAACTATTATCACCATATCCGCTGCCTGCACTTTAGTTTTACCGCTGGAGCATGCCGATATTACAATAATCAAAATGGTTAGTATGTTCGTAAGTTTAATCATAACTGCAATCTGCCTCTCCATTTTAGCTGCCGTTCAGCAAATGAACCAACGGCTGCGGCCGGTCAATGCCTTCGATGAATTTAGGTCTTGCGGCCCAGGGTGTAACGCTTGAAACGCCAGTCAAATCCATCCAGTATTGCAATCGCGCCGTAATCCAATCGAGGATTATAGAACGCCCTTTTTAAGAATTATATTTGCGTATAAAGCCTTTTAGCCGCCGGCGGTTAGTATTCCTTAATCAGCTCTAACATTTTCCTGTCGAGCTTGTGCCCTTTATAGTTTTCGTATTGCACGTCAGTTCGGGTGCTATCTAAAATGCCGAAGTCGCCCTTCAGGTTCCACAAAGCGTGTCCCCAGCCAACCTCTTTCCAGAGCGAAAGCACGTCTTTCATCCAGGCAAGCACCACGTCGTGCGGTGTTTTGTTATAGCAGCCCCATTCTCCGACGTGCACGGGCACGCCCATTTTTACAAGAGGCGTCCAGGTATCAATCAGCTTTTCTTTCAGGACGGCCTTGTCCCAGACCTTTCCGTCGTCGCCTTTCAGAGGCCAGGTTGGCACATTGGATGACTCGAACGCGCCCTTACCCACCCAGTTGGCATGGTAATGGGTTACGGTCATAGGCGTATAGCCGCGAGTGCTTTGAACGATGCCGAGGTCGGCGAGGCCGAAAACCGGCGTTCTGCCCGCGTCTTTACCATCGGAGACAATCAGCCGGGTCGGGTCTTCTTCTCTTATCGCCTTTACCAGCGCGGTAATAACCCGCACGTGAGGCGTTTCTTCTTTTGTGCGGGGCGGCTCATTAATCAAATCGAAGCTAAGCTGTGAGTTCGGTATGCCTTTGTATCTTTTTGCGAACATTTTCCAGTGGAAAATCGCGCCGTCCATTGCCTTTTGCATATTTTCCGGCGTGTCTTCGTAAAGGTCCACCGGCTCCTGCTTTCGGCCGTTGATGCAATAGCCGGGGATGCGGTGCAGGTTGAGGTTGATGTGAATTTTGTATTTTTTGCCCAGCTCGACGACCTCGTCGATGTCTTTTATGACTTCCTCGTCAATCTTGAACCAGTTGTCTTTGGATGCCCATCTCCAGTAGGACATCGGTATGCGGGCAAAGTCAAATCCCCATTCGGTCATTATCTCGAAATCTTCTTCCTCGAATTTGGCTCTGGGCCCCCATTCGCCGAATTTCGCCAGTAGATTAAAGCCCCGATAGCGGGAAAAGCTCATACTTGGTTTTTCGGGCGTTGTTGCTGCCTCTGCTTTTAATCCCACAAGAGATGTTGCCGCAAAAGCTCCGCTTGTCTTCAGAAAATCGCGTCTGTTCATACCTGGTTCTCCATAAATGCCATTCGGACAATTCCGTGTTTTTTTATTTCCCATTGTTCAGCAAATTCACCAACGGCTGGGGCCGGTCCATGCCCTCTATGAACTTTGGTCTGGCGGCCCAGGGGGTAACGCTCGAAACGCCCGTCAAATCCATCCAGTATTGCAATCTCGCCACAGGCAGGTTCCAGGTCATATGAAAATGATTAGCAGGGGGGTATTGCTTGTATTCGACCATACTGGCGTATTTCGGCACCACAAATGTATGCGGCCAGATGGGCGTCGTCAGATTGCACATCGCTTTTGCAAGTTCCGCCGGCACCTCCGTCGTCCTCGCCTGGTCCCAAATCAGACTAAATAATCCCGATGGGCTGCTGTAGGCCAGTCGTCCCGCGATACCTTCAATGCCCGCAGGCGTCATAAACGTTACGGAGTTGCCGCCGCCGGGGAAATAAAACTCATCCGCCAAAGGCATACCGATACCGGCCATAATCTCTTTTACCGATGCTCCCGGCTTCGCCGCCCAGTCAAACGCCGCGCTTCCCGAATTGTCGCCGTCCACAAGACCCTTATTAAACCAATCCGCCTTTTTGTCCAAGTTTTTTAAGCCGAGCTTCTCAGCCAACTGTTTTATTTCCCACGCCTCCCATACTTTCCTGAAATCCATAAACAAAGGCGGGTTTCCTCCCGAAAGATACGTCATAAAAAGCATTGTTAAAAGTCCCTGAACGTCGGCCTCGGTCGCATAAGGCAGGGGGGCTTTTCGGCCAGCGTGGTCGAAGGTGCTGTTAAACAGCGATTCCATCACGTCCGCAACGGGCAGAGGTAACCCTCGTCTGTCGCTTCCCCATTCCAACTGGCTCATAAACCCGCCGCCGACTGCGTTCAATTCCGCCATAATATCTCGCACAATCAGATACATCGCCAAGCTCATATTGAATCGAACGCTATCCGCTTCGTCGCGCAGTTCGAGCCGGTCGCCGACGTATCGATTTATCCATCCCCTCAGTGCCTTCAGCTCTTTTTTGTCGTATGCCTCCTTGCGAAGCATATCCGCCAGAAGCTTCATATCTAAGCGGGTAATCTCAACGCCGAATGTATTCCTCGTTGGTATTACGTGGGCAATCGCGGTCTCCATTCCCATCGAGTCGTGCCCGAAAATCACGACGCGCCTGCCTCGCAGTCCCACCGCCGTCACCGCCGCATAGCACCAGTCGATGAGCCACTTGGCGGTCTGCTCGCTCATTTTTGGGTTTGCCCCTGTATCAGGCCAGTTGCCGACGTTGAGCGTGCACAAGCGTCCGTATTGGCTTATCGCTCCATTGAGCGCGTGCGCATAAACAACGCCAGGTCTTGGCCCGCTGTTGCCGCAGGTGATATTAATAGGTGTATTCGACGGGAACTGCTGCAAAAGCGAAATCCCGGTCAACTGCGGGAAGGCCCAGGTGTCGGGCACACAAACTAATATGTCCACGCCCGCTTTGCGGAATTGCTCCGCGACGATGTCCGCCTGTTTTTCGCCGTCAATCAGGACCGACGAATAAACAACCGGCACCGCCGTTTTATCCGGCAGCACCACCGCGCCGCTAATCACATCCGCCGCCATTTTTACGATGTTCTGGCATCGCTTGCGGCTCTCTTCGTCTATTCGCGGGTCGCTCGTCGCAAAAACGCCGATTACCGGTGTCTTCGGTTCACCGTTTGCCCCCGCCAGCTTCACCGCCTCGATTCTCTTGGCCATCGTTAAATCTCCTTATCGCTCACTAAATCTTAAGCGCTTCGTCGATGCCGTAATCTGTCAAGCGCCACCGCAACCACAATTATCGCGCCCGTAATAATCTCCTGCACCCAGTTCGGCATACCCATCTGAGTGCAGCCGGACGCAATCACCGTCATTATCAGCGCCCCAACCATTGTTCCAAGCACCGAACCTTCGCCGCCGTTAAGACTGCCTCCTCCGATTACAACCGCCGCTATGACGTCCAATTCCAGTCCGACGGCAACGGTAGGGTCGCCCACGGTCAGGCGGGAGAACTGCATAAGCCCGCCCAGCCCCGCGCACGCCCCGCCGAGCGTGAAGACTATGAGCTTGACTCGTTCAACCGCCACGCCGCACAGCCGGGCCGTCTGTTCGTTGCTGCCTATGGCGAAGATGTGCCGGCCGAGTCGTGTGTAGCGAAGTAACGCGGCCGTAACGACCGCCAGAACTATCAACAGCCACACCCCCAGCGGCACCAACATCCAGCTTCGCTCTTTCGGCACCGAGGCCAGCAATTCCTCCAGCCACCGCAATCTCGCCGGGTCAACGTCTATCTTTTGCTCGCGTCCGATACCTTTGGCCGCACCACGCACAACGAGCATCATACCGAGAGTAACTATGAACGGCACCACGCGCAGGCGGGTTATCAGTATCCCGCTGACAAAACCGCATAGCGCCGCGGCGGCCACGCCGCCAAGAGCCGCCGCCCAGGGGGCGAGCCACTCACAACCGAGATTCGTGAACAGCCCCACCATCCCGCTTTGCTGAAGCAGCCAGGCAATCACAACCGTGCTCAACGCCACGACTGAGCCGACGGAAAGGTCGATACCGCCGGCGATGATAACCAGCGTCATACCCAGGGCAGCAATACCTACAATCGTGGTCTGCCTCGCTATCATTTCCAGGTTCCTCGTGGTGCTGAAGCTTGCCGGGGCAATCGACGCAAATATCCCATACACCAGCAACAGGGCCAGCAGCGACCCTAAGGTATTGAGCCATCGCCTCCAGTTCGATTTTAACGCCCCCGGTTCAATTGATTTCAAATGGTCATCGCTCACGCAATTGCCTCCTGTCCGGTTGCCTCAAGCATAAGCTTATGCTCATTGACTTCCTTGATTGGATGGGTCGGGCCGAGTTTGCCGCGGCACATCACGGCTACCCTGTCGCAGACGCCAAGCAGCTCGGGCAGATAACTACTGACCATCAGCACCGCCTTAGGCCCTCGGCCTTCCGAGCCGCGGGCCAGCTCATCTATCAGCTTATAAATCGATGCCTTTGCGGCCACGTCGATGCCTCTGGTCGGCTCATCTAAAAGGAACACATCAACATCGTGCTGCAGCAGCCGAGCCAGAGCGACCCTTTGTTGATTTCCGCCGGATAACGACGCCACCGGTTGCCTCGGATTTCGGCAGCGAATGCCCAATCTGTCTATCCATCGCCGGCTGGCTTTATCCTGCCGGCTCGGCAAAACCAGACCCAGCGGGCCAAATCCCTTGAGCTTCGAAAGCGTCATATTATCCGCTATACTAAGAGTAATCGCCAGCCCCTCTTCCTTGCGGTTCTCGCTCAGCATTCCTGCCCCCTGCATCCACCGCCTCACAGGCGAAGCCGGCCCGGCATAAACACCCAGCCGAATCTTTCCTCGACGCACTGGGTCCAATCCGAACAGAACGCGGAGCAATTCAGTGCGTCCGGCGCCGACTAATCCGGCAATACCCAGCACTTCTCCGCGGCGCAATTGCAAACTCGCCGAATTTGGTTTCTCAACGCCTGCCAAATCCTCCACCTCCAGCACCACGTCCCCCGGCTTACGCGCCGACCGCGGATAAAGCTGGTCAACCTGCCGGCCAACCATCAGTGCTATTATTTCATCGGTGCTGATGCCCGCTACGTCGCCGCCCCCGACCACCTGCCCATCCCGCAGGACCGTCAGCTTGTCTGCAACCTGTTTGACCTCCTCAATGAAGTGCGAAATATAGACGATGGCCTTGCCTTGCTTTTTGAGCCGCTTGATGATATCGAACAGCCGCTGCACGTCCTGCCGTGTCAAGCTGCTGGTCGGCTCGTCGAGCACAAGCACCCGACAGCCGATAGCCAAAGCCCGTGCAATCTCGACTAATTGCTGTGAGCCGACGGACAACTTATCAACGCGTACATCCGGCCTAAGCTCCGGATTATCGAACTGGCTTATCGCCGCAATTGCCCGCCGACGCACCTCTTTCCATTGCACCATACCAAGCGTTGTCGGCTCCATACCGAGCGTGATATTTTCCTCAACGCTGAGGTGCGGGGTCAGGGAAAGCTCCTGATATATCATTGCGACCCCCGCCCGTCGCGCCTCCAGCGGCCCCTGCGGCTTATAAGGTTCTCCATCGAGCCACATCTGCCCGGCATCCGGCGCGACTGCCCCCGAAAGGACCTTCATCAGCGTGCTCTTGCCCGCGCCGTTTTCGCCGACCAATGCCAGCACGTCCCCCGCCGAAACCCTGATGCCGACGTCCTCCAGCGCAACGGTGGCGCCGAAGCGTTTGCAGACCCCCCTCATCTCTAATCGCAAGGACTCTACTCGTTCAGCCATTTTTTGTAATCCGGCTCTAACAGGTTCTTAATCCTGGGCTCGTTCATATTCTCGGCAGTCGCCACTTCCGAGCCGGTGTCGATTTTTCTTTCCACCTTTTGGCCCTGCAGGTGTGCCATCATCGTCTTGACTCCGAGGTAACCCATATTGATGGGGTCCTGCAGCACCAGCCCTTGAATATAGCCCTTATTTAATCCCTGCACGAGCCGGTCCGAGCTGTCGAAACCCACGAATTTCACCTTGCCGGCGAGTTTGCTATCCTCCAAAGCCCTGAGCATCCCGAATGTAGTCGATTCGTTCGGAGCAAATATCCCGTCTATTGTTAAACCACCGTCCGGCTTACGCAACGGCGCAAGCAGGTTCTCGCTTGCCTGATAGGCGCTTTCGGTGGTCGCTCCGCCGTATTGGCTTGCGCTGACGACCTCAATTGCCGGATACTTTTCTTTCAACTCGTCCAAAAACCCACGTTCACGATTCATTGTGCTGGCTGAACCTTCCTCATATCGCAGCATTATTACCTTGCCTTTGCCGCCCAAAATCTTTGCTAAATGCTCGCCGGCTTTTCTTCCCCCGACGTAATTATCCGTCGCCACAAAGCTGACGTAATCGTCGCTTTTCAGGTCGCTGTCTATAATCACCACGGGGATTCCATTGTTCACGGCGTCTTTCACCGGTGCCCGCAGTGCCGCGTCATCCAACGGCGCAAGCACTATCGCCGATACCCCGGCCGTTACGAAGTCCTCCATCACCCGAATCTGTGACTCTCTGTCGTCTTCTTTGAGAGGCCCTTTCCAGATTATTTCCACGTCAACGCCGGCTTGCTTCAACTCCTGCTCGGCCTTGATTGCCCCGGCGTGTATGGACTTCCAAAAAACGTGCGTTGTCCCTTTCGGAATTACTGCTATCCGGTATTTGACCTTGCCCGCTCCCTTTTGCTTACAGCTAAGTCCCCCGCACAATACAAAGACCGCCAGGACAAGAATCACCGCCGCCCGAAATACGCCCTTCATAATCCGTTCTCCTTTCCAGCTTATCTATTTCAAAATCGGGTAATGTATCCTGGGTTTCGATATTTTAACCCAGGGTAGTTCTTCCAATGTAAGGGTCTCATTGCAGTCGTAAACCTCCCGACTTGCTCGCCGGTCAAGATTGCCCCAGACCATAAACCACGTCCATCGGGGCTGTTCACGAAGTTTCTCAGGCGTCGGCAGGGCACCCACCTCGCCTAAGGCGATGGGTTTGTCGCCTGCCACGGCAAGAAGCTGGTTATAATCATTTGGGTCAAAGGCGTTTCGGTAAACATCAGTGGCGAGAATATCGACCACGTCGTCTCCCGGATAGACGCTATCATAAGGGGCCACGCCTTCCTTGATTTCGTTGCAGTTGTAAACCCAAATCAGGTTGTTCAACTTGTGAAAATTCACCAATCGGTTGAAGAGCATTCGATACAGCTTCTTAGAGCCGTTGTCGCCGGGCTTTCCATTCCACCAGAACCACCCGCCGTTTATTTCGTGATATGGTCGCCATAATACGGGCACGTCGGCATATTTAAGCTGTTTGAGGAAGAACGCAATCACGTCAACCTGTGATTTCCAGCGTTCGTTAATCGCTGTCCCCGGCGTAATTAAATCCTGCCATTCTGTGTCTGTAAGTTTACCTTGTATCGATTCCCTGAAGACAACCGGCTCCTCTTCGATAGGACGAACCGCGTGCCACATTATGGTGATGATAAATCCTTCATTGTTTCGTCGTATGGCCTCATCCACTATCTGCTGGCGGAAATTTATACCGTCCCAGGTGCCCGGGGCACCAAAGCCGAAATCAAATCCGCATAAGGCCGGGTAATGCCCCGTCCATTTTTCAATCGTGGGAAGCTGCGTCGAAACAACAAGGGGCGCACAGTGCTGGCCGACGAGCGTCTGCTTGCCGGAAATGCTGTAAAGATATTCCAGCAGCTTAACGGCTTCGGGCGAAGCATTCGGCGTTACCGGCTTTTTAGCAACGCCGGCTGACGGCTTCGGTTTTGCCGGCTGATTCGCCTCCTCGGGTGATGACTTTTGTTTATTCTTCAAAAAAGGAATCACAGTATTGAGGTCTTTATAAGTTTCATAATTCCAGCGTTTACCGTCAGCCGCCCTGATAACAACGTGTCCGACTTCAAATGAAAGTAAATCTTCGAGGAGTCGCTTGTGTTCATTTTTCAAATATGTAAGGACGTTTCGCTGCACCTGTTGCGTATAAGCCCCTCTGCCGTAAATATGTTCTTCTCCTGAGACAATAAACAGATAAGGGTCGATTGTCTTCAGGTAATATTCATCGACCGACCCGTGAAAATGGTGGTTCGCGTGATAGATATGGGTTCTTAAACGACCCAAATCCTTTTTTTGGGCGTATCTTTGAAGAATTTGATGCTGATTCTGGCCGTAAATATCTCCCCCGTGGGTATAGACGAATCCCTTGTATTCCATTCTTATTGAGAGAGATTTGGGATTCTCGTCCTCTTTGTCCGCTCCATCCTGGTATGAATTCAGGATGGTGACATTCATTTTTTCAAATTCAAACCGGTCACCCGTATTGAAATCCTTGTAATCCTTTTTGGTTATGCCTTTGTATTTTTCCTTAAGCAGGCCCTCTCCGCCGCAGTGGTCGTCGTGATAATGTGTAATCCATAAATAATCCGGGACAATTTGGTGACGCTCCAGAAATGGGATGACACGTTCTTTGCACATTTGTTCGGTGCCGGTGTCGATGAGAAGGGTTTTGCCGGTGGGTAAGAATATCAAAACAGATGTCCCGTGGCTCACGTCAAAGGAAACGATTGTAAGTTCTGTTTTTCTCTCCGTGTCTCTTACCTCAAGGTTGAATTTGACGGGCTCTGTATTACCGAAATTAAACAGCAATCTGGTATTCCCCGTGTGCAGCGTCGATAAATACTCTTTGGGGATTTTGACTATTGTCGCATCTTCCGTGTAGGAGACCTTTTCTTCCTCGAAAGGCACCTGATGCTGATTCTGTGTGATTGAAATGAGTTTGTTGCCGTTTTTGTCTAATTTAATGAACAGGTCTGACGTTGTTTTGTTTTGATAAAATGTATTTGTGGCGGGAGTTATTTCCGGTCTTTCAAAAATGGGGCCATACACAGTAATGTAATCTATGTCCATATGGCCCCAGGATTTCCGCAGCTCTATTGTGTTGGTGCCGGCGGTTAATCCTGTGTTCTTCTCAATCTCAGCCCATTTTGAACTGGCGGTAAATCCGATTTCCGGTGCGTATTCCCTGCCGTTAATCAGTATCCGCTGCGCGTTGTCTTTCCCAGGCGAGCGGTATCCGATTCCGATTGTATATATTCCGTCACTGTTTACATCAACGTGGAAAACCACTACGCCGGTTTTCTCCATTCGGAGGAATTTACCGCCGCTTGCGGATGTGTCCTGTAAGAGCAAAATACCGTCGAGCTGATTTCCGTCTTCAGCTTCATAAATTTTCTTTTCGATGTTTCCCTTCGCCCGTCCATCCTTTTGTCCTTCGGCTGGATGAGCGAGCCAGAGAATTGTAAAAATAAGCGCCAAAACCGGCTTTTTCATACCTGTTCCTTCATCAGTTCCAACATTTTGCGGTCGAGCTTGTGGCCTTTATAGTTTTCATATTTCACGTCTTCGCGTTCACTGTCTAAAACGCCGAATGCGCCTCTCAAATTCCACATCGCGTATCCCCAACCGACCTCCTTCCACAGCGTTAGCAGGTCCCTCATCCATCTGAGCGCCACATCGTGCGGCGTCTTGTTGAAACAGCCCCATTCGCCCACGTGCACCGACACGCCCTTTTGAACTAACGGCATCCAGGTATCAATCAACTTGGCTTTCAGCGCCGCCTTGTCCCATATCTTTCCGTCGTCGCCTTTCAAAGGCCAGGTGGGGACGCCTGATGATTCAAACGCGTCCTTGGGCACCCACGTTGCTGTATAATGGCTGACGCTCATAGGGTCATAGCCGCGAGTACTTTGAACGACGCCCAAATCTGCTATGCCCATAATTGGCAATCTGCCGACATCTTTGCCGTCCGCGACAATCAGCCGGCCAGGGTCTTCTTCCCTTATTCCCTTTACCAGCGCCGTAACAACCTCCACGTGACGGGTTTCATCTTTCAAAGCAGGCGGCTCGTTAATCAGGTCAAAGCTCAGTTGTGTGCTTGGAATACCTTTGTATCGTTTGGCGAACATCTTCCAGTGAAAGACCGCGGCATCGAGGGCTTTTTGCATTTTTTCTGGGGTGTCTTCGTAGAGGTCCATCGGCTCCTGGTCCCGGCCATTGATACAGTAGCCCGGTATGCGATGCAGGTTAAGATTGATATGTATCTTGTATTGCCTACCTAACTTTACGACCTTGTCGATTTCTTTGAGGACTTCCTCGTCGATGTTGAACCAGTCGTCTTTGGAGGCCCAGTTCCAGTATGACATTGGTATGCGGGCGAAGTCAAATCCCCATTCTTTCATTATCTCGAGGTCTTCTTCCTCGAATTTCCTTCTTTGAGGGCCTTTTGTGCCGAATCCTACCGGGAAATTAAAGCCGCGATATCGGGGGAACTTCAGGATTGGTTTTTGTGGCTCGGCTGAGGTTTTAACTGAACCTACGGGACTGCATCCCGAAAGTGAGACTGCTGCGAGAATGCCGCCTGCCTTCATAAATTCGCGTCTGTTCATACAGGGTTCTCCATTTATTTGTTATTACGAACGACCATTTTTCACCTAATCACCCGCTTGTAAAGCATTTTCCTCCCTGAGAGGTTCGTCTAATAAGGTCGAAGTGTTGGCCGGCGAAATGCCGTATTTATACTTTTAATTGCGTCGATGCCGATGAGTGAGTTAAACTAACCTCGAAAAGGAAAGAGCTTTATCTGCATTGATGTGTCTGCCTGGTTACTTAGCTGATTGAAAAGGGTTTAATATATGGTTACAAAAAACAAACGCAATGAACTGATTGGCAAATCACTTAAGCTTCTCAAAAAGGCGCATATCGTAATCACACCCAAAGAGGCGAAGAGTATTGAGACCGCGGACTTCGGCCTCAGCGAACCCGAACGCACAGGCCTGCAATTAGTCGTCTATCTCAATACCGACCGCTGCTGTGCCAAAGAGCTGATTCTGCTCCCGAAGCAGACCTGCCCACAGCATAAACATCCGCCAGTAGCAGGCAAGCCGGGCAAGGAAGAAACTTTTCGCTGTCGATGGGGCAAGGTTTATTTATATGTCGAGGGTAAATCCGCTGCCAAAATCAAATGCAAACCGCCCAAAGGCAGCGAAAAATATTATACAGTCCGGCGTCAAATCATTCTCAATCCTGGCCAACAGTACACCCTCGCCCCCGATACCTGGCACTGGTTCCAGGCAGGCCCCAAGGGCGCTGTTGTCTCGGAGTTTTCCACCAAATCCCGCGACGAATCCGATATCTTCTCCGACCCCCGCATCCGCCGAAAAACCGTTATTGACGATTAATGGACTTTTGCCTGTCTGAGCAAAAGCTAAATCAAATATTTTCATAAATTCTTATTTTCCCCGCCTTGACGAAGACCGGCGTTACTGTTAATATGTTATGGCGGTAGTTTGGAAAAAAAACTACTGGCGATGCCAAACGAAAAAATCATAGTTGTTATCCCCGCTCGTTACGGCTCAACAAGGTTCCCAGGGAAAGTTCTCGCCAAAGACACCGGCAAATTTCTCATCCAGCACGTCTATGAACAAGCCAAACGCGCCAAACTGCCGGACAAGGTTATCATTGCCGCCGACGATAAAAGAATCGCCGACGCCGCAAAATCCTTCGGCGCAGATTGTATTATGACTTCGCCCGATTGCCCAAGCGGCACAGACCGCATCGCCGAAGCAGTAGGGGGGCTGGATTTTGACATCGTTGTAAATCTACAGGCAGACGAGCCGGAAATCGACCCCGCCAGCATCGACGCAGTCGCAAAACTCCTGATGGAAAATCAAAAATCACCCCGAGAAATTCAAAGAATTTCCGGGACTAAGTCCTCGGAATCTTTTCAAGATTCCAGAGGGAAAATCAAAAATCAAAATTGCGGAATGGCAACATTGGTTGCTGACTTCGAGACAAAAGAACAAGTGGCTGACCCCAATATCGTTAAAGTCGTAGTGTCGAAATACGAAATACGAAATACGAACGACGGGCCTCTTCGGGCCATTTACTTCTCCCGTTCCGTTATCCCATACAACAGAGAGCAGGGGGGTATTGGCCCAGTCAAGAATTATCTTCGCCACCTCGGAATTTACGCTTATCGCAAGGACTTTCTGCTGAAAATTACAAAGCTGCCGCAGACGCCTTTGGAAAAAATCGAAAAGTTGGAACAATTGCGTGCCGTTGAAAATGGTTTTAATATACTTGTCGCCAAAGTCAAACATACCTGCGCCGGCATCGACACCCACGAACAATACGCGGAATTCGTAAAACGGTATAAAAATGGTTAGCCCCCAGGTCTGCCTGGGGATCGTTTAGCCGTCGCCGGCACGGCGACGAAATGTTTAGCTAAAGAGAATGAAAAAGTCGATTAAAACAAACGAAAAATTAGTTACCGAGGAATACTCGGTAACTGCTTTGGCAACTGCCGAGGAATGCTCGGTAGTTCAAGACAGACGTTTTAGCCACGGAGGAAACAAATGATTTTTAGCCACAGAGCACACAGAGAACACAGAGATAATAAAGTAATTTACATTGTCATTCCCGCGTAAGCGGGAATCCAGTTCTGATAAAGGACAAAGAGTTGTTTTATGAATTGGTTGTTATCCTTTTTACGCAAGATAAAAGATGAGATTGAAGGCCGTATTGTAAAGGTCATTGCCAGTGTAATTATTATCGTTGTTTTGGCATCGTGCGTTATCTTCTGGGAATGGCTTAAGGCACAACATTCGCTTCAACTTTTTGGCTGGTTGTGGGTTCTAATCGTCCTTGCAATCTCAATGATTCCGGCATTGTTAGTATTTTTGATAAATCGCCAACGGTCGAAGCAAATAGGAGAATGTCATACTGATGATAAAGATATAACGAACAAGTTAAAAGAATGGTTTAGTCAATATACGGAGCGCCGATTTTCTATTCGTGGCAGACAAGAAGAGACTATAAATTTTTCTGATTTGGATAAAGAACTTAATTTGGCGAGAGGAAGCACAAAACGGCACATTGCATATGTTGTCAAAGGATTTCCAGGTTGGGGGACAAAAGATAAAGGGAAGGATACAATAGTTATATTTCGACAAGGCATTACATTTACTACGAAGATAAGGCAATGAGTAATTATTTTATTAATTTTCTCTGTGTGCTCTGTCCGCCTTTGGCGAGACCTCGCCTTTTGGCGGGTGGCTAAAATAAAAAAGTTGTTTGTTCTCTGCCTGCCCTGCGTAGCTTTATGCGAAGCAGGGTGGCAAAAAAACAGTGTAATCTGTGAAATCTGTGGTTAGAAATTATAAGTATTCTCTGTGGCTGGCAAAAAAGGACTTATATGACAAAAGACAGCGAACTGTTGACATCGGTAAGTAAAACTTCAACCGACAGCGAATTTTTCTCGCCCATACCGCCCGGCTACAAACCCGGCAGGACGAAGTATCTCTTCGTGATGGGCACCGTTATGAGCGGCTTAGGCAAAGGCATATTCTCTTCCTGCCTTGCCAAACTTATGCAGGATAAGGGCCTCAAAATCGCCCCCATCAAGCTCGAAGGTTATCTTAATATCGATTCCGGCACACTCAATCCCTTCCGCCACGGCGAGGTATTCGTCCTGGACGACGGTATGGAATGCGATATGGATTTAGGCACATACGAACGTATGTTAGACCAGGATTTATCAAGGGCAAATTTCTGCACCTCAGGCCAAATCTTCAGCAACGTCCTCAACAAGGAACGTCACGGCGATTACTTAGGCAGGGACGTCCAGATGATTCCCCACGTTACAGGCGAAGTCAAATTGCGATTAAGGCAACTGGCGATGCAGACGGGGGCCGACATAGTATTCGTCGAAATAGGCGGAACAGTCGGCGACCTCGAAAACGCCTACTTCATCGAGGCAATGCGCGAGCTGGCCTACGAAGAAGGTCAAAACAGCTCCTGCTTCGTCGCGCTGACTTATATCCTCGAACCGCAGACCCTCGGCGAGCAGAAATCGAAGGCCGCACAACTTGGAATCAAACAACTGATGCAGTTAGGCGTTCAGCCCGACATCATTGCCTGCCGTGCCACGAATCCCGTCACCGACACCGTCCGCCAGAAAATCAGTGTTTACAGCAATGTCCCCTTCGAACGGGTCATTTCGCTGCCCGATTCAACCAGTATTTATACTATCCCCGCGATGCTGCGCGACAGGGGGCTTGATTTCGAGGTCGCTCGACTTTTGAAAGTTGAGGACCGTCTTAATCTTCGCCACGAGCGAAAAGCGTGGGCGCAGTGGTGCGACTTCACCGACAAAATCGACGCCGCTCAAAAACCCGTCAATATCGCAATCACGGGCAAATACACCTCCGTCCGCGACAGTTACGCCTCAATCATCAACGCACTCGAGCACGCCGGTATTGCCCTCGGCGCAAAAGTAAACATAAAATGGATTGAGACAACGAACCTTACCGACACCAATGTGTCGGGGAATCTCGTCGACGTCGACGGCATCATCGTCCCCGGCGGATTCGGCACTCGCGGCGCAGAAGGCAAAATCTGCTGTGTCAAATACGCCCGCGAAAACGGCCTGCCCTACCTCGGTTTATGCTTCGGTTTCCAGATGGCCGTCATCGAATTTGCTCGCAACGCCTGTGCCCTGTCCGGCGCCAACAGCACCGAAATAGAATCGGATTGCAAAGAACCCGTTATCGATGTTTTGCCCGAACAATTGAAAATCGAAGGTCTCGGCGGAAATATGCGCCTCGGCGGCCACGATATCGAACTAAAACCCGAAACGCTCGCCTGGCGACTCTTTGCAAAAGCCCGAACCGTCAGAATGCGTTTCAGGCACCGCTACGAAGTTGCCCCGCGTTATATCGACACGCTCGAAAAAGGCGGGCTTGTTTTTTCGGGCAAAGCGCCTAATCAACCCATTATGCAAATCCTGGAATTGCCCTCGCATCCATACTTCATCGGCACTCAGGCCCACCCCTGCCTGACGTCCCGACCCCTGCGTCCCCAGCCGATGTTCGTCGGCCTTGTCGCCGCCGCAATGCAGAAGCACTATCCCCAAAACGACTCACCGGACTGCGTAACCGCCGCCCGTAACTTTTGCACATAAGGCCGCTGGCATTTATTGCGCAGCGCCCGGCTCATTTTCGTCTGCCCGCTACTTCTCTTGACCTGCCGGTGCTGCACTCTCCCCTTTAAGTTTTGCCAATTCAGCCTTCAATCGCTCGTTCTCGTTCGTTATTTCCGCCTGCGACGTTATCATCATCGACATCATTTTCTCGTTTTGCTCTTCCAGCCCTTTTTCTGCCTTGTACTGCCAGTCCTGCCTCTCCTTCTCGCACTGGGCAAGCTGCTGTTTTTGCTGGTCCATCTGCTTCTTGAGGGCCTCTATTTCGTGCTCGAGTTGTCTGTTTTCAGCAGATATCAGCCGACTCATTTTTACATCCGCCGTCTGCTCCTCCTGACAACCCCCGGCCCATGCGCCAATAAAAACCGCCGCCACAATCGCCAAACTAATACCTGTCTTTCTCATATCTGCAATCCCTTTTTCCTTTTGCCTTCTTTTCCGCCGTCTTGCCTGCCCTCGCACTCCTTTGGCGGGGGTCCGGCATAGCTTAAGCGAAGCCGGAAGCTTCAGCAAGGGCGGATTTACTTTTTACTTATTCAAACAAAACCGCTACCTTCTTTCTTTCACCCGCGGTTATTTCCTTCTGGTTTGTCCACACCGCCAAATCCAGACTCCTCCTGCACCCGCAATCTTCGCGGGCAAGTCCGTGCCTTCCCGCCAGCGTCGCCTCAATCAGCTTCAAACAGTTTTCACTCGCCCGTTGCATATTCCCGATTATCTCTCGCAGTAGCTCCTGCTTATCTTTTCTCCTTTGTGGTCGCCCGCGGTGAGCTTGCCCGCCCTGAGTGTGCTCGAAGGGTCGAATCCGCCAGCAGTCGTAATCGCTCACAATCGCGATAAGGGCGTAGCAAACTTGCGCCTCTCTGGCTAATTTCGCCTCCGGCATCGCCGTCATCCCAATCAGGTCCCCGCCCCACCCCTTGTGCATCAGCGACTCCGCCCTCGTCGAAAATTGAGGTCCTTCCATACAGACGTATGTCCCGCCTCGGTGTGTTCTGACGTCGAGCTTTGTCGCCGTCGTCCCGATAATTCGGCTCAACCGTCCGCACACCGGCTCACTCATTTCGCAGTGAACTGCTCCGTAGCCGGCGAAAAAGCTGCCCTGCCGCCTGAAGGTCTTGTCAATGAACTGGCTGACAATCACCAGGTCGCCGGGCCTGATTGACTGGCGAAGCGACCCCACCGCCCCCGTCGCTATGACCGCGTGGGCCCCCAGCTTTTTCAGGGCGAATATGTTCGCGGCGTATGGCACCTCGCTGGGTGATAATTTATGTCCGCGACCGTGGCGGTTGATAAAAGCCACACGTATCTTGCCCATTTTACCAACCAAAATCATGTCGCTTGGCCTGCCGAACGGCGTATCAACGCTGTGGAACTTCACGTCCTTTATTTTCTCGATAAGCGCCTCTCCCAAACCCGTTCCGCCTATCAGTCCTATCAGCTCTTCTGCCAATTGCTTGTCTCCATAAATGCCTGACAGGCCACAATATAGTGGCCCCGCTCTTTTCTTACAATAAATTATTTTTTCATTCATTAAGCCATAGCATAATTTGTGGTATAATATGGATTACACCCTATGTTCTGTGAATAAAGATGGGGCTGACTGAACAGATAAAACAAAAGGCCCTCGAGCTTGGGTTCGACCTTGTCGGTATTACCGACGCAGCGCCCCTGCATCCCGATTATCTAAACCACCTCCTCGGCTGGCTGGGCGCCGGCTATGCGGGCCAGATGACCTGGATGCACAACAATCTTGAAAAACGCACCAACCCCGCCAAATTGCTCCACGGCGCTCAATCCGTAATCGTCATCGGCTTGAATTACAAAACGCCAAATCATCAACCGACAAAGTTATCGCACGACGGGATGGGCCGCGTTGCCGCCTTCGCTCGCTACGAGGACTACCACCCCTTCATAAAAAAACAATTGCGAAAATTAGTCGATTTCATCGTTGCGACAACGGGCCACGGCCTCAAATTCAAGATTTGCGTTGACTCAACTCCTCTGCTCGAACGGGCGTTCGCCGTCAGGGCGGGTCTCGGAATCATTGGTAAAAATCACGCACTCGTCAATCCCCGCCTCGGCCCACAAATATTTTTGGGAGAGTTGATTACTAATCTGGACCTGGTCTCCGACAATCCAATGACAGAATCCTGTCCCGACTGCGGCGAGTGCGTCGCCGCCTGCCCCACCGGCGCCCTGCGACCTGATGGCCACCTCGACGCCACTAAATGTATCAGCTATCTTACAATCGAATCCAATGCCGACATCCCCGCCGACCTGGCCCCCAAAATCGGCAATCATCTCTTCGGCTGTGCCGAGTGTTTGCTCGCCTGCCCTTACCAGCACAAGGCCCCACCCTGCGCCAATAAGGAGTTTGTTTTTCACGCCGACAGGACGAATCTTGATTTGAAGGAGGTTATCAACCTCACCGAAGATGAATTTCACTCCCGCTTCGCGGACTCACCCATTCTTCGTCCCGGCCTTGGCCAGCTAAAACGAACCGCCAAGATATGTTTAGAAAATTTATCCGCCTAAGGCGGATTTACTTTTGACTTGTGTCTTGCGTCTTAACTGTTCGCTGAACGCTGCACGCTGTCCGCTGATTCTGTGAAGTTTAATCTCGCGAACTCCCCGTGATACTTCCTCGCCGCCTCATCGTATGCCTTCGCCGTCTCGATTTCATTGTCGAAGTAACCAAGCCAGATTCTCTTCCCGTGGTTCCTTATTGTCGAAAACCATCGTCCATTGCTTTTGTCTAAACAAACTCCTCTGAACCGTGACTTTGATTTTGTTTTATTTATTTGACTGTTACAGGCGTTCTGGGAATGTGTCGCCAGCCGAAGATTCTCCCTGCGGTTGTCCAGACTATTCCCGTCTTTGTGGTCGACCAGTAGGCCGGCTGGCGCGCTCATAATCTCCCTGTGCATACGCGACTCCTTTGTCTTTCCGGGTCCATACTTGACGCTCCTGATTGCATAGAACTTCTTTCCCTGTCCTCTTAGATACCATTTGAAATTGTTTAGCCAGTAGTAATCCTGCGGGTCAACAATCGCCCATTCTCCTTCGCCCAAATCAATCTTGCGAAAGGCATAGCCATATTTCCATTGCCGATACGCCATCATCGGCCACGCACATATCCTGTCCAACCAATCCGGAACCGTTATTGTTATATTAGTAGCCATTCCTCATCCACCGTCCTTCCTGCCTGCACTCGCACGTTTTTGGCGGGTGTCCTCGACTCCAGCTTCGTAGGAACCGCAGTCGGGGATCCATAACCAACTCAAAACTAAAGACTAAAAACTAACGACTACGGAGGAACCCACACAGTCCCTCTATCCTATGGCGCACTTTTGCGCGCTTTTGTCGAAAACTAAGGTATTTCCTGATGGTAAAAAGGGGTGCAAAAAGTGCTTAAGTGCTTATGGGGTAAGGAATAGTAAATTTTTTGAAAAAGTCCGTTTCTAAGGGTTTTCGACTTGCGCGCTTTTGCCCAACAAGCGCTTTATACAAGCGCTTTATACATTTGTTTTATACAAGCGCTTTATTGCCGATGTCGTTTATCGGATATGTTTAGCCGTTGTCGGCACGACAACGAAATGGTTTGCCGTGCTACTTGTGGCAGGGTTACCACCTTGAACGCCCGCTTCGGGCGTTTGTATATAGCCCCCGGCTTCGCCGGGGGGTGCATACGTGAGGTCCACTTTTTGCCTGCCCTCCGAAGCACTTAGTGCGAAGGAGGGTCATTCCGAGCGCACCTGTCTTGCTTGTCCTGCCTGCCCCGGCAATCTGTAGGCCGGGGAGCAGAGTCGTAGGGAGCATTGTCGAAAGAGTCGAGGAATCTGTTGAAAATTTTCGCCTTTGGCATCCTTATCGTTTAGCCCCTGGCTCTGCCGGGGGTTGCCTGCGCGAGGTTCGCTTTTGCCTGCCCTACGAAGCACATTGTGCGGCGGAGGGTCATTCCGAGCGCAGTCGAGGAATCTATTGAAATTTTTCGCCTTTGGCATCCTTATCCATATATAGCCCCGCGCCAGTCCTGAGCAAAGTCGAAGGGCTCTGGCCGGGGTTGCAGGCGAGAGATTCGCTTTATTACATTTCCCGCCCGGCGGGACTTTCCCCAATACCTTATTGTCCCCTTTTATTGCCCTTTTATTCCCCCGGTGACAACAGGTTATGAGTTTTAATTTGCGGAAATAGGTTGCTTCTTCCATTGTTCATATTTCGTTTTTCCGTCTTTTGTCTTTTCCATTATTTCTATGCAGTCATAATTTTCGTTTATCACCATAAAACCAGTAGCTTCATAATCATTCCAAGTGGCGGTAAGTAATGTAATACTAGTGCCGTTTCTAAAAATAAAGTATCGCTTTTGTCATTCCCGCGAAAGCGGGAATCCATTGAAAATAAGAGACTTATGTAAAGCTTCAATTATAAAAAGTTATATTACCTTTTTAGAAACGGCA
>Ga0315291_10000846_pt1 | contig 40892 bp, 48 predicted proteins | sample YL17G12_20_MG_FD_203070 | JGI IMG/M metagenome (GOLD analysis project Ga0315291, IMG submission 203070) | Sediment microbial communities from Yellowstone Lake, YNP, Wyoming, USA - YL17G12_20 | ecosystem: Environmental > Aquatic > Freshwater > Lake > Sediment | place: USA: Wyoming | collected...
TCCTAATAACTGCTTAGTCGGATGTCAGACTTGCTCAAATCTTTGTCCAGAAAAAGCGATACAATTTGCAGAAAAAGATAAAACAAGAGAAAAAGCACAAGAAATAATCAAAGAAAATAATGTTCTTCCCAGAATAAAAAAGGAATTAGAGTTGAGAAAATGTGAATTAAACACAAAGGGATGTGGTTGCTCATGAAAATAAAGATTTTAGGCTCGGGATGTCCGAATTGCAAAGTTCTTGAGGCAAATGCAAAAAAAGCGGTGGCTGAAATGAAAATAAAAGCGGATGTTGAAAAAGTCACAGATATTGCAAAAATAATGGAATACGGGGTCATGTCCACTCCCGCATTGGTTGTTGATGAAAAAGTTGTTTCATATGGCCGAATTTTGACTTCTGAAGAGATAAAAAAGCTTTTGAAATGAAATGGAAAAGATCAGATTATGGTTTGTTTATGAAAAAGTTGTAGATAAAAATGGAAAATTTAGTAAAACCACCTGGGAAGTTATAAGGCTTATAAATAAACTTGAGAAATTTTATGATAAGAACATTCTTGATTTAAGGGTTATAGAATATGAGCGGTTTATCTTGGAGCATAAAAAAATTGCGGCGGATAAGAAAAATTTGCCCGTCACATTGCTTAACAAAAAAATCTTCTTTATTAAAGAATTGCCTTCTGTTAGCAAAATCAAAAAAGAAATAAAAAAGATTTTGAAATGAAATGGATGTTTTTTATCCAATACAGATATTCGCAAACTGGCTGGTTTATGCTGTATTTGATATAGATAAAGGAAATATTCTTGGAGGGGCATTGAATTTCTTTGTTTACGACAGCATAAAAATATTGATTCTTCTGGCGGCGATTATTTTTGCAGTTTCATACATAAGAACATATTTATCTCCTGAAAAAATAAGGAAAATTCTGCCTAAAAAATTCGAATTTCTGGGCAATATGACTGCATCAACTCTGGGAATTTTCACGCCTTTTTGTTCATGCTCTGCCGTTCCCCTGTTTATCGGATTGGTTGAATCAGGGATTCCGTTGGGAGTTACATTCTCTTATCTGATCGCCGCCCCCCTCATTAACGAAGTTGCGGCAGTTTTGCTTTGGGGATTATTTGGCTGGAAAATCGCACTATTGTATGTCCTGGCAGGATGGGTGATTTCAGTTGTTGCAGGCTTCATACTTGGAAGGATGCATTTGGAAAAATATGTTGAAGATTATGTCTATAATATCAAGGTTAAAAATAATCTGAAACTAGAAAAGAAAACCCAAAAACAAAGGATTAAAGAGGCCTATCAAGAAGTCAAATCGATTATTAGGAAGGTCTTTCCATATGTATTGATAGGCATTGCAATCGGCGCTTTCATTCACGGATATGCGCCTGAGAATCTGTTAACAGGAATAGCCGGAAAAAGCAACTGGTTTGCAGTCCCTCTTGCAGTTTTGATTGGAGTCCCGTTATATGCGAATGCCGCAGGTGTAGTCCCTATTGTGGTATCATTAATAGAAAAAGGCCTCCCATTAGGAACAGCGCTCGCATTCATGATGGCTGTCGTTGCCCTGTCTCTGCCAGAAGCCATTATATTGAGGAAGATAATGAAATTGAAATTATTGCTGATCTATTTTTCCATTGTGGCTTTAGGGATAATAGGTATAGGATATCTGTTTAATTTAATCCTTTAGGATTCCCAAGAAATAATCCCCTTTCTATAATTTGAATCCCGGTCCGGGCGCTTTTATTTTTTTAACAATTTTTTAACGTTTAGTAAATATTATTAAATGCTTTTTGCATTAAAACATCAAGATGATCCCGTGGCATGCGCTGGATAAAAAAGAGGTTTTGAAAGATCTTGAGAGCTCCGAATCCGGGCTTTCGGATCAGGATGTTTCCAGAAGGCTGAAGAAATACGGGAGCAACACGCTCAAGGAGAAAGGCAGGGCAAGCTCCTTTCTGATATTCTTGGAGCAATTCAAGTCGATATTCATAATAATACTGCTTCTGGCAGCCGCTTTTTCTTTTTTCATACATCATTACATTGATTTTTCAGTTATAATCGCGATAGTGATCCTGAATTCAGCCATAGGGTTTTTCCAGCAATACAAAGCAGAGAAGACGATTTCTGAGATGAGGGGTCTGCTTGTCTCGAATGTGAAAGTCATGAGACACGGGGTGCTTTATGAGATCCCTTCCGGCGAGATTGTCCCAGGAGATATTCTTTTGGTGTCAGAAGGAGACAAGATTATGGCGGACTGCAGAATACTGCATGAGAACAGCCTTCAGGTGAACGAGGCCTCGCTGACAGGGGAAAGCTTCCCACAAAGCAAAAGCTCGGAAAAGCTCTCGATAGACACAGATTTAGCGGACAGGGAGAACATGCTTTACATGGGAACGACTGTTGTAAGGGGCAGTGCCAAGGCGATTGTCGTGTCAACAGGCATGGGTACAGAATTCGGAAGGATTGCCTCGCTTGTCCAAGAGTCAAAAATCGAAAAAACGCCTTTGCAGCAAAAGCTCGATTCTTTCTCGAAAATATTGGCTGTAATAATATTGGCATTGGCTGCAATACTGGTTGTTTTCGGAATTTTCATGGGAGAAAGCGTTTTCAACATGATACTGACCGGAACAGCGCTTGCAATCTCTGTGATTCCTGAGGGGATTCCGGCAATCATAGCGATAACCCTTGCCCTGGCCATAAGGAGAATGCAGAAGCACAATTCGCTGATAAGGAAACTTCCGGCTGCAGAGACCCTTGGAAGGGTGACTGTGATATGCACAGACAAGACAGGGACAATCACAGAAGAAGAGATGACTGTCACAGAGGTTTATTCTGATGGAAAGAGCTTCAGGATTGAAAATGATTCGTTCTATCTTGATTCAAAAAAAGCAGATCCTTCAAGGTCCAAAGGGCTTTTTGAAACGCTGAGGATAGGCGCTTTGTGCAACAATGCAAGGATCGAGATGGAGGAAAGAAAGGAAAGGATAATAGGGGATCCGACTGAAAAAGCGCTCGTCATTTCCGCGTACAAGGCAGGGATAATAAAAAAATCAGAGGCTGAAAAAGAATCAAGGATAATTGAGTATTCTTTCTCATCGAAAAGGAAAATGATGTCCATCGTAAGGAAAGACAGCCAGTATGTGAGCTATGTCAAAGGCGCTCCGGATTCGATGCTGCAGAGATGCAGTTTTGAGTTAATCAACGGGAAAGTGATTGCATTGACCGCCCAGAGGAGAAGAGAGATTCACGGAGAATACGAGAGGATGGCTTCAAAAGCCCTTAGAGTTCTCGGCTTTGCATACAGGCCCCTGAATAGCGTATCCCAGGAAAGCGCTGAAAGCAATCTTATTTTCACAGGCCTTCAGGGCATGATGGATCCGCCAAGAAAAGAAGTGAAGGAATCGCTGAGAGAATGTTTGAATGCGGGGATAAATGTCAAAATGGTGACAGGAGATTCTTTGCTGACTGCGGAGGCTGTCTCAGAAATGATAGGGCTGGACGGAAAAAGCATAGATGCGAAACAGCTGGAAAAACTTTCCCAGGATGAATTTGACAGGGCGGTTATGGAAAAGAATATTTTCGCAAGGATAACCCCTGAATTGAAACTAAAGATAGTTCAGTCCCTGAAAAAGCAGAAAGAGATAGTGGCAGTCACTGGGGACGGAGTCAATGATGTTCTTGCATTGAAAGAAGCACACATAGGCATTGCGATGGGAAAAAGGGGGACAGATGTTGCAAGGGACGTGTCGGACATAATCCTTCTTGACGATAATTTCAGCTCAATAGTCCAGGCAGTAAGGGAAGGAAGACGGGTGTACGACAACATCAAAAAATCCATAAAAGCGCATCTTTCCGCAAATGGCTCGGAAATATTTGTTGTGATGTTCGCGCTATTGATGGCGTGGCCCCTCCCGCTTCTGCCTCTGGCAATCCTGTGGATGAATCTTATAACAGACAGCCTGCCGACTCTCGCGCTGGCTGTCGAGAAAGAAGAGCCGGACATCATGAAAAGAAAGCCGAGGCGCGATGAAACAATCCTGAATGGAATGGTCAAGTTCCTTATTATCGGGGGGATTTTCTCTTTCTCAGTCACCACAATCTTGTTCGCGCTATACTATCCAACTGATCTGGAGAAAGCAAGAACAGTGGCCCTGACAACGCTGGTATTCTGCGAGATGTTCATCATTTTATCATGCCGCTCGGATAAGGCAGTAAATGAGATAGGATTTTTCAGCAATAAGTTTTTGATAGGCGCAATACTGATTGCGATAGGCCTCCAGATGATTGCAATATACACACCTCTTGCAGCAGTCTTCGGATTCAAGGCCCTTTCACTGCACGATCTTGGGCTGATAGTGCTGGTCTCGGCGCCGATCTTTGCACTATTCGAGATGCTGAAGATGTCCAAAATAAAAATATGAATGGCGCCTTTTATCGTCTTTTGAAAAGATTTAAAAGAATTGGACTCTTGACATTGGAAAAGAGGATGAAATGAAAAAAGAGAATGTATTGAATGCAGTGATAAGCGTTGGAATATTAACCGTTATAATTCTGGCAATAGCTTATTTTTCAATAAACCAGAAAAGAATTATCGGGCCATTGCTGATTTTAACCGGAATAATCTCATTAATGCCTGTTTTATTTTTCAAAATACCCTTTAGATTGCTGAAATCAGACATCATATTCGGGGTGGTAGATAACGGGATTTTAGTGGTGTTTGCAATAGCGGGCGCAGAATTGTTCGGGATTTTTGGCGCGATTGTTGGAGGGGCTGTCGGCAATGCCATTACAGACGCATTTGCAGGGATATTCGAGGGGCTTGAAGCCCGAAAAATAAAGAATGGAAGAAGAACCGCCTTAAGCGTTGCGATAGGAAAGCTTGCAGGATGCCTGTTTGGAGCGGGCGCGGTTTTGACAATCGTCTGGACAATTTTAGGATTGTAGTCTTTTAAGCCGAGTATCGAATAAATTCCAACCGCCAGGTCCGGGCGCTTTATCCTAAAATTTCTTTCAGCTCGTTAAGGCTTCTTGCCTTTGCGAGCAGTCCCCTTAATTTTACGGAACCTTTCTCGCATCTCGTGAAATTCATGGACTGCGATTTTATCTGCCCGAATCTCAATCCGTATTTCGCGGCCAGCTTCAGATATTCCCCGAATCTGAAACAGGGCTTTTTCCCGGTGAGCTTTGCGAATATGTTAGGATATCCCAGGGCGCTCCTTCCAATCATGACAAAATCAAATTTTTTCAGCAGACCATCTGCATTTTTCTCATTCACATCTCCGGAATATATTATGGGGATTGAAACCCGTTTCTTCAGCTCTTCGGCAAATCCGATGTCTGCTTTTCCTGAATAGCCCTGCCTGTTTGTCCTCGGATGAATGCAGATTGCGTCGCAGTATTTTTCGGCAATTTCCGCAATCTTGAATGCCTCGTTTGATTTTCTCAGCTTTATCGTTATGGGTTTTTTTGTGGATTCCCTCATTGTCTTCAGGATGTTCTCAATGGTTTCAATGCTGCCGCCAAAAAACGCGCCGAAACATTTTTCTTCCGCTGTTTTTGCAGAGCATCCGAGATTAAAGTCGAAAAGCACGGCGTTATCCTCGTTTTTTTTGATAAATTCGGCAATTCCCCTTTCATTTGCCGAGAACAGCTGGACTGCAGGCTTATCATTCAGAACCGCATCTTTTCTCATCAGGGGATTCAGCATGCCTGTATAAACCAGCCCGGCCCCCGCTTTTTTGCAGAGAATCCTGAACGCAATGTCGTTTATCCCTGCCATCGGCGCGAGAAAATAGGGATTTTTCAATTTTAGATTGCCTATCTTGTATGTGACCATTGAAATCAGAAATATGCTGTGTATTTAATAATTAGTATCTTCCTTTGGGCCTCGAGTTTCCTCTCGAGAAGCTTCTCCGTCCGCCTTTCCTGTTATTGTAATATCCTCCGCCGCTTCTGCTTCCTCTGTCATTGTCATCGCCGTCGTCTTTTCTCTGGCGGAAATTGTTGGGATTGTCGCCGTGGCCTCCTCCGCCACTTCCATAGCTTCTTCCCCCATTTCTATCTTCGTAGCTTCTGCCACTTCCACTATAACCTCGGTTTCCGCCGCCGTAGCTTCTTCCTCCACCTCTGCCACCTCCATAGCTCCTGCCTCGGCCTCCTCCTCTGAAACCGCCTTCTCTTCCGCCGAAGCCGCCTCTTCCCCTGCCCTCGGACCTGAACTTGATGAAAATCCTCTCTATATTCGGCATTTCCTCTTTCTTGATGCCGAATTTCCAGTTGTGGCTGTTTATCCTGTTGAAATTCTCATCGTCCCTTCTCGAGACAATGTTGATAACTTTTCCCTCTTTGCCCGCCCTCGCGGTCCTTCCTATCCTGTGGACATAGTCGTTGCTGTCTTTCGGGATGTCATAATTGTAAACGTGGGAAACGCCCTTTATGTCAAGACCTCGCGCGGCGACATCAGTGCATACGAGCACAGGAACATATTCCGAGCTGAACTTGTGCATCGTCCTTCCCCTTTTTTCCTGGGAATGGCCTCCGTGGATCCCTATCGCGTTTATTCCCGAGCTTACAAGATTGTTCGCGACAAAATCCGTGTTCCTTTGCGTGTTGCAAAAAACCATCGCGAGCTTTGATGTCTCGTGCTTCAGCAGATGCACTAGGAGTGAGAATTTCTCATTGTCATCTACCTCATAATAGACCTGCTTCATTTTAGAGGGGTCGACGTAAACCTCTGCCGAAATCTCGACAGGGTCAATCATATATTTTTTTGCCATTCTTGAGATCTCGCCGAAAATCGTGGCTGAAAAAAGCAGCGTCTGCCTTTTTTCAGGGCATTCCAGTATTATTTTCTCGACATCGTCCTTGAATCCCATGTCGAGCATCCTGTCTGCCTCGTCAAGGACAAGGATTTTCACTCTGTCAAGCCTTATCGTGCCTCTGCTGATATGATCAAGCATCCTTCCAGGGGTTCCTACAACAACGTCGGCTGTCCTTAAGTCCCCTATCTGAGGGTTTATCGAAATGCCGCCGTAAACCGCGATTATCTCCAGCTTCTTGCTTTTTGAGAATTTCTGTATTGCCTTTGAAACCTGCTCGGCGAGCTCCCTTGTCGGAGTTAATATCAGCGCCTGGAGGCCCTTGCCCCTTTCCACCTTTTTGGCTATTGCAGACGCGAAAACAAGCGTTTTTCCAGAGCCTGTTGCAGCGCCGGCTATGACATCCTTCCCTTCGATAACCAGGGGAATCGCCTTCTCCTGTATTTCCGAGGGCTTCTCGAATTTCTGCTCCTGGATTGATTCCAGGACGTGCTCAGTAATGCCTAGTTTTCTAAATCGTTCCATTTTCGAATATTATTTCATGCTCAAAAATCACAAGATTTTTGGCGCTGCAAAAATATACATATTTTTGCGGTTAGAAAAAGTATAATGAAATATTATGCTTCTTCTTTAGACATGTATTTATATTCTCTAGCATATATGTTTGAAATTGCCTATTTATAAGGTTTTGCCCTTGGTACATGACGAGAACATTTAAATATTTCAAAGCGCTTTATTTTCCAGGAGGTGTATAATGGAAAAGATAAACAAAAACAAGCTCGGCCTTGTGATTGGTTTTTTTCTTGCAATAGTTCATTTGATATGGGTCATCATGGTTGCTGCAGGAATCGCAAAGCCGTTCATGGACTGGATATTGTCGCTGCATCTTGTAGCGCTCAGCTATTCGATGCTTAGTTTCAGCTTTGTAAGCGCGCTTCTTCTTCTCATAATCGTATTCGTTGCAGGATACATATGGGGATGGATTTTCGGGGCAATCTGGAACTGTGTGGCCAAGAAAAAATAATTTTTTAATCAGGCGAGGCGAGCCGCGGACGGCGAGCCTCTTTCTTTTATTTTGTTTTTAAATCTAAGAGAATAATATAAAAAATAAAAAGAAAAAAACAGAAAAAAGAAAAAATTTAAGCTGTTGTGTGCGTTTCGCCTAGGACTTTTCCTGTGCTGTCTTTTATCACCATCCACATATCGGTGACGTTGTTGTTTTCCTGCACGAAATAGTATTCTATTGTCCCCTGCTCCTGGCCAGCTGTTGTTTCGATGGTTGCATGACAGTAAGTCGATCCTTTGTATTGTTCAAGGCCCCTTATGACCATTTTGACTTGCCCCTGTCCGCTTGATGTTGCACCGCTCCAATCCCATGCGCTTCCCGCCTTACACCAATCTGTAGCCGCACCTGTTCCGGTCCCTGTTCCGCCTATTCCTGCCGTCCCTGTTCCACTAGCCGTCTCATTTCCTCCAGTGCCTGTTGTCTGCCCGCATCCTCCTACGAAAAACAAAGCAGCCAGCGCTAAAACAAAAAATATAAGAAATTTGTTCATTTTCACCTCCTATGTTGGTGAGGTTTGGCAAGTTTAAAAACCTTCACACCAGAACAACAATCTTTTTAAACAGAGGACTGCTGATTAAATCATGACAAACAAAAGCTGCCCTAAATGCCACGGAACAGGCATCGTAAAGGAAGAAGATGGATCAGTCCATACGTGCTGGATTTGCCTCCAGGATGGAAATATGGACCAGCATTCCAGGACTGTGAAAGAATCAAGTATAAAAGTTTAAATTTTGATAAATGAATTCTATAGTTCCTGTTGAAAAGGTAATATATGCAAACCTTGGAAAATACAATGATCCTGTTGCAATTGTATTTCTTAAAAAATTCAAAGAAAATGTGGATTTCGCAGAATTCCTGAAAGAGGCATCGAAGGGAAGCCTGCTAAACACTGCAGAGTATAAGAATTTCAAAAAATCAGATAATTTTGATGCGTTCAGCCCCTATGGGTTCTATACTGTAAATAACTTTAAAAAAGCATACAATATAAGATGAATATGCAATCGCTAACTTATCTGCTTTCACCTGCAAACCCGTGGTTCTACCTGATTCTCATATGTATTTTGGTGTGGACGCTTCCCTGGAAAGGGGTCGCGCTGTGGAAAGCCGCTAAAAACAAAAGCAAGGCATGGTTTGTTGTTCTGCTGATACTGAACACGCTGGCGATTCTGGATATATTGTATATTTTCATATATTCAAAGCCGAAACATAAGAAAAAAAGATAATTCTTATATGTTTGAATATTTATTGGCGCAGAATGATGTCAGCTGCGCAAAAAATGGCGATGAGAGATATAGAAAAGCGAGCGCGCATCATAATTGCAAACAGCTTTTTCTATAATATTAATAGAATTAATTAGCGCAGAGTTTCATTCTGCGCATGGCGCCCCGACATAGGCGCCAGTAAATTTTCACAACCATATGGAGCGAGCGCGCCATCGGGCGCGCGAGCTGAGAATCACTTTTTCTTTCTGTACATGAAGTATGCGGAAATTGCCAAGATCACTGCAAGAGCTCCTGCGCCTATCCCGATATAGCGCGGCCAAAGAGAAGGCTTTTGCCCTGTAGGAGATGTAGTTGGCTGCCCAAGTGAAGACGGCTGATAAACATTTTCCGGAGGTGCAGTCTCTTCTGGAGATGCGCATGCTTCCATTCTTGTTTCTGTCCCTTTCCCGCAGGTTCCTTTGTCTTCATATACGCATTCTTTTGTTCCAGATGGCCCGCATTCAGCGCACGATATGAGATGCCAGTCAATGGAGCATCCCCCACCGCCTCCGCCTGAAATTCCCGGAACTGTTATTTGTTCGCTGTCTGTATATGTTTCCCCGTTGCCAGCAGTTATTAAAGCGGTCACTGTGCCTGTTCTGTCTGCCCTGAATACTCTTGCGAAGGTGCCGTTTATCACATTTATTGTTACATTTTCATCCCATGTAAACATCATCATCATTGTTTCATTGTCTATCAATGTTCCATTGTCGTAAGCCGCTGTTCCATAGGCTTTTACATGATCCCCTTTATTTGCGGTTGTCGTGTTCAAATACAATAAGACATTGTAAGAGTAAGTCATGTTGAAATCTTTTGAATCGCTTGTCGGATTTGTGGCAAGATCCTCCGCATATACTGTTGCTGTCCTGCCGCCTTCTGCTTCGTCAAATCCAGTTGTGTAGTCCCCTGAATAGGTGTCTGCCCCTGTTTTTGTCAATGCGACATTTGTCGAATCAACAGTGGCATAAACGCTTGAATCATCCACGCCCGCAAGATTGTCTGTTATGTTTGCTGTTATTGTTATTGGATATCCTCTATAGAATAAATCAGGATTAGGGCTTGGTTTTGTGCTGCTCAATGTTATCGAGTTTATTACAGGAGCTGTGTTGTCTATAACAGGATCGATTGAATAGATTGCCGTGTTGTTTGCAGCATCTGTTGCAGTCACCTTGAGCGTGTAATAATCATCAGGCAAGGCAGAGGTATTGAGTGTAATCCCCCAATTTCCTTCTGATTCATTCCAGTCCAGCTCGAAATTTCCAAACGAGAAGTCTGATTTGTTGATTAGCTCCATCCATACGTGTTCAACACCAGACCAGTTGCCAGAACTTTCATCATCGCCGACATTTGCGTAGAAATATCTTATTCCATTCACAGCGCCACTTTCGCTTGGCCATGCGCCATAAATTACAGGCACAAGATTATCAATGCCAAGATTTATGCAGTCTTCCTGGTCATAGCTCCCTATGAACTCTGCCTCTGCGCAGACCCTGTAAATTCCCTGGTTTCCATTATCCATTTTTGTTGTGAGAATATCTCCGTAACAGTATTTTGAGCCATTTCCAGAGTACATCGGCAAGCGCGCTATGTATTCGGTGTATTCTGGGCTGCCCCTAGGATATAAATTGCTGTCATAATAGACGTCGCAGTAGTTGTCTTCTCCAGGCGTGTTCTCTCCAAGTATCGCATTCATCCAGATCAAGCCGCCCCGCTGCCATGAAACATTCTGCTGGCTTGAGAAGTTATTTGAATCATTTGCTGGATCTGTGATTGTTGAATTTTCTATAAATGATTCCAAAGCGACAACGTCTATCCTGAAGTCCTGCGATGTCAGCATTGAAGATGAAGGATTCAAAGACCACCAAGGCCTTTGCATGATGATGTTGAGGTTGTATGTGCCTATATCTGTGAAACCCTGATTGCCGATGCCTGACTGGCCGAACTTGATTTCATCTGTGAAATCTTTAAGCGTGTTTGAAGGGATGAATGCGCCCCATTTCAGCACTTGGTAGCAAGGCCCTGTCGGCCCTGTTCCCGCAACAGCAATCCTGTATATCGTGATAAATGAAGGAGGAACAGCAGCCACGAATGAGACAGGATCTTGCGCCATTGGATTGTAGAATGTTTCTATCCTTGTCGATGTGATTATATCGTGGAATCCGTAGACAAGCATGCTCCATGTCTGGTTCTGCAGGCTGTTTATCTGATTCTGAAGGTCATTCAGCTGGTCCTGCAAGTCATCAAACTGATCCCATGTCCAATTCATGAAACTGTTCAGCGTGTCATTCATGTCGCCGATTTCAGTTTGCACCTGGCCAAGCTCGTCCCAAACTTCTGTGAGATTTTCATTTGTCCAGTTGACAAAATAATTGAATGAATCGTTCAAGTCTGCAAGCTGCTGCTCTGTGTCGTTTATCCTGCCTTCAAGCTCATCCAATCTGTCCTCTATTCCAGTCAGGTTGCATTCGCATCCGCCTGCTTCCGTACATGTCTCGACCTCAATCCAAACCTGCGTGCAGCGGACATCTTTAGTGGCTGTTTTTGGACCAGCTTGAATGTTGTTTATCTCATCCCAAGTCCAAATACTACCTGTGCGCGGATTGAACGGGAAAGTATAACTATAATCTTCATAGGAATTTGTAACGGTGATATAACTGGGAGCTTCATACTCATTGCCATATGTTTTAATGATCACTTTAACATTTCCATAATCTGAAGTATCATTTTTGCATTTCAACACTACCTTGACTGCAGAAATGCTCAAATTTTCAGAAGAATTTTCAAATTGATACAAATCATACCTGTCTTTTTTAGATACATAGGTGGAATCATTATCGCTTACATTTTCATCAACCTTGTCCCAGTTGGGATTGCCATTCGGTCCTGGGAAATTGTCTAGACCTGTGTGATCTCCATCTGCATTCGGCCTCAATATTATTGTATCGCCGGGATTGGCTGAAACATGCCCTGTCAGTCCTTGAAAAGTGAGCAACGAGGTTGTAAGCGCGATGGCTGCTAAGAAAACTGCCAAAATTATCAGAATATTATGGTTTTTCATTGCTCTCTTTTTCTTATTTTTTCAAGTTTTTTGGATTTAACTACTTTTTTATTCTTCTTCGTCTTCCTCGTTTTCCTCTTCGGGCTCCTTTGCCTTGGATTTTTTGCCCCTTCCTTTTTTAATCCTCTTTTTTCTTGAAACGACCACCGCAACAATACCTATGATAAGGAGCGCGATTCCAGCTACGATGAATGCAAGGAAGAGAGTTGAAAGCTGCGAGAGCAGCTTTTGCGCCATAGGCATGACTGTGCTTTTCGTCTGCGCATCCATATTGAGTTTGCTGATGAACTCGGGGCCTAGGATTTTGATGGCGATAAAAGGGATGCCTGCGATTATGAAATCGATTCCAAGGCAGACAAACGAGCCGAGCTTCGGGATGCTTAGAAGGAAAATCAGCATTATCATGACTGCTGCAATCGCAAGAAGCATGAATGATGCTGTCCTGAATGCATCGTGCGCTGACTTCGAGACAAGGACAAGAGAATTGCCCGCCATCGCCGCCTTTATTATGGTTATCGGGTTGCTGCCGTAATCTTTCTGGTAGGCGCTGTCAAACACCTTGTTTTCTATGAGGTTGACAATCCCGGAAGAGCCAGCGGCATTAAGTTCCGCGCATGTCAAAATAAGATCTTTTCCATCCAAACCCTGTATCGGCAGAGTTATGGATTCTCCCGTGCAGCTGGCTTTGAACATGTTGTAAGCTGCTGTAATATTTTCCTGGGACATGCTTCCAGTGAAGTTGGATTCGAACATGCTTGCGAATGCAGGTTTCAGGGCCTGTTCGCTGTTCGCGTTGGATGCTACAAAAAACACAACAAATAATATCAATGAAAGTATGAGAATTATCGAAAACAATGTTTTCAGCACCCCTTTCCACCATACCATTTGTTTCAGATGCAAGATATATTTATAAATCTTTCAGCGAAGAGCATGCACCGAAAAAATTTATAAGCCCTTTTCGGCTGAAATTTCCACGAGCCCGTAGCTCAGCTGGTAGAGCACCTGACTTTTAATCAGGGTGTCGCGCGTTCGAACCGCGTCGGGCTCATTTTCTCCGCAATTCGAACAGGTTGTTTCAAGAAATAATCCTGCTCTTAATCAGAAAATCTTTCACTGCATTGAAGATTTTTTCATGGCCTTTCGAGTTCGGGTGAAGGCCATCATCCAAGTCCGCATTAGTCAATTTATCGAAAATTTCCAGAAACAGGATTTTTTCCTTCCCGCACAGCTCTTTTATCTTTGAATCATATTTCCTTATTTTTTCATTGAAATAATTATCTTCCTTCACGAGCTTTTCATCCACAGGAGTAAGTCCAATGAACGCTATTCTTTTTGAGGCTTTCTTTGCTTTTTCCATCAGGATTTTTATATTGCTTTCAAATTGCCTGAAAGAGATTTCTGGCGTGTGTGAGTCGTTTATACCTATTGCAAAAATCAGAACGTCAGGCTCTCTGGCTCCGCATTCAACATCAAACCTTTCCACGACGCCTTGGGTGGTGTCTCCTGAAATTCCAAGATTATAAACATTTGAATCTTTTTCCATGAAATATGTCTTCAATCTCTCAACCCATCCGCCATGTTTTAAGTCATAAGCCCCCCAAGTTATACTGTCACCGAAAACTAGAATTTGCGCCATTTTATTGTTTGTAGATGAATTTCTCGACCTGCTTCTTCGCGGCCTCGCGCTTCTTCTGGTGCTCTTTAAGGAAGGCGTTGATTTTTTCTACAAGATATGATTTCAGCTCGCCTGTAAGGAGCTTGCCCGATTTGTAATCATCGTGGATTTTCTTTATTTTCTTGTCGTCCGGCTCGAAGAAATAATAGAGCCATTGGTATGCGACATCCACGTCCGGATTGCCTCCGAGCTTTCTGTGCTCTTCGATGCTGCCCTGGCCGCCCGAGAACGCGTGCTTCATGATTTTCGCCTTGACCTGCTCGGGCGTGTCTGTTGTCCAGATTGTCGAGTCAGGGTCGCTTGTCGACATTTTGCCTCCGAAGACCTTCAGGCCAGACATGAACTTGTTGTGGATTATTGCGGGCTTGTAATAGCCAAGCTTCGGGAGAACGTCCCTTGCAATCCTGAAATGAGGGTCCTGGTCTATTCCCAGGGGAATCAGGCACGGAATGTTCTTTTTTTTCAGGACGCTCGGCAGGAAACAAGGCACGGCTTGCATGCTCGTGAAGAAAATGCTTCCGATGTTTGTCTCGTTCGTGAAGCCGAAAACAGCTTTTGTCGTGCTGAATGTTATTTTTTTCGCGACTTTTATCGCCTCGGGATACATGATTCCTGAGTGCTTCGTGTCAATCAGGATGTGCGTTTTCTTGGGGTCGAAGCCGAGAGCGATGACATCCAGAATATTATCTTGCGTGAATTTCTGCACTTCCTCAAGGGAAAGGTTCGGCCTGAACATGAATTTCTCGTCATCAGTAAGCTGAAACCAGAGTTCGCAATCGAACTTGTCCTGGAGCCATTTCGCGAAAACCCATGTGAGCAGATGGCCTATGTGCGTTTTTCCAGAGGGGCCCCGGCCTGTATAGAGGAAAAACTTGTTCCCTTTCTCGTATTCGTCAAGAAGCCATGCCATGTCGCGCTGCGCGAAGAAAATGTTCCTCGTCAGCATGAAATGCAGCTCTTTCGTGTGCTTTTTCATTCTCGCGAGAATTTCCTGGCTTATCGGCTGGATGCCGAATTCTTTCGCCAGCCTTGCATATTCCTGCTCTGTCAGAATGCCCTTGACTTCATAAGGCGTAACCTTGACATCCTCGTTTTTCATCATGCATAAAGGGAGAAAGATTTTATAAAGCTTTTTCTATTTGCGTTTTCATGAAGCACAATCTCAAGATAACTGTAACGATAATCCTGATGTTTTTGATTGCGCAATTCATAGGGCTTGCAGTCATAAATTCATATGACCAGAATTTCGGGGCAAGCGCGCAAAAGGCGAGACAGGAGCTTATCGAGAAAGGCTTGCCTGTCTCCCAGCTGCCCGATATCAGTTTTGTAGGCCAGACAGTCCCTCCAACAGTTGAATTGAAAGGCGCATTTGATGTCGTGCAGATTGTCGTGAGCATAGTTTTTGCAGTCCTGATCGCTTTCGCGCTGTTTCTTCTGCTTTCGCGCGTGAGGACAACGCTTCTTATCAAGATCTGGTTTGCATTTGTAGTATTTGTATGCCTTGGCCTGGCGCTTATCATGATATTTTATCCTCTTGCGCCGAACTCGTTTTTCAGCATTTTCGGCAAGAAGGCGCTTGTTGTGGAGGCGCTCGCGCTGCTCGCCTCGGCTGTCCTGACATATTATAAGATTGCAAGAAGAAATTTTCTTGTGCATAATTTCACCGAGCTTCTTATTTATGCAGGGCTTGCGTTGGTTTTCATTCCAATGCTTAACTGGATTGCCGCTGCTGTTCTGCTTGTGGCAATTTCAATCTACGACATGATTGCGGTCTGGAAGACGAAGCACATGATAAGGCTGGCAAAATACCACATCAATGAACTGAAGATTTTCCCAGGATTCATGGTTCCGTATATCCGCGCGAAAGACAGGATAAAAATACAAAGAATGCGCGCGCTTGCGAAAAAAGAGAAAGGCAGGAAAGGGAAAAAGAAAGGGATCAGAATAAACGTCGAAATGGCTATCCTCGGAGGAGGCGACATCGCGTTCTCGCTGATTTTCGCCGGAACAATCCTTCTCGCATTCGGCTGGCTTGCCGCAGCCATAACGACTTTGTGCACGACGCTTGCCCTCGCGCTTCTCATGTTCTTCGGGAAAAGGAAGCCCTATCCTGCAATGCCTTTCCTCAGCGCAGGATGCTTTTTGGGATTGGCGATTATTTTGCTGTTTTTATAATCTATAAATTTTTTATTTCAGAATGCGCGCTGGCGTCAGGCGCTTTGATGAGAAAACAATTTCATATAATAATCAATGCAGTCTCAATGTCTCAAGATTTCTGGGGACATTCGTCTCAACGCGGTGCAGCTTGTACAAAGTTGATGCGAGATCGAGCGAGCGCGACGGCTCTCCGTGCTGGACAATGATGCGGCGCGGGGCAGGATTAAGGGAATTTACGAATGCGAGAAGCTCGTTTCTTCCTGCATGGCCTGTCAGGCCGTCTATCGGGATTACTTCGAGCCTGATAGGGACGACCTCGTCCTTGCCTTCAGGGCTCTGCATTCTTGCCTCTTTCAGGCCTTCGCGGACCTGCCTTCCCAAGCTTCCCGGGCCAAGATAGCAGACAAAAATAAGCGAGTTGTTTTTGTTGTCGGCCAATTCGCGGAAATATTCCACTGACGCGCCTCCGACAAGCATGCCTGATGTTGCGAGAATTATGCACGGCCCTCCTGAAATGACTTTCTGCCTCTCTGCAGGCGAGCCAACACGTTTGAAAAGCTTTGAATCAAAAGGATTCTTGTCCTGGAAAACCGCATCGCGCATCGCGCTAGCCATGAATTCAGGATACACTGTGTGCAGAGCTGTTATGTCCCAGACCATTCCGTCGACATAAATCGGGACATCAGGAAGCTTGTTCTCTTTTGTGGCCTGATCGATGATCATCATGACTTCCTGCGCACGCCCTGTTCCGAGAACCGGGACAAGGGCCTTTCCTCCGCGCTCTATTGTTTTGTTGATAGCATCAATCAGCGTTTTCTCACCCTCTTTTCTAGGAGGAACGATATTGTCCTTGCCTCCGTATGTGCTTTCGATAATGACTGTTTCCAGCCTCGGGAATCTGTACGAGGCCTGCTCAAGGACATTTGTCTTCATGAATTTGAAGTCGCTGGTATAAAGCAGATTGTGAAGGCCATTTCCGATATTCAGGTGCGCCATTGCGCTCCCGAGAGTGTGGCCCGCATTGTAAAAAGTAAGCCTCACGTCAGGGGTTATGTCGGTAACTTCATTATATTCAAGCTCCACGCTGTGCTTGATCATCGTCTGGATGTCCCCTATTCCATACAAAGGCGCAATCGCCTTTTTGTATGAGACCCCGATGAAATCAAGTGCAAGCAATGCGCTTGAGTCCCTTGTCGGCGCAGTCATGTAGCACGGGCCGCGATAGCCGATTTTGTAAAGATAAGGCAGCAGGCCGCAGTGGTCTAGGTGCGCGTGCGTTATTATCACCGCATCTATCGATTCCATGTTGAATTCAGGGACATTCAGGTACGGGAATTTGTCGTTTTCCGAGGCTGTGTTTATCCCGCAGTCAAGGAGGATTTTCGATTCAGGCGTCTGCAGCAGAATGCATGAACGGCCGACCTGCCTCGCCCCGCCCAAAAATGTAACCCTGACCCATTCATCTTTTTTCTCAGGATTCCACTCCTTGTATATTTTTTTGCCCAGGGAATTCAGGAATTTTTTCCTGTAGTCGCCTTTCAGGAACAGGACATGCCTGACAGCGTCTGTTATCTTGCTTTTCAGAGCAGGGCTTCTCATCGCCTCGGGAATCCAGAATGTCTTTTCCCTTATGTCTCTCAAGACCTCGCCGCCTTTCCCGATTGCAATCCCAGGCCTTTTAACCTCGATGACAACTATGCTTCTTTTCTCGTCGAACAGGATGCTCTGGATGTCCGCTTCCTCAGGAACTGTTTTTCTGATATACTCCTCTGTTTTCTTCTTGTCCATCAGAATACTTTCGGCAGCGCGGAGCTCGATTCTTTTCTTTATTTTGTCGACAACCTCACGTATTTTCCTCTCACCCTCAAGAAAAAAGTCCTTGTCTTTCGTATAAACGACTATGTTTGCGCCCTCGAAGCTTGCGCTGTCCACTGCCTTCCCAGGCAATTCTTTCATTATTGTGCTCAAGATGTCTGGCATTTTTTAATGCGTTAAAAAATATTGGGTGATTTATGATGATTACCTTTTCATTCTTACTTGCTTTACTTCCTCTGAGACGACTTTTCTTATCCCGTTTTTGTCGATTGCAATGACATCTATTCCCGAACCGGTCGGAAGGTCGCGCTGCATTGTCGCGCTCAGCGCGCGGACAGCGAGCTTCGCACCCTCTTCTAGATTGATTTCTTTTTTGTATGAGTCTTCCAAAACACCGTATGCGACAACGCTTCCCGAGCCTGTGCTTACGAAATCCTTGTGCTCGAGAACAGAACCCGCGGGCTCTATGTCGAAAAGGCAGATTCCGCTTTCATCGACCCCGCCGACAAGGAAATCTGTGATTCCTATGAGCGGGCTGAATTTCCTGATGTTCTCATAAGTGAGCATTGCGAAAAGATTTGCAGTCTCCTTGACGCCTGATTCCATTTTTGTCCTTAATTGCTTCAATCTCAATTCTGCTTTTGTCATCTTCACAAGCAGCTGGATATCCGAGACATTTCCGGCTGTCGTGACAGCTATCCTGTCTGTTATGTTAAGCACCTTGTCGACCGCCTTGTGGCCAACGAAGATTCCGTCTCCCATCGTCGCCCTTTTATCTGCAGCAAGGATAAGCCCGTCTGTGCAGACAATCCCGATTGTGGTCGTGCCAGTCTTCATGATGTTTTTCTTTAATTCTTCATCCATTTTGATGCCTCTTTGTTCCAAGAATATTTGATAAACATGTTTTCAGTTTTTAAAGCTTTCTAAACGATGAAAAGCGCGCGAACCTCGCAGCGGCGAGGCGCGCGCCCGATGGCGCGCGGCGCGCTTTTTTGGTTATATCCTGATGAAATTGAATCGGCGCGGATGCATGAAAATCATCAGATTTTCAGCGCGGCAAAAATGCGTGCATTTTTGCCGTTTTCATGCCGCGAGATAAAAAAATCCCCACGGGCGGATTCGAACCGCCAACATCCCGGGTTCTGAATGAACGCTTGCGAGCGCTTCACACATTGTGTATAAAGCTACAGCCGAGCGCTCTACCATTGAGCCACGTGGGGATTAAAAGAACAGCTAATTTTCGCTTAAATATTTTTCCTACCTTTCTTGTCAAGGGCGCGGGACGTCATCGCGCCTCATTATTTATTCAATGATATGGAATTTCCTGTAAGTCATCAAGGCAAAAGCCTTTCGGTATCCCTCGGAAAGAGGACCGCCTCGCGCACGTTGGACAGGTTGAGTATGAACTGGACGAGCCTGTCGCAGCCCATCCCGAAGCCGCCGTGAGGCGGCGCACCGTATTTGAATGGTTCTGTGTAATATTCGAAATCCTTCGGATTCAGCTTTTGATCCTTGATCTGTTTTACCAAAATGTCGTGGCGGTGCTCTCTCTGGCCGCCGCTGGATATTTCATTCCCTTTGTACTCGAGGTCGCCGTAGCGCGCAGCATCTCCATCGAGCATGCAGTAGAACTTGACGTCTTTCTTCGGCATTTTTGTTATGAAAAACACCTCTGTCTTGAATTTGCCCTTGATCATCTCGCCGAGCTTTTTTTCCTCTTCCTGGCCTATCTCCTTTGCCTTGCCTCCCAATAATTTAAGGCATTCTTTGTAAGTCATCCTAGGGAAAGGTATTTTCGGAACATCTATCTCGACATTCAGAAGCGCGAGCTCTTTGGCGCAGCTCTTTTTCACATGTTCTAGAACATAAACGAGCAGCTTTTCCTGCAGCTTGAAAATATCATCCTCGTCTTTTATGAAAGAGAATTCGACATCGATATGCGTGAATTCAGTCAGATGCCTTGTTGTATGTGATTTTTCTGCGCGGAAGCTCGGCCCGATTTCGTAGACCTTGTCAAAGCCCGCGATGTTAAGCATCTGCTTGTAGAGCTGCTGGCTCTGCGACAAGAACGCTTTTTTGCCGAAATAATCGAAGGCAAACATTGTCGCGCCTCCTTCTGCGCCTGCGCCGACAAGCTTCGGCGTCTGCATCTCAATGAAATTGTTTTCATGGAAAAATTCCCTGAGCGCGCGGTTTACTTCGGAACGAACTTTGAAGATGGCTAGATTTTTCGGCTTTCGCAGATCAAGGAACCTGTAATCAAGCCGCTTTGACAAATCAGTTGTTATGCCTTTTTCCACAACTGTAATCGGCAAGGCATCAGCCTTGCTGATGAGCTCAATCTCGTTGATTTCTACCTCGACTTTGTTGTTCGTGACTTCAGGGCTTTTCACAACCGCCTCTTTCGCTGTTCCCTTTATCGAAATCACGCTCTCAAGCGTGATTTTCGAGAACTCGCTGAAAAGCTTCTCGTCCTTGACGATGCACTGGACAACCCCGCTCACATCGCGCAGCAAAAGGAATTTTATCTTCGCGAGGTCGCGAAGCTCGTGAACCCATCCCTGAAGAAAGACAGGGCCTTTCTTCACATCGTTCGCGTAAACTCTTTTCTCTTTTTCCATTTTAATTACAGCAAAATAATGTTTTTAAGTTTATTTATAGCCCAACAACTTGTCATATTCCTTGTGATTCTGGATTGTCAGTATGAAAACAAGGATTTCCACCTTATTTCCTTCGATTGTATAGAGCATTCTCCAAAAATCGGGCAATTCCACTCTATAAAGATTTTTAATCCCGTAATCCCGCATCTTTTTTGGAATGATCTCCTTTTTTACAGGATCGCCAAATTGTGGATTTTCTTTCAAGATATCTAGGATTCTTTCTATAGCCTTGACAAGCATTTGTGACTGCTTGTCCTGCGCTTTCTTCAATTCAATAAATGCCTCTTTTGCCTGGCCTTTCAAAAATACGCTTACATCTCTTCCGAAGAACACCATTTACACCTCTAATGCGTCTGAGAGCATCTTTTCAACATGTTTCGGCTCGCTGTATATCCACTGCATGCCTCTTGGCCCAAAAATTATTTTTCCGGATTTCCACAAATAAATCAGAATCAATTTCAATGTGGAATGCATGACTTTCCTGGGGAGCTTTTCCTTAAGTTCAGATATTTTCATAGGCCTGTCCCTGTGCTTCTCGAGAAATTTTTCAACCATCAGAACAGTGTTCAGAGTGGGCCAATGCTCTATCTTGGTGATGTTTTCTGCCTTTTGCATAGTTATACTTAAAAAGTATAAGTTTATAAATCTTCTCACGCCAGATATTTCTTGATTATCCCGATAATCTTGCCGGCATCGATCTTGCCTTTGTATTTCTGCATGATTATTCCCATGTATGCATTGGCTGTCAGGCCCGGCTTTTCTTTCACGAGATTTTTGATTTCCTGCTCGATATCCTCGGCATCGATTGTCTCGACTTTCATTGCTTCCTGAACAGGTCTGCCTTTTGCAATCTCTGTCATGATTTTTTTTACCTGGCTCTCCTCCAGCTTGCCTTTAGCAAGCTGTTCGGCTATTGTTTCAAGGATGTCTAAGCTGAGATTTTCATCGATTTTTTCAGCAGGCAGTTTCTCGTGGCTTGCTATTTCCTTGGGCCAGATTGCCAGCATTTTCGCGATTGTCCCCGGCTTGTTGAATATTTTTATAAGCACTTTGTAATCCTCGAGCTTGTTTTCCTTCAGAAGCGCGCTCGCAAGCTCGCTGTGTATGTTTTCCTCGAGCTCTGCGCGGATTTCGTGTTTGAGGCGCGGAAGATTTTTCCTTGTTTCCTCAATTAACTTGTCTGAGATTTTTACGAGGGGCAAGTCCGTCTCAGGATACATCCTTGCTGCGCCCGGGAGCGGGCGCAGAAACGTCGTGCGTCCGTCGGGCTCCGCCCTCCGGACCTCGGGCGACATTTTCCTTTGCTTCAGCAGCTCGAGCTGCCTTTCGATTTCTGTCTCGATTGTTTTCTGGATAAGCGCGGGTTCCTGAACGCCCTTGATTTCGACGCGCTCGCCGTTCTTGATCGACATGTTGACATCCTGGCGGATTGTTCCTATGCCTCTCTTGACTTTGCATGAGCGCAGGATTTCCCCGAGCTTTAACGCGACTGCTTTTGCCTCTTCCGGAGTTGAAATGTCGGGAGCTGTTGCAATTTCCACAAGGGGGATTCCCAGGCGGTCAAGCCTGAAAACAGATTCACTTTCGCTCTGTTTTACAATCCGTGCAGCATCCTCTTCAAGGCAGATTGACTGGACGCCGATTTTCTTGCCGTTGATGTCAAGCCATCCGTTTTTTGCGATGAGCATTGTCCTCTGAAAGCCGCTTGTATTGCTTCCGTCAACAACTGTCTTTCTCATGACCTGGATTATAGGGAAAGGCCTTGCATTCAGAAGGAGAGAAATTTGAAGCGCGATGCGCAGCGCCTCTTCATTCAGCTGATGAGGCGGCTCCTCGTCAAGCTCAAGCAAACATGTCGTGTCAGAATATCCCTCGTAAACGAACTCTTTTTTCTTGCTCTGCTCGTAGGCAGCTGCAATGTCGACCTTGCCTGTCTCGCCCGCAGCAGCATAAAGCTTTCTTCGGACTGCAATGTCTGGCTTGTCCTGCCTCAATAAGGAAGGGCATCCGCAGAAAAGCTTGTGAGTGTCAAGCTGCTGGTGAATCTCGATTCCGGCCCTCAGGCCGATAGACTTGTAGTCCCTTTTTTCCATAAAATGGAGAATGAGAACGCGTTAATAAAAGTTACTGAATTATTGTCAGTGCCCGAGCTTGATATTGGGCGCACCGATATTTTTATTATATTTTTTAAGTTCGGGTTCTATTTGGTCTGTTATTTTGAAGTTTGGCTTGCCTTCAAAGCATCCTATGCTTGGAAGCTCTGCTCCAAAATAAGTATCCACCCAGTCATTTTTGTTTTTTCCTTCACACAATGCAAAAAACATATATTTTTTTAGAATGTCATTTGTGCCCTGATCTGTGCCTTCTGTTCTCAGATAAATATCTATATCTGATTTTGAACTTCCCTTAAGGGCGCTTCCCACGACATAAACATCTCTTACCCCAAAAGAGGAAGGGATTTTGTCAGGTTTTGCTTTCAAAATAGTGCCTACAATCTGCTCTAAAGAATCCAAAGTCGCGCACATGTCCTCTCTCAGCCACGAAGTTATTTTTCCATCTTTGATAAATTTTCCGTCATATTTTATCTGCTGTTCTTTTTCGTTTTCCATCGTCTGAAAATTATCTCTATATGTTATAAACTTTTCTCAGCTCTTTAACGTCTTTTCTGTCCTTTTCTCTGTTTGCATCTAATTTAAGCGCAATCAAATCCTTCATGTTTGGAACCCTTATTGGAACACCATATATGCCAACACAGGTTGAATTTGCAAGAATTTTGTCAGTTATGTCTCTGTTTTTTAATTCGACATTTTCTCTTAATCCCACAATTGCCTGTTCCCCATTGAGGTTTTTAATGTAGTTGTATATGCACCCTGTACCTTTTTTCCCACTTATTCTTTGGCCAAACTTATATCCTGCAGAGCGTAATATCTGTTCTGCATCAGATTTATTGGAAAGAAGGTCTATGTCGTCTGTTCCTCTCCATTCGGTGATTATGCCTTTGTCTGGATTTCCCTGGGCTGTATAGGCCATGACTGCGAGGCCCCCTATAACCACATAAGGTGTTCTTTTTTGGTTAAAGCCGTCAGCTATTTCTAAAAGGCCTGAAAGAGTATTTGCATACTGCCTTCTATTTTGCTCATCATGAATAAAAGAGTAAGTTTTCAAAAAGCTATCCAACTGATGCATTTTTCTTAGCTCATTCATCAGCTCTATTGAAATTCTTTCATTTGCCATAGAAAGAATACTTCTTTTTCCCTTATAAATCTTTCTATGTGTAACCACTAGAGAGTTATACCAAAATAGGCTAGAATGCAGGTTTCCCTTAAATCTGGCCTGTCTCGTTGAACTTCTTCATCATCCTCTCGATGAGCACCTGGGGCGCGAAGCCCTTCCGGCTGCATGCTTTGACAAATTCATCATAGACATTCTTGTCAAAGCCGTATTCAACCCTCTGTTTCTGCTGGGGCAATTGATGTGTTCCCATGAATTGCTTATTGAACTGGCATTTATAAATTTAATCAGAAATAAGATGAAGTGCTCCCGACGAGATTCGAACTCGTGTCAACGCCGTTCTCTTTTCCGGTCGCGGGATTGATAAAACCCGCTGGCGGTTTTATTGAGAGGGCGCTATCCTTGGCCTCTAGACTACGGGAGCCTGGAAAACGCAGGAGTTGAAGATTTAAAAGCTCTTTCTTTCTGTATATTTCATGAACGGCAAAAGAGAGCATAAAGCAAACTGGAAGATTGTCCTGCTCGGCGTTGTTTTGCTTGCAGTAGTGCTGACAATCATGTTCAAGTTTGCGGAATTGGAGCAGATACTCGGCCTTCTGAAAAAAGTGAATTACTGGTGGATTCTGGCTGCATTCGCCCTTCAGTTAGGCGATTATGCGATGGACACCTTGTTCTACAGGATGATATCGAGGGTCTCGTACTGGCATCTTTTCAAAGCGACAATGGCGATGTCTTTTCTGGACAATACTGTGCCGACTTTCTCGGCAGGGGGAAACACGCTTCTTTATTATTCTGTAAGGAAAAAAGGCAGTTCCCAGGGGAAAGCAGCATTCATGATAGCGCTTAACGCATTCGTTAATTTCGTGCTTTACTTCGCGATATTTGTCTGCGGGATGGCTTTCCTTGTCGTTTCCGGAAAGATTGCCGGCTTTGGCCTGACATGGATTTTTGCAATATTTATGATTGTAGTTTTCATAGCTCTGTACAGGGCCTTATGGACGGCAGCTGGAAGAAGGCAGTTCAAGATGTTTGTTTCAAGCGCGCTGAGAAGATGGCCCAATGCCAGGAAAAAAGCGCTGCAGCTTCTTGAGCGCCTGTATTATCGCAGGGGAAAAACCAAAAAAAGCACGATTTGCCTCTCTTTCCTTTTCATAGCAACCTCGTATATCCTGAGAATCTCGGCAGTATTCTGTGTTTTTCTTGCGCTCGGATACACCCTTCATCCGGGAGTTCTTATGATAGGGTACTTCCTGACCTCTTTCATCTCTGTGCTGTCGTATGTGAGGATGGGTGTCCAGGAAGCGGCGATGTCTGTTTCCTATTCGAAGCTCGGCGTTCCGTACAATCTCGCGCTGACAGCAACCCTGCTTTACAGGCTGGTTACATTCTGGGCGATTATCCTGATAGGATTTTTTGCATTCAGGTCAATAATAAACAACAATGAAAAAGAAAAATAGCGAGCTTATCAGCTCGGCAAAAAAGCTGGTCGGGAAGAAATACAAGTACGGGGCTTCTGCAAAAGAGGCGCCTGAATTTTTCGACTGCTCGTCTTTTGTCCAGCACCTGTTTGCGCAAGCCGGCGTAAAACTGCCGAGAAGCACAATAGAGCAGATAGAGTGCGGGAAAAACGTTGATCTGAAAGATATCTTGCCCGGCGACCTTATTTTCATCCGCGGAAGCAAGTTCCACACGAGCAAGACATGGCCCGACGGAGTCGGCCATGTCGTGATTTATGCGGGAGACGGGAAAATAATCCACGCAGAGGGATGCAGGCACAACAAGGTTGTTCTTGAGAATCTTGAAAACCTGAACCTGAAAGAGCTGAGGGCAGTGAAAAGAATTCTGTGAAAAAAAGAAAAAAGTAGCCCTGCCAGGATTCGAACCTGGGTCCCAAGCTCCAGAGGCTCGGATGCCTAGTCTTTAATAGGAGTTCTATTAAATTTGACCGCTACACTACAGGGCTATCTTTAAACTTTTGAAGCCTATCTAAATGCTTCTGATTTGAAAAACCTATTTCTCTTAAATATCTTTCTATCTCTTTCTGTCGAGATATGCAGAATGAATTGCCACATGTTATTTTAGATGGATGAAAATCTAATTTAATGAATGCATTTCTTGCATCATTTAAGAGCTTGAAGTCATAGTTCTTGAGATTTATCCTGATAAGATTGGAATCCCTTTTAGACATTCTAAAAACCGAGCCGTCTGTATCTATAAGCCCCCTGATGCAGGCCTGAATATAAGATTTTTTTTCAAACACCCATTCAGGAATGGTGGACTGATTTGTGATTTTGTTACCAGATTTTATTCCCATTTTAATAAAGAACTCCACCAGTTCTTTGCTGGACAAAAATAAAAATCTTTCATTATGATTCTTATTTTCGATTATTTTTGCATTTAAATTAAATAGAGATTCGCACAAAGGCTTAATATAATTTATATGGTAAAGCCTGTCTTTGTTGCAATCCCCCGCAATTCTTATCTGGTAGACTCCTATTTTTTTGCCTTTTTTGTAAAAATTCACATTTCCATCTCCTAAAATTATCCCTATAAATTCAGATAGCGCTTTTTTATCTCGAGACACGTTCAATTTTATGGTGGACCCTCTGGAATTTCTACCCCCTTTTGCACGACCCCAATTGTCTGCCAGTTCTTCGATTATATAGATGTCAAAATTTTCTTTTGCCAGATTGCACAGCTTTTTGTAAAGCTCTTTCGACAGCAATATTTTTTCTTTCCTCAGATCCAATCTGAGATAATCCCCTGAAATTCCCAACATTTTAGATAGCGCACTCCAAGATAGGTTTTCTTTGGCCTTTTCCACCAATTCCCGTTGTTTTCCATCAGCAAGTTTGATTCTCATATAATTACATAGAAGGCTGCCTTTTAAATCTATTTTTTGACCGCTACACTACGGGGCTATAGTTGCGGTAAATTACAACAATATTTAAATTATGCTATGGCTCTTGTCCTTGATGGAATTTTACAAAGGCAAATATAGGGTTCCGGACGGCGCGGTGAATACTTTTGTAATGTGCGTTACCGGAGAAGCCGCAGAAAATGGCGTTCCTTTGGTAGAAGGGATAATTTTTGATAATGGTCCTTATCCCGTGCTTTCCGATTTTACAGGGACTATTGATGAATCTGGCATGAATTTTACAAAAAAGTATCGCAATTCCATTCCTGAACAGAAATCGCCAATCCAGTATAATCTTGTAAAGCTGGCAAATGACAGAAGATATCTAGGATTTTACCATATGGGAAAAACATGCAAGCAGGCATATAGAAAAGGGACAGTTTATCTTGAAAAGGCAAATATCGATGAAATCATAGGGAATATCTCCTTGAGCAACATACGTGTTGATGAATTCAAACCAGGCGAGATACCTGTCGTGCTGGACCTTATAAAAAGAAATAAACTTTAAAATAAGGAAATTTAAAAACCTTCTTCTCTTTCCAAAAACGAGCCTCGGTAGCTCAGTCGGTAGAGCGCGCCCTTGGTACTACAGTTTCTCTTTAGAAAAGAGAAACTCTAGGAAGGTAGAGAAACTAAAACACCTTCTAAACCAAACAGGACGAGGTCGCGAGTTCAATCCTCGCCCGAGGCTTTTTCTAAAGCTTTATAAAATCCAAACCATATACTCAAACATAAAAGGAGGTATAAATGGCAAAAGAAGAAAAACATGGCTGCAAACCAGGTTTCGGCATTCTAGGCGCTATTTTTATGGCTTTTGGAATTTATTTCCTGATCTGGGGGATTATGCTTCAGGTCAGAGGAAATATTTCATTGTCTATGTGGAACTGGAGCGCAATTATATTGTACCTGGTTGCATTGCTGCTGCTTGGATTCGGCAAGATGCTTAAGTGCATGGGCCACCATCACGACGGCAAAGCGCATTTCATGAAGTGATTTTTTATACTTAGCGGAGATGCGAGCCATCAGGCGAGCATCTTTGCATTTTTTTATTTTTAGTATTTCTATATATTTATAAATTCAGACTGAATCGTTAAAAAATGAAAAAAACGAAAAAAGTCAACTGGACACTGGCATTGCTGATGTCTATATTTTTCGGATGGATCGGCGTGGACAGGTTCATGATGGGTTATGTCGGAACAGGGCTGCTCAAGCTTTTCACTATTGGCGGTCTTGGGGTGTGGTGGATTGTCGACATTGTTTTAATTGCATCAAAGCAAGAGTTTGCTAACGTCAAGTGGGTTGAATAATGCTGGTCGGAGTGGTTGGGAAATTTTTGTGGAAAGATTTATTAATGCTATTTTCTTCTTTTTCTAATGACTGTCTTTAACATATGGGATTTGGAAAGAGTGAATATTAAGCCAGGTGTTAATTTTTTGAATGGGATTAATAAAAAAATTCTATTGAAATTTAAAAGCAAAAGAAAATTGCACGAATTTCTTTTTAAGAATGAAGAAATTTCATTCAGCACATTCAATGATTTGTTGAAACCATCGCATATTGAAAATTATTTTGTTCCTATAAAGATTTATTTGAGCATAATGGACGCATTGGGAGTTTCAAAAGAATTTTTACAGAAGAATATTGCAGGATACAAGACTGCGAAAGGAACAAATATTGTAGAAAATCCCATATTGCCAATTGAAATAAATCCTGTTCTTGATATGCTATTTGCGCATCATGTTGCAGATGGCACAGTAGTCAATCCAAAAAAAGGAAGACTGCCTTATTTTGCATACAGGCAATTCAATGAAGACTATCGAATAGATTATATTAAAAAAATAGAATATGTTTTTGGAAAGATTAAATATAGAAAGAATTATTTTTTGAAATCAACTCAATTATATTGTCCTGCAACGTTGTCCTCTTTATTTTTCAAATATTATGGCGTGAAAATAGAAGATTTTTTGTCTGAAAGAGCAAGAATTCCGCAAATCATTTTTGACAAAGGAAAAGAAAGCATGCTGGCGGTTTTAATCGCCTTTATCATAGATGAAGGCAACATAGATTCTACGCAGATAACAATTCATCTGAAAAATCTTGAATTGATTGAAGATTTGAATAAAATTTGTGAAAAATTAAATTATAGGTCTAAAATTACTGTTGGGAAAGAGAACTCACATAATTATTTTAGACTAAATATTTTGAGAGAAGGTATGAAAAAATTATATGCAGATTATATGTCATTAAATAAAAAATACCCTGTGATAAATTTAAGAATAAAAGGAGAAAAAATAAAAAATTCTTTTGCAATATATGACAGAAAAATTTACAAAACAAAGGGAAATAAAAATATCGTCTTGGAAATATTGAAGAAAGAGTCTTTGTCTGTAAACCAGCTGGCAAATAGAGTAAATATGACTAGGCAAGGAATAAGATATCATGTAAATAATCTTATAAAGGAAGAAAAAATTAAGACAATAGATAAAAGTCAATTAAATTGGATTTATGGAGTTTAAATGTTAGTGGGGGTCGTTGGCAAGGCAAATACTGGCAAGTCTACATTCTTCAAGTCAGCCACGCTTGCCGAGGTTCTGATAGCGAATTATCCATTCGCCACGATAAAGCCGAACCACGGGATAGGATACGTCCGCGTTCCGTGCATCGAGACATTTTTCAAGGTGAAGTGCAATCCGCGCGAGGGCTTCTGCATAGACGGACAGAGGTTCGTTCCTGTCGAGCTGCTTGATGTTGCAGGCTTAGTTCCGGGAGCGCATGAGGGGCGCGGACTGGGAAACCAGTTTCTTGATGACTTGAGCGCGGCTGATTTGCTGATTCATGTTGTAGATATGGCGGGCATAACAGACTCGGAGGGAAAGCCCTGCGAGAAACACGATCCCTGCCTTGACATAAAATTTCTGGAAGAAGAGCTCGATTACTGGTACTTGGGAATCCTGAAAAAAATATGGCGCACTTTTGCAAGAAAACTCGAAGTCGAGCATTCTGCATTCGAGAAAGGGGTCGCAAAGCAGTTCTCCGGCCTGAAAGTCGACGAGAATATCGTGAAAGAGGCGGTTGCTAAGCTGAAAGTCGATGTTGAAAGCGAAAAACCGTCCATGTGGACAGAGCAAAGGCTGTTCGAGTTTGCGCGCGAACTCAGAAAATTGAGCAAGCCGATGATAATCGCGGCAAACAAGTCAGACAGGCCTGAGTTTGACGAGAATCTGAAAAGAGCGAAAGAGCAGTTCCCTGATCTGCTGATAGTGCCTTGCTCTTCTGAAAGCGAGCTCGCCCTCCGCGAGGCTGCAAAAACCGAGCTGATAAAATACATTCCCGGAAATCCTGATTTCGAGATCATAAATGATGTCGAAGAAAGAAAAAAGAAAGGCCTCGAGTTCATCAGGGAGAAAATCCTGAAAAAATGGAAATCAACAGGCGTCCAGGAAGTTTTGAACAAGGCCGTGTTCGATTATCTGAAATATGTTCATGTATTTCCCGGGGGATTGAACAAACTTGCAGATTCGAAGGGAAATATCCTGCCTGACTGTTTCCTTCTGCCTCCAGGAACAACCGCCCTTGATTTCGCGTTCAGGATTCATACAGACATAGGCAACAATTTTGTAAAGGCAATTGATGTCAAGAAGCGCATACCTATAGGAAAAGACGCCGTTCTGAGGAACGGCGATGTCATCGAGATAATGACGAAATAAGTTTGCGCGGGCTGACGTCAGCCATTCTTTCTGAATTCATTTTACAAATTATAAACTGCGATGTCATCGAGATAATGACGAAATAGGCTTTTCTATATTGTTTTATATCTCATAAGCGCCCACGGAAAGCCGGAGCTTTCCGCGCCACGAAAATCCTTAGATTTTCGTGGCATGACGTCAAAGGCGCACGCAATTTTTTGCGACAATATAGATGCGCGCCATCGGGCGCGCCTAGTGCCCAGGGCAGAGAAGCGCGCCTTTTTTGACAATATCAACAAGTTTTTTCACAGAAGCATTCATTTTTTCAGGAGCGCTTTCCGGAAAATCAGTCCTTCCTATCATCCCTTGCGTGTCAAAAATAGTATCTCCTGAAAAAAGGATTTTTTCATTCGGAAGATAGTATGCAACCGAGCCCCTGGTGTGGCCAGGCGTTTCAATAATCTCGATAGCTTTTATTTTCAGAGACGACAGAGGAAGGGTTTTTTTCAAGCCGAAATGCTTTATTTCCTGCGTAGAAGCATAGATTTTCGCTTTTGGGAAAATCTCCACATTTCCTATATGATCCCAGTGCCCGTGCGTCAAAAGAACTTTTTTAATATCATCAGGCTTCACATCCAATTTGCCAAGGTCGTCGAGGAGCTCGGCCCTGTTTTCTTTTGAGCTTGTGTCTATCAGGATTTTTTCTTTTTTCAGCAGATAGATGTTTGAGCCGAAACTGCTAAAAGAAAGCTTGTATATGTTTTCAGTTATCTTTTTTATCATTTGAAGGCCGCTGTGAAAACTTTTTTGTTTTCCTCGAGAAACTGCGGCCTCACCTTTTCCGCAATCGCCTTCCAGACATCCTCTTTTTTCAAGGGAAGAAGGCCTTTTTTCACAGCCAGGCCGAGCATGAAGATGTTCGCGGAAATTATGTCTCCTGTGAGCTTTTCAACAGCCGCGTCAGCATCAACAATACTGATTTTTTTTGTAACTTTTTTTATCTTCGCGACAAGCTGCTCGGCGGAAAAAGGCGTGTTGAATGTTTTTTTGTTCAGCAGAATGTCCGTGTCTTTGTTCGCCCAGTAGCAGGCCCGCAGCGCTTCAAGCGTCTCGAGCGAGATTATCAGGTCGGCATTCCCGCGCATGACAAGCGGAGAATAAACCTTTTTGCCGAAACGCACGTGGCATTCAAGCGAGCCTCCCCGCTGCGCAAGACCGTGCAGCTCAGCTTCCTTGACATCATAGCCGCGCCTCAGCGCGGCATTTGCTATTATCTCAGCGATCATCAGCACGCCCTGGCCTCCGTAGCCCGAGATGATTGTGTTGAATGTTTTGTCTTTTGTTTGTTTTTTCATTTTTCCACCTCGATACAGTCCGGGAAAAGCTGCTTGCAGACTGTGCAGCCCCAACATAATTTTTTATCAATGAGCCATTTTCCCTTTTGCTTTTGGATGGCGGGGCAGTTGAATTTTGCAAGTTCGTTCAGTTTTGGATTCTGCTTTATGATCTGGAAGCGAGGCCATGACTTGCCTTCCCTCGCGAGCTGGCGCACATTGAAAAGCCTGCATTCGCCCTGCGCAACAAGAACACTGACGCCTTTGGCGTAATATGCTTCCTGAATATCCCTGCACAGCTGGCTGAAATTCCAGACGCTTGATGTTTTCACGAAATCCGCCTGGCACGCCTTTGCAATCTCGTTGATTGAAATTGTTTTTGAGGGCTCACCCATTCCTGTGATGCCTGTTCCTGGATTCGGCTGATGCCCTGTCATTGCAGTCAAGCGGTTGTCCTGGACAATTATCAATGCATCTGCTTTGTTGTAAACCAAACTTAATAGGGCTGGAATGCCCGCGTGGAAAAATGTGCTGTCGCCGATGAAAATGACTGGTTTCTCGCCTGTCGCCTTTGAAACGCCGTGGCCTATCCCGATTGACGCGCCCATCGAGACAATCCAGTCGTGGATTTTGTACGGCTCGAATGCGCCAAGCATATAGCAGCCGATGTCTCCCCCGAAAATTTTGTTTTTGCCGAGCGTTTTCTCGACTGCGTAGAAAACCGGGCGGTGCGGGCAGCCTGCGCAGAACAGCGGTGTTCGTTTCGGCGCGTCCACTTTCTGGAATTTTTTTATCGGTTTTTTAAGAACTTGCGCGATTCCCTCCAGAACATGCTCGGGCTTCAGCTCGCCTGTTTCAGGGAAAATGTTTTTTCCGTAAATCTTTTTGCTTGTTATTTTCATGATTTCATTTTCAAGGATAGGATCGAGCTCTTCGATTACGATTATTTCGTCCAGGTTTTTCATGAAATCCCTTGCTTTGTTTTCAGGGAAAGGGTATGAAAATCCTATTTTGAGGATGGGTAGCTTTACGCCAAGCTCCTGCATCGCCTCTTTTGCATAATTGTAAGATATTCCTGAGGCGATTATCCCTGTTTTTCCCTCGCCTTTTTCCGCGAAATTCAGGCACGATTTCTCGGAAAGCGATTTTATTTTCCCGATTTTCTCAAGAAGCTTTTTGTGCCTTTCGATTGTCTCCTGCGTTCCTAGCTTGAACCAGCCTTTTTTGAAAATTCCTTTTGTCTTTCCCTTTTTTATATTTCCTGAAGAGACAGAGGATTTTCCGTAGCAAATCCGCGTGGTTAATCTCAATATTACAGGGATTTTGTATTTATCAGCAAGCTCAAATGCAAGTTTTGTCATGTCTTTTGCTTCCTGGGAATCGCTCGGCTCGAGCACAGGGATTTTTGCAAGCCTTCCGTACCATCTGCTGTCCTGCTCCGCCTGTATTGAGCTCCAGCTTCCTGGATCATCCGCGACAGCGATAATAATAGGGCATTCAAATGTCGCAAGAGGCAGCAGGGAATCTGATGCAACATTCAGGCCGTAGTGTTTTGTGGGAAAAATAGACCTCACTCCCGAAAACGCAGCTCCTGCCGCGCTCTCAAGCGCGGTTTTCTCATTCGCGGAATACTCAAAATAAATCCCTGCATCTTTTGCTATTTTCGCGAAGCAGTCACCTATTTCGCTTGCGGGAGTTCCGGGATATGTCGAGACAAATCCGACGCCTGATTCAAGCGCTCCGCGGACAATCGCCTCGTTGCCGAATAAAAGCCCTCTTTTTTCCTTGGATAATACATTCATCAGCATCAGAAGGAACCTGTTTTTTTAAATGTTTTTAGTGCTGGCGCATCTGACTTCATGCGCTTTAGAAAGAATGAAAAATATTTTAGTTCATATATTGAATTAAATCCCTGTAGGCTGCGGATGTTCGTGCCGCCGCTAAAGCGAGCCGCCATCAGGCTGCGAGCTTAAATCTTGTAAACCTGGTCGTTCTCGCGGACTGGCTCGCTGACCTTCATCCCGATTGACTGGCCTTTCTTCGCGACCGCGACTTTCTCGTGCTCTATCTGCATCGAGCTCGCTGTCTGCGTAAAGTTTGTCTTCGGGCCCTCGAAAGAGATTTTGTCCCCTTCTTTCAGGTCTGCTTTCAATTCGATGACTGCAACCGAAATCTTGTCAAAGAAATGCGATATTCTCCCGACCAGTTTCTTTGTTTCCTTTGCTTTTGCTTCTTTTGTCGCCATGATATGCTAAGATGATTTAATTTTATAAATTTATCGCTGAAATCAGATTATGAACCTTATCAGTTTATGTTAAGGCTTATCTTGAGGGCAAGGTCCACTTTTGCCATCATCTCCTCATTGAGAAAGCCCATCCTTTTAATGATTCTCCTTTTGTCTATTGTAGTTACCTGATTAAGCAGTGCGGTCGAGTCTCTATCCAGGCCAGAATCTTCTTTTAATAAGCTGACATTTGTTGGGAATTCTTTATTGAATTTTTTAGAAGTGATTGGAGCGATGATTGTAGTGGGGCTATACCTGTTTCCCAAGTTATTCTGTATAACCAAACAAGGCCTGATTCCTCCCTGCTCGCTGCCTTTGACAGGATTCAGGTTGACAAGAACTACATCTCCTCTTTTTATTTCCATTCCCATTCTAATTCATTTTCCAGAGGTTCGAACTCTTTTGTTATTTTAAGGCTTTCCCCAGCCATCTCCTTATATCCCTCTACAAGCAATGCCCTTTGTCTTCTTTTCTGTTCTTCAACGAATTTTAAAAGGCCCAGAATAATCTCTTCATAAGTCCCTTTTTTTATCTCTTTCAGTCTGTCCAGCTCCCTTTTAACATCCTCATGAATCTGAATCGTTGTTACCATAACTCTATAGAAAAACTATAGTTTATAAATATTTCTTTATATCAAAAACTTCAGAAGCCACATAAGAGCCAGGCCGATGAGTATGAATGCAAACTGCATGACAGATTCAAGCGCTTTTGATTTCTTGTGCAGCTCGGGAATCAGGTCAGTCGCAGCTATATAGATAAAGCCGCCTGCCGCGAAAGGCAGGACATATGCCATGTTGATGCCTGCCCCGATGAAATAGCCGATTACCGCGCCTATGACTGCTGTCAGCGCGCTGAGGAAATTGAACAAAAGCGCCTTTTTCTTTGTGAATCCGCCGTAAACAAGAACGCCGAAGTCGCCTATCTCCTGGGGAATCTCGTGCAGGATGATCGCCAGTGTTGTCGTTATTCCAAGGCCCAGGTTAACCAGATAGGCTGCAGCGATTGTCAGGCCGTCCACAAAATTGTGCAGGCCGTCCCCGATAAGGATGCTGTAGGTAAATGGATGCACAGAGCATTTTCCCGAATGGCAGTGCCTCCAATGGATGAATTTTTCAAGGACAAAGAAAACCATAATGCCTGCCAATACTAAAATCCCGATATGCTCCATCTTCATCTGCTCCGCGGATTCAGGAATCAGATGAAAAAAAGCCCCTCCGAGAAGCGCTCCAGATGCAAGCGCAATCAACAGGATCAAGATTTTATTCAAAAATTTATCTTTCAGCGCAAGAAAAAGGATTCCTACAAGCGAGACAAGGCTTACAACAATAACAGAAAGCAGTATCCAAAGCAGCATTTTACTTGGAAATCGCGCTTACCGGGCAGGCATCCATTGCGTCGTCAATGCATTTCGGCTTGTCGCTTTTTACGTGGGCTTTTCCCTTCACAAGCTCGAATGCCTGAGGGCAGACTGCAACGCATGCCCCGCATCCGAGGCATAAATCTTTGTTGACTTTCACCATATTATTATTATTGTTTTTTGATTTAAAAAAGTTTTGGAAGCCGAGCCGCTGGGAATTATAACTTATATCTGCAAATCAATTAAGCGCGCTGACGTCACCGCGCGACTATCTTTCTATGAACGCGCATGGAAAGCGGCCGAGCCGCCTCGCAGCTGCGAGGCGGACTATATGATTTTAAGCTGCTTTCCGTTGACAATCGCGTCGCTTACTTTTTTCCTTGCACCGAGAAGCAGGCGATGGAACGTCGGCTGGGAGATGTTCATCTTCTTTGCGGCCTGCTTCTGCTCCAATCTTAACAAGTCCTTAAGGCGGAGAGCCTCGAGCTCCTCGATTGCGAGGATGATTTCCTCGGAAATCTCGGAATGATGGATTATAGGGACGAAATGATTTGAGTTCGTAACGACTGAAACGACTTTCTTTGATTTAGGCCTCATTTTGAATATATATTCAAAATCAACTATTTAAATTTTGTGAAAGAACGATTGTTAGAGTTATGAATATATATTCACAACTATCTATGTTGTTTATATCAGAGAATTTAATTCATGTCTTAATTTTTTAATCGCTATTTTTTCAAGCTGATGCGCCCTCGATCTCGTGATGCCGAATCTCTTTCCTATCTCTTCAAATGTCTGCTTTGGTTTCTCGCCTGTTTTTCCTGATTTTTTTTCTTTTTTGGCATGCATGTAAAGAACATTTATCCCTTTCCTTAATGTGCTGGATTTTTTGTATTCTCTTCCTATGCTGTTTATTCTTTTCCTGAGCTCTTTATTGGAATATGCATCAAGAATCTGCTTTCCATCAGGAACCGTTCTGTCTTCCATTATATCTGCGAAAGAGGAATCTTCATTATAGAAGTTTTGGGATGGGATGATTTCATCAAGGGACATTATTTTTGGAGCCATTATAAGCATCTCATTGATCTTGTCTTCCGCTATCTTTGTAAGCTCAGCAAGCTCTTCGAGCGTCGGCTTTCTTGCATGTTCTGCGTTAAATTCATCCTGTATCTTTTTGATCTTCCGCAGCTGATTACTGACATTTGGAGGCACAGCAATCGTCTTTTCGTCATACAGGCATCTTAGCACTTTCCATTCTATATTGAGGCCTGCCCAGTTTTCTAATGGTATCTTAGGCGCCCGCTCATGCTCATAATTATCAAAGGCTTTCAGCAAGCCGATCCTCCCCTCCTGAGCGATATCTTTTTCTATAAGTCCGCTGTATTTGTTCTCATATTTTTGTATTTCTTCATGGAATTCTTCCAGAATTTTTTCCTGGGCCCATTTTATATGCCCCCCGATTTCCGATTTTTTGTATCTCCTGAATCTACGCAGACCATGTTTAATCACATACTTGCATCCATTGTAGATTTTTGACAGATCTTCGATGTTTTTGAAATTTTTTGCAAGAAAATCATGATTTTTGTCTTTAAATTCAGGATAGTAATCTATCTTTTCATAATTCACAAGCGGTTTTGAGGGATTTTTAACTTCCATTTTCTGCACTGAAAGAAGAATAAGAGGGTCTTTTAAGTTTTGTTGCGGTCTATTTTCAGCTTTTTCGCAAGCCTGTCAATATCTTTCTGCATGGATTCCAGCGAGCTGGAATTGATTATTTTGAAATTCGCGAGCTTCCTTGTCTTGTGGAAATGGAAAACTGCGTTTTCTATGGCATCCTGGTGCAGGAACTGCTCGTATGTCTCGGCAAAGCCTTTTCTGTGCCTTTTTTTTGCGCGCATAAACCTGACAAACGGGTTTGAGTCAATCAGAATGATTTTTGCCTTCAGCTTTTCTTTTGCAAGGGCACACTCGTCCGGCTGGCGCAGGCCGTCGATGACTATTTTTTCATAATGTTTCTGGTTTATTTCTGCGATCGCTTTTTTCAGGAGATAGTCGTTGCCGTGCTTTTTCCTCAGCTCTGCCTGCAGTTTTCTCAGATACGGCCGCGAAGGATGGTGGCCTCTTTTTTTCGCCTCCTGGCGCAAAAAATTGCTCAGGACGATTTTTTTGAAGCCGTATTTTTTTGAAAAATAATCTGCGGCAGCGTCCTTGCCTGATGCAATCGGGCCTATTATTCCGATAACGTACGGCCCGAATTTTTTTTCTTCCATCCTTTTTTTGTTTTCCATATCGTTTATTTTCATTTATCGGCGCATATCAATGCGCCGCACGCGGCACGAAAATCCGCGCCATCCTCTTTTTATTATGTTATGATTCTAATTATTTAAAAGTTTATCTTTCTTTTCCGTTTGTTCAATTTGTCCATTATCCCAAGAACTTCCTCATCCGAAACATCATACCAGTTCTCATAGACCTGGGCGACTGCCCCGAAATGCTCGGGCTGCTCCAGAACTACGAGTTCATCTACCAATTTTTTTATTTCTTCAGCCACAACTTTGCCTGCAACAGGAACTGCGACCACAATCTTTTTTGCTTTTTTCTTTCTGCATAGCATTATCGATGCCTGCATTGTCGAGCCCATCGCCAAGCCGTCATCTATCAAGATAATAATCCTGTCTGAAATTTTTGGCAAATGCTTGTTTTCACGCAGAACTTTTATCCTTCTTTTTATCTCCGCAAGCTGCTCTTTTTCAATCTGCCTGATTGTTTTTTCCGGAAGCCATTGTGGCGCCTCTTTTATGATGAATGTGCTTCCATCCTCAGAAATTGCTCCGAATCCGGCTTCAGGATTGTCTGGAAACGGCAGTTTTCTTGAAATAAGCATTGAAAAATCCGCGTTCAGATATTTGGCAACCTCGAAAGCGACTTCAACGCCGCCTTTTGGGATTGCGAGCACGAGAACTTCTTTGTTTCTGTATTTTCCCAAAGCCCGTGCAAGCTTTTGCCCAGCCTCTTTTCTGTCTTGAAACATGTTTTAGTTAAGCCTTTTTTATTTTTAAACTTTGACAAAATCCTCGAAATCTTTATAAAATGGTTTTTTTAATGCATTAACCAAAAACTTTATAAATAGCATAATCTATTAATACATTAATATGGGGAACGGGAACCTGCTTGAGAACGCAAAGGAATTTCTTGAGTCTGGAGAGGACAACCTAAGAAAAAAAAGATTTAATGCCTCGGTTTCAGATTTTTTCAAGGCAATTGTGATCCTGTGCGATTATCTTCTTTACAGGGAGATAAAGGCACTGCCCAAGAATCATGCTGAAAGATTCTCTTTATTGAAGATACATTTCAACAGCCTTTACAAAGAGATCTCAGGATTGTTCAAGGTCTATACTCTGTCCTATAATCAAAAATTAAATGAAAAAGACGTGTTAAAACTGCGGGAATATGCCTATCAACTCAAAACTCGAATCGAGAGCAAGTAAAGAATTAAAATTTTTAATCAAGAGCAGAGAAGTGGCTGATGTAATTGTATTTGGCTCTGCAGTAAAGGGGAAAGCCATCCCGAGGGACATTGATGTGGCTGTTGTTTTTTACAGCAAACCAACAGAAGAACTGGAAGAAAAACTGAAGGAAATCAGGGGGCTTCATATAAGCATATTGACTGCAAAAGATTTTTTCATCAATGCCCCATTTTTAGTTAATGTTCTTTTAAGGGAAGGCTACAGCATCAAAAACAGGAGGTTTTTGTCTGAAAACCTGAAATTCCTGAGCAGGGTGCTGTTCAAATATGATCTGGCTTCCCTTTCAGCCTCTACCAAGGTCAGGACAGTCAACATCCTGCACGGCAAGATCAGGGGGGAAGGCCTCGTGGAAAAAAACAAAGGCGAATGGATCGCCAATCAGGTATTCTTTGTTCCGGTTTCAGCAGATAAACTGTTTGAGGAATTTTTCAGCAATTTCAAAATAAGATACAAAAAATTCTATGTTTTAATACATTAGCTATAAATTCAAAAAATGAGATTAAATGATAATGCATTAATAAAGAAGAACCGGCTGACCGAGGAAATCCACAAAAATAGGATGCGAATGAATAAAAAAACCCTGCGCCATCTGTCCGGCCTGCTTCAAGAGGAGATGATCAGAACAGTCGAAATCTTGGCCAGAGATTCCATGATCAAAGGAAAAAAGACAATGAGCATTGAAGATATAGATTCTGTTTTCGAAAAGCTGAAAGAAAAAGAGGAAACCTGGGAAATTTAATTATCATCGCGCTTTTCAAATTTCCGCGAAATATTTATAAAGAACATTTTTCTATATATCTTCAGCAAAAAGAAGTGACGATGATGCAAAAAAGATTAACATTGGTGATAATAAGCTTATTATTAGTCGGAGTGATTGCTTTTTCTGTTTCTGCTCAAGATGTTTCAGCGAATGCATTCACCGACTGGTTCAGGGGCGTTTTCGGGATAACGGGGCATGCTGCAGGCGATTCATACAATATAACAGTAAATGCCAACTTTAACAATTGGACTGGAACCGACAAATTCTGGCGTATAAACGGTGTAACGGGTTGGATTCCTGGTGGAAATCCTGCTACATTAAGCCTAGTTGCCGGAGAAAGTTATGGACTGTCCACAGTTTATGGCAATAGCGTCCCATTTACAGTTGGAGCAGATGGAACAATCACCACATCTTGGATCAATACAGCCTATGCCAGTGTGGATATAGACAACACCAATCATGCAGTAACTGTTACATTCAATCCTGTGCAGATTAATTTTAATGTTAACTTCAACAATTGGACTGGAACTGATAAATTTTGGCATGTTGTCGCACCATCATATGGAGGTTTGTCAGGCTGGATTCCTGGTGGAAATCCTGCTACATTAAGCCTAGTTGCCGGAGAAAGTTATGTGCTGTCCACAGTTTATGGCAATAGCGTCCCATTTACAGTTGGAGCAGATGGAACAATTTCATCTTCATGGACAAATACAGATTATGCTAGTATGGACATAGACAACACCGATCATATAGTAACTGTTACATTCAATCCTGTGCAGATTAATTTTAATGTTAACTTCAACAATTGGACTGGAACTGATAAATTTTGGCATGTTGTCGCACCGTCATATGGAGGTTTAACAGGTTGGATTTCTGATAATTCTGCTACACTAAGCCTTGCTGCCGGAGAAAGTTATCAGTTTGCGATGTACTCTGGCAGTTCTCATTCATTTTCAATAGATGAAAGTGGGCAAATTGTTAGCGATCCGAATCCATTTGTTATAGATGGTGCGACAGTCACGCTTTCTGCCGAAGCGCTGCCATCAGATCCTTTAGTCGCGCACTACACTTTCGACGACTGCGAAACCTCGGGCGGAATTGCAACAGATAGTTCAACTTATAATAATGATGGGACAATAAACGGAGCGACATGCGTTGATTCGCTTGTAGGCGGAACTGGCAAAGCGATGAGCTTTGACGGCAGCGGCGATTATGTTTATCGGGCAATTTTTAACAATATCCCGTCTTCATATATGACACTTTCTGCTTGGGTGAAAACTTCATCCG
>Ga0315291_10000848_pt1 | contig 40884 bp, 30 predicted proteins | sample YL17G12_20_MG_FD_203070 | JGI IMG/M metagenome (GOLD analysis project Ga0315291, IMG submission 203070) | Sediment microbial communities from Yellowstone Lake, YNP, Wyoming, USA - YL17G12_20 | ecosystem: Environmental > Aquatic > Freshwater > Lake > Sediment | place: USA: Wyoming | collected...
AGCCTGATAAACAACCCGCTTTAATCCCGCACCTACTTTAACATTGTAAACAAAAACGATAAACTAACCATTTTTAAGCAACTTTTGCAAAATAGTCTAATGCAACCACCTCAAAGCAGATGCGGGATGAAAAAAATAAAAAATAGTATTGACAGATTTTTTAAGTAGGACTAAAATAGTCCTATATGAAGACAAAAAAGGTTGCGTTAAACGGTTGCGGTTGCGAAGCTCGTATCGGTTGCGTTTTTCGTAAGACGTGCCGGTGTCTTAAAGAAGGTTTTTATAGATGGACGTTATCAGAAGAAATACTGATTATGCCTTAAGACTTATCGTCGGCCTTGTGGAAAATTACGGCGGCGCACCAGTATCGGCTCGTCGGCTTGCCAAAAACTGCGATGTGTCTTACGAGCTTGGCTGTAAACTGCTTCAGAAGCTCTCTTCTTCAAAGCTGGTTGTAAGCCGGATGGGAGCCAATGGCGGTTTCGAACTTGCAAAAAGTCCTGAAAAAATCAGTCTTTATCGGGTTATAAAGGCATTGCAGGGCAATATCTGTCTGAACCGCTGTGTCCCTGATGCCAAAAGCTGTCCTAAAAGGCCTGCCTGCATGATAAGTAAAAAACTTGCTTCTCTTCAGAAATATATTGAAGAGTACCTGAAAAATATAACGCTGGATGAGTTGCTGAAAAGAAAATAAGGATATAAGAATAACCGTTTTAATTTGAAAGGGATTAACTATGTTTTGTTATCAGTGTGAACAGACAGCCGGCGGACAGGGCTGCACGAAACTCGGCGTCTGCGGCAAAGACCCTGACATTCAGAGTCTTCAGGATATGCTTGTCTTCGGTCTTAAGGGCATCGCCGCTTATGCCTATCATGCAAGGGAGCTTGGCAAAACTGATGCGGAAGTTGACGGCTTTATGCACGAGGCGCTTTTTGCCACGCTCACGAATGTTGACTTCGATTCGGCAAGATTTTTTGAGCTTGTGCTCAAGGCCGGTCAGATGAATTTAAAAACAATGGAGATGCTGAATAACGCCCACGTGGAAAGATTCGGTGCACCCAAACCTGCACAGGTTTATGGCGGCACAAAAGCCGGCCCTGGTATTGTCGTTACCGGCCATGACTTGCTCGACCTTTATGAACTTTTAAAACAGACTGAAGGCAAGGGTATAAATATTTACACACACGGTGAGATGCTGCCTGCTCACGGCTATCCCGAATTGAGGAAGTTCAAACATCTCATCGGTCATTACGGCACAGCATGGCAGAACCAGCGGAAGGAATTCGATGAATTCTCCGGTGCGATTCTGGTTACAACCAACTGTGTTATGATTCCCAGGGACGGTTACAAAGATAGAATATTTACCTGCGGCATAGCCGGCGTCGCGGGCGCTCTTCATATTAAAGGGCGGGACTTTAGCAAGATAATTCAAAAGGCGTTAAAGTCCGCTCCGCTGAAAGAAAACAAGGCCGGCACATTAAACACCGGTTTTCACTATACTGCCGTGCTCGGCCTTGCTGATAAAATCATCGCAGCGGTAAAGGCCGGCAGAATCAGACGCTTCTTCTTTATCGGCGGCTGCGATGGTGCAAAGCCGGGACGCAATTACTACACGCAGGTCGCAGAACTTGTGCCGAAAGATTGCCTGATACTTACCGCTGCCTGTGGAAAGTATCGCTTCAACTATAATGACTTCGGCACGATTGATGGCATACCAAGACTGATTGACACAGGCCAGTGCAACGACTGCTATTCTGCTATAAAAATCGCGCTGGCGCTTGGCGAAGCGTTCAAATGCGGCGTGAATGATTTGCCGCTGTCGTTTGTCGTCTCGTGGTATGAACAGAAGGCTGTTGCAATTCTGCTTACGCTGCTCTATCTTGGCATAAGGAATATCAGGCTCGGCCCTTCTCTGCCGGCCTTTGTCAGCCCGAATATTCTAAAAATTCTGGTTGAAAAATATAATATAAAGCCGATTGGCCAGCCCGAAAAAGATATGGCTGAAATGCTCGGATAAAAAAGGATATGATATGAAAAAAGCTGAAAAAAATACCGTTCTTCAGTCTTGTATGGCAAACGCAGTTGACCTTGCCGGTCTGGTTGATTATTCAACCGATTCGATAGTAAGCAAAACGATAATAGATAAACCTGTTGGAACAATTACATTATTTGCTTTCGACGCCGGCCAGTCATTAAGCGAACATCAGGCCCCTTATAATGCACTTGTTCAGATTGTCGAAGGCTCTGCTGTTCTTGTCATTGGCGGCAAAAACATCGAGGCAAAAGCCGGCGAAATTGTGATTATGCCTGCCAATGTCCCTCACGCCATCCAGGCCAAAGAGCGTTTCAAAATGCTTCTGACGATGATAAAAAAATGATTGGTAACTTTTTAAAATCGATTGCTGTTGATTTCTGGGCGACGGTGGGCCGGATGAGTCCTTATCTGTTATTCGGTTTTGTCGTTGCCGGCATATTGAAGGTTTTGATACCCACCAGCTTCGTGCAGAGGCATCTGGCCGGAAAAGGTATTTGGCCGATAATAAAATCTTCGCTTTTCGGCGTACCTTTGCCTCTGTGCAGCTGCGGGGTAATACCCGTATCGATGTCGCTGCGAAAACGCGGCGCAAGTCCCGGTGCGACAGTAGCATTTCTTTTAAGCACGCCGCAGACAGGCGTTGACAGTATTTTTGTAACATTGAGCCTGCTCGGTCCGGTCTTTATGGTCGTTCGTCCTGTTGTTGCACTGATAACAGGCATAGTCGGCGGCATTGCGGTGGATTTATTCGGCAAAGATGCTTCTGCCGCCGCAGAGTTGCCGGACGATGAAGATTCGACAAATGACAAGAGCAAACTCTCAATCGGTTTTCGACATGCGTTTCTGGTGCTTCCTCGCGATCTCGGCACCGCGATGTTTGTCGGCTTGTTGATAGCAGCATTTATTTCAGTCGTTGTGCCTGACGACTTTTTTGCCGACAAAATCGGCACCGGCCTTGGTGCAATGATTTTAATGATGCTGATAGGGATTCCGGTTTACGTCTGCGCAACGGCTTCTGTTCCGGTAGCTGTTGCGCTGATTGCTAAAGGTCTTACGCCCGGCGCCGCCCTTGTATTTTTAATGACGGGCCCTGCGACAAATGCCGCAACTTTTGTAACAATCTGGAAGGTCCTCGGCAGGCGTACAGCGATAATATATATACTTACCGTTGCGGCCTGTGCATTGGCAGCCGGACTGTTGCTTGACGCAATGTTCAGCGATTTAGGCGGTCAGATACACAGCCATTATCACAAAATGGGCATAACACCGCTCGAACACACCAGCGCGGTGATACTTCTGACAGTGCTTGGCTTCGGAATCTATAAAAAGTACAAAAAGTAACGGAAGGATTAAATCTCAAAACTTTAAATGTTCACCCTTACGGCTTGTATGGGCTTTTATCGTGGTCGTGGTCATGGTGATATGTTATAAATGCCAGCGGTATCGCGGCAAACGGCCATAATGGAAATGCTTTTCCTCCGCAGATGTCCATAGGATAAATCTCTTCGACATCATATCTCAGTGCCTGACAGACACTTCTTTCGCACGGAGCGGGGATAAGCAGACATTCCTGCTGGAGCTGATAAACTCTTGCGGCGGCAAGATAGATACTCGCAACCGGGTTGACTATATCCTGTTCGCAGGCAACGGCCGCACAGGTCGACGCGAGCTGAGCGGCGTTTACTATCTCCGACTTGGCCCACATCGGCAGGCCGCACGGCTTATCGACTTCAATGGGCTGCGGTATCAGCCGAATTTCTCTGACAAAACCTTCGAGCTCAAAGCCAAGCCCGTTCATATCGGCTGATGCAGCGTTCGCATCCGTTTTGTATGTTCCGAACTCATAGCGGTACTGCTGGGTCATACCGTCCATTTTCGTAGTAGCCAGAAAAACCATTGCACTGGCATAAATATCTTCTTCGTTTGTCCGATACACATTAGGGTCAAAAAGATAAACGCTGGCAATCTTGCATTTCACAAAGCCATAGCCTTCTGTCTGTGCAGCAGCCTTTACGAGGAATGGATCTGATATTGCACGTACAGCGATAAAGTCGCCGAGCTCGTCTGTCGGAACTTTGATTGACGTTACGGTAAATTTCAATTCATCAGGCAGCGAGTAATGGTTGAATGTCCCAAGATTGAATCTGCACGTCCATGTCTTGCCAACCTCTTTCGGGGCTTTGCCGTTGATGGTCTTTATGCATTCATTATTCATCTTCTGCAGATGCATCAAATCTGAGTCAACACCTGTCATAAATCTTTTTTCTGTCAGGTCATAATTTATTTCGCCGGCGTACTGGTATTTCTGTTGTAAGTTCGCATCCTGGAGTTTTAAGTCGTTTGTTATAAGATGATAATGTCTCTGCTCATTGGTCTGGGGTACAGTGGTAACCATAAACCACGGTTCAGCTTGATGCCGATATTGTCTGCTTTCGTTGCCCTGCTTGGCTATGTATTCGACTGTGGAAACGAGCTTGAAATAGTCTGTCCTCTGTTCAGAAAGTCTTTGCTGCTGGCCGTAAACTATCTGTCCGCCGGGCAGACTGATAATGACCGCCAGCAAAAACCGCAGCCAAAAATCGGGCTGCAGAAAAACAATGTCTTTTGTAGCTGCCGTGTTTCTCATTTTGCTACTTTTCGTAAGACCTCCTCCTTGGGGAAAAAATCGCCCCTAAGGCTGCCATCCCTGAATCCGGCAGTGATAAACCCACCGGTCTCTTATAATGTTAATTTTAGCAAAATAGGCAAAATAGTCAATATAATTCATCCTTTTGAGGATTAAAAAAAAAGGAATTTGAGCAAAAAACAAAAACCGATATTTTTTAACCTTTTTTATTGCGAAAAGGATTGTTTCAAAGGATATATTTCCGGACCGTCTTTGTAGCAGCTGGCATTGCGGAGCTGTTATATACGGATAGTTGAGGGCTGCCTTAAAAATATTTTTGACTTCTTGAATCTCGCAAGCCAGAATATCGCATAGATTTAGCTATGAAGGGACATAAGCCCGTTTTGGCAACTGTTCAGGGAATATGGACATGGATAAAGTAATGAAAAAGAGGGTTTCGATTGGTATTGCAGTTGGTTGCACAGCACTTGCTGTAATAATTACAGTAATAACCAATCGTTCCGGCAGTATAGGCGGCTCGGCACCCAGCAGTTCTGTTCTGCTTATGTGTGTCAATCCTCAATGCGGCAATATTTTCAAGCTGGACGCCAAGGACACCCGTAGGAATAACGAGGAAGCAGGTTCGGCGACGGCGCCGCCCGTATTCAAATGCCCCAAGTGCGGTCAGATGTCGGCATATATTGCAATGAAATGCCCGAAATGCGGCACTGTTTTTATACCGAATTATCAGGACCCTGAAGCTTTCGACAAGTGTTCGAAATGCGGCTACAGCAAACATAAAGAATTGAATAAGAAGAAGTGATAACAGGCTGCTCGGCCCTGTTTTATTAGAGAGTGATTTGAACAAAAAGCCTCTGAAGGATTTTCAGGGGCTTTCTTATTGCGCCGCTGAGCGGATATACTTATTGTGTTTCGACTGTATCGTAGAGGTTGGTCTTTACTGGTGTCAGCACAAAATCGCATTCTGCTGCACCCTGTTCGGGAGAAAAAATCGGCGATTGGGCCGGCTCAAAACCGTCAGCTTCAACTTTCAACCGCAGTTCATAGGGTTCTGTGACAGTCAGTTCATATCTGTTATCGGAAAACACAGATGAGACGAACTCCTGCCATAAAATCTGATTTGAGTCATTTCGGTAGATGCCCTGTGCAATTTTGAAATTGTTGACGGGCCGGTTTGGGTCGCTGCTGGTTACGGTGCCGCTGATTCTGAACGGCGGCAAAAGTGTGATTACATAATCGTTTTTGCTTGTCATGCCAAAGTTGCTGATACGCATGTAGTCTGGTTTGTAAAGGTCGAATAAGACTTCGTCTGCCGGTGCTCCCGTCCACTGGAAAAAACCGTTTGCGTCGGTTTTAGCCTCAAAACTGAGCGAACTAAACCCGTGCCATGATGAAGTCCTGGCGTAAACGTCTTTTAATGGTGTATCGTTAATATCAACGACCCTTGCCCGGATGGTGTTTGCAGGTTCGAGGTTAAAGACTATCGGCGGCATGTTTGGACCAATATCAACCTGTTGTATCTGCGGTGCGGCACCTTCACATTGAGCGGTGAAGGTTTCAACTCTCGGCGCGATGTTATCAAAGCGGAACCAGCCGTTCGGGTCGCAGACTACAGGATTTTCACGCCCGTCGGTCCCTTTGCTGATCGCTGCCTGCAGCGGTTTCTGCTCCCAATCGAGCACCCTGCCTGTAACGGTAACGCCTTTTTCGAGGACCATAAGATATGATGGGTTTTCATTCTGTTCGACAACCACAGACTGGTAACTTTCCTGCGAGATGTAATCAGGATGCATTACCATAACTGAGACCTGACACGCATCCCGGGGAAAGCTCTCGCTCCGCCAGATGCCGTTGACATCCGTCTTAAATACCTCGTCTGTATCGACCACAGGTAATTGAGAATTGGAGTCAGAATCAACGCGCACCTTTACCTCGGCATTTTCCACCGGCTTAAGCTGTTCGTCTACGACAAGACCGCCGATTGTCATAACTGGCGACATTTCAAACGAAATTGCCTCCGGCACAGTTAACCCCGATTGCCGTTGTATTTTCATAGCTGCGTACCCTTTCACGATTGCACGTATTTGCAACTGGCTTAACGGTTCAGCCGGCAGCACCAGCAGATATTGCCCATTGCTGTCGGTAGGAACCTCAAGCATGTTTTTTTCGCCGTCAAATCTAATCTGCAGCCAAACATCGGCAAGCACCTGCTTTGTTTTTTTGTCGATTGTCTTGATATACAGCGTCTTTTGCTGCTGAGGCTTTTGTATGGCCGTTTTGTTCGAGTCGGCCTGTTTTCCTGCCGGTGAAACAAGTTTTATTATATCAGCAGTGTTAGAGTCTGTAAGCTCTGCAAGGAACTTTGCGGCGAGTAGTCTTGCAGTCAAATCATCGCTCTCGAGAATATCCAGAAGCCCGGCGATGTCCTTCTCGGCGGCAAGTTGTCTGATTTTTTCAAGTCGCGACTTTTCTTCCCCCTGCTGCAATTGCGGCAGATTCGTCTCCGCAGCCCGTTTGGGCAGCTTTATGATGCTTCGCGGGGCAGGCGGTATCCCACCGAAACCATAAAATCGCAGGAGCAGGCCGGCAGTTATTAAGACGATTGCAGCAACCAGTGAATATAAAAATGCTCGATATTTGTTCCTGCTCGGCGCATTGAAGGCCATAAGTATCTTTGCGCGGAGTCTTTCCCTGTGGCCGGTATCCGGCACATTATCGATACTGATTTTTTCTATGACATCCTCAAACTGTCTTTCTGTGTTAAACATTTTTATGTTTTCAAGTGCTCTTGCAATTCTGAGTCGTACAGTATCGGGTCTTGAGCCTGTAATCTCAGCGATTCTGTCAATGGCAAGATTTTCAAAAAATCTCAGGGCAATGATAGTTTGCTCTTTCAGCCTGAGTTTTAAAATGGCGTTGTGCAGCATCGGCCAGGTAATTGCATCCGGCTGGGAATCCTGAGCCTTTGCCGCCTGAATTTCGGCAACTGTTGCCATAAGTTTTTCTATAATCTGCTTTTTTCTCAGATACAGATTTATTTTTGCAGTAGCGATTGCATACAGCCAGTCGGCAAACTCGGTTCTTGTCTTTCCTCGAAATTTTGAGATTGTTTTAGCAGCGGCAAGAAAGGCGGCGCTTGTAAGGTCTTCTGCTGCCTGTCTGGCGCGGATTCTGCTGACGCAGTAGCTGAATATCCTCTCATAATATATGTCATAAAGCAGAGCAAAGGCAGCGCTATCGACAGCAGCGAGGCTTACAAGTATGTCGCGGACATTTTCTGACTCGGCTTTAGCCATATTAAGCCGCCTTATATTATTTGTTTAGTTTAGTACAACAACGTATCCTGTTTTGACAGCAGCAGTTGGATTTTATTTATGTTCTGTGTTTTGGGCAAGTAAAAAGAATGGCTGCTTTTATGGTAAATTTATATCTTGGCCCGCTGGCCGGCTATTTAACTGCAACAACAGAAATTCCAATCCTCGCATTTTTGGGAAGCTTGTCTACCGCAACCGTTGTGCGTGCAGGATAAGGTTCTTTAAAGTAACCTGTATAAACTTCGTTCATTTCTGAGAATTCATTTATGTCGGCAAGATAGACGCTCACAGACACAACCTTCGTCAGGCTGCTTCCTGCCGCAAGCAGAACAGCCTTAATATTTTCGAGTGCCCCTCTTGTCTCGCCAATAATTCCGCCATCGACAAGTTTGCCGCTCCTGGGCTCAAGTCCAATCTGACCTGACAGGTAAATCGTATCGCCTGCAACGACGGCCTGCGAATAAGGCCCTATCGCAGCAGGTGCATTTTCAGTTGTTATTTTCCTAATCGCATTCATTCTTAAATTCCTTACCGCAATTTTTTCTAAACCCTAAATCCTATACCCTATACCCTTTTCATGTTCGAGCATTTTCTTTTTCATTTTGCCGCCGCCTGGTGCGCTGAAATTGCCTATTTTGCCGTCGGCTCGGATAACCCTGTGGCACGGAATAATCAAAGGCAGCGGATTTTTAGCAAGAACGCTTCCTGCCGCCCGCCCCCCTCTCGGAAAACCTGCCTTTTTTGCAAGCTGCGAATATGTAATCGTTTTGCCGGGCGGAATTCCTTTACAGACTTTAAGGACTTTGCGGCCGAAACTGCTGAATCGAGGGTAAACTATCGACAGAAACAACTTGTTGAAATCTACATAAGCCCCTTTGTAATAATCTGTTATGCTTTTAAGAAGTTCAGGATAAAGTTTTTTGTCTTCTCTTGCAGGTTCTGACGTACCGACCAGTAGGTATTTTTTGGCCGTTCGAGAACTACTCATCGGCAGAGTCGTCCGCAAAAGTCCGCTCTCGGCAGCCAAAAGTCCGAAAAAACCCCACTTGGTTTTAAAAATTGTGTATTTCAGACCTGTTTTCATAGTTCAGCGCTATTGGTTAAAATTCCCAAAAAACGGCAGAAATTCAGAATACAGAAGACAAAATTATAGTCTCTAATATATGTTATCTGAAAAGCTGAGAAAACAAACTTTTTCTCTTTTTTCAGCCAAAAGGCCGCCAAAAAGAGGCTCTTTGCAGGATAGTGTTAAACCGGACAAAAAATCTTGACAGCAAAGGCGCCGGACAGTAAGGTATTCTGTCCTCGAACCTTGCGTTTCGCCGTATGAACCGGATTAGAAAATAAAAGAATAGAAGTTTTGATATTGGAGGTTGTCTTTAGTGGCAAATGATTTGGCTCGTAACCTGATAAATGCAGGTATTCATTTCGGTCATGCCCTAAGTCGCTGGAATCCGAAGATGAAACCGTACATCTACGCTCGCCGCGGTATGATTCATATTATTAATGTTCGTGAGACGCTTAAAGGGATAATCCTGGCTAAAAAACTCCTTTCTGACGTGGTAGCATCGGGTAAAGATATTGTATTTATCGGCACCAAGCGCCAGGCTCGCAAAGCTATCAAGTCGGCTGCCGAATCAACCGGTATGCATTATGTTACCACTCGCTGGCTTGGCGGAACGCTGACGAATTTCAGGACTATTCATTCTCGTATTCAGCGCCTTGAAGAGCTTGAGTCGATGGCGAATGACGGCTCGATAGAGACTGAAAGCAAAAAAAGGGCTTCGACTTTGAAGCGTGAGCTTCGCAAAATCAAGTCAAATCTTGAAGGTATTCGCAAACTGAATCAGATACCCGGCGCGATAGTTGTTGTTGATGCTCGCAAAGAGATGCTCGCCCTGCGCGAAGCAAAAAAAATGGAAGTTCCCACGATAGCATTAATTGATACCGACTCCGACCCTGATTTGGTTGATGTTGCCGTTCCCGGCAATGATGATTCGGTAAAGGCGATAGAGATAATAATCGGCGAACTTGCCGCCGCTGTTGCCGAAGGCAAAACGATGCACAAAACTGTTGCAAGGGATGATGAATTATCGCGAAGGTCTCGCGGCCGACGGCGTTCACTTGCCAGGGCGGACAAGGAAACACCTGTGCCCATCGCCGATGGCGCCGGCCAGGCCGTTGTCGAACCGCAGTCTCCTTCCCAGTCACAGCAAACGCCGCAGACTTCTCAGGACTGATAATGCAGGCATATCGGCCGTACCCGTTAGCGGTACGGTCGTTTTGTATATGCAGGTTTTTCAACTGTCTTTTAACGATTAATTACAGGAGATAAAACAATGGCGGAAATTTCATCGGCTATAGTTTTAAAGCTTCGCAAGATGAGCGGTCAGGGAATGATGGACTGCAAAAAGGCCTTGCAAGAAACTAACGGCAATGTCGAAGAGGCGATGACGGTACTCCGCAAGAAGGGTCTGGCGACGCTTGCAAAAAGAGCCGACAGAGAAACGACAGAGGGCACGGTGATATGCGTTACAGGCCCTGACGGGAAAGATTCTGCGATAGCAACGCTTTGCTGCGAGACCGATTTTGTTGCAAAAAGCGATGCCTTTATCGCCGCTGCCGATGCGATGAAGAATTATCTGCTCGCCTGCAATACCGCAGACGGCATTGATAATCTGCTCAATACCGTCAAAGACGGCAAAAAATTCTCCGACATTGTAACCGAATGTGTCAGCAAAACAGGCGAAAAAACCGAGGTCGGCGATTATGCCGGATTCAAACTTTCCGGCCTCGGCCTTATTGCCACTTATGTCCACTTCAACGGCAAAATCGGCGTAATGGTCGAGTTTGAGACAAGTTCGCAGGCCGTTGCCGACAATGAGCAGTTCAGACTTATTGCCAAAGATATTGCGATGCACATCGCTGCCGTCAATCCGCTTGCGCTCGACCAGTCGGGCATTTCCGCCCAGATAATTGAGCGCGAAAGGTCCATCGCCGCCGAACAGGTAAAAAACAAGCCTCCCAATATCGTTGAAAAAATTGTTAACGGCAAAATAAAAAAGTTTTTTGCCGATAACTGCCTGCTGGAGCAGGGCTTTGTGAAAGATGAGAAAGTCCCTGTGCAGAAGGTCCTTGCCGATGCCGCAAAGGCAGCCGGCGGAACTGCAAATATAAAAAGATTTGTGCGTTTCGCCATCGGATAATATAATAAGCATCGGTAAGGCCCGGTGCTTATTTTATATCTTTCCAGCAATGAAAGGACAGAAACAGCAATGGGTGATTTAAAGTATAAACGTGTGCTGCTCAAACTCAGCGGTGAAAGTTTCTGCAAAAGCGGCGGGTTCGGCATCGACGGCGAGCAGCTCACTTCGCTGGTTGAACGAATAATGCAGATACAAAAGCTCGGCGCTGAAATTGCTGTCGTTGTCGGAGCAGGAAACTTCCTGCGAGGCGAAACATTCAGCCAGAAAAGTCAGATTCCAAGACATACGGCTGATTATATGGGAATGCTCGCCACCGTCATCAATGCCTGCGCTCTGCAGGAAACCCTTGAAAAAATGGGTCAGCCGACTCGCGTGTTGAGTGCAATAGAAGTTTCAGCCATCTGCGAGCCTTTTATCCGCAGAAGAGCAATAAGACATCTCGAGCAGGGCAGGGTTACAATTCTCGCAGGAGGCACGGGAAATCCGTTCTTCTCAACTGATACCTGTGCGGCGCTGCGTGCTTCCGAGCTTGACGCCAATGTGCTTATCAAAGCAACGAAGGTTGACGGCGTTTATGATGACGACCCCATTAAAAATCCCAGAGCAAAGCTCTTCGACAAATTATCTTATCAGGATGTGCTCAACAGGAATCTCAAGGTTATGGACCATTCGGCAATAAGTTTGTGCAGCGAAAACAAAATCCCGATTATTGTGCTGAATATCTTTCAGAAAGGCAATATAACCAAAGCGATTCTCGGTGAAAAAATAGGCACCATTATCTGTTAGTCTGCAGGAGGACGCTATGCCGACACAGAAAATAATCAGCGAACATAAAGACATGATGGAAAAGGCGCTTGATTTTCTGCTCAGCGAATTTAAATCCGTCAGAACAGGCAGAGCTTCGACCGGCCTTGTCGAAAATATCAAGGTGGATTATTACGGAACGCCGACGCCGCTCAAGCAGCTTGCGGCGCTTTCTGCACCCGAGGCAAGTATGATAGTGATAAAGCCCTTTGACCCTGCCTCGGTAAAGGAAATCGAAAAGGCGATTAAAAACAGCGACCTGAGCATCGCGCCGATTAGCGACGGCAAGATAGTCAGGCTCAATATTCCGCCCCTGTCTCAGGAAAGGAGAAAACAGCTTGCCGCTCAGGCAAAACAGCTCGGCGAACAATCAAAGGTCAGCATTCGTAACATACGCAGGGACGCCAATAAGAAACTTGAAGACCAGGAAAAGGCAAAGACCATCACCGAAGACGACCGCGAACATGGCAAAAAAGTTATTGACGACCTGACCAGGGAATTCACCGACAAAATAGACCACGCCGTAAAGGCAAAATCAGATGAAATTATGAAAGATTAAAAAACATCCCGACTGGTCGGGGTTCCACAATTTTGATTTTTTATTTTTGATTTTTAATTTTCCTTCGGAGGGGACTATGCAGACCGAAAATAATTCTCAAAAAAAGGCCGGCTCGAAAATTTCCTTAAAGAAGGTCTTTCTGTGGATGCTGTTTTTTCTGGGCGTATTTTTCTCAATTCTTTTCTTTGCGGTGCCGGCGTACCTGTCGAGTGATAGCGGAAAGAATTTAATCCTCGCCAGGATAAACAGCTCCATTGACGGCAGAGTGGATATTAACTCTCTTTCGATGGGCTGGTTTGCAGGACTAAAGGCCGACAAGCTGAACTTTACGAACAAAACGGGCACCACAAAACTGACCGCAGAACAGATTGCCGCCCGTCCCAGTTATCTTGCACTTATTGGCGGAAAGGTGGAGATTGACGAAGCAACAATAGACAAACCTTATGTTTCCGTAACAATTGACAGCCGCCGGCAAAAGGCAAAAACAGTAACAATAGAAAAACAAATCGGTACAAAACCGGCTGTACCGGTTTTTCCGATAGACTGGCTCAATTTAACGATAAACGACGGCAGCTGTAAAATCAGTGCGCCAAATGCAAATCAGATAATGCAGACACTGGAGCTGAAGAATATAAACAGCAAAATCGCATTAAGACCTCTGGGCAGCAAAAGCAGTTTTGATATTTCGATGACGGTCGCCGGCGCAAATGAGGTCTCCGACATCGCAGCAGCCGGCCAGGTGAAAACTCCCAAAAAGCAATGGTCTCTGGCAGATGCTACAGGCGAGCTTTCTATAGAAGTCAACAACCTTGAGCTCTCAACACTGTCTCCTCTGTTTGCAGTGCTGGATGTCAATGTATCAGCAGCAGGCACAGTTACCGCCGACATAGATGCTCAGATGCAGAAAGGTCGGTTCGAAAACCTTCAGGGCACAATCAACGCAAGCAATCTCGATATATCAGGCTCGATACTCAAAGGCGGCAGACTCCAAACTTCGAAACTCGAGACGGATATAAAACTCAACACAACCGAAAAGGTAATAAACATTGACCGCCTGAAAATCGAAGCCGACGGCCTTAGTGCCGATGTGAAAGGAACGGTGCCCAAAACGCTTCGCAGTCTTGAGGACTTTTTAAAAGCCGATTCTCCCGACACCCTGCAGGCCGAGTTTGACTGTGATGTTGCCAAAACTTTTAAACAGATAAAGACCATTGCGAAATTCAAAGAGGATTTTGACATCAATTACGGCAGACTGAGCGGTAATATAAACACTGAAGCGCAGAACGGCACAAGAACGGTCGCCGGCAAAGTCAAACTCTGGGCGCTTGAAGGAAAATTCCCGGTAAAACGGATAATCCTCTCAAAGCCTGTCGAGGTTGATGCAAAAATCGTCTCGCAAAAACAGGTTGTAATGGTCGAAAAGCTGCTTATTGACTCATCTTTTGTAAAGGCGCAGCTTACCGGCACAACCGACAATATGAATTACACTGCTGATTTGGACCTTGCCAAAATGCAGTCGGACGTCGGCCAGTTCTTTGAGATAAAGCCGCAGCTTTCCGGCTCAGCTCAGCTCATCGGCAAAGGCTCGCTGGTAAACAGAATTTTTGCAAGCACCGGCAGTGCATCTTTAAACAGCATAGCAATAACGATGCCGGACGGCACGGTTCTTTCAGAGCCTTCGGCGACAGCAGGCTTTGATTTCCAGACGGACATAGACAAAAAGCAGCTTAGCGTTAAAACAGCAGATATTTCCGCGTCATTTGGAAAAATAAATATCAACAATCTCACGACACCTCTTGGCAAAGATACAACCGGGCCAATGCAGTTCCATACAAACTTCGCTGTTGAAATTGAAAAGCTTTACTCCTGGACGGCAGCCCTGGACAAGATGGACGCAAATACCCAGTTTTCAGGTTTTGCCCGCGGCGATATGGCATTTAAAAAAGCCGGCAGCATTATCGAGGCGTCCACGAAACAGATAACCGTGGAAAACCTGAAAATCTCCTCGCCCGGCAAAGAAATCTTTACCCAGCCGAATATGACTATATCCTTTGCCGGTAAATTCGACACCGCCGAAAAAATTTATGACATACCGCAACTCAGCATCGTCAGTCCCCAGATAAAAATTTCAGGCTGGCTCTCCAATGCCGACCTCGGAGCAAATACAAAAACCGAAGGCGATTTCAAGGCTGATTATGACCTCGCAGCGGCAATTTCGATTGTTTCGCCGTTTATGCCGCAGGGCTTTTCCGCAACCGGCAAAAGGAGTGATTCGCTCTGGTTTTCAAGCACCTGGCCGAAAAATGCACCGGCTCAGTTTAAAACAAATCTTAACGCAAAAACAACCTTCGGTTTTGACACCGCTGAATATATGGGACTGAATCTCGGCAAAAGCGATTTCAACGTAAAGATTGACAACGGCCTTATGACTATCGCGCCATTTACCACAACCGTCAATAATGGCAAACTCAATTTCGCAGCAACCGCAAATCTCGCAGACAGCCCTGCAATGCTCAAAACTCCCAACGTTCTCAAAATACTCGACAGAATTCAGATTACTCAGCAAACGAGCGACACCCTTTTAAGATATGTCAATCCTGTCTTTGCCGATGCCGCCAACATCACAGGCATTTTGAGTTTCGATTGCGAAAAACTTGCCATTCCTCTCGAAAAAGGCCGCAAAAACGCCATTGCGATTACTGGCACTCTTGCTATTGAAAATATGCATCTCGGCGCATCGTCTCTGTTGAGCCAGATTATACAGCTCACAGGCGTTTCATCTGACCCGACAATTACCGTCCTGCCAACCCGGTTTGTGCTTGCAGACGGCATCCTGCAATACGACAATATGCAGATGAACTTTAATGACAAACCTGTTAATTTCAGCGGCCGCATCGGCCTTGACAAGTCGATGCAGATGAACGTTACTCTTCCCTGGACATACAGCGGCCAAAGAATTACTCTGCCCTTGAAAGGCACTGTTGACAAGCCCCGGCTTGATGCCGGCAAACTGGTTGAAGACCAGCTTCGGCAGGAACTTGAAAGGCAGATACAAAAAGGCTTGGAAAAAATATTTAAAAAGGATTGAGTTATGTTCAGGAAACTATTATCCGAACCGACAGACAAGCTGGGCAAATTTATGCACTTTATATTTTTCCAGATTAGGCTCTGGCCCCAGTGCGTAAAGCTGCTGTATAAAAACAGAGCCGACCAGCAGGCTGCGATACTCGCTTACAATACGATATTCGGCATCGTGCCGCTTGCGATTGTGATGCTTCTGATTTTCCATTCTCTCGGCGCCTTTGAGAATCTGGGTGCGCCGTTAAGGAACTTCTTCTACGAGCAGGCTTTCATTAAGAACATCCAGTATCCCGTTGACCCGAACAACCCAACCGACAAAATTACTCTCGCGCAGAAAATCGATGAATTTACAACCGCTTTTTATAGTAATCTGAACAAAGGCTCAATTACTGTTATCAGCTGCATATTTATTATATGGGCTGCCATCGCGCTATTAAGCACTATCGAAAATTCGTTCAACATTATATGGGGCGTCAGCCGGGGCAGAAATCTCATTCAAAGGATTACAAATTACTGGGCATTTCTGACGCTCGGCCCATTGCTGTTCGGCGTCGCCGTTTACGTCAATGCCCGTTACAGCATCGCCGGCCATCTTAGTAAAAGTATCTTTACTTATATAGGCCCTGTTATTCCGTTTGCTATTGCATTTGTCGGACTATTTGCGCTGTATATGCTTATGCCCAACGCGAAGGTAAATTTTAAGCCCGCTCTCTGGGGCGCTCTGATTGCGGCACTGGCCTGGCTGCTCGCCAAATGGGCCTTCGGCCTTTATATGGTCAAACTCATTCCATACAGCGTCGTCTATGGCATACTCGGCCTTATTCCGCTGGGCGTCTTGTGGATTTACATAGCCTGGCTCATCGTCCTCTTTGGTCTGCAGCTTACCTTTACAACTCAGAATTTAAAGACTATTGAAGAAGCTGAAATTGCCGCCGCTAAACGCCGTCAGGAATACTTCCTCGCGACCGACATACAGGTAATGAATATCATAAAATTTATCTGCACTGCTTTTGAGCAGAAAAATGTGCCGGTGCCGGCGGAGCTTGTTCGCAGCCAGTTAAACCTGCCTGCCGATTTTACGGAAAAAATCCTCAATCTCCTCGTAAAGGCAGGATTGCTCTTAAAAACGAGCGAGCCTGCGACAGGTTTTACTCCCGCTACGATTGCGGAAAATCTCAATCTTGCGGAAATTTACGATGCCGTTAAAAACGCTTCATTTGTTGCCCCCGGCGACGAAGCTGCCGTTATAAAGCGGATAAACAAAAATTACAGACAGACCCTCGCCGCCTACACAGTAAGAAACTTGATGGAAGTTTAGCCCCCAACTTTATGTTGGGGTGGGTCTCACCGCAGGGTGATAAAATATAAAAAGTATCATCCTGACTTGTCGGGACTCCTCAATTTTTATTTTTAATTTTTTATTTTCCTATCAATCCGCTGCCGGCTTAATTTTTCGCTCAGCCCGAACGCTTTTGCCGTGGCCATCTTGAGACCCATTTGGAGTGCATTTTTTACATCTCCTGTTCGGCAAATTTCGGCGATGAATCCTGATAGAAGGAAATCTCCGCAGCCAACAGTATTATAAACATCGAAGGCCTTTCCAGAATATTTTGCCGCCAGAACTGTTTTTCTGCCGATAAGAATTGCCCCTTTATCCGCCCTGCTCACAAGAACGAACTCAGTTTTCTTTAAGAGTTTTTTTGCAGCAGCTATTATCGCATTTTTTTCATTTGGTATTTTTTTGCCGGCAAGTTCGCCGAGTTCTTCGACATTTGGCTTGACAATGTAGAGTCCGCCTTTGGCGGCAATTTTCTTTAGTGCCTTCCCCGAAGTATCAACAACAATTTTTGCGCCTTTTTTCTTTGCTGTTTGAATCAGCCGGATAGCTTTATTTAAAAGTTTCCCTCCCGGCATTGCCCCTGCAAAGATACAGATGCTGTTTTTGGTTATAATCCTTTGCAGGTCTCTATTCAAATCGGAAAGCGACTCTTCATCAGCGATAGTGCTTTTACTTCTCAGGTGTATTTCTCTTCTTTTTGCCGTATCGATGATGGTTATATTCTCGCGCGTCTTTCCTTTTGCCTTTGTAAAGTGTATCTGTACGAAATTTTTCAAATCGGCTGTCGCCCTTTTCATTTCGTTCCAGTCATTTTGTCCCCACAATCCCGCTGCGACGCTTTTTTCACCCATCCATGCGAGAGCTTTGTTGATATTGAGAGCTTTTCCTGCAGGTGAAATTTTTTGACGAGTAATTATTTTATGTTCTCCCCAGTTCATGTTTTTAATTTCAATTGTCCTGTCCCAGCAGGGACTCAAAGCCACGGTTATTATTTTTTGTTTCATAGATGGATTTCACGGATTATAAAAAGATAATTTTGAACTAATGAACCGCCTATAGCGGATGATCTTTTTACCTCATAATTCATTATTCAATACCCTTCCCCCTTTGCGCCTTTGTGGCTGCCTTCTTTATTCATTCTTTCGCCAGTTCTCTCAGAATCGCCATTTTGCTTCTGATTTCATCTGCTATTCTGCTGTTGGGAAAATCTCTGATAATCTCCTGTCCCGTTTCGAGTGCCTTTTCCCAGTGCTTATCGCTCACGGCAAGAGCGAACTGCACACCGAGGTTATGGAGTTTATTTTTGAATACCTCGCTTGCCGCCTCCTGCAGGGCCAGTCCTTCGCTCGGCGTCAGGTACAAATCCAGTTCTTTTAATATCATAAGGCTGTAATCGGTATCAGCTTTTTTTACCGCCTGGTCCCACGCCGCGAGCAACTCTCTTTTTCGCTGTTCCTTTTTTTCGACAAGCTCGTGCTGCATCGTTTTTGCCTTTTCCGAATCAGGATAAAGCGCCAGCAGTCTTTCAATCTGCACGCTTGCCGTGGTCCACTGATGCTGTTCAAGCAGCTTATCGATATAACTGATAATCTGGTTGACTCTTTCGAGGTCGGTTGCGTTTCTGTACTCGTCAGCGGTCAGTTTCAGTTCACCCGCGAGCTGTTTATATTCGTTTCTTCGTGCGATGTCTTCTATCATTGCATAAGTTGCTTCGAAATCCTGCTGATGCAGCTTTTCCATAACGCTCGCACGCAGTTGTTGTCTGTCCGTATCCCGGTATGCGATTGTCTTTGCAGCCTCGCTCAGCCTTACGCCCTGATTTATCTGCTCAAGCAGGTTTTTATTTGCGGCCAATGAATCGTTGATTTGTGCGATTTTTTCCTGCTGTTCTTTCAGGCTCCTTACCGCTTCAATAACAAGCAGCAATATTGCAAACACGCTGACCGCAGTCGCAAAGTATAGCACCGCCAGAAAACTGCCCTTAAAGGCTGCGAACACCCCCGCCAGAACCCACAGAACAATCCCCACCACAGACAATCCCGCAAACAGCAGATGCCACTGCACCTGCCACAGCTTTTCAGGCAGTTTCATTCCAGTCTCTCCATAACCTTTTACCGACAAATGCCTTATTCCCTGACAATGATACTATTGCCTTCAACCTTCTGCAAGCGCAACTTGCTGAAACTCGTTTCAGCACGTTGTTTTAGAGCAACAGACTCTGCCGGCATATATCTGTATATTTGAAAGCAAGTTACATTATATAAAAACACCGGTTACTGGTTTTGTGTCCATTTTCTGCAACACTGCCTCAAAACTCGCAAAATGCACAATATTTGCCACCAAAAAAAACGCCGCCCCCACAATCCGCAAACCCTCATTTTTCAGGCGATTGAAGCAACATCGTATCAGCCAAAGTCTTATGGCACAAACTTTGCACTGAAAACTTATAAGGACATATTCTAATCTCAGGGAGGAATTTAAGAAGAAGATTTTGGCCTGCCTTGAGCAGTGCCGAAAGGTAGGAGGATTTACAAATGGACATATCTGCTTTTGAAACGAGGCTGAACGAGCTCCTCAATGAAATCAATGACCTGCCCGCCGAGCAGGGCAAAAAATTCCTTTCGCAGGCACAAAAGACAAAGCTTTATAATCAGAAGTTCAAACAGAACACGGAAACCCTTCAGGACTCTCTCGACCATTTGCGCTTGACGGTCAAGTATCTGCTTTTTGATTTGGAGGCTACGCGTCGGGAGAACAAATATCTCCGCAAAATGCTCGAAAACAGCGAAGAATAATGCTGTTGGTTAGCCCCGACCCCTGTGGTCGGGGGTGTTTAGCCGTTGTCGGCATGACAACGTTATTCCCGGAAATCTTCAATCTTCAATCTTAAATTTTATCCGCCTCAGGCGGACTTTGGCAGGGTCAACTTTCTACTTTCGATTTTCTCCATTTCGGTGTCCCCAGTTCTTCCACAAAGAAGGTTGTTTTGGAGTCTATTCTACTACCTGCTATGTTATCCTGCTTTTAGTCTTTCTCGGATTTACCCTCTTTTTTGTCCATCATCGGACAGCTGGCTTTATTGGGTTCTGACAACCAGGCAGCTTTTTTAGAACATATTGGACAAGTGCAGCCTGGTTTGTGCTTTCCTGTGTCAGCCTTATGTTCAAACCAGCCCTTTTCTTCGCCACGAACTTCCTTTCCCTCCCGGAACTTATGTTCGAAATTACCCTCACGTTCCCTGTCACCTCTATCCCAGCAGGCGCGCATATCATAGCCGCCGCATAGTCCCCTCATATGATGGCAGCAATGATGCCTCATAGACATCACATGGCCGATTACTGCCCCTATTGCCAAAAGTGCAATTGTAATAAAAATTTTCGCCCAGCATTTGCAGCAGCAACAGCTTTGACCTTCATTTTCCTTTTTGTTTTCACTCATTTTTAGTTCTCCTTAAGATTTCTTATATTTATCCCCTTAAGGGGGATTAAACTTTTGGCTACTTACTACTCTGCGAAGTAGCCTTCTATGCTCTGCGAAGTGCTACGTAGCACGAGGCAACCAAACCTTTCAATCCACAGGATGGCTAACGCCATGCCGCGATAATACCAAAATCTTCCTCGAATTACAATCGTTAAGATGGCAAGGCCATAATCCCGAATTTCTTATTTTATATCTTAAAGGCCGTGATTGAAATCACCGGCGGCAAAATCGTAGTTTTTGACGGTTCGCTGGAATGATTGGTTAGCTCACAGCGGCACTTCTTGGAAGCCATTTCCAGCACTCTCTGATCTAGAGAAGTACCGGATGTGAACGTCGAATAGTTTTCGTAACGAAGCCGTATTTTTTTTCAAGCTATCTCGTTTCATGGATTTGGCTTCATCACGAAGCATAAGGTGATAGAAAGAAGACCAATAAATCGCGGCGCGGTCAAATTCAATGGACTCGGACGGCCCGATCACTGAGTAACAACCGGTGTTTTTGAGTAGGATCTCTGCAAGTCTTTTATTCATCACTTTGCATGATGAGAAAAACATCCGTCTGTTTTTGAGGCACGGCGAGAGCATCTTTCCGAGTTCCTCAAAAGACAGATCGTCCAAAGTGAGGCTAATCCCACTCTTGTTTCCGTGGCAGGAGAAATGAAGATAACGATATCCACTGTCTTTAAATTGACCAATTACCGCCTCAAGCTCTTTCTTGGTGCGCAAGTATACATATTTTGATTCGGAGCCGCTGAGCTTGAGAATTTGGGAAATAATCTTTCCTTCAAATAGATTTCTCTTCTCATCAGAGAAGCCGAGAGACTCAACAATAAAAACGTTCGGCTTTGATTTCATGAGAGTATCTAACATTATTTATATTGGTCCGCATAACATCCCAAATACCATTGCGCCACCTTAATCCGCCAGACAAACAGCGGATAAATCCGCCAGCAGTAGGGCGGATAAATATGGAAAATCCGCGTTTAAATCAATCGCCGAGATGGCTTACGCCATAAATCTGTACTAAAAATCTATCAGCTTTTTATCCCCGCGATTAGTTTCTGCAAGGAAACTGCGGGGATCCCCGCTGCCCCCCCAACAGCTTGTCTTGCGACAAGCAAGACGTAGGGGGAGACGCAGGGGCCTGTCATGCTGTTTATGCGGAGAAACCTTCTTTCTTCATTCTCTTCGCAAGCCGTTTCTCTTTTAACGTTCTTTGTGCTTTCTTCTTTACATCTCTTCTGGCATCACGACCTTTAGCCATACATTATCCTTTCCTGTCTACTGTATTCTCCGTAAGGAGTCCCTAGGACTGTGTTCTTTTAACTTTTACGTTAACCGTAAGACGATGGCCGAAACGAGCTGCGCACTTGTCTCGCCATAGCCTTTGGCGACGGCGGAACCGCAACCGTTCTACGTTTTATACTATCTCTTTTTCTTTGCAAACTCAACCGATATTTCAGTCATTTTTAATTTTCAGTAAATCAGTGTCATCCGTGAAATCTGTGGTTAAAAATTCGTGCCTTGGTGTCTTCGTGGCTATAAATAATTCGTGTAAATTCGTGTCCATTCGTGGTTGGTTTTATCGTAGGACGCTTTAACGATTGACGAAACGAGCCTCGCACTTGTCTCGCCATAGCCTTTGGCGACGGCGCAACCGCAACCGGATGACGCAGGACTAAATTTTCAATCTTCAATCTTAAGGCAACCTCTAAAAATTCAGGAAACGCGGCCTGTCATTGCGAGCGAAGCGAAGCAATCTACATTATTAAACGAAAAACAGAGATTGCTTCGTCGTTTCACTCCTCGCAATGACGGTGCGAGGTTATTTTTAGAGATTGCCTTAAATTTTAAATAATCTCTGTGTTTCTTCGATTCGGAGCCTGCCCCTGCGAAGGCAGGGGTGGTGAATTAAAAATCCGCGAAATCTGCGTAATCTGCGATTAAAATTTATCCGCCATCGGCGGATTTCTCGACTAAAAACAGGCTTTTTTTACACTTCCACCCCAAAGTTACCCCCATTTCTTGACGATAAAAGCCGATAGACGTCCTGCAGGGTCGGTTTTACGCCCTATAACTTGTCCGCTTTACCCGTCTTTGGCGGGGCGGACCGGCGGATATGAACAATATTCAGGGCAGAGCATATAAATAAAGATAGAAACGTATTCTATGGAACTACCCTTGATAAAAGGTCTTTGGTAAGATAAAATAAGAAATATGCCCATCTGAAATCTGACGTCTGACATCTTATTTTTTATTTTTGATATGCCTGCCCTGTGAGATGACGCTTCGTCTATCTCATCGGGGTCATTTTGATTTTTGCACTTTGATTTTTGATATAAGTATAAGAGGTATTTATGTTTGAGCGTTTCACCGATAGAGCCAGAAAGATAATGGCCCTGGCCAATCAGGAAGCTCAACGCTTCAACCACGAATATATCGGCACCGAGCACATTCTGCTCGGTCTCGTCAAGGAAGGTTCAGGCGTTGGTGCCAATGTATTGAAGAATCTCGACGTGGACATCAAGAAACTGCGCCTCGAAGTTGAGAAGCTCGTCAAGAGCGGCCCAGATATGGTAACGATGGGCAAACTCCCCCACACGCCGAGGGCCAAAAAAGTCATCGAGTATGCCATTGAAGAGGCACGCTCTCTCAACCACAATTATATCGGCACAGAGCATATCCTTCTTGGTCTTCTTCGTGAAACCGAAGGCATTGCCGCTCAGGTGCTGATGAACATCGGCCTCAAGCTTGAAGACGTTCGTCAGGAGGTCTTGAATCTGCTCGGTGCAGGTGTTGAAAATGGCATTCCATCTCTCGGTATGAAGATGGACCCGGCCGCAGCCGCAAAGCAGAAGAGTCGCACGCCGGCTCTCGACAGTTTCGGCCGTGACCTGACCGTGCTTGCCGCCGACGGTGAGCTTGACCCCGTCATCGGCCGCAAAACCGAAATTGAGCGCCTCATTCAGATTCTCTGCCGCAGAACAAAGAACAATCCTGTGCTCATCGGCGAAGCGGGTGTCGGCAAAACGGCTATCGTTGAAGGTCTCGCCCAGCGAATCGCTGACAAAAAGGCACCAGAAATTCTTCGCGAAAAAAGAATAGTTGCTCTCGACCTTGCCCTGATGGTTGCCGGCACAAAATATCGAGGCCAGTTCGAGGAACGCATAAAGGCCGTCATTAACGAGGTAAAACGTGCCAGAAACGTCATGCTCTTTATCGATGAGCTGCACACGCTCGTCGGCGCAGGCGGCGCTGAAGGCGCAATTGACGCCTCGAATGTCTTAAAGCCTGCTCTTTCACGAGGAGAAGTGCAGTGTATCGGTGCAACGACATTTGACGAATATCGAAAATATGTCGAGAAGGACGCCGCTCTCGAACGAAGGTTTCAGACTATTGTTGTCGAGCCTCCAACTAAGGACGAAACTTTCGACATACTCAAAGGCCTTCGCGACCGTTATGAAGCACATCATCGTGTAAGTTTCACTGACGAGGCGTTGTATCAGGCCGTTGAGCTTTCCAGCAGATACATCACCGGCCGTTGCCTGCCGGACAAGGCCATAGATGTTATGGACGAAGCCGGTGCGTCTGTCCGCCTCAAGAATACGACAACCTCGCCGGACCTGGCCGATATAGAGCAGCAGATTGACAAGCTGCAGATAGAAAAGGACGAGGCAGTCAAAAACGCCGATTACGAACGGGCCGCTGCTTTGCGCGACGAATGTCAGAAGCTTCTGGACAAAAAAGCGGAAATCCAGCACCAGTGGTATGACCAGAACAAGGAGACTGCCGGCACGGTGGACGCCGAAACCATCGCCGAGGTCGTCAGCAAGATGACTGGCATTCCGTTGACAAGGCTTGAGAAGCACGAAACCGAGCGGCTCTTGGAGCTGGAAGCCGAGTTGCACAAGAAGATTGTCAGTCAGAACGAGGCCGTCGCTGCGGTCGCTAAATCCGTCCGCAGGAGTCGAAGTGGATTAAAGGACCCAAATCGTCCGATGGGCTCATTCATATTCATCGGCCCAAGCGGCGTAGGCAAAACCCTTCTCGCCCGTGCACTCGCCGAGTTTATGTTCGGCAACGAAGACGCCCTCGTCCAGATAGATATGAGCGAGTATATGGAAAAGCACAACGTCAGTCGCCTCGTCGGAGCACCGCCCGGCTATGTCGGTTACGAGGAAGGCGGGCAACTTACCGAGCGAATCAGACGCAGACCTTATGCGGTGCTGCTGCTCGATGAAATCGAAAAGGCCCACCCTGACGTTTACAATATGCTGCTGCAGATTATGGAAGAAGGCAGACTGACCGACAGTTTCGGCAGACATGTCGATTTCAAAAATGTTATCCTTATTATGACGAGTAATATCGGAGCCGATTTAATCAGAAATCAGGCCGGCTTCGGATTCGGCAAACGCACCGCTGAAGCAACCTATGAAAAAATGAAGGAGATGCTCCAAAAAGAAGTGGACCGCCATTTCCGGCCGGAATTCCTCAACCGTCTCGACGACGTGATAGTCTTCCATGCACTTACAAGAGATGATTTGACTACCATAGTCGAATATGAGCTTAACAAGGTCTTTAAGCGTCTTATAAAGCAGGGCTATCGTCTTGAAGTTGCCAACACAACGAAAGACTTTCTAATCGAGAAAGGCTACAGCACCGAATTCGGCGCACGTCCCTTACGCCGAGCAATAGAACGATATATCGAGGACCCGCTTAGCGAAAATATACTTCGCGGCCAATTCAAAGGCAAAAATCTCATCAAGATTGATGTTCAGGACGAAGAACATTTAAAGTTCGAAGGCTTAAGCGAGGAAAGACCCAAGGCCGAACCTGCCCCTGCCCCTGTTCCCGCCGGTCCGGCAAAAGAAGCACCCGCCCCACCGGAAACAACATAAAGCCACGAAGACACTAAGGCACCAAGTTTTGGTCGCATATTTCGTCCACCGGCTGTGCTACTCGTTTCGTCTATCGTAGAAACGTCATACGATTATGAATACAAAAAATAACCAATAACCAAGATATAATCACCAAATAAATTCAAATCACCAATAATCAATCAGCAATCATTGAGCTTTTTCAAAAACTATCCGTCTTCGCTAAAGCTACGAACGGACGAGATGGAACGCGCCGGGTTTTAACATTGGGGATTTAATCCGCCTTCGCTAAATCTTCTACCTTCGCAATAGCTACGGTGGACAAGCCGCCACGGCGCTGCGCGGATTCAATTGCTCAAAAATGCCTGTTTTGAGCTGAAAATCCATACTTGATAATTATCAAGCAAGGTGAGGGGAAAATTCGGGGTTGAAGATTTTTAGCCACTAAGACATCCGCCGTCGCACATTTGTGCTATGGCGAGACAGGCGAAGGCACTAAAAAATTGAAGATCCCCGCTTTCGCGAGGACAAGTTTAAGATTGAAGAATGAAGATTTAATAAAGCTGTTTTAGAAATCTTCAATTATTCAATTTTCAATACAAATTCCCTTTGTGTCCCGATGGCTACGACCATAGAAATTATCGTCAAACCAGCAATCCCAATTTATCGGGACTGTCATAATGCAGAGACACTGAAAGAACTGGGGACGGAGTAATTTATAACACCTTGAAAAATAAGGAGTTAGGGTTGTAATTTTTAATTCTTATTTTTTAATTTTGAATTTTTAATGCTTAATGTTGAATTGCGGGTTCGCCTATCGGCGAGGATTTTTTCTCCTGTTCACCTGCTCTCCTGTTCGACTGTTCATCTATTCTCCGTTTCGGCGGCCGGGGGGTTTTGTTTCAGCAATTCAAACACTCAAAACCGCCTGTTTCGGGCTGAAAATCGATACTTGATAATTATCAAGCAAGGTGATGGGGAAAATAGTCGTTAGTATTTAGTCGCTGGTATTTAGTGTACGGTCGTTGGTGATTCTAAAAAAAGCGCAGGTTTGCCAAAAACGGGGGTGAAAATGGGGTTGAAATTTTAAATTTTTACGGATTTTTAAGGGTTTTTTTGAAGAATGAGCGACTTTTTACAGGTTTTTACAAGTTTTTGGGCTGAAAATTGATACTTGACAATTATCAAGCAAGGATGTTATTATTATGCGATATTTATGAGGTGAGGCTATGATATTAGAAGAAATCAGAAAGCAAATCAAAAAATGCCGATTGAGCCGCTACCGCGTATGCAAAGATACAGGAATAGATCAGGCAGCACTGTGCAGAATAATGCAGGGCAAAAGCTGTAATGTCGAAACCGCTGATAAACTGCTGGAATACTTTGACCTTAAATTAGCAAACAAATACAGTTGAATTATTCAGATAAAGATAATGCCCGCCCAAATATCGCTCAAGAACCTTGTACTTGATAATTATCAAGCAAGGTGATGGAAAGATTCGATATTGAAGAATGAAGATTGAAGATTGAAGATTTGAGGAATCCGTCTTTGCGCATTCGTGCTGCGGCAGACTATGCCGTAAAGCGATGCGATAGGAAATGAGAAATTGGATTGAAAAACGATACTTGATAATTATCAAGCAAGGTGAGGGGGAAATTCGGGATTGAAGATTTTTAGCCACAAAGGCACCAAGACACGAAGAATTAACCACGAATGAATCCCGCACCTTCTAAATATTCAGTGTATCACGTATATCTTTTGAAGAATCGAAAGAATAATAGCTTGTATATTGGATATACCAACGAGAAAATTGAACAGAAAGAAGGTGCGGGATGAACACGAATACGCACGAATTCTTAACCGCGGATTGCGCGGATTTCTTTTTAGTCACCAAGACACGAAGGGGATAAATCCTAAGCACTAAATCTTATCCGCCTTCGCTAAAGCTACGGGCGGACAAGAATTCTAAACCCCAGTTAGATAGCTAACAGCATTTCCAAGTAGCTAACTGACGCATCTAACGGGGCAGGCAAATTCAAATTATCAAGTTTTTCAAAAACTAATGGAACGCGCCGGGTTTTGACGTTGGGGATTTAAGATTGAAGATTTTTAGCCACTAAGGCACTCCGTTAGGAGTCCTAAGGACAAAGGCACAAAGAAGTTTTTGGTATTTAGCCAACAGGCAAAAAATCTGACGCCAAGCAGGAGAAGGAGCGGCTATTCCAATTGAGTTGTAGCAGGTGCATCTGAAGTTAATATGTCTGCCTCTGGAATCTCGCTATCAACAGGTTCAAGTTCAAGTTGTCGTTTGGTCCATGCTTCGCGCAAAACCGGGTTTTCATTGATAGACCTTTCTACGGAAAGATTTTCACGATACTCTTTTGCTTCTGCCGTCATAGTCCATTTCGCCGTAATTCCGAGTTTTTCAACTTCTTCACGGATGTGCTTAACGTCAACTCTGAAAAATTCCTTGCGATGATTTACCTTGTTCAGTTGCATCGTTATAAAATGTCTGTGTAGCTGGCACTCCAATGTAGGAGCGTCTTCGCTGAAAATCATTGCATGAACATCAAATTCAAAAGGCACACTTGAATCACCAAGTTCTTTCACTCTATCCAATGGTTCCAATCGACGTGTCAGCCCAATTTTATATACATCTTCCCCAAATGAACCTACATTTGAAATGATATACACATGGCCTCGTTTTGTTTGTTGGGCCATTGATATAGCTCGCTGATTTCGTTCTTCCGCTTGTTTAAGCTTTTCTGAAAGTTCTTGAAGTTGCTGTTCATATTGTACCTTTTGTTCGGAAGTGGCCTGCTCAATCTGCTGTTGAGCCTTCTCCATTGCTTTTCGTAACATTTCCTCTTCTTTGGCTGCATTACGTATGGCTTGTTCATATTCCCGACGAGCTTTTTCCTCCTCACGTATCTGGTCTTTGATACGCCTTTGTTCTTCGCGTTCCTGCAACTTGAGTTCTTGTGCGATAGTCGCCCACTTCAATTCATTAAGCCGCGCATTAAGATATTCTTCGGTAATCCTTGCTTCCCTAAATGCTTTTCCATTGTAATTTACAACTGCAAAAGCATCGCGAATCTCTTGTTCCAATGTCCCAATGTTATCATGTTTAACTCTGGAAAGAATGGAATCAACCTTTCCATTAAACGCATCGATAACAAAATTGATAGCGGTATCACGGCGACTCATTTCCACATATTCACAGGTAGCTGCTGTATTATTTCGAATCATTGCCTTTGTGCGCTCTCTTGCCGCCTTTAGTTCTTGACCAGCCTGAGTGTAACCGAAATCTTCAGCTAAATCGTCCAACAGACTACGTGTAGGAATAATATATTGATCACCATAACCTCTGATAATATTTTTCATCGCTTTAGCTGTATGTTCATAAAGTGTAGCATTCTTCATTATTTCATAAGCACCGCCTGCAATTTCTTTTGCCTTGATATTGGCTGCATCCATAATCTGTTTTGTTTGTGCAGTAACAGAATTCAGTGTCGCCTGAGTTTCATCTTTCATTGTTTTAACTTGCTGTTTTGCTTCTGACACAATCACATCTGCTTCATTTTTCGCTGTTGCTAAAAGTGTATCAACCTGTTGCTGCGCGTTCGTTGTTAATTGGTGAGCATCGGAGTTTGCCTTATCCAAAGTATTTTTGGCTGTTTGAATCATCTCTTGCGCTTTTGCATCGGCATCTGCAACACCCACCCATTTACTGAGGCGCTGAATTTGTGCTTTCAAAACAGCAACATATTTTGCTAATTTCTGAATGTCTTGTGCGTATTTTGTTTTTTGATTAGATACCTCAGTATCGAGAGATGAGATTCGCTTTTGAGATACAAAAAGTAAGAAAAGCAAACAGACCACTACTGCAAGTATTACGACTAACAAAATAATTAGCGGTATCATTTCAGATCTCCTTGTTTTTGTTATTACGACAAATTGTAGCCTTAAAAAGAGCGGAAAACAATGGGAATCCATCTTCGTCCCAAATCCGATAAATCGGGGGACTTCGCCGCGATGCTGCGCAAAATCCGTCTCCGCCTCGCCTATGGCGAGCAAGCTGCGGCGGGTAACCTTCGCCAAAGGGTTTGACGCGATGCAATCCGTCCAAACGAAAACCCTCCTGTCGCTTTCGCTCCAGGCTCTGAACCCTGCTTTTCAAAACCCCCACTCCGCCTTCAGTGAACTTACGGCGGATAAACTCCGGGGTGGGGGCTAACCGACCCCGGTGAGATAGTTTTCTGAAAAAACATCTCACGGGGTAAACAAAATGCGCAATCCGCCTTTGCTATTCTACTTCCATCCTTCGTCCACCAAGTTGGACTACGGAGGACAGGTCGCCAAAGGCTACGTAGAAACCAGCTACGGCGGACAAGGTTTTTCAACCAGGCGCGCAAGAAAAAACTTGCGCGTTTTGAAAAATTAAAAATTTCTTCTCCATAGCCGGCAAGCACTTACAAATTCCACTTCAATAATTTTTAGCGAAAAATCGTCAAAAAGGCGCAAGTTTTTGGGTAAATATGGAGACCCGTCATAAAATGGCGGGCTAAATATAATGGATTCCCGCATTCGCGGGAATGACAAAAACGCCGCCCCAAGTGGCGGCGGCTAAACTAACCGATTCTGCAAGAGATAATACAATTTATCTAAATTTTTCCATCAAGGTTCGCGTGCCTGCGGCAATAGAAAAACTATTGGTCAAAATCGCGCTTTGGCACCGCAGGAGGCAATACGGTTTTACGTTCAGAGTCATTAAACTGACACAGGGGAAATACGCAATAGTAGATGTCGAAGATTTCGAGCGGCTGAGCAAATACAAATGGTACGCCATCAAAAACAAAGATAAATATTACGCGGGACGAGCTTCAAGCCAAAACGGGAAGAAAAAGATTATGTTTATGCACCGGTATATTATGCCGCCGCCGGAAGGCCGATTCATCGACCATAAAAACCGCAACGGATTAGATAACCGCAGGGTGAATCTGCGAATCGTTACCACCCAAGAGAACAACTGGAACAACGAGCAGGGATTTAACGAAGGCACGTCAAAATATAAAGGAGTTTGCCGGCACAAAGAACATAATAAATGGTGCGCCCGCCTGCCACATAAGGGACGCAAAATACATCTGGGCTATTTTGACGATGAAATAGAAGCGGCAAAGGCTTATGATGAGGCGGCAAAGAAATACCGGGGCGAATTTGCAGTACTTAATTTTGAATAAATTCAAAATTAGTCGTTGGTATTTAGCATTTGGTATTTAGTACCTGGTATTCGGTTTATTAAACAACGGCGAAGGAACTAAATACCAGCGACCCGCGACTATTTAACTTCGAGTATGGAGTTGAATTCGCCGAACGGATTTAGTTCGGTCTGTTCGTTGTACGGGTCCTGCTGCCATTGGCCGTCAACCACCATACGGTAACGATACTTGCCCGGTGCAAGAGCCAGGGCAAGCTCCCATTTGCCGTCCTGTGTGGGTTTCAAGGCTGTCTGGTGCGGCTGCCAGTTATTGAAATCTCCTGCAATCTGAACGCTTTTGGCGCGCGGATAAAGCGTAACGAATTTAACCGCACCGCCGGACTGCCTTGCACCGTAGAAGTCGTTGAGCCTGCTGTCGATATCCCCCTGCACGGCTTTTGCCTTTGGTTTCGGCTGGGGCCCCCCCCCGCTAAGACCTGCGAGCAGTTCATGTGCTGACGAGCTGATTGACTCAAGCTTGTCATCGAGGCTTTTGACAAGTTCTTTCCTGATTTGGGCTTTCTGGACAACTGGTATTTGCGGTTCTGCTTTGTGGAGCGAACTTACCATTTGTTTTTCGACCATTGTATCGCTCGCTATCAGCTCCTGTGCGAGGTACTGGAAGTCCTTATGCCCTCTGCTTGCCGGGTCGTATTCACAGATGGGCTGTCCCAGACTCGCTGCTTCCTTGAGTTTGGTATTGAAATTGACGACGGTCTGAAACATTCTGCCTGAGAAGTGTTTTCGAAGTTCGGACAGTATTTCTCTGCCCATTTTTGTTCGGATGTCGTACATGCTGGCGAGCACCATAACGTGTATATGCTGGGAGCACTGCTTGCAGAGGATGCTGAGCGTATCGAGCTGTTTGCTCAGGCCGTGCAGTGAAAAGTAGCCCGTTTCAACGGGAACAATAACATCGGTAGCTGCCCGCAGGGCGTTGAACGTCAGCAGTCCCACCGCGGGGGGACAATCGATAACGACATAGTCATAGTCTTTTTCAACGGTTTTGAGAATGTCTTTGAGGCAGTTTTCGCGGTCGACGATTCCATTAGTCTGCTGTTCGAAGGCAGCAAGGTCGATGCTTGCCGGCGCAAGCTCGAAGTTATCGCTGATTTCCCACAGAATCTCAGTGAACTTTACAGTTTCGCTTCGGCGAGAACTTACCAGCACATCATAAACGCTCTGCTCAATCTGCTCCTCCGGCACAGCCAGACCGACAGCACAATGGCCTTGCGGGTCCATGTCGATAAGGAGAGTTTTTTTGTTTTCCGCAGCCAAGGCGCTGGCAAGATTTATCGAAACTGTCGTCTTACCGCATCCACCCTTCTGGTTAATTACCGCTACCGTTCTCATCGGATAATCCCTTATTCAATCAAAACGCGTTTTTAGCACTAAAAACCGCAGTTTCAGCATATAAAGAAAAAGTCCTATATTGGATTTTTCGGCCTTTAGAGATAAAAACTTTAAGGTTTATCGGACAAGAAGATAAAATTTTGCCCATTTTTCAGTACTAAAAACAAGGACCCAAGCAGTTCAAACTGTCTGCGGATAGTGTGGCGTCTTAATTAAATTATGAAGTAAAAAAGTTGTCCCGCGAAAAATGACCATCCGTGAATCCGCCCCGCCCCTCCTGCAGCGGGCAAGCTACGGCGGGTAAACAGTGGCGGATAAAACTGTGGGCTAAATAAACTGCCATAGTCCGCCGAAGGCGGATAAATGACGGCAAGGCCAACCTACAAATGAAACCCGCCAAATAAATCGGCGAGCTAAATATCTACGACAAAAAAAGATTTAAAGGCCGTCCTATAATCTGCTGATTTGAGGTGCGAAACCTGCAATTTTTTTGCCATAAGACCTTATAACAACGTAAGTTGCTTTACTTTTTTGACTCTATGTGTTAAAATAGGCAAAAGCAAGAAGCTGGGTAAATCCAGCTTTACATTGCTGCTTTGATTTATCGATACTTGCGAACAGGGCGTAAGGTCTTTAATTGAGAGGTGTTAAAAAGTGAACTTCGTCGAAAAAGGTGGTTTTAACTGCCTTGGTGGGGCGTCATTGAAAGACAAATTTTCGGGGCTGAAAAATATCAATCCCTATAAGGGTGATTTTATTTTTTTTCGGAGGGTCAAGGTGAAAAAGACAATACACAGTACGCTCAAATTGCATTTGCTAACCGCAGCGTTTGTCTGTGCAGCTGCTCTTCTTGTCGGCTGCCAGGAACCGAAGATGTCGAGCAGTCAGCAGATTGAAGCATTCGAACTGGCCGGCCCCATTACTCCAAAGGTTGACATCGACCAATTGCTCAGCGCCAAAGATAGTTACGGCGTCTACACGGTCGGTGCAGGAGACGTGCTCGAGCTGCAAATGCCGACGATACTGACAGCAGTATCGCCGAAACTCTATAAAGACCTGCAATACCAGCAACAGCAGGTCCAGCCGTATCTGTGCAGAGTATCGGATACAGGCACAATCACACTGCCGATACTCGGCGAAATGAAAGTTGAAGGCAAGACTCTCGCTCAAATAGAAGCTGAAATAGTCAGCGCATACTATCCCAAGTACATCATCACTCAACCGAGCGTCGTATGTAATGTCAAGGAATATTACCTTAAAGACATTACGGTAGTTGGCGCCGTTGTACAGCCGGGCGTCTATAAGCTCCAAAGCAATGAAATGTCGCTGGTAAACGCTTTGATGAAGGCGGGCGGCATCATCGAAAACGGAGCAAGCGTCATCATAATCAAAAATCCCAAACGAAAATATACAACTGGTTCTCAGACAGCAAAAGGAGCCGACGAAATAAAACAGTTGGCCGAACTTGATACCGGCATCAACGAAAAATACATAGAATATACTGAAACGCCGAAAGAGGAGGTAAAAAACACGCCGGGAAATGAATCTGACTTCCCCACACTCCAGGTTGACCTTGTATTTAGACCTGAAGATTCCAGTCCAACACAAGGACCTCTTCTTGTTCAGCACGGCCCTGACACACTTTACAGCAAAAATATAAATATTAAAAACCCGGCTGAACGGGCTGAATATATAAAAGAACTACAGAACGTCATCGGTGCCGAGCAGGCATATATAGTCGGTCGGGCTCTTGAGCAGCTTGCCGCTCAGTTTCCCTCGTCTGCGATTACGACAAGCCAGACAAAACAGCTTAACGGGGAGGAAACGGAACTTCTCGAAGCGGCAGATGATTTAAACCAGGGTGACATTAAAAAGGAAGATACCGAAAAGAAGGAAGGATGTCCCGGCTGTCCGGGCGCGAACCGCCCGGCTGAGGCGAGCAGCCAAGGCTATATTGAAACGCCGGCTGAGAGCAAGGTTGAGTTTAAAGCTGTTGATGATACCGCCGTCATTGAAAGCGCCAATGATGTCAGATACATCGAACCTGCACAAGCCGGTTATCAGCCAGCGGCGCCGACAGCTACTGCTGCCGTTGTCGAAGGTATTGTTCTGCCGGTAAAAGGGCTGAATATTCCGTTTGCCGACGTGCCGCTGATGGAAGGAGACCTTATCGAAGTAAAAAGACTCAATCCTGTGGTCTTCACCGTAATAGGACTGGCAAAGGCGCCGGGCGCTTTTCCGTATCCGCCTGATGTTGAGTACAATCTCCTGCAGGCTCTGGGTTTTGCAGGAGGCGTCGACCTTATAGCCGACCCGAGATTCGTAACCGTATACAGACAGGATGCAAAGGGCGAGGTTGTCTCTGCAGTCTTCAGAATCGACAGGAAATTCATGGCTAAAAGCTATAACGTGAAAATAAAGCCTGGCGATGTTATCTGTATCGACGTTACGCCAAGGACAAAAAGAAATGTGCTTTTGCATCAGATGCTTCGCATCAATTTTGGTGTTTTTATCAACCCATTAGCTCTTAATGATTAAGCAAGAGAGAGGGTAAAAATGACAGAGAATAACATAAATACAGAAAACCAGACGGCCGCTGCCGCCGAGCAGCCGATGCAGGGCAGAAGCAGGACTTTTGCAATAACGCTTCGAAGAAGAAAGTGGAGCATACTCATCGTAACGGTTGTTTTCATAGCTGCAGCGATTCTTTATATTTCAAAGGCTGCGGTGACCTATACAAGCACCGCAAGACTCTACGTTGAACAGATGGGGCCTAAAATTATCACCGAATACGAAGGAGTCATGACGCAGTCAAAGAATTATCTCTATACACAGAGAGAACTCATCAAGTCCACACCCATAATCGCTGAAGTTGTGCGGAGAAACAACATAAAGAAGCTGGAAACATTCAAGGAAAAACCTGAAGCTTTCCTCGAAAAGATAAAAGACCGAATCGGTCTGGCAGAGCCGGTAATCGAAATGGGCGAGATTGATAATCTTGTCATTTATCTGAGAAAAATTCTCGATGTAGAAATCGGCATCAAGGACGATATCATTGCGGTAAGCTGTGAATCGAACTACAGAGAGGAGGCGGCTCAGATTGTCAACGCGGTTGTCGAAGCTTATGTAAACTATCAGACAAGCCAAAAGAAGAGCACTGTTTCGGAAGTGCTGAGAATTCTGCAGAAGGAAAAAGTAGAACGAGACAAGGAACTTGCCGCAAACTTCGAAGAGCTTCTCGATTTTACCCGGAAATACGGCGTTGTTTCATTCGATAAAAGCGGCGGAAACGCGGTATTTGAAAGACTTAAAAATCTCAGCGATTCTCTTACAGAGGCTCAGCTTGACACCATCAATGCAAAGGCCGAGTTCGAAGCCGTGGGGGGACTCGCCGATGACCCGCTGAAAATCAAACAATATGCAATGGCTCAGCCGAATACAGCGGAAGGACTTTTCGAAAAAGACAATGAAAAAGAGCAGCGCAGCGAGCTGAAGGACCTGAAAACCGAGCTTGAGAGCGCGGTACTGCAGTGCAGCGACGACCATCCCACCGTTAAAGCACTGAGAAGCAAAATTGCAGATATCGAAAAACAACTTGCCGAGCAGTTAGACAGCCATGCAAAAGCGTATCTCGAAGTCCTGAAGATTAAATACGAGACTGCAAAACAGCGAGAAGATGAGCTGGCGGCCAGCTACGAGCAGGAAAAAGAGGCTGCCCAGAGTCTAAATATCAAGGCAACAGAATATACCGTCATCGAATCCAAGCTCGAACGGAGCAAGAGATTCTGTGAAATACTCGACGACAGGATAAAAGAACTGAACGTCTCGGAAGACGTCGGAGCTCTCAACATCAGCATACTCGAAGCGGCAAGACCCGCTGAATTTGCGACAAGCCCGAAAAAGGCAAAAATCGTGGGGCTAAGTCTCATACTGGGGATTTTGTGCGGAACCGGACTTGCCGTAATGAAAGAACGGCTGGATTGGAGACTGCGAAGCGCAGAGGAAATATCATTGGCTCTCAGTGTGCCGGTGCTCGGAATTGTGCCGTCCATGAGCGGAAAAGGGAAAAAGGCCGTTGTCAGCCACGGACAGAAAGCACAGCTCGAACCGAAATCCTCTGTTGCCGAAGCATACAGAACCATACGCACCGCCATATTCTTCGGCGTACCAAAAGGACAGGCAAGAACCATTCTGGTTACTTCACCGGCACCGGACGACGGCAAGACCACTATGGTAAGCAACCTTGCCATAACAATGGCTCAGGCAGGTCAAAAAACTCTTATCGTTGACGCAGACTTCAGAAAACCAATGCAGCACAGCATATTCGGTTTCACAAATGAAACTGAAAAAGGCCTGTCGAGCATACTTGCGGGACAAGTCTCCCTCGACGAGGCGATAAGAGCCTGCCAGACAGAAGGACTGGCGATGCTGACAAGCGGGCCGGAGGTGCCGAATCCGAGCGAACTGCTCAACAGCGAAGCATTTGCAAATCTGCTAAAGGAATTGACTCACCGCTATGACAGAATAGTGATTGATTCGCCACCTGTTACGCCGGTGGCAGACAGCCAGATACTGGCGGCTATCTGCGATGTTACAATCCTGGTGCTTCGTGCAGACAAATCCACACGAAAGGCTTCGCAGCAGGCAAGAGATGCTCTGGCCAGCGTAGGAGCACACGTGCTCGGAGCGGTCGTTAACGACGTTTCGCCGAGACATAGCCGATACGGTTACTACTCTTATTACGGTTATTACGGCTATGGCTACGGAAGAAAAAATAAATAATTCCGCAAGCTGCGGAAATTCACGATTACAGGATGAATACAGGCGGCTTGGCGATAAGGTCATTGAGACACTGCTGATACTGCTTCTGACCTTCATGCCACTCGCTTTCGGTGCAGTTCATCAATGGAGTCAGGAGGTTGTAGTTGTCATTTGTGCCGCAATGCTCATTGTTTTTCTCCTCAGGCAGATACTTTCCGCCGGGGATTTTGTCTCGACGCGGGCTTATGTGCCTGTGGCGGCATTTATCCTGCTGGCAGCATTTACAATTATTCCAATGCCGCAAAAGACCGTTTCAATCCTCTCGGCTGAAACGGTAAAACTCAAAAGCGAACTTCTTTCAGAAAACACCAAGGCTGCAGACAAGTTCGAAAATTTTACACTCAGTTTTTATCCGCACGGCACGAAGAACGACATGAGAATTATTCTCTGTGTGGCGGCGGTCTTCTTTGTCGTGCTGAACGTGTTTAAAACTGACGAGCAAATCAAAAGACTGCTGGCGGCAATTGTGATTATCGCGGCAGGCGTTGCTGTGCTGGCGATTGCACAGGATGTTGCCGGAAACGGAAAAATTTACTGGTTTGTCCCATCGCCGCAAAAGACAATCAGCGGACCTTTTGTCAACCACAGTCACTTCGGGCAGTTTATGAACCTGTCCATCGGAGCTGCTGTTGCGCTGGCACTGCTGATACTTCACCGCGAGTTCGATAAAGGAGAAACTACTGCTGCGGCAGTATTTGAATATTTCGATTCGTCAAGGGCGAGAGAACCGTGGCTTCTGGCGGCAATGATAAGCATATCAGCAGCGGCGGTGTTTGCATCGCTTACGAGGGGCGGCATGCTCTCGATGCTTACAGCCATGAGCATCACGGTTCTGCTGCTTTCAGCCCGAAGGTCCTTCAGACAGCACGGCTGGATAGTCGTTATCGTTGCGCTGGCAGCACTTGTCTGTCTTTTATACACAGGATTCGATACGGTTTACGAAAGACTCGCAACGCTCAGCTCGCTCGACAGATACCCGACGAGACTGGAAGTGCTTAAAGATATGACCGAGCCGGTGAGACGATTTATCCTTTTCGGCACGGGACTCGGAAGTCATGCAGTTATTTATCCGATGTTTCAAAGCATATACACGGCCCTTCAGTTCAGTTATGCTGAAAATGAATACGCCCAGCTTCTGGAAGAAACAGGCCTGACGGGTTTTATAATAATGCTCATCTTCGCCTTTGTTGTTGCGGCAAATTTCATAAGGGCTATACGAAACAGAAAAACTTCCATCAGCGTTGCGGCATACGGTCTGGGCTTCGGAGTTATCGCGGTTCTCATTCACAGCGTTACCGACTTCGGCCAGCATCTGCCGGCCAATGCCGTGCTTACCGCAATTTTCTGCGCATTGATAATAACACTCGGCCAGGTCAGGGTAAATTCACAAACCATCCCCGCCGTCAGGCTCAGAAAACCTGTATTATTGATATTATCCGTTGTTCTTGTATGTGTATATCTCTGGGCTTTAATCGGTGCGGACAAGGCAAGGATTGGCGAAAGATGGTGGCAAAAGGCACACAAAATAGAAAGCAAGTTAAGAGCAAACGACAGAGCAGGCAGCGACAACGATTTCGAAGAGCTGATTCTTTATGCAGCAAAAGCTGCACAGATACAACCGGATAATATTGAATACGGATACTGGCTGAATGTCTGGAAATGGTGGAATACAGCCCGTAAAACCGACCCTGAAACCGGCGGCCTGACAAATGAGGCTGTCCAGGAAGCATATGACATGGTCGATGAGCTTAAAAAAGCACGAACGATATGTCCGACATTCGGGCCGGTGTATTGTCTGCTGGGACAATTACAGAAACTCATACTGTTCGAACCTGCGGGCGAAGATAATATAAAAAAAGGATTTTTGCTTGAGCCTAACGACGAGTTAACACTTTTTGCCGCAGGATGTCTGGATATAAGTGGAGGCGAAATCGACCGCTCCTTCGAAAAGTTCAGCAAATCCGTCGGTCTGGGCGGAACCTTTTTCAGGGATATTGTTCGGATTTATATCGAACAGGAAAAGAGGGCAGACCTTGCCGTTGAAATCGCCGGCGACGATACAAAAAGACTGAAATATGTCGCAGGTATGCTGTCGCAGCACGATGAGTTCCGGGGCGAAGCTGAAAGGGCACAATCAAAACTGATTGAACTGGCAGAGCAGAAGGCATCAAAAAATACCGCGGACATCGAGGAATTAATCCTGCTGGGCGATTATTACCGCAAAAACAACAACAGCCAAAAGGCGGCAGAATACTTCGGTGCGGCAGTTACAGCCGATTACGGAAATGCCGATTTGAGGCTGAAATTTGCAAAGGCTCTGGCTGAAAACGGACAGGCAAACGAAGCTGTCAGGCAACTGAGAATATGCCTGAAGCTCAAACCGAAATACCGGCAGGCTGAAAAACTTCTGGCCGAGCTTTCGGTCAGGCCGGAAGTAATGAAGCAGAATATTGACGATACAGAAAAGAAATGAAGACTTATATCCTTACATATCTTGGTTCGTTTGTCATGTCGCTTGTGCTGACGCCGGCGGTAATCGCTCTGGCGAGGCGATACGAACTGTTTGACCGTGCAGAACCGAGAAAGGTGCATTCCGGCAGGATAGCAAGAATCGGGGGGCTGGCCATATTTGTTTCAATGATGTGTCTGGTCGCTGCGGTGTATCTGCTGCCCAACAAAATCGGTGAAAGTTTCCGTCAGTTCGGAATAAAAATCTTCGTTCTGCTCGGCGGGGCAACGCTGGTTTTTATAACAGGTTTGATTGACGATATAAGACCCGTCAAAACATGGGTAAAACTGCTGACGCAGACAATGGCAGCGGCTATGGTCTGTGCATTCGGAATAAGAATAAAGGTGATAAACGTGCCGGATTTGTTCAGTCTGGACTTCGGCATATTTTCATGGCCTTTCACAATCCTCTGGATTGTAGGCGTTACCAACGCAGTAAACTTCATCGACGGACTGGACGGTCTTGCGGCCGGTATCTGTGCAATTGCGTGCGGAACAATTGCAGCACTGGCAATCTATTTCGAGCAGTCCGTGCTGTGTGTAATGATGCTCGCACTGGCAGGCGGCGTCAGCGGGTTTCTATTTTTCAATTTCAATCCCGCAAAAATATTCATGGGAGACTGCGGCAGCCTGTTCCTCGGATTTACCATCGCTTCGGCTACCGTTATGTGCACTGCAAAATCACAGGCACTTGTAGGCTTCGCACTGCCGCTGCTGGCAATGGGAATACCCATATTCGACACCCTGTTCATCATGCTTAACAGATTCGGCGCCAAAAAACCGGTCTATATGCCCGACACAGAACATTTTCATCACAGACTTCTGAGACTGGGCCTGAAACAAAGGCATGTGGCAGTTCTCGCTTATATAGTTACGCTGCTTGCAACCGGTGCAGGGGTTTTTCTCATGGCGGCCAAAAGCGTAAGAAGCATCATAATGTTCGTCTCAATTCTTATACTGATTATCCTGATATTTCATATCATCGGGGCCGTCAGCGTCAGACAAATTCTGCGTGCGCTGCGAAGAAAATATGATTGAGAATTTTAATTATGTTAAAAACAGTATTTAACGACACCATTTTAAAAAGGATGTTCAAAAACGCTTCGGTGCTTTTCAGCGGCCAGAGCGTCGCCGGCCTGATGGGACTAATCAGTCTGTCCCTTGCTGCCAGAGCGTTAGGCACTGAAAAACTGGGTGTCTTTGCGATTATTCAGTCATACATACTTATCATCGACAGGCTTATGAATTTCCAGTGCTGGCAGGCAATTATAAAATTCGGAGCAGATTTTCTCAAACAGGACAAAAAAGAAGATTTCAAATCACTTGTCAAGTTCTGCACGATTCTTGATGCTGCAACCGCTGCTATAGGGACTTTTACAGCAATAGCCATTATTTATATACTTGGCCGATGGAAAGGCTGGGAGCAGGAGACGATTTATGCGACCATCGCTTTCAGCTTCTGGATACTTTTTAATTTAAGGAGTACTGCCATCGGCTTACTGCGGCTATTTAACAAATTTAAGCTTATTTCTGCAACAATGGTAACCGCTGCATTTTTAAAACTAATTCTCGCGGTGTTCGCGTATATATTCTCCGGCAATTTGCTGGTATTCGTAATTATCT
>Ga0315291_10000850_pt1 | contig 40744 bp, 32 predicted proteins | sample YL17G12_20_MG_FD_203070 | JGI IMG/M metagenome (GOLD analysis project Ga0315291, IMG submission 203070) | Sediment microbial communities from Yellowstone Lake, YNP, Wyoming, USA - YL17G12_20 | ecosystem: Environmental > Aquatic > Freshwater > Lake > Sediment | place: USA: Wyoming | collected...
TGGCGGGCGGGTTCCCGCTGGACGACGCGTCCGTGGCGGTGGACGAGGTGGCCGAGGTAGGGCCAGGAGGGAATTTTCTGCTCTCTGGCCTGACGCTCCAGTGGTACCGCAGTGCGTATTATACGAGTCCCATCTTCCAGCGGTGGAGCCTGGAGAAGTGGCAGGCCCAGGGGTGCCCGCGGGCGATTGACCTGCTGAGGCAGTATACCTGCCAGTTGCTGGAGGGGCTGCCGGCGCCGGAGGACCACGCCGACCTTATCGCCCGGGGCGAAGTCTTCATCAAGTCGCTCGCGCATACGTCTTGAGACAGTTCCAACACCACAACCGGAACGCGATGGACGGTGACGATTGGCTGACTAATCGAATATGAGTGCATCGCAGGACAGAACAGTCATCAAAATTTTACGGATGGTCAGGGACCGCCTCCAAAAATGACGCGCAGGATACCAAGTACTTGACAAATACATAGGATGCGTGTATAATAATACTCCATATTGCACCTGGTGAAGAGGAAGTGGCGGGACACCGTCATCGCTTTGAGAGGGCGAGCGGTCGCAGTTTGTTGCGCGTTGGGAGGTGTATCGAGATTCAGGTTCTTGGTATGATCAATCTGACACTTGTGAAACGTCAAGGTTGATTGCACTGGGTGGGGGAGTGCTCCGTTCAGTCCACATTGCCACATTGTGTAGCGTTGTGATTTCTTCGCCGAAGGTTTTGGTAGCTAACTTGGTTGAGTGAGCCTTGCATTGTAGATGATTGGGCTTACGGGATATGCCTCCCGTAAGCCCTGTTTGTTTTTGGGGGGTGCTCGCGCCAAATGCGCGAGTATCTATCTGAGGCTTTTCTAGCCTCCGAGTAAGACGGTGGAATAAAGGCGAAGCCCCGCATGGCTTGGGACCCACGGGGCTTCGGCACCAGGCGCTTGCACGCTCTGTGTGCATTTGTATTATACCACATGGGGATTGCCTTGGCAATCCCCAACAAGTCCTATTACTTTTTTCAGACGCTGCTGGTGGCCAGCGCCGAACCGGCGGTAATTACGGCTATTGTCGACAACCACCGGCTGGGCGTGATAAGTGAATCGGTATACCACCACGGGTGAGCATGGTGTCAGAGAGTGATCATCGATGATGGAGATGAAGGAGCGAATCGCAAACATCTTCTTATAACCCAAGTGAGCGAACAACGTGCTTCACCATGCCGTGTAATTGTCCCATGAAGTGGGTAGGAGGAGGATAATTGTTGCAGGAAGCTAGAAGCGACGCTCAGGGGCTGGTGAGCGTCTCGACGATCGGAAATGAGGGTAGGTATTTCTATTTCGCCTGTAAGCGCTGTATGGACATCGTTCTTGGGTCATTGCTGCTGGTTATCGCGCTCCCTCTGATGCTGCTCATCGCTATTCTGATCAAGCTGGATTCACCTGGCCCGGTCATCTTTATCCAGGAACGGGTCGGGGCCAGGCGAGGATCCAAGGGTGGACGAATGATTTGGGAGGTCCGCAACTTTGCCTTCTACAAATTCCGCACGATGGTCCAGGACGCCGATCCGTCTATACACCAGGCCATCCTTAAGGCATGGGTCGAGGGGCGTGCGGAGCCGTCGGACGCGGGCGGCATAAAGTTCAAGCCAACCAGCGACCCTCGGGTAACCCGGGTCGGACGGATATTGCGTAGGACCAGCCTGGACGAGTTGCCTCAACTGGTGAATGTGCTCAGAGGGGAGATGAGCGTCGTGGGCCCGCGTCCCGACCTGCCGTATTCTGTGGAGGGATACAAACCGTGGCATCACGAGCGACTGGCCGCCTTGCCAGGAATGACCGGCCTTTGGCAGGCGAACGGGCGCTGTAGGGTCTCTTTCGACGATATGGTCCGTATGGATATCGAATACGTCCGCAACCAATCACTGTGGTTAGATCTCAAGATCTTGTTTCTCACGATCCCCGCTGTTCTATCTGGACGAGGCGCCGCATAAGAGACAGGCAGGCCAGAATCAGACGATGGGGATCGCTTGCGCAGGATTGAGAGGCCATGTCTATCCACATATGACGTCTCGCGACCAGGTGGTGAAGGAGATAGCGTCTCGTGAAACTGAGAAACAAGCGGGTCATTGTGACCGGTGGTGCAGGTTTTATCGGTAGTCACCTTGTCGATCAACTCGTGGCCGCCGACAATGAGGTCATCATCATAGATGATTTTTCAACCGGAAAGTGGGAGAACACCGAGCATCATAGGACGAATACGCAAGTCCACGTAGAACAAGCAGATGTTCGCGATCTGGACGCGATGATCCGCTTGACCAAGGGCGTGGATATCGTGTTTCATTTGGCCGTTGCTGGCTTGCGGGTTTCCCTCAACGATCCGATGCCCGTGCATGGGATAAATGCCACAGGCACCCTGACGATGTGCCAGGCTAGCTTTGAGAACAACGTGAAAAGATTCTTATACGTATCTTCGTCCGAGGCGTATGGCAGCGCAGTGCGCGTGCCTATGGATGAGGGTCATCCTCTCAACCCGACAACCGTGTATGGCGCAAGCAAGGCCGCCGGTGAACTCTACGCTCTGGCGTATTGGCGTACTCATGGTCTACCTTCGGTGGTCGTACGGCCCTTCAATACCTACGGGCCCAGAGAGCATTCTGAGGGTTGCAGAGCTGAGGTCATACCCAAGTTCGTCATGCGCGCAATGGTTGGGCTACAGCCCGTGGTCTTCGGCACTGGTCATCAAACACGTGACTTCACCTGGGTGGAAGATACTGCTCGTGGCATCATCCTGGCTGCTGAATGTGATGAGCTTGTCGGAGACTCCGTGAACATCGCACGAGGGCAGGAAGTCAGCATCGTAAGGGTATGCGACCTGGTGCTGGAAAAGCTTGGACGTCGGGATCTCAAGCCCGCCTATCTTGAAGCTGGTCGACCGGGAGACGTAAAGCGACACTGTGCCGACGTTGGTAAGGCCCATAGGCTGCTGGGTTTCTCGCCAACTGTGGATATTGACCTCGGTATAGACCGGTACATCCAGTGGGTTCGGGAGCAAGACCCCGACTTGGAAAGTTGGGTCAAGCAAGAGAGGGTACAGAACTGGTAAGGTCCGGCGGACCACTGGCACAGGATTCCTAGTCCATGTCTATCACCGCAGTGGAAAAGCACCTGGCTGGCAGGAAAGTGCTGGTTACCGGGGCGACGGGGTTCATCGGTTCACACCTGGTTGGAAGACTTGTAAGCCTGGGCGCGCAGGTTACGGCCGTGGGGCCAACCTTGGGCTGGCGTCCCGTTGTTCCGAGTCTGGTACGGCAAGGACGTGTTCGCTTTGTTGAGGTGCGGGCATTCTGGAACCCAGTTTCACTGCAGCGCGTGGAATCAGAGTTCAAGGAAGTGGAATACGTCGTTCATCTGGGCTACGCGATGCCATGTGGGAAAAGTTCTCTGGAGAACGCAGTTGATGATACCCGACGAAACGTGCTTGGCACGCTGGGGTTCGTGCAACGATTGCCGGATTCCGTTTCAAAGATCTGTTTTGCCAGCTCCGCAATGGTCTATGGGCTCAATCCGCGGCGACCGGTTTCTGAGACCGATTGTGCCCGTCCGATCACCACATATGCCACTGGCAAGCTGGCAACCGAGACCTACTTGCGGCTTCACGCGAAGGAGTCCGGCGTTTCTCTGTCTATACTGCGGTATGCAACTGTTTATGGACCTATGGAGACGGTACCACGCGCAATTCCTAACTTCATCCGCCGTGTATTGGCCGGAAGATCGCCGGTCATCCATGGCGAGGGAGATGACACTAGAGACTACGTCCACGTGCTTGATGTGGTCCACGCGACACTACTGGCTCTTACTCGCGATGCCTATGCTGTTCAAGTCTACAATGTGGGAACGGGGAGAGGATATACGACTCGCGAGATCGCTGAGAGCATCATTCGATTGGCGGGAAAGCGTGTGAAGCCGATTCACAAGCCGGCCAAACATGTGCCGAACAAGGTAGTCTGCGACATATCTCGTGCTCGCAGCGTGTTGGGGTACGAACCCAGGATAGAACTGAAAGAGGGACTCGGCGACGAAATACGATACTTTATCGATAACCCAAGATTCTGGAGGGACCTATGAATGGCCTACGAGTAGGCGTTGTTGGCTGTGGCTATTGGGGGCCCAATTTGGTCCGCAACTTTGTCGAGCTGCCCACATCGAACGTTATGGCTGCTGCAGACCTTAGGGAAGAGCGTCTCGCACACATCAAGACCTGTTATCCGCAGATCACGGTTACAAGGGACTATTCAGATTTCTTTGCCATGCAACTGGATGCTGCGGTGGTCGCGACACCGCCAGCCACTCACTTCCGCATTGCTCGGGATTGTCTGCAGCATGGCCTGCATGTACTCGTGGAGAAGCCTCTGACGCTCAGCAGTCGGGATGCCGAAGAGCTGATCGAGATCGCTGAGGCACAAGGCTTGATCCTCATGGTCGGACATACATTTGAGTACAACGCTGCTGTACGGATGCTAAAGCAGATCATTGAAAGGGGCGAACTAGGGCAGATTCACTATATTGATGCAGTGCGCGTGAGCCTGGGACTGTTTCAACGCGATTTGAACGTGGTGTGGGACTTGGCTCCACATGACCTTTCGATCCTTCTGTATATTCTCGGCCGCGATCCGATCAGTGTCAGCGCCTGGGGCGCAGCCTGTGTTTTCACGGGTAAATGTGACATCGCTTATCTGCATCTGACGTTTCCGGATGATATTCTGGCCCACATCCACGTAAGCTGGCTCGACCCCTGCAAGGTACGACGCATTACCGTCGTCGGTAGCCGGAAGATGGCGGTCTATGATGACGTAGAGCCCCTGGAGAAGATCAGGATCTATGATAAAGGCGTCGAGGCTCCTCCTTACACGAACACCTTCGGTGACTTTCAGTGCAGCTACCGTTATGGCGACGTGGTGATTCCCAATATCCGCTTCTTCGAGCCGCTACGAGTAGAGTGTGAGCACTTTCTCGAATGTATCGTGAACCACACACGACCCCACAGCTGTGGCCGGGTAGGCTTGAGAGTGGTCAAGGTGCTGGAGATGGCTGAACGGTCACTAAGAAACGGTGGGGTGCAGGAAAGCATCTTTGTTGAGGAAGATTACACGCATGAACGCGTTCTCGCTTGAACTGTCCGATACGGTTGTCCTGGAGGATGGGTACCAGGTCGATCCTGGAGTTACCCTAGGTTATCTATCTGGTCGGCGTATCGCCAACATAATGCTGAGGGTTGGGCCTGGTGCGCGCATACGTTCCGGCACGGTGATCTATGCCGGGTCTACAATCGGCGCGGGTCTCGAGACGGGGCACAACGTGGTTGTCCGTGAGGAGAACGTCATCGGCGACAATTTGAGCATCTGGAATAACTCAACCATTGACTATGGTTGTACAATCGGGGATGGGGTCAAGATCCACTGCAATGTATACGTGGCTCAATTTACCACACTCGAAGACGAAGTTTTCCTCGCGCCGGGTGTGACCATCGCCAACGATCCGCACCCGGTATGTGGACTGTGCATGCGCGGGCCGACGATCAAGCGCGGGGCGCGCGTCGGCGTGAACGTTACCCTGCTGTCCCATATCACCATCGGCGAGGGCGCGCTTATTGGTGCGGGCAGTGTGGTTACCAACGACATACCGGCCTATAGTGTGGCCTATGGCAATCCGGCCCGGTTGCTCAAGTCAGTGGACGAACTGCCCTGTCCGTTTGGCCTGGTGGAGCGCCCGTACGTGAATGGATTGGACGTGAAGGCGCGACAGACGGCCGGAAGGAGTTGACTGTGAACGTTCCTTTTGTTGATTTGCAGGCGCAGCATCGCGCCCTTCGGGATGAACTGAATCAGGCCATCCAGCGGGTGATGGACCGATGTGACTTTGCCCTGGGGCAGGACGTCGTCCGTTTCGAAGAGGAGTTTGCGGCCTTCTGTGGCACCCGGCACGCGGTTGGTGTGGACAGCGGGCTGTCCGCCCTGGAGTTGAGCCTGCGTGCGCTCGGGATTGGCCCGGGCGACGAGGTGATCGTCCCGGCGCACACGTTTATCGCCACGGCGGCAGCGGTCACCTTTGCTGGAGCACAGCCTATCCTGGTGGATGTAGATCCGGCCACGTACAATATAGATGTTGCACAGGTCGAAGCGGCCATCACTCCACGTACACGGGCCATCATCCCTGTGCATCTCTACGGCTTGCCTGCCGCTGTGGATGCGATTATGTCCCTGGCCGATAGGCACGACTTGGCCGTCATCGAAGATGCGTGCCAGGCCCACGGTGCGTACTACAAGGGTCGGCGGGTTGGGTCGTTGGGCCACGCCGCTGCCTTCAGCTTCTACCCAACCAAGAACCTGGGCGGCTGCGGCGATGCGGGGATGGTGGTGACGGACGATGCCGGGGTGGCCGAACAGGTGCGTGCGATGCGCAATTGCGGCCAGAAGGCTAAGTACATCCACGAGTTGCCGCCTTTCAACCACCGGCTGGACACGCTCCAGGCCGCGATCTTGCGCGTCAAGCTGCGCTACCTGGATCAGTGGAACGAAGCGCGCCGGCGGAATGCGGCGCTGTACACTAAGCTGCTAACAGGAAGCGGGATCGTCACGCCGGTCGAAGACCCGGATTCTGTGCACGTATACCATCTCTACGTGGTGCGGACGCCGCGCCGAGATGGGCTGCAGGCCTATCTGCGCGAGCAGGGTATTGGCACGGCGATTCATTACCCCGTTCCGATCCATCTGCAACCCTTCTACGCCGGAAATGGATTTCGACGGGGGCAATTCCCAGTGACAGAGGGCTTGTGCGATGAAATCATCTCACTTCCAATGTTCCCAGAGATGACGACCGAGCAGGTGGAGCGTGTGGCCGCTAACGTGGCTGAATTCTTGGTGAAAGAGCGGGTGACGGAGGAGATCAGGACATAAGCCGATCCTCGATTAAGGCTTGGCGAAGAAGCGCCGGTCAAGCGGTGAGGTATGGAACTGAGAACCTATCTGGAGATTCTGTGGCGAAGAAGATGGGTGGTAGTCGTCACCTTTGCGGTGACCATGACCATTGTGGTCATGGGTACCGTCAGGGCGACACCAGTATATGTGACATCAACGACATTGAGGGTGGCGACAGCCACCGTCGGTTCATCTGGCTGGTTGAACTATGACGTGTGGTACACCGAGCGGCTTCTGAACACCTATGCCGAGATCGCTACCAGTGGCCCAGTGTTGGCAGAACTGCAACGGCGGGTTGGGCTCGATGAGCCGCCTCAGGTCGCAGCGCAGGCGCTTCCCAACACAGAGTTGCTTCGAATCACAGTTCAAGGTCCAAGTCCCGTTCTTGCCAGCGAAGCAGCCAATACTCTGGCCGAGATTCTCATTGCCTACAGCGGACAACAAGACACACAGGACAGAAAAGCCATCATAGATATCCTGGATGAACGACTAAATGAGCTTGAGGAAGAGTTGAATCAAGCTCGACAGGAGTTTGACAGCCTCGTTGCGCAGAACCCTGGGAACTCCGAGCGCACCGCTGCTGCCAGCCGATCTGTCGAGTTGAGAGAAGAGGCATATCTAAGGCTATTGGAACAGTATGAACAAGCGCGCGTTAGGGAGGCTATGCAGGTCAATGTGCTCTCTGTCATAGAGCCAGCTATCATTCCGCAGGCCCCATCGAAACCCCGTCGCGAGCTGAATATTGCCCTGGGAGCCATGGTGGGCCTAGGCGGTGGTGTGGGCCTGGCTTTCCTGTTTGATGTCTTGAGTATCGCCCTACGTACGACAAGCAGGAAAGTAGGTGATGAATAAGCGCCAGTTTTTGGTCAGCCTGGTGCCAGCTCTCGCATTAGAGTTAGGCATGGTCATAACCTCAGGCGATCTCAATACGGCTCTGAAGCGGCTTCCCTTCTGACGAGGTGCCAATCAGGATGATCGAGCGGTTCTTAAAGTCACATAGCTTGCCATTTCAACTGGTGGTTGCAGGCGGTACCGGTCTGCTCTGGGGCGTCATCTCTCTGCGGTTCTCACCGCTATGGACGTTCATCGCATTGTCTGGTGGCGGACTCATACTCGCCACTCTGAAGAGGCCCGAGATAGCTCTATTGGGCATACTAGTATGCACGTCGAGCGTGGTGTTTGAGAGTGCGTTGCCCCTTGTACCTATCGGCGTCGGTAGTCTGCACGTACCAGATCTTTTGCTGCTGGCATTGTTCGGCCTGATTGTCTTACGCTGGCTCGTGGAACCGGATTTCAAGATCATCCGTACACCTCTCGACTGGCCACTGCTTTGTTTCTACGGTGTGAGCCTGCTGTCGACCGGCATAGCGGTCTACCAATCATCTCTCGAGTTTGATGTCGCTAGCAGAGAGATCCGGGTTGCAACCTACTATCTGAGTTTCTTCATCGTCACCAACCTGGTGCGTGAGGACTGCCAACTTCGCCTTCTGCTTAGGGGCCTATTTGTCCTGGCATCGATCGTTGCCGCAGCGATGGTGGTCCAGTTCTTGTTGGGCGCGTCACTGCCCTTCTTGCCCGGCAGCGTTTACACTCTATTGACCGCAGACAAGAGCTATAGCGATGTCACCAGAATAATTCCCCCGGGGCAGTCACTCGTGTTGGTCTCCTTTGTTACCACGGCCTCCTTACTGATCTCGGAGAGGCTTGGCTTGACCAGTATATTGTGTTTTCTCCGCTGGGGCCTGGTAGGGTTAGCACTCGTACTGACGTTCCTCCGCAGCTATTGGGCGGTGGCGGGTGTCTTGCTGCTACTGTTGGCATTGTTGGTCACGGGCCAGAGTAGGCGAAGGTTGATCGGATGGGGGCTAATGATCGCATTTCTGACAGCTATGCTAGTATTAGCTGCTTTACGCGACCCGGCGTCCAAAGTAGCCAGGTTGCTAATGGCATCCTCTGAGAGATTGGCCACGCTGGGCAGCAGTGAGACGCTCGGAGAAGGCAGTCTTGAATGGAGATATCTTGAGAACAGCTACGCTCTATCTCAAATCCCTTCGCGCCCATTGCTAGGCCTGGGTATGGGGGCCAGGTACCGGCCATTTGATCCAAGGCTTGACCAGGAAGAGGGATGGGATGCCAGGAGGTTCATCCACAACGGGCATCTGTGGGTGCTCCTGAACATGGGCGTATTGGGGTATCTCTGTCTGATGTGGCTATCAGTCACCTTCTTGATTCGTGGATTCAAGTCTTGGCGAACCATTTCTGATCATTGGATGAGGGGGATCGTGCTAGGTTTCACCCTCGTCTATCTGGGACTCCTGATCGCTGCAGTTGTCAACTCGATATTTGCGTCCTGGTCTTGGACCCCTGTTATTGGGATCATGATGGGAGTAAACGAGGTTGCTTTGAGGAGAGCTGTTCAGGAGAAGCCGGGCTCTGTAGCTGATTCGGGTCGGGTCGCGCCACAGGAGGTGTAGTATGGCCAAGTTCTTGTCCTCGCTAGTCTCATTCCGCGAACAGTTGCCACTTCCGGTCCGCATGGGTTATGGGTGGTTGAGACGCAAGTTCGTGCCCCACCCCATCTGGGATAACGAGTATTTCAAACGCCACTATCAGTGGCTCCAAGAGACGCAGTGGTGGTCAAAAGAGCAGCTTGAAGAACTCCAATTGGAGCAACTCCAGGCCATGGTGCAGCATGCCTATGAGAACGTGCCATACTATCGGCGCGTCTTTGACGAACGCCGGCTGAAGCCCAGGGACATTTCCACGCTGAATGACGTGCAAAAGCTTCCTCTACTGACGAAAGAAGATGTGAGAAGTAATGCCGAGGATCTTGTCGCGCGGAACGTTGACCCAGAGAGACTCGAGTATTATAGAACAGGGGGGTCCACGGGCGTGCCCTTGGGCGTATATCATGATAGACATACCACTTACCCACGGGAACAAGCATTTATTGTGCGGCAATGGAGCTGGGCCGGGTATCGATTCGGCGATAGATTTGCCACATTGCGGGATGCCGTCATCAATAGGCTAGAGAAAGATGGAACAAGGGCTTGCTGGGTCTACAACACTCACGACAACGAGCTCGTCTTGTCTTCAACCGATATGAGTGATGAGAATATGTACAAGTACGTCGAGTTGATTAGAAAGTTCAGACCCAGGTTCATTCATGCGTTTCCGAGCTCGCTGGAGATTCTTGCGAGGTTCATGAGAAGGAGCGGAGTTAGCGACATCAAGGTGGATGGCATATTCTGCTCGTCTGAGACCCTATATCGGCGGCAGAGGGAGCTAATAGAGTCACAGTTTGGCTGCAAGATCTTTGACTTCTATAGTCTCACAGAGTTCGTCGTTGGTGTGGTAGAGTGTGAACAGCATGAGGGCTACCACGTCAACATGGAGTACGGGCTTCTGGAGCTTGTTGATAAGGACGGTGAGCCGATAACGGAGACTGGCACTCTGGGGAGAATCGTGGGAACTGGATTTGGGAATTACTGCATGCCGCTTCTTCGCTATGCCACAGATGATCTGGCTGTGTATGCCTCAGGCAAGTGCAGTTGCGGGAGAGAATTAACTCTGGTTGCACAACTCGAAGGCCGCCTTCAGGAATTCGTTGTCTCAAAGACCGGGAGACTGGTCCCCTTCCTTGCGCTCTTCAATAGTCAAACGCCTGTATGGGCAATGTTGAGGGAAGTGAAGTTCATCCAAGAGAAGGAAGGAGAGTTGGCCATTGAGATCGCAAGAGCACCTTCGTTTTCAGAGTCAGAAGTAACGCGAGAGTTGCTGAAAAGCCAATACGAAGTGCTGGGTGAAGAGGAATTCAACGTAAAGATCAGCTTTGTGGATCGTGTTTACCGAACACAAAGAGGAAAACTGCTGTTCTTGGAACAGAGATTACCAATCAAGTTCGAAGACCTTGAAGAGGTCAGTGGCTAAATGGCCGAGCTTCCTGTAGGGCATCGGAACGCGGCATTGCAAGCAAAGAACAGGGCGCACAAGGTGTCAGAATGCTGAAGACTTTCGTGAGGCATATGGTAGCCTACCTGCCATCCAAGCTCCTGCCCGCGCTCACCGGCTTCATCACCGCGCCCATTTTGACGCGGCTGCTGCTGCCAGCCGAGTATGGCAATTGGGCTTTGGCTGCCGGGGTGTATGAACTACTATTCGCCCTGTCCTGCTCGGGCCTGGCTTCCGTCCCCGTCCGTTTCTTCCCAGCCTATAGGGCCAGGTCGGAGCTAGGTGTTTTCTTCGTGACCCTGAGCATTTCATTGGTTATGCTCATTGCTATCACTAGTACTGTGGGCTTCTTGGCTATATTCACGCTAGAAGGATACCTACCGCCTACACTTTTTCCCCTTCTTATTATCAGTGTTCTGATCTTTATGGTCCAAGCTATGTACACAGTTTTCCTGGCTGTGGTGCAGGCTCAGCAGAGAAGCAGGGTGTACAGTTTCTTTGAACTGCTGACCAGATACGGTGGTCTTGGACTTGGCTTGCTGCTGGTCATTGTGTTTGGTTTCCGAGTCGAGGGCCTCCTATGGGGTGAATGCCTGATGCTGGCTCTGGTTCTCCCTTTCTTGTTGTTCCTGACTATCAAGGGAGTGAGTCTTCGTCCAAGGCATTTCCGCCCCGCAGCTGCCTTCGAAATGTGGCACTATGCCTGGCCCCTGGCTCTGGGGAACATGGCCATGTGGGGGTTGCGCCTGTCGGATCGATACATCATTAGCTTCTTCCGATCTGAGAGCGAGGTAGGCTTGTACTCGGTGGCCTACAGTATCTCGGGCAAGAGCATCGACTTGCTGGTGGCATTGTTTCTGCTCAGCACGGTCCCAATGTTGATGAGCGCCTGGGAAAACCAGGGACGCGAGGCTACGGAAAAGACCTTGGCCATGATGACCCGCCTCTTCCTCACCCTGTGCCTGCCAGCCGCCGCCGGCCTGAGCCTTATGGCGCATCCTTTTGTGGCCCTGCTCACAGCTGAGGCGTATCACGAGGGATACCGCATCGTCGGATATGTCGCTTTCTCCAGTTTCGCTTGGGGACTATTCATGATTGCCAACATGGGCTCATTAATCAAGAAGGACACGCGCCAGATCGCGATCAACCAGGGCGTGGCTGCCTCGGTCAACCTGGGCCTGAACCTGGTGCTGGTCCCCCGCTTTGGCTTCGTGGCCGCAGGAATCACCACCCTGGTTGGATATGCCGTCCTGCTGGCCTTGCAGGCCCACGCTTCACGCCCACATCTGACCTGGCTGTTTCCCTTCAAGACACTGCGGAATGTTGTGATCGCTACGACTGGTATGGGATTGGCCGTTTTCGCAGTGAATGCTATGTCTGACAACTGGGACGGCTCACACTTGGGGTATCTGTTCTTGAGCATCGTGGTCGGTGTCCTCGTCTACCTCATCCTTCTCCTATTGCTGGGCGAGGCGAACGAAGGGGAGCGGAGCGCGGCCAAACGCTTGTGGCGCGAAGTCGCAGGGAAGGTCAGTTGACCAGGTCGTAGGTGTCGGCAATGACGAGCTCTACATCGCTTTTCACGATTTTGTTACATCAAATGAGGACGGAAAACCCATGACACACACGCTACATCGCCAGGGATGTGTACAGGCTCTACAGGGAGACTATGTCGTGTTTACTTTTGCAGAAGAAGAACAAAGTGCCCCTGGTGTTTTTGCGACACATAAAGCACGTTTGCGCAAGAGATTTCCTCGCGGTTACGCAATGCTCAGGTCTCTGAAACGCGTGGTTGTCAGGATGCTTAGAGTCAGCGGTAGCCGTGAGCCAGAAGAGGAACCAAAGGAACAACTCGAAGGCCTTTTTGTATTGCATTCCAGGGAAGAGTTGTCGAATTGTGTGGAAATGCTAAAGAAGGCAAACACTGGCAAGTCCGTAGTTGTGTCCGGGCTTGTTGACGAAGTCAACAGTTGTCTTAAGGACCTAGACCTTTGCCCTCATACCATTCAGCTTTCCTTGGGACATTTCGGGAAGACAGAGCTGTTGCCAAGTGAAGAGGTTCTGGAGATAACCACTATGTGCGGCCATCACATGATATCGCCTAGGCTCGTAGAAAGACTGACAAGTAACATAAACAAGGGAAGAATGACCCCAGAAGAGGCAGCAGAGGCTATGGCTAAACTATGCACCTGTGGCATCTTCAATAAAGTCCGAGCTGTCAAGACAGTTGAAGCTTTGGCGAGGTAAATACGCCATGCTGGAATGAGGGGCAGCCGGTCCATTGGACTCTTCAGCCGTGATGAGGCGCTTGCGGAGAAGAAAGGTGAAAGAATTCTTTAAGGAATACTTTTCGGATCAGCTTGAAGTCGAACAGTGGGAGTCCATTTACGGCCGGCAAGATTTTCGTGGGTTTTGCTACAGGGCCAGAATGAATCAGACACTGTCATGGTTGGATGCCTCGAATCTATCCAGAAACTCCATGATCCTCGACGCTGGGTGCGGTGCAGGCATAGTCACTCGCGAGCTTGCGAAGAAAGGGCACATAGTCATCGGAACAGATTACTCTTATGATATGGTTGAGAAAGCAATTAGTGTCTGTAATACGGATAGGGACCTGAGGGTCAAGTTCTCGCAAGTAGACGTAGAATCTTTGCCATTCAAGGATTCAAGCTTTGACATGGTAGTGTGTCTTGGTGTGGTTACATATCTTGAGTCTGAGGAAAGGGCATTGCACGAGCTTTCAAGGCTTCTAAGACCTGGTGGCGTATTGATCTTAAGCAGCCTCAACAAAGCGCATTTGGTAAGCTACCTTGACCTACCGATTCTTCTTAAGGATGTGTTGGATAGGTTGCTAAAGCTTGGACGGAATACAATAAAAAGTATCCTAGGCACTAGAATCGCAAGTAGAATCGCAATTTGGAGAAGGAGAAAGAGGACTGAGATCAATAATGGCTCTCCGATATATCGGCGCTATTTCACTCCAAAGCTGAAGACTTCATTAGAGCGGCAAGGATTCTCGGTATTGGAGTATACAACAGCTCCATTGGGTCTACTGACGTTTTCCGGTCGAACGATTCCCCCCGAAAGAATGAATATGAAACTGACTATGTTTCTAGAAAGACTGAACATCCCTCTCATTGGACCCTTGGGAGGTATGTGTATATTCAGAGCGAGAAAAGAGCCCCGTTTGGAGACCTGGCGACCTGGTCACCTTGGGTCAGCCTGACCAAGATCCAGAGCCGGAAAAGAGACAGAACAGGCGAAAGCAATCCCGTTCTAGGAGGTTTCTATGCGTATAGATGCTGGGAAATGTGTTGGATGCATGAAATGCGTTCCTTTCTGCTCTGTGGAAGCAATCTTGGAGGCAGAAAAAGGATGTGTCATTGACGAAGAAAAATGTGTTGAGTGCTATGTTTGCCTGAGGTCGCAAATCTGTCCAGTAGATGCCCTCGAGGAAGTACCCTTGGAATGGCCAAGAATATTGCGGCACACTTTCAGCTCGCCGCCCGCGGAGCATAGAGATACGCATATAACCGGCAGAGGCACCTCGGAAATGAAGAACAACGACGTTACTGGTCGCTACCGCCACGGCGAGGTAGGTTTCACAGTGGATGTAGGACGGCCTGGAGTGGGAACCACTTTCGAGGATGTAGAAAAGATCTCGATGGCAGTCGCCAAAGTAGGCGTCAAGTTTGAGCCACTGAACCCTACAACAACACTCATAGCCGACAGCAATACTGGTAGATTCAGAGATGACGTAAAGACGGAGCGAGTGCTGTCCTGCATTTTGGAGTTCAAGACTGAGGAGGACAAGTTGCTTTCCGTCATAGCTGCCCTCAGGGACGTTGCCGGGAGCGTTAACACGGTTTTCAGCGTGGGGTGTATCTCTAGGTGTAGGCCGGACGGCACCCCACCGGCTAGAGCTATGCTGGATGAAGCTGGCATTTTCTATCGGCCAAACGGAAAGATCAATCTTGGACTTGGGCGTCCATTGGCTCCATAAGCGGAGTGATAAGGTCTTTGTATGGGGAAGGAGTTTCTATATGCGACTCATGACAAGGCTCATAGAGGTTACCAGAGAGCAGGGAGGGCTTGAGGCCGTAAGGAAGGCTTCTCGTCGGATCCGGTCTTCCGTTGAGCTGGGTATAGGGACAATGTCGGCAAACCTTGATAGGTTTGTGGGGATATCGGATCGAGCGTTGATGGATCGGGTTGAGCCGCACTGGAATGACGTGGACGAATTCATCGAGCACCTGAGAACTGAGGATGGCCCTGCTTTCCCGTTTTCGGATGAAGCGAGGGGAGACTTTTTGGCGACGCTTGAACAGCACTACCCTCAAGAAGTGGCGCAAACGATTCAAGATGCCGAGAGAGTGTGTCGTCACGAGTTTCGCATGTTGGGTCAGGACTTCAAGTTCCCAGAGACGATCAATTGGCACCTGGACGCTGCCACTGGCGAAAGCTGGCCCAAGCAATACACCCGTATGATGGAGCGATGGTTCTGGACGGAGAAACGCTCTTATGACGCCATCCCAGTCTGGGGTCTGAACCGCCATCAGCACTTTGCTACACTGGGCAAAGCCTACTGGCTCACCGGAGACGAGAAGTATGCCGTCGAATGCGCTTCTCAGGTCAATGATTGGGTGAAAGAGAACCCGCGTGGCATCGGGGTCAACTGGTTTGATGCGCTGGAGGTTGCCCTCAGGCTTATCTCCTGGGTTGTTGCGTTTCGTCTGCTCAAGACATCTGACGCCTTTATCAACCTTGGGGGAAAGTGTTTCATCAAGAGCCTATACCAGCAAACCAGGTTTCTCAGTGAGCATCTTTCGGTATACGAGTCGGTTCCCAACAATCACTTGATCGGCGAGGTCACTGCCCTCATCCTGGTTGGGGCTCTGTTCCCGGAATTCAAGGAGTCTGAAGGATGGGTTCAGACCGGTGTGGATATATTCGAAAGGGAGATTGAGAAGCAAACCTTTGAGGACGGAGTGAACAAGGAACAGTCCCCGTCGTTCCAACGTTTCGTGTTGGATTTCACCCTGCTGGTCTTGCTCCTTGCGGAATGCAAGTACATTGGGCAAGTCCCCATCGCTAAACACTATACCGAGAAGATGCTTGACTATATGATGTATGCAACGGGGCCGGATAGCCAGGTTCCCATGATCGGTGATTCGGGCGATATCAGAGGGTATAGGCTGAGCACCGAGAGTAGAGCCTGGGATTATCGTGAGAAGCTTGCCGTCGGAGCTGTCCTATACCAGAGAAGTGACTTCAAATACGTTGCCAAGCGGCTTGGGGAAGAAGCGTTTTGGCTTCTGGGGAGAAGAGGCCTAGAGGCCTTCGAAGGATTGCGCGCTCAGGTGCCGAGCAAAACCTCCGTGAGTTTCCCCAAGGGGGGCCACTACATGACTCGTGACAACTGGGAGGAGTCGAGCGACTTCTGCCTCTTCAGGTGCGGCGATTTTGGGTTAGGTGGGGAAGGGCTTTGCGCTCATTCACATTGCGACTTACTGAGCTTTGTTCTCTCGGTCGGGGGTAAACCCGTGATTGTGGACTCTGGCACTTACATCTACCTGCGTCCCTGGCGAGATTACTTCCGACTGACGTCGGCCCACAATACTCTGGTTGTTGACCATAAGGATCAGGCAGTTCCAGTGGGCTATTTCTCTTGGAGAGAGGTGCCAAACGCTACCTGTGAACACTGGAGCGAAGACAAGGTCAGAGGGGCACTTGAGATCAACGGGATCACCGTTAGACGAGAGATTCGTCACCCTGCGCCGGGTGCGTGGCAAATCACTGACGTATTGGGCGGTCAGGGTGAACATGCGATCGAATGGTTCTTCCATTTCAGCCCTGAGCTTCATCTCAAGATCGCAGCCCCCTGTAGCGTTGAGATCTCTGGACTGGACAGGCCTGTCGTGATCAGACCCGGCAGCCCGGATGTGGCCCTTTCAGTCGACGAGGGTTGGATTTCGCCAACCTATGGATTCAAGCAGCGAAACCAAGTTCTGCATGGCTTCTGGCGCGGTGATCTATCAGAGGAACACTCTTTTGTCTGGGAGATCATCAAGCCAGAGGTGGAGGTCTCAATTGCGTGCTCAGAGTCGGAACGATGAGATCTAGCCATGGTCAATCCCCTATGGGGCTCATGGGAAGGTTTGTAGAGGTTGCCCGGGAGCAAGGAGGGCGCCAAGCTCTTGAGAAGGCATCCCGTCGGATCCATACCTCAGTCGAGCTTGGTACGGGGTTAATCTCGGCGAACCTCAATAGACTTACCGGCCTGTCAGATAGAGCACTCTTGCATCGGATTGAACCAGAATGGAACGACTTGGACGGATTCATCGATCACCTGAGGAGAAAGGACAATCTCGCCTTCCCGTTCCCAAAGGAGAGCTTCGTGGCTGCATTCAAGCAGTACTACCCTCAAGAGATGACGCAGACGATCCAGGACGCAGAGAGAATACGCCGTCGCGAGTTTCACATGTTGGGCCAAGATTTCGTGTTCCCGGAAGAGATCAATTGGCACCTGGATCCTTCCACGGGTGAGAGCTGGCCCAAGCAATACATCGGTATGATGGAGCGATGGTTTTGGACAGAGAAGCGTACCATGGATGCGCTTCCACTGTGGGAGCTGAACCGGCATCAGTACTTCACGACTCTGGGGAAGGCCTACTGGCTCACACGCGATGAGCGTTATGCAGACGAATTCTGCAGGCAGCTAGTGAGTTGGATTGAGCAGAATTCGTATCAGTTTGGCGTCAACTGGTTCAGTGTCTTGGAAATCGGCATACGCATTATTTCCTGGAGCCTGGCCTTCTACTTCTTCCGGGACTCAAGTGTGTTTGCTGAAAAGGCAGCCAAGCCTTTTCTGAAGAGCCTATACCAGCAGACCGATTTCTTGCGTCGTCATCTCACACTTGACTGGGAGGTTCAGAACAACTGGCTGATTGGGCAAGCAACTGGCCTTGTTGTGGCCGGGGCTCTGTTTCCAGAGTTCTTGGAATCCCAGGATTGGGTAGAAACAGGATTGGGTATACTCGAGAGGGAAGCTAGGCTACAGACATGTTCTGATGGCGTCAACAAGGAGCAAGCGGTTGGCTATCACCGTTTCGTGCTCGACCTTCTATTGCTTGTCGTTGTTCTTGGTCGTAGGGGAACGCTTCCTCGATTGCAGGTGGTAGAGCAGGTTCTGGAAAGCATGCTGGAATACGCGTTGTACTCTATGGATCCGTCAGGCCGCCTTTCACAGCTTGGAGACACCGACGAAGGGTGGGGCTTTAGGTTCAGCGAAGCGGCCGACTACTGGGACGTCAGGGCGTGGCTGGCAGTCGGCGCCGTTCTCTTCCATCGTCTGGAGTTCAAGTTCCCGCGCAAAAGCTTCCCTGAGGAGGCATTTTGGCTATTAGGTCAACCTGGTCGCTCCGATTTCTCGGAAATGAAGGAAAGGACGCCACACCACACGAGTTTCGCATTTGATGCAGGAGGGCATTACGTTCTCAGAGACAACTGGACGCCCGAGAGCGACTTCCTGATCATCAAGAGCGGTGATTTCGGCCTGGGAGGCGAAGGGGCTTGCGCCCACGCTCATTGTGGTCTTCTTAGCTTCGTTCTTTGGATTGCAGGCAAGCCTGTAGTGGTCGATTCTGGTACCTACACTTACCACGGCCACTGGCGAAATCGCTTCCGACTAACTTCAGCTCACAATACGCTACTGATTGACGGTCAGGATCAGGCGGTGCCAATTAATGAGTTCTTCTGGGTGCAGGTTCCAACGGCTGCCTGTGAGTACTGGAACGAGAATAGGATCATAGGCACTCTTGACATTCGTGGAGTCACCACTAAGAGAGAGATCTATCACCCTGTCCCAGGGTCGTGGCATATTGCCGATACATTGAGCGGTCAAGGGGAGCATAACGTCGAGTGGTTCTTCCACTTTGCCCCAGACTTGTCCTTGCGTCGGGACCGTACGTTCGAGCATCTGACAGTGGAGGCCTGCGGCACCCCGTACGTCGTCATCAAGCCTCCACAGGAAGTGGAGATGCGCATCGAGCGTGGCTGGTATTCGCCCAAGTATGGTCACAAAGAATGTAACCCGGCTTTGGTGGCAACCTGGCGTGGTGAGATTCCCATTGATGGCATCCGCTTCGATTGGCACTTCCGATATGTCGGAGAAGAGGACGAAGAACGCTGAGTAACGTTATTCCCAAGGAGAGAAGCAAAGATGTGCATACACGTTGACGATATTCGCCCACAGTTGATATGTGAGGTGCAGGATGAGGAGTTTGGGAGGCTGGGATATCTCGTTATTGATCGCGCGCTTGGAGGTGTGGCCATCGGAGGGATCAGACAGGCGCCAAACGTCACCGTTGAAGAGGTGGCATGCCTGGCGAGGGCAATGACCCTGAAGTGTGGCTTCCTCAAGATGTGGATGGGGGGAGCGAAGGCGGGCATTACTGCTCCAGAGTCGCTGATCGCTGCGAGGCGACGCGAGGTCCTGGCTGCCTTTGGTCGTAGCCTGGGGCCACTCTTGCGAGCCAATATCTATGTGGCAGGGGAGGACTTGGGAATCTCGGCGGAGGACCTGGACATAATTCGCGAGGGCGCCGGTCTGCCAAAAGTAACTGCCCGGACTGGTACCTACTACACGGCCCTAACCGTCGTCGAGGCGATAAGACAGGTATTGACAAGCCAGAAAGGGGCGTTAGCTGGTTCAACCGTAGCGATTGAGGGCTTTGGCCGGGTGGGTTCAAGCGTGGCCGAGCTTCTCGCGAGACAGGGCGCGAGTATCGTGGCCGTGTCCACGTATGAAGGAGCTATCTATAACCCAAGCGGGTTGGACGTCGAGCAGCTTTTCGCCTTGAGGAATCTGCACGGTGATCACGTCGTCACCGAGTACAGGGCTGCTGAGAAGCTTGATTTGGCCGACTTACTGCGGCTAGACGTGGATGTTCTAGTCCCTTGTGCACGACCGTGGACAATCTCTGCCGCAAACGCAACCCAGGTGCGTGCAGAAGCAGTTGTCCCTGGAGCCAACATTCCGGTGACCCCATCAGCGGAAGAAGTGTTGTTTGACAGGGGGATCTTGTACGTGCCGTATTTCGTGGCCAACTGTGGTGGCGTTCTGGCCGCGTCCCTGACTGATGCCGGCTTTCGACGAGAAGATATTGAAAGCATTGTACGACAGGAATTTGCGTTGGCAGTCTGCCGTGTTCTGAAGAAGGCAGGGGCCCGCAATGCCATGCCCGGTGAGGTTGCTCGGGAGATGGCGTGGCGAAACTTTCGCCAGATGGCGCGACAAGTGGAGCACGCAGAGCATGGCATCGGCCATTTGTTGCGCAAAGCTGTGACCAGGGACATGCGAGCCTCTCTCAAGCGAGGTGTGATTCTTGCCTATAGGCGCGGTTTGTTGCGATGGGATTCGTTTCATCATGTAGCGTTAGCAGACATAAGAGAGACACTGTTCACTGACGAATCGCCGCCCTAGCTCACGGCGCTCAAGATCAGGTGCTTTATTCAGCGTTCTGGAAAATGCTTCATCAGTGAACTTTAATGTCTGAAGAAGGGATAGGATCATGGACATCAGCGTCTTCGGGCTAGGCTATGTTGGTTCTGTGACGGCAGCCTGTCTGGCATCTCAGGGCCACAAAGTGGTTGGCGTTGACGTGAACGCGGACAAAGTTCACACAATCAACAGTGGGCGAAGTCCCGTCGTGGAACCTGGTCTGGATCACCTGATCCGTAACGCTGTCAGTGTTAGCAACCTATCAGCGACACAGGATGCGGCTGCGGCAGTCGCACATGGGGATATCTCTTTAATCTGCGTGGGCACACCCTCCAACCCGAACGGCAGTCTCAATCTGGAGTACGTCGAGCGTGTCTATGCCGAGATAGGTTGTGCTCTGGCAGGAATGCAGGCCTACAAGGTGGTGGCATTGCGCAGCACCGTGCTGCCGGGCACTCTCAGCACTTGCCTGATCCCGATACTAACTGAAGAGTCGGGCAAGCGAGTGGGTGTAGATTTCGGCGCAGCTGTCAACCCGGAGTTCCTGCGCGAGGGCAGTGCGATAGAGGATTTTGAAAACCCGCCTTTTACCCTCATCGGCCAGGTGGACAAACGCGCTGGTGATGTCCTGGCAGCTCTCTACGCCCACATTCACGCGCCCGCCTTCCGTACCAGCCCAGACACGGCCTGTATGGTCAAGTACGCCAGCAATGCTTTCCACGCCCTTAAGGTGACTTTTGCCAACGAGATTGGTCAGTTGTGCAAGCAACAGGGTGTGGATAGCACGCAGGTTATGGGGATCTTTTGTCAAGACACCGAGCTCAATATCTCATCCCGCTACTTGCGACCCGGATTTGCCTTCGGTGGTTCCTGCTTGCCCAAGGACCTGCGTGCGTTGCTGTACTTGGGGAGGCACAGCGATCTTCGGCTGCCGGTACTGGAGTCTATCTTGCCCAGTAATGATTTGCAGATCCAGAAGGCGGTCGATCTGATACTGGGAGACAATCAGCGCAGGGTAGGAATCATCGGCCTGAGCTTCAAGCCGGGCACAGACGATCTTCGCGAGAGCCCTATCGTGGAATTGGTGGAGACCCTGAGCGGCAAGGGGCTGGAGGTTAGAATCTACGATGAGAACGTGAACCTCTCCAGGCTTGTAGGGGGTAACAAGGCGTATATCGAGAGAGTGCTTCCTCATATCTCTGCTCTAGTGTGTGCTTCAATGGAAGAAGTCGTCGAAAATTCCGATGTCATTGTCGTAGCCCATGACCCTGGAGACAGGCGGGAGCAGCTCATCGAGTTGCTAAAGCCGGATCAATTGTTGGTCGATTCCGTCAAGATTGTCTCTGACGGAGATCGTCTTCCCGCTGCGTATGAAGGGATCTGCTGGTAGGGGCCAAACGTGACCAGTACTTGGCATTCAAGCGCGAATGACGTGCAGAAGGTGTTGATGCTTGCCTATGTTTTCCCCCCGTTTTACTCGGTGGGGGGCTCTACCCGTGTAGTCAAGTTCATCAAATACCTGCCAGCGTTTGGCTGGCTGCCTGTGGTGCTCACTATAGACGATAGCATGGAGTATGCTACCCAGCGCAGGCAGGGCAGTGAGGCATTGTTGAAGGATATCCCCGAACAAGTGAAGATCTATCGCACAACTGCCGGAGAGCCATCGGTACAGTTGTTAGAAAAGGGCAGAGAGAAAATGCGCCAGAACTGGCTGATGGCCGTGATCGTGAAGCTCCTGAGCGCGGTACGTCGGTGGGCAGGACTCCACCTGCCGCTCGCGGACGACAATATCGGCTGGCTGCCCTTCGCCGTGCGGATGGGGCGGCAGATCGTCCGGAAGGAGGGCGTTGAGGCCATCTTTGCTACCTGCCCTCCCTTCTCGGTTGCCATCATCGGCGCGGTCTTGACACGACTCACGGACAAGCCCTTGATCCTGGACTTCCGAGACGATTGGATTGACACCCCCTGGCATCGCTCGAAGCCCTGGCTCACCCGTTGGATCGAACGGCGGCTCGAAATGTGGGCTGTGAAGATGGCTGACAGGGTTGTCCTGGTGACAGAGTGGAGCAGGAACGCGTTTGTCGCTCGGCATGCTGGAGAATCGGCAGACAAGTTTGTTTTCATCCCCAATGGTTGTGATCTGGAGGACTTTGGCTTGAAATCGCTTGTCGATCGCCCTCGCAGCTCCCAATTCACCATTGTGCACGCAGGGCTGTTGTGTGAGTCAGAGATCTGGAGGCGGAGCCCAGAGGCGTTGTTCCAGGCCCTCTGTCGCCTCCGGCAACAGTATCCAGACTTGGCAGCGAATCTAACGATGGCGTTTACAGGTTACCTGCCGGAGGCCTACAAGCGTATGGTAGAAGGCATGGGCTTGTCCAGTGTCGTGAAAGAGGTGGGGCATCTGCCGCGCGAGGAGTTTGTGCGCTTTATGAAGGCGGCCGATCTGTTGTTGGCGATCAATTACGACGACTGCCCCACCCTGATTCCGGGTAAGATCTACGAGTACTGGGCAGTCGGCGGTCCACCCATTCTACTTCTCAGTTGTCCTGGCGCGGCTCAGAGCCTGGTGGAGCAGCGCGAACTGGGGTTCACGGTCCCGCCCTACAGTCCAGAGGAGATACAACGTACCATGATGAACGTATATCGCAGGCGTGAGATGGGGGCGCCGATGCGGATAGGCACATCAGGTATAGAGGAATATGATCGCAAAGCGTTGACCAGGAAACTGGCGCAAACGCTGTCAACCCTGCGGCGAGGGATATACACAGATGGACCCGAGACGGATTGCCAAAAGGCTTCTGCCCCCCATAGTGGTTGACACTATCAGGACTATCAGGGCTGAGAAGGCGCTCCATCAATATCTGCATGGTCAGAGAACCGCCTGGTCGCGGGGTTATTGGATCTACTGGGAAAAAGTCATCACACAATCCTTGAGAGATGAGAGCCTCCTGCGCCGATTTCGCCAGCATGAACCACTGCCATCTGGCTACGGCATTGGCATTGATGAACGATGCATCGAGTATCCTTGGCTGTTGGCGCATCTGCAGGATGGACGGGGGGCGTTGCTCGATGCGGGGTCGACACTCAACCACGATTTCATCCTGGATCACCCTATGTTCCAGTCCAAGCTGATCCATATCTTGACCCTGGCGCCTGAATGGGATTGCTTCTGGCAAAAGGGTATTTCTTACCTGTTCCACGACCTGCGGGACATTCCCATTCGCGATGCGTACTACGATGCCATAGCCTGTCTTTCCACGTTAGAGCACATCGGCTCCAACAACGCGCCTATAACGCACATTGACTCCCACCGCGAGTATCGTCCGGGGAGTTTCGTCTTTGCCATGCAAGAGTTTCGCAGAGTGCTGAAGCCTGGCGGGTCACTGTTCTTGACTGTGCCGTTCGGTATTTATCGTCACATGGGTGTTCAACAGCAGTTTGACCGACATCTGTTATCTCGCGCAGTGGAAGCCTTTGGTAACGCGAACGAGGTGAGTGAGACGTTCTATCGCTACACCACCGAGGGTTGGAACGTGGCGGATGCGACAGATTGCGCTCAGTGTGAGTACGTTGAGTCATCCGTGTGGCAGTGGGCATACAAGCAACGGTCCAGTCCTCCTCCGGTGGAACCGGACCTGGCAGCAGCGGCCCGAGCTGTAGCATGTGCAAAGTTAGTCAGGGGTTAAGCATTGTGCGTGATAATGCCCAAGCGGTACCATTCGAATTGCAGAGGGACAAAGAGTCAATATGCGAATCCTTTTTATCACCGACTATCTGCCTTACCCGCTGATTTCAGGGGATCGAATTCGCGTCTACAACCTGATTCGGCGCATCGCCAGGCGACACCAGGTATCGCTAGTCGGGTTTCTCCAGGCACCAGATGAAGCTGATGGTGTATCGCACATGCAAGAGTTTTGCTGCAGGGTGGAGGCGGTCGATTTGCGACGGCGCCATAGGCTAGCGCGGGTACCCCGATTGCTTCAGTACGTCTTGGCAGGCATACCGTTCGATTTCGAGTTCCTGCACTCTGAGGTGCTGGCAAACAAGATCAGACAGCTTGTCTCCACGGTAGATTTCGACATTGTGCACATCGAACAGTCGCGCATGGCTTTGTATCTGAAGACTCTTCCCCCATGTGCACCTTTCAAGCGCATTCTGGGGCTTCAAAATGTAGCATCTGTTCAATACGACCGCATCTCCTACATCGCGCTGACGCCGACCAAGAGAAAGCGCGCCTGGCTACATGGCCGGATGTTGCGCCGCTGGGAACCTCGCTATGCAGAGCGTTTTGATCGCTGCATCACCGTGTCCGAAGTGGATCGAGGCTTGCTTATGTCAGCCAATCCACGTCTGCAGGTCGACGTCGTCCCCAATGGTGTGGACACTCAGATCTATCAACCTTTGCTGCTGGAGGGAGTGCAGCCAGCTCTGCTTCTCATCGGAAACATGAGCTACGCGCCATGTGCCGATGGCGCCATCTGGTTCTGCAATCAGATACTGCCCCACATCCGGCGCGAGCTGAGCGAGGTGGAGGTATGGATCGTAGGCATATCCCCACCCCCAGGGGTGATCAGGCTAGGCGGCGACGGCGTTCACGTCACCGGCCGGGTAGAGGACGTTGTGCCTTACTACAGGCGAAGCACCGTCTCTGTCGTGCCTCTCAGGGCGGGTGGCGGCACCCGGCTCAAGATCCTGGAAGCGATGGCCCTCGGCCGTCCAGTGGTCTCCACCAGCATCGGCTGCGAGGGGCTGGATGTGGCCGACGGCCGGCACTTGTTGATTGCGGATGATCCCAGGCAGTTTGCGGAGAAAACGGTACGTCTTCTGACGGACAGAGCCTTGTACCAACGTGTCGCCGCCGAGGCCAGACAGTTGGCCGTGACCAGGTATGACTGGGATGTGATCGCGAGGCAATTGTTGGACGTTTATTCTAGAGTATTGCAGTAGCTTGAGCAGCGCAGCGGATCGCGCTGAGCGCGCACAGAGACAGGAGGCATCAGGCATGCATGTGGGCCTGGTTACTCGCGGCGATGTTGGGTATACCCTTGACCTGGCTGGTCAGCTTCACAAAGCGGGCATAGCCATAACCTTATACTTGCCCTATGCACACACGGTTCGGGAGGTAGGCACCTCTGAACAGCCGATAGAGCGCCTTTATGAAATCGGGCTTGTCCCGCGCGAGTGCAGGGTGCGCCTGATCCGGCTTCCCCGCATGCGCGACCCTCGTTCCCTTGCGGTGTTCCGCAGGCTCAGCCAAACCATACGCGACGACGGCGTCGAGGTGGCTCATCTTCTAGTGGGGCCTGACGAATTTTGGTTTGCGCTGCTGACCAGTCTATTACGCGACATCCCTGTGACCACTACCATGATTGAGGCCACGCCTGTTGTCGGACAGAGCTTCCCGTTTCCAGTTATATGGGCTATCCAAAAGTTGCTGGCTCACGGGTCCGATGTGATCATCGTGAATGGCACAGAGCAAGTCGAGCTTGTGCATAAGCTTTATCATCTGCCCGGTGACCGCGTCATGTACATACCCCTGAACGTGCGAAGCACGGCCATCCAATGGGCTGCAGGAACGGTGCCGGAAGAGCCGGGCACGGTCCTCTTCTTTGGGCGTGCCGTACCGTCCAAGGGACTGATGTATCTGGTGCAGGCTCAGCCTCTCGTCACGCGACAGGTCCCCCACGCACGCATCCTGATCTCTGCACACGGCAGCGAGCTGGAACGCTGCCGGCAGATGATCCAGGATGGCAGCCGTTTTGAAATTCACGAGGGTTTTGTCCCAGGTGACGTGACGACTGCCTATTTTCAGAGGGCTTCACTGGTGGCTATACCGTACCTCTCTTCAACAAGCAGTGGAGTCCTGATGACGGCCTATGCGTTTGCCAAGCCCGTCGTTGCCACCAGTATCAGCGGTTTGTCAGACTATGTCCAGGACGGCGTTACAGGACTGCTGGTGCCCCCCGGCCAGCCAGAGCCGTTGGCTGAGGCCATAGCTCGGTTGCTCTCGAATGACGCCTTGCGTCATCGTATGGGAGAGAACGCCAAGCTTTGGGTGGAGGAGTGGCAAGAGGGTATTACGCAGAAGACGCTGAGGGCCTACGAGAAAGCGATCTCTATACACTCAGGGAGGAAAAAGGATGATTAGCCAAGCAGTAACAGAAGATCGCATCAAAGGGCTGCTGAACGACCGGCCGGTGCTGGTGACGGGTGCGAATGGCTTTGTCGGATCCCACCTGACCGAGAAGCTGTTAGAACTAGGGGCCCATGTCCACGTGTTTATACGTGCCACCTCATCTGGGATGTTGCTCAACATTGGGCATCTCCGTGAAAAGATCGTGCTGCATCGCGGTGACTTGACTGACAAGCAGGCTATCACGGTTGCCCTACGTGCGTTGAAGAGCGATGGCGGCTGTCCCGTAATTTTCCACCTAGGCGCACAGGCCCACGTTGGGGAGTCATGGAACCGGCCCTACGAAACCCTGGCCACGAACGTGCTGGGAACGGTCAACCTTCTTCAATCCATTGTTGACCTTGGTATGGATGTCTATCGAGTGGACACGGCGGGTTCGTCAGAGGAGTATGGGAACATTCGAGAGGACGTGCGACAATTTTACCGGTTCGATAGCAGCGGCGGCCTGATCTTGGATGAGTTGTCTCCTGTGAACCCGCAGAGTGTTTACGCCACCTCAAAGGTGGCAGAGGATTTCTTGACCAGGAACTTCTTCAAGGCCTATGGGGTGCCTGGTGTTGTGACAAGGATGTTCAACAACTACGGGCCTCGGCAAAACCCGCGGTTCGTAACCGGCACGATCGCCACCCAGGCGCTCTCGCGAGATGTGGTCCAGCTTGGGTATGTACTGTCAAAGCGAGATTTCTGCTTTGTCCGCGATGGAGCGATGGGGCATATCCACGTAGCCCTGTTTGGTGAACCGGGCGATGTGTACGTGTACGGCTACGGTCAAACTGTGTCCATGCTGGACTGGTACCACATGATCATCCGCATTGGTCAGGAGGAGGGCTATTGGGGCGAGAAAACGTTGCAGGCAGACACGGAAGAACGGGGGCGGTTGGGCAAGAGCGAGGTGGAAGAGTTGCGGGTAGACTACAGCAAGTTGAACCGGCTGACTGGGTGGCAACCAGAGTATAGCTGGGAGCAAGGACTCCGGGAGACCATCAAGTGGTACGCCGAGAGCCGCGACCGCTGGATCGGCCGAGTGGACTGGTTGTAAGGGGAGGAAGCCATGTCCGATTTCTGGAAGGGGAAACGAGTCCTTGTCACAGGCGGAGCTGGGTTCATCGGTAGCTTTGTCGTAGACAATCTAGTTCAAAGGCGCGGTGTAAGATGCGAGGATATTGTTGTCCCGCGTTCGCGGGATTGTGATTTGCGGGAACTGGAGAACTGCCAAAGGGCAGTGCAGGGATGCCAGGTTGTCATTCATCTGGCAGCGCGAACGGGAGGTATTGCGTATAGCCGCATGCATCCTGCTTCACAATACTATGATTGCATGTTGATGAATCTGCACATGATCGAGGCGTCCCGCCGGGCAGGGGTCGAAAAGCTTGTTGGCGTGGGCAATATCCTTGTCTACCCAGCGACTGCTCCCAGTCCGCTGGAAGAGCAACGGTTGCATGAGGGTAAAGTCGCGGGAACGCATCTAGGTATAGGCACAGCCAAACGTGATTTGGTTCTAATGTCTGAGATGTACTATAAGGAGTTTGGACTGAACGCTGTGAACGTTTTGTCGGCAAACACCTATGGCCCACGGGACCGGTTTGACCCTGAAGTCTCTCACGTAATCCCAGCCACCATAGTAAAGTGCCACAAGGATGACAAACTGGTTGTGTGGGGAGATGGTAAACCCACGCGCGATTTTCTGTACGTGGAAGACGTGGCAGAAGGAATTCTGCTCGCTGCTGAGAGGTTAGAAGCACCCAATTACTACGTCAACATCGCCTCTGGTCACGAGGTCAGTATTGGAGATTTGGCCAAACTAATCGCCAGACTATGTGATTTTGAGGGTGAAATCACCTTTGACCTCAGCAAAAAAGGCGGCGATCCCCGCCGCTGCGCCAGCGTCGTAATGGCGCAGGAGTTGCTGGGTTTCATCCCACGGGTGTCCCTTGAGGAAGGGCTCAGAAGGACGATCGAGTGGTATCGGCAAACCTGTGCATAGAAGAGGCAAAGACAATAAGGACATTCGCGCTTACCGCAAAGTGGACTGGACAGAGAGCAGGTGACTATTATGGCAAACAGCGTATCGTCTGGGAAGTGGATCAACCAGATGGAGCCATGGTTTGGTGAAGAGGAAAGGCACGCCCTCATTGAGTACATGGACTCCGGGGGCTGGTTGACGGAGTACAAGAAAACCCGCGAGTTTGAGGAGATGATCGCCGAGTATGTCGGGAGCCGTTATTGCGCCGTCCTCAGCAATGGGACGGTCACACTGTTCACGGCTCTGATGGCTCTAGGGGTTGGGCCAGGGGACGAGGTTATCGTCCCTGACCTCACAATGATTGCTTCAGCCAACGCGGTGGTGCTGGTCGGAGCCAAGCCAGTGTTTGTGGATATCAGCCTGTCGAACCTATGTCTTGATCTGGACTTGGCGGAGCAGGCAATCACGCCTCGCACAAAGACCATTATGCTGGTGAGCCTGAACGGACGCTCACCCGACATGCAGCGAGCAGTGGAACTGGCTGAGCAACACGGACTCTATCTGGTTGAAGATGCAGCTCAGTCTCTGGGATCCAGCTATGAGGGACGGCATCTCGGAACTTTTGGACATATCGGGAGCTTTTCCTTCAGCGCACCGAAGGTGATCACCACGGGTCAAGGAGGCGCGCTGGTTACCGATGATGCCGGACTAGCTGATGGTATACGCAAGATCAAGGATTTTGGCCGCAGGCAGAGCGGCGTAGATTTCCACGAGACGTTGGGTTACAACTTCAAATTCACCGATCTTCAGGCTGTGGTGGGAATTGAACAGATGAAGAAGCTGAATTGGCGCGTTCAGCGCAAGAGGGAGATGTTCGCCCTGTACCGCCGTGAGTTGATGGATGTGCCACAGGTTGGGTTTATCGAGACCAGTCTCGAAGAAACCTCCCCGTGGTTCATTGATGTTCTTGTTCCTGATCCCAAAGCCCTGGGGAGCTTTCTCAAGGAACGGGAGATTGGAACCAGGCCCTTTTATCCGTCGATACACAGTCAGCCCCCGTATGGAGTCGAGGGAACATTCCCGGTCAGCAATTATGTGTCTGCACATGGTTTGTGGTTGCCATCATCTTCGTTTCTGAGCGATGAAGACATCACTAGAATCTGCAGGGAGATCAAGGCTTTTTTCAGCCGCTAGCCCACCCACGCGAGGAGTGGCCTGCCGCGACGCGGGGGATTGCATATCACCACAAACCTCAGGGTCTGCCAAGCCCTGGGTCGCCTGAGCGGCTATCGCTTAGAGTGCGCAGTACTGTTCTATTGGCTTGAATGGGAGGCCGAAATGGCACCAAGATCTGTATGCAGGAAGTGTGTTTTGCCGAGCACTACACCCGGTATCGAATTTGATCAAAGCGGCGTCTGCAACTACTGCAACAGCTACCTACCTATGCAAGTCGAGGGTGAGGAGAGGCTAAGAGAAGCTATCGATGCATTCCGAGATCCCAGCGCAAAGTACGACTGCATGGTCTGTGTCAGTGGTGGAAGAGATAGTACGTACACGCTGTGGAAGTTGGCAAATGATTATGAAATGAAGGTGCTGGCAGCGCACTATCTGCTCCCATTTACCTCTGAACAGGCCCGAGCAAATATGCAGAGCGCTTTGGATGTTCTGGGAATTGACTGCGTGAACTTCGAGTATCCGAACGACGTTCATAGACGAGCGACAAGAAAGGCTCTCAAAGCATGGGCTCATCGTCCTTCTTCGAGAATGATCCCTATTGTGTGTGCTCATTGCAAAACATGGTGGCCGATGGCGTTTCAGATCGCAAGAGAAAACAATGTTTCCCTGCTCGTGATTGGAAGTAACCCGTTGGAAACTGCGACCTTCAAGAGAACCGGTCTTGGTGGTGCTAGAACCTATCATAAGCTTTCTAATCTGCCCCGCATCGTGGGGATTTCTCTGAAGGAAGCCTTCTTGAACCCTCGCTACTTGGTCAGTTGTTCATGGAGTACAGTTGCAAAGATGTATCTGATGGCGAGTCACAGTAGCCCTTATTTGCGATGGAGATACAAGGACCTAACTGTCCTGCGACTCTTTGATTATCTCAAGTGGGACGAGAAGGAAGTGATGTCGACGATAAAAGACAAACTTGGTTGGCGGAAATCTTCTGAAGTCGTTTCCCCGTGGAGGTTCGACTGTCGCCTCGATTATGTAAGAAGGCTAATGTATACTGAAACAATTGGCGTAAGCGAACTCAGAGATCTGTTCAGCAAAATGATCAGAGAGGGTCAAATGACGAGAGAGCAAGCCCTGGAACGCCTGAAGACCGAGGAGATTGTGCCTCGTGAGGTTGTCGAAGATGTTCTAGCCCATCTGGGTCTGGGTCTTTCAGGTCTGCACTTAGGGTCCGTACAAGAACAAATTCCTTCATCGGTGGTATGATGCAACTAGTAAGTATAGTTATCATTACCTGGAATCGCAAAGGGGACGTCTTAGAGACTGTCCAGTCTATCTACGACCAGGGCTATCAGAACTTTGAGGTCATTGTGGTTGACAATGGTTCAACCGATGGCACGGTAGAAGCATTACGCCGGACTCGCCCCGAGGTGAGACTGGTCGCGCTCGACCGAAATCTGGGTATCGCAGGACGTAACGCTGGGATTGCCGCTGCCCGCGGGGACATCATCTTCTGCCTGGACAGCGACGCCAGCCTGGGCCACGATACACTGACCAACCTGGTGCGCAAGTTCCAGGCTGAACCGGAGGTGGGCATCATAAACAGCAAAATCGTCAACGCTTACACCAAGAAACTGGATGGCGGTCCGGGCTGGGCCTATACGGAGAAGCAAAAAGCTAATCAGGACTTGGAGTTTCTTAGCTGGAATTTCTCCGAGGGAGGGGCTGCGATCCGCAAGGAGGTCTTTGACCAGGTTGGTCTGTTTTGGAACTTGCTCTTTTTTGGTTGCGAGGGACAGGAGTTCAGCTTGCGGGTCTGGGACGCTGGCTACAAGGTGCTGTACTATCCCAAGGCCATCGTCTATCATCGAGCATCGCCGCAAGCGCGTGTGGCTGATGACGAAAGGGACTTTCTTTTCTTTAGGAACTCGCTCTACATCTATGTGGCCCGTTATCCCTGGTGGATGATGATTTGGTATGTGCCCTTGAAGACAGCGGTAGCGCTGGTCAGAAGTGCTAGACGGGGTTACCTGCGACAGATCCTACGAGCTTTGCTCGACGTCTTACGGCAACTGCCCGCCCTGTGGAAACAAAGGCGGCCCATTAGTAACAGGACCGCCTATCTTCAACTGAAACTACAGCGGCAGCACGGCCCATTGAGCTGGGACTTGGTCTCTTGGTTTAAGCATAAAGCCTGATGGCGGGCATGAATTTTGTCCGGTGAAACATTGCAGATGATTGGCGTGCTCTGTAACGAAAGCGAACGGGATATTGTGCGAGAGTTCTTCGAGCTCTTCAAAACACCTTGGGAGTTCTTCACTGCCGGGCGGCGCTATGAGGTAGTTATCTCGACATTACAGAAGGGTCCGCAAGTGAATGCTAGGCTTGTTATCATCTACTCGTCGAGGCCGACGGGCTTTGATGTCTCCAAGGGGATACTCGTAGACTTGGCTGTCTCTGATCATCTCATTGATCACAATGGAACCCGACTACCGATCTATGGGAAGCTGGCGAGGTTCAGCGGCCAGGGGCAACCCTTGATCTGCAACCAAACCAATTCCGAGATCATGGCTATGGCGTTCTCCAAGCCCGACGGGAGAGTCTTGAGAATCGGATATGATCTATTCAGCGAGGTCGCTTTTCTACTTTCTGAGGGTCAACCTGTCGAGAATGCTCTGGTCCCCACCCTTGAATTTCACATTTCGTTGCTGCGATACTGGATCATCGATGCTGGGATTCCGGTGGTTGAGATTCCTCCGGTTCCCTGGGGGCACAGGTTCATCGCCTGTCTCACGCACGATGTCGACTTCGTGGGTATCCGGCGGCACAAATTCGATCATACCTTCTGGGGTTTTGTCTATCGTGCTCTCATCGGTTCGGTCGTAGAATTTCTTAGGGGCAGAAGCTCCTCAGGTCGGCTAGTCAAGAACTGGATAGCCGTTTTCTCGCTGCCGCTCGTATATTTGGGGCTGCTGAAGGATTTCTGGGATCAGTTTGAACGGTACGCTGAGATCGAGAAAGACTTCTCGTCGACGTTCTTCTTGATTCCATTTGGAGACAGAGTCGGAGACAAGTCGCAGGGGCAATTCCCGAATCAAAGAGCAACACGCTACGACATCAACGATGTGCAGAAGCAAGTAGAAGTGCTGATTAAGCAGGGCTATGAAATAGGCCTCCACGGGATTGACGCGTGGCACAGCGCAGAGAAGGGCAAGCAGGAATTGAGGCAAATCGTCAAAGTCACGGGGCAACAAGAAGTTGGTGTCCGGATGCACTGGCTATGTCTCGAACGCCGGTCCCCCGCTGTTCTCGAGCAGGCGGGATTCGACTACGACTCGACGTTTGGCTATAACGAAGCGGTGGGGTATAGAGCTGGAACCTTGCAGGTCTTTCGACCCTTAGGCGCGGCTGAGATGCTTGAGCTTCCCCTGCACATTCAGGATACAGCGCTGTTTTCCCCACAAAGGATGGCGTTGGCCGAGAAAGCAGCCTGGGATTTGTGCAGGACTCTCATAGATGTGGCTATCCGCCAGGGCGGCGTCGTGACGGTCCTGTGGCACCTGAGGAGCCTCGCGCCAGAAAGGCTGTGGGGCGAGTTCTACATACGCTTACTGGAAGAGCTCCGGGACCGGGGCGCATGGTTCGGGACGGCTAGTCAGGTGGTGCGATGGTTTCGCCAGAGGCGCTCGGTGATGTTTGAGGAGTCCAGCTTTGATACAAACAGAGTGCGACTGCGCCTGAAGCACGAAGGCCGCGGGCCCGAGACACGCTTGTTCCTGCGGGTTCACAGACCTCACAAGGTCGGATCTGTGACATCGTTTACTGAGCAGACGTTCCTTGACATTCCGTTGACCGGGCAGCCGTCTGTGGAGATTTCACTAGACTAACCAGGAGTTGGGTTGATGGCACGAATCTGTATGGTCGCTTTCACTCATTATTCCACCGATACACGAGTTCGCAGAGAGGCTGAGGCCCTGGTGGATCGCGGTGACGAGGTGGACGCGCTGTGTCTTGGAGAAGAGGGCAGGGAAGACATCTGGATGCTCAATGGCGTAAGGCTTCACCAACTGCCCATCGGCAGATACCGCGGTTCAAGCGTTGTGATGTATCTTCTGACGTATGCACTATTCTTTCTTGCCGCCTCTTTCCGGCTGAGCTATCTACACCTCAAGAAGCATTATCAAATCATCCAAGTCCATACTATGCCAGATTTCATGGTGTTTGTCGCGTTTCTTCCCAAGCTTCTCGGTGCAAAAGTGATCTTGGACGTGCACGATCTAATGCCCGAGCTCTATCAATCGAAATTTGGGCTTGAGAGCTCTCATTGGCTGATTCGGTTCATCACCTGGATGGAGCGAGGCAGCGTGGGCTTCGCCCATGGGGCGATTGCTGTCCACGGGCCGCATCTCGACACTCTGGTCAAACACGGGAATCCGGCGGAGAAATTCATCATCCTGCTCAATCTGCCGGATCCAAAGGTGTTTTCAAGTCGGTTTAGAGCTAATTTGTCAAGGGATGGTCGCTTCAGGCTGGTCTACCACGGCACGGTGGCGAGACGAAATGGGCTCCGTGTGGCGCTGCGTGCGCTCCCCAAGATCAAGAAAGAGATCGAGGATGTAGAACTGCAGATCTTTGGAGATGGTGACGATATCCCTTGTCTGATCGACCTAGCTAAGGAATTGGGCCTTGCCGATTGTGTTAGCATTAGCAGAGGCATGATCCCGATGGACGAACTAGTCCCGATCATCCTGAACGCAGATGTCGGCATTGTGCCGATTCTGTATGATGATTTCACAAAGTATATGCTGCCGGTCAAGCTGCTTGAGTACGTTGCACTGAGGATACCGGTTGTTTCCTCAAGGACAGAAACTATTGAGGCCTACTTTGATGATTCAATGGTTCAGTACTGCAAACCGGGCGATGCTGATGATCTGGCCGAGAAAATCTTGGATTTGCACCGAAATCCAGATATGAGAGAATGGCTAAGAACAAATGCGGACAGGTTCAATCGAGGTTACAGTTGGGAGCAGCAGAAGCAACTGTATTATCGATTGATAGATGATCTAAGTGAGCGGGGTTAGTGCCTAAGGGCAATCCAGGAGATCGCCCCACGCCGGGGATTTAAAGGCAAGCCTGGTGACACGAATCCCCAGTGATCGAATAAAGTGCCGTGAAAGGGGTCACAGTCCAGTGAAAGGATCAACACTCGTCATAGGCCTAGGTGAGGTAGGCAAGCCGCTGCTGGAGTTGATCAGCGAGCGACTTGATGTTGTAAGTGTGGACCTAGAGCCAGTCGAGGTCCAAGGCGACTGCGAGATCATGCATATCTGCTATCCGTTCGAGATCGATGATTTTGTAGGCGAGAGCGTGCGGTATATCAACAAGTACAAGCCCCGGCTGACTATTGTGAACAGCACTGTGGCCCCCGGCACTACTCGAGCCATCTATCAGGCAACCGGTGCACCGATCGTTCATAGTCCGGTTCGCGGAAAACATGCCAGAATGAAGCAGGAGCTTCTCCATTACGTCAAGTTCATTGGGGGGATTGAGGAAGAGTGGAGCCAGAGTGCCGCGCAGCATTTCCAATCCGTCGGGATGCAGACAAAGATCCTCTCGTCCCCTGAAGCCGCCGAGTTGGCAAAGCTCACTGAGACAACCTATTTTGCCGTGATGATTGCTTGGGCTCAAGAGGTTGAAAGGTACTGTGACAAGTTTGCACTGGATTACGATGAGGTCGTGTCCTTCTATGACAAGGTCGGTTTCTTCCCACCAGTGAGGTATTTCCCAGGCGTGATCGGCGGACACTGTCTCATGCCGAACGTCAAGATTCTGAAGACGGTTTTCAATTCCGAGATTCTGGACGCCATTGAACATTCGAATGACTTGAAGATCCAGCGAGTTGCTCAACAGAATCCGAGGGAGATCCCCCTGCCGTCAGTTTCAGAGTTGACGGATGACCCTGAGTGGTACAAGAGAGCGGGCTAGGTTGGAGAAGATCGGGTGGAAATGGAACTTAGTCACACCATCGGGTTTCGGATTGGGCTGAGAAGAGTGGGGCTGATTACGCTGGCGGTCATTACGATGATGTCCGCTCTCAATTCTACACTGTTAATTCACGCACAAGGCACAGGTGTCCAGTTTCGGATCGACATCGACCCTACCGCTCACCAGACGTATGGCCTGTACTATCCTGTGACCTACATGTTCCAGATGCCAATCGGCTCAAGCGGGCTGACGGCCCAGTACCGGCACAACGTGAACGACCCCTGGACCACCCTGGTGGAGCGGACCTCCTCCGATTTCTTCAATGGCATCAACGCTGTTCGCTTTGACTATGTCAGCAATATCGCTTACGTGAGTGTAGCCTTTGTCCTGGACTCTGACAGCATCTTCATCCGGGTGTTGGACGGTCAGATAGAAGTGGACATGACTTACCTGGGCATGCCTCTCTATTACGACGACCGCCACGCGGCGGTCACCGTGACGCTGGATGATGCGGCCGATTGGAGTACTGACGGCTTTGACGATGCGGTATCCATCCTGAACGCCAGGCAAGTCTATCACACGGTGAGCATCATCACCAGCGAAATGGTTCCGCAAGATATCCAGGCTTGGATTGACCAGGGTTACACGGAGGCGGCATCACACACGCGGACACATCCGTGCAGCGATGCTGCGTACCTGGCTGGTGGCGGCTACGTCGCCGAGATCAGCGGCAGCCGGGATGACATCCTTGACAACCTCACACTTCCTTACCCTTACGTGCCCGCTTTCATTGAGCCATGCGGGTTTGGGCCTCCCGAGGTGCGACAGGCAGTGGTCGAGGCCGGTTACCTGGCCCATCGGATAGCGGACTCCGACAGCGAATCTTTTGCCTCCTGGGGGGGCGATGGGAGCTACAGGCGCGTGCCCTATACCTACGGCACAGTGGACTGGCCGAATGGCGGCTCGGCGGCCCTCAGAGACGAGGCCAATGCTGTCTTTGACAGTCTCTACAATAAAGGAGGCATCTATCACCTGGCGGACCACCCTTTTGGGGGGCTTTGGTCTGAAGGGCCATACCTGACCCAACATATAGAGTACATCGCTGGTCGGAACGATGTGTGGTATGCGGGCTTTGGGCACCTATATCTGTATCACTACGTCCAGGAGCGCGGCCAGGTCACCGTCACCGCGCTGCCGGGCGGCACGCCTACCCCCACTCCGACCAGCACACCGGTGCCGCCGACCGCCACGCCGACGGCCACCCCGACCAACACACCGGTGTCGCCGACCGCCACGCCGACGGTCACTCCGACCGCCACACCGGTACCGCCGACCGCCACGCCGACCAGCACACCGGTGCCGCCGACCGGCACGCCGGTACCGCCGACCGCCACGCCGACGGCCACTCCGACCGACACACCGGTGCTGCCAACCGACACACCAACGGTCACTCCGATCAATACACCGGTGCTGCCGACCGCCACGCCGACGGCCACCCCGACCAACACACCTGTGCCGCCGACCAACACACCAACGGTCACTCCGACCAATACACCGGTGCCGCCGACCGCCACGCCAACGGCGACACCGACGGCCACCCCGACCAACACACCGGTGCCGCCGACCGCCACGCCAGCGGCGACCCCGACCAACACACCGGTGCCGCCGACCGCCACGCTGGCGGCCACTCCGACCAACACCCCTGTGCTGCCGACGGCCACGCCGTCGGCGACGCCGACGGTAACGCCAACCCCTACGGCGTCTGTGAATGTTCGGGTTGCTCAATCCTCCTCCGATGCCGAGGAACGCCTCGCTGATGGTGGCATGTACCTGGCCGGCTCCGACCTGGAGTTGACCAATGATCCGGATTACAATGGGCAGCAGGTCGTTGGCATCCACTTCGGAGGTGTGAGCATCCCCCGGGGGGCTATCATCACCAGAGCCTACATCGAGTTCGAGACAGATGAAACCGATACGGAAGCAACGTCGCTCATGTTTTATGGGCAGGCGATCGACCACGCGCCGACGTTTACTTCTGCCACTGGTAACGTCTCTGGCAGAAGCAGAACGACGGCTTCCATTGCCTGGGAGAACGTGCCAGCGTGGAATACAGTGGATGAAAAACATCAGACGCCCAACCTGGCTCCCATCGTGCAAGAGATCGTCAATCGGAGTGGCTGGTCGAGCGGCAATGGGATGGTATTCATCATCACAGGTGCGGGGCAACGGACCGCCGAGTCGTACGATGGCGAACCGGCGGCCGCTCCTTTACTGCACGTTGAGTACTCTGGAGGCGTTCCTCAACCGACAGCTACACCGGCGACCACGCCTACCAGCACTCCCTCGCCAACACCGACCCCGACGGGCACGCCACCGGTCACGCCAGCCACCCAGTTTCGGATCAACATCGACCCTACCGGTCACCATGCGTACGGCCTGTACTATCCGGTGACCTACATGTTCCAGATCCCAATCGGCTCAAGCGGGCTGACGGCCCAGTACCGGCACAACGTCAGCGACCCCTGGACCACCCTGGTGGGGCGGACCTCCTCTGATTTCTTCAATGGCATCAATGCTGTTCGCTTTGACTACGTCAGCGATATCGCTTACGTGAGTGTGGCTTTTGTCCTGGACTCTGACAGCACCTTCATTCGGGTGTTGGATGGTCAGACGGAAGCGGATATGACTTATCTGGGCATGTCTCTCTATTACGACGACCGCCACGCGGCGGTCACCGTGACGCTGGATGATGCGGGTGCCTGGAGTATTGACGACTTTGACGATGCAGTATCCGTTCTGAACGCCAGGCAAGTCTACCACACGGTGGGCATCATCACCGACTGGATAGATATGCAAGATGTCCAGGGTTGGATTGACCAAGGTTACACGGAGGCGGCATCACACACGCGGACACATCCGTGTAGCGATGCTGCATACCTGGCTGGTGGCGGCTTCGCCAGCCAGATCAGCGGCAGCCGGGATGACATCCTTGACAACCTCACACTTGCTTACCCCTACGTGCCCGTTTTCATTGAGCCGTGCGGGTTTTCGTCTCCCGAGGTGCGACAGGCAGTGGTCGAGGCCGGTTACCTGGCCGATCGGACGGCGGGTACGGAGGGCGATTACTTTGCCTCCTGGGGGAGCGATGGGAGCTACAGGCACGTGCCCTTGACCTACAGCACAGGGAACTGGCCGAGTGGCGGCTCAGCGGCCCGCAGAGACGAGGCCAATGCTGTTTTTGACAGCACCTACGCCAGTGAAGGCATTTATCACCTGATGGACCACCCAGAGCTGGGGTTTTGGTCTGAAGGGCCATACCTGACCCAACATATCGAGTACATCGCCGGTCGGAACGATGTGTGGTATGCAGGCTTTGGGCACCTGTATCTGTATCACTACGTCCAGGAGCGCGGGCAGGTCACCGTCGCCGCGCTGCCGGGCGGTACCCCTACCCCCACACCGACCAGCACACCGGTACCGCCGACGGCGACGCCGACCAACACACCGGTGCCGCCAACCGCCACGCCGACGGCCACCCCGACCGACACACCGGTGCCGCCGACCGGCACACCAACGGCCACCCCGACCAACACACCGGTGCCGCCGACCGGCACACCGACGGCCACCCCGACCAACACACCGGTGCTGCCGACCGCCACGCCGACGGCCACTCCGACCAATACACCGGTGCTGCCGACCGCCACGCCGACTGCGACGCCGACCAACACACCGGTGCCGCCAACCGCCACGCCGACGGCGACGCCGACCAACACACCGGTGCCGCCGACCGCCACGCCAACGGCGACACCAACCAATACACCGGTGCCGCCAACCGCCACGCCGATGGCCACCCCGACCAGCACACCGGTGCCGCCGACCGCCACGCCAACGGCGACACCGGCGGCCACGCCGTCGGCGACGCCGACGGTAACGCCAACCCCTACGGCGTCTGTGAATGTTCGGGTTGCTCAATCCTCCTCCGATGCCGAGGAACGCCTCGCTGGTGGTGGCATGTACCTGATCGGCTCCGACCTGGAGTTGACCAATGATCCGGATTACAATGGGCAGCAGGTCGTTGGCATCCACTTCGGAGGTGTGAGCATCCCCCGGGGGGCTATCATCACCAGAGCCTACATCGAGTTCGAGACAGATGAAACCGATACGGAAGCAACGTCGCTCATGTTTTATGGGCAGGCGATCGACCACGCGCCGACGTTTACTTCTGCCACTGGTAACGTCTCTGGCAGAAGCAGAACGACGGCTTCCATTGCCTGGGAGAACGTGCCAGCGTGGAATACAGTGGATGAAAAACATCAGACGCCCAACCTGGCTCCCATCGTGCAAGAGATCGTCAATCGGAGTGGCTGGTCGAGCGGCAATGGGATGGTATTCATCATCACAGGTGCGGGGCAACGGACCGCCGAGTCGTACGATGGCGAACCGGCGGCTGCTCCTTTACTGCACGTTGAGTACTCTGGAGGCGTTCCTCAACCGACAACCACACCGGTGCTGCCGACCGCCACGCCGACGGCGACGCCGACCAACACACCGGTGCCGCCGACCGCCACGCTGGCGGCCACTCCGACCAACACCCCTGTGCTGCCGACGGTAACGCCAACTCCTACGGGGTCTGTGAATGTTCGGGTTGCTCAATCCTCCTCCGATGCCGAAGAACGCCTCGCTGATGGTGGCATGTACCTGGCCGGCTCCGACCTGGAGTTGACCAATGATCCGGATTACAATGGGCAGCAGGTCGTTGGCATCCACTTCGGAGGTGTGAGCATCCCCCCGGGGGCTATCGTCACCAGAGCCTACATCGAGTTCGAGACAGATGAAACCGATACGGAAGCAACGTCGCTCATGTTCTATGGGCAGGCGATCGACCACGCGCCGACGTTTACTTCTGCCACTGGTAACGTCTCTGCCAGAAGCAGAACGACGGCTTCCATTGCCTGGGAGAACGTGCCAGCGTGGAATACAGTGGATGAAAAACATCAGACGCCCAACCTGGCTCCCATCGTGC
>Ga0315291_10000851_pt1 | contig 40692 bp, 30 predicted proteins | sample YL17G12_20_MG_FD_203070 | JGI IMG/M metagenome (GOLD analysis project Ga0315291, IMG submission 203070) | Sediment microbial communities from Yellowstone Lake, YNP, Wyoming, USA - YL17G12_20 | ecosystem: Environmental > Aquatic > Freshwater > Lake > Sediment | place: USA: Wyoming | collected...
ATGGCCAGCACTGTGGATAGCAGCCCCGGCGCAATGAGAAGATAGGCCGGCGGCGCGCCGGACATCGGCACCAGCGAAACGGCGGCGCTCCCGAGGGCCACGCTCAGGAACATCCATAACACCAGCGCCTCTACCGACTCCCGGCTCCCCCAGGGGGCGGCAGTGGCGAACTCATCATCGGCGGTCTCTGCCCTGCGGCGCCGGCGCACCACACGACAGAAAACCATCACCATACCGGACAGGACGATCAGCCCGTTTACGATGCCAATGACAACCAACCGCGTGACCAGCGGGCGCCCTTTCCGCGCCGCGTTCTCCAGCGTCTTCTGCGCCAGGTCCGGCCTCTCATTGGCGCGGTAGCCGTCGGCGATCAGCAGCGCTCCCGGACCGATGCCGGCCAAGTAATCGCGCGATCGCTCGATGGCAGAGATCGCCGGATACTCCGTGAGCGCGAGCGCGTACACCCCTCCGAGCGCTCGCCGGGTGCCCTCGTCGAACTGGCCTGGTCTGAGGGCAGGGAAGAGTCGGCGCGCCGCGGACACGTCCCCGAGTTCACGCAGCACCATCCCTGCCGAAAGCGAGGTCCGGAAGTCCGACGGGTCGGCCTCGAGTGCAGCTTGGTAGAGATCGCTCGCCCACACCAGCACGATCTCCGCTCGGTCGGACGGCACGCCCCGAGCGCGCACCAGATAGTACCCCAGCATCACATTGTCGCCGCCCCGCCTCAGCAGCGCCGCTCGTTCCGGCTGAAGGCGCTGCGCAAAGGGCAGGGGTCCCCCTGCCACGATGCTCACCAGCACGCCTGCCGCCATCAGCGCGAACACGACGGTTCGCACGGTCGCGGTCCAGCTTTGACGAACTGGTCTCTCCACCCTGATCCTCTTCGCCTAGGGCGATGCGATGGGTATGCTCCGGATGGCCATCGCCAGTATCTGCAGTATGATGAGGGCGACCACCGGGCTGAAGTCGAGCCCGCCCGCCGTCGTCGGAAACGCGTTCCGTATCGGCCGGAGCATCAGGTCGGCAGCGCTGTCAACAGCACGGATGAGCGGATTGGAGTAGGGCGCGCGAACGCCTGCTGCGCGCAGCCACGAGATGACCACGCTCAAAATCACGGCCAGGCTCATCAGCCACACCGCCAGCAACAGTAGTTGGCGCAGGTATCCCATCTCTCACCCGCCTGCGGCAAGCTCGCGGGAACGCTGCGCCGCCGCCCGGACCGCTGACGCCACCAGCCCGCGGAAACCCCCTCGCTCCAGCTCGGCCAGCCCGGCGACAGTCGTGCCGCCAGGCGACGCCACCGCCTCCTTGAGCGCCCCAGGATGCTGCCCGGTCTCCTGCACCAGCTTCGCCGCCCCCGCCACGGTCTCGACGGCTAGCTGCATGGCGATGCTGCTAGGCAGTCCGGCCGCCACCCCGCCATCGGCGAGCGCCTCTATCATCACGAACACGAACGCTGGGCCGCTGCCGGACAGGCCCGTGACCGCGTCCATTAGCTCTTCGCCCACCTCAACAACCATACCGGCTGCGCCCAGCAGCCCCACCAGACCGCTCTTGCGGTCATCCTCCACCCCCGGCGCGGCAACCGCCAGCACCCCAGCCCCGACCAACGCAGGTGTGTTGGGCATCACCCGGATAATCGCCGGCCCGGCGTCGCCGATGGCCGCCCGAATCCTAGCGATCGTGACACCCGCGGCAATCGAGACCACGGTCTGCTGCCGCGAGAGCGCGGGCGCGATCTCCCCAAGCACACCCGCCATCGCGCCCGGCTTCACCGCAAGCAGCACATACTGGCTTACCGCTGCCACCTCGCCATTCGTCTCCCCCAGCGCGACTCCCATCTCCTTTGCCAGCGCCGCCGCCCGCGGCCTATCGGCATCGCAGACGATGATCTGATCGGCGGCGAGAGCGCCCGTCTTGACCAGGCCGCGGACGAGCGCCGCCCCCATATTACCTGTCCCAATGACGCCCAGGGTGTAGGTCATCGCCGGTTTCCTCCTGCAACGCCGACGCGAACACCGGGTATGGCAGGCTTCAGCCTTGTGGTGTGCAGGCTACAGCCTCCGCTGGTCGGCCGTCAGCAGATTCTGCGCCGCCAGGCCAGTATCCCCCATAACGACAACGACCGGAGGGGTCGCCTCCGGCGTTGGCGCGTCTACCATCCCCTACCCTGAGGTAGAAGGTTATTACAGCACACAGCCTAGCGGCGCTGGAGCCCTGCTAGATCTCCTGCCAGTAGTTCGAGCGAGGGGTCGCCGGCTCGCTCTCCTCCTCCGCCATGATCCCTATGTTGTGGGGCGTCAGCAGGTACACGCCATCCCCCGCCTGCTCGAGCTGCCCGCCCAGCGCATAGGTCGCGCCGGTCAGGAAGTCGAACACCCGCAACGCATGGTCGGGCTGCACGTCCTTCAGGTTAACCACCACCGCCTTGCGGCCTCGCAGACAGTCAATACAGATCCTCGCCTCATTCTGGTTGCGGGGCCTGCGGATGAAGATCTCACCCGAACGCGAGTTCAGCTTGATCACCCTCTCCCGCCGCCGCGGGGTGGGTTCGTCATCTTCGTCGCCGGTTGGCGCGATGCCGTAGTCATCCTCCGCAAACAACACCGACTTCAGCTTGTCTACGATGCCGAACATCTCTACTAGCCCTCCCATGTTCCTTGCTGTGGCTTCGTGCTGCCTGCTCTTCTGCGCTGTTGCTGCGACTGCTGCTATGCCGGCCGAGGGCCAAACACCCCGGTGCCCACCCGCACCAGATTCGCTCCCTCCGCGATGGCGACCTCGAAGTCATGGCTCATGCCCATTGACAGCCACCTCAACCGGACGCCGGTCCTGTCCTCCAGCTTCCTCGCCAGCTCGGCGAGGAGCCTGAACTCAGGCCTGGCTCTCTCGGTATCGGGGTCCCACCGCCCGATCGTCATCAGCCCCTCCACCGCCACTCCCGGCGCTTCCCGAACAGCGATCAGCAACTCCTCCGCGTCCTCGGGACGCACCCCCGATTTCGTCGGCTCCCCCGAGGTGTTGACCTGGATCAGAACCGGGCTCACCCGGCCGAGCGCCTCGGCCTGCCGCCCGATCGCCTGGGCGAGACGCTCGCTGTCAACCGTCTGTATGATGTCAAAGATCTCGGCCGCCTGCCTGGCCTTGTTGCGCTGGAGGTGGCCGATCATGTGCCACCGCACAGCGGCGCCCATCTGCGCTCTCTTCGCCGCGGCCTCCTGAACGTAGTTCTCTCCGATGTCCCTGACGCCCGCGGCAATCGCCTCTCGCACTTTCTCCGCGGCGACGAGTTTGGCGACCGCGACAAGCGTCAAGTCATCTGGAGAGCGCCCGCTTCGCTCGGCGGCCCTCGCCATGCGCTCGCGAATCCGGGCCACGTTTGCGGCGATGTCAACCCCGTCCTGCGCCTTCGACATCGCTGCGTTACCTCCGGAAGCGCCGTGGCGGTCAGTGTATACCACATCCCGCAAAGCACCACCAATAACAAGCCCCTTGTGTGGCTTAGCTAGCAAGCGATTTATCGTTTTTCGCCCGAGCAGGGGCCGGTGCTCGCCGTACAGAAACCGTGTTCGGCGCGCCGTTGGGGCAAGGAGGCGCCGGTGCCGGAGTTCGCAATCCCCCCGGAACTGGACGACGGCGAATGGTACCACGGCTCTCCGCTGCCGCTTCAGGTGCTGGCGGCGGGCAGCTCGATTACCCGCTGCCGCTCCGCAGCCGAGGCATTCTCTCACAAGCCGACGTGCCTGGGGATTGACGAGGACGAGCGGCCGGTCCGCGTCTGCCATAACGGCCGCTTCCAGGGCTACCTGTACGTGGTTGACGAGCCGGTCGGCACGGGCGACGTGTACCCACACCCGAAATCGTCGTTCCCGGGCGGAGCGCTCGAGTGGCTCACGAATCGGCCGCTCAGGCTTCGGAAGGTGGCCGACCTGCCGATGGGCGAGCCGCCGTGCCTTGGCGACGAGTGCTCGCACCGGCCCGGTCGCTCGGAAGCTGATAGTCGGTGATTGCGCCGCACATTCTGGTCACAGGAGAGAGCTGATGGACCGTTCACAGGCAGAGGCGTTCGCGGTTCACATGCTGGTTTTCATCAGGGACAAGTGGCCCGCGCTGGAGCTGGCCTCGCTCGAGGTCGGGCGCGATGACAAAAACGATGTGCTCTGGTGCAAGATCCACCGCACCGAGGAGGCCGTCACCCACGGCGGCGGCTACCTCTTCACCGTCGCCTATCTCGACCGGGTGATCGCGTAACAGGGCGAGTAGCCTGCCGCAAGCGCTCCGCGACAAGGTCGTACGGCTCGGCTGCCACCACCCGGCACCGGACGAACTGGCCCAACTTGAGCTTCGCGCCTGCGCCGCGCACCTTCACCGTCCCATCTATCTCCGGCGCGTCGCGGAAGCTCCGGCCGATCCATTCGCCCTTCTGCGCTCCGGGCGCTTCGACCAGCACCTCCAGCTCCCGGCCAACCCAGCGCTGATTGCGCGCGAGCGAGATGCGCTGCTGAAAAACCATGAACTCGTGATAGCGCTCCTGCGCGATGTTGGCCGGGACCTGTTCGTCCATGTCGGCCGCCGGCGTACCCCGCTCAGGTGAGAAGCGAAAAGCGCCTGCCCGGTCGAGCTGCGCCGCCTCGACGAAGTCGAGAAGCCGCCTGAACTCCTCTTCACCCTCGCCCGGGAACCCGACGATGAACGAGCTTCGTATGGCGATGTCAGGCATCGCTGCGCGCAGGCGGCCGATGAGCCCCAGGTACCTCTGCGCGTCTCCCGGCCGGCCCATCCGCCGCAGCACCTCACGGTCGGCGTGCTGAAACGGCAGGTCGAGGTACTTGCAGACGCTCTTCTCCCCCGCCATCACCTCGATGAGGCGCGGTGTCACCGCCGTGGGGAACCCATACAGCAACCGGAGCCAGCGGGTGTCTTCGATGCCGGCCAGGGCGGCTAGCAGATCGGCGATGTCGGCCTTCCCCGTATCCGCGCCGTACGCGGTCGTGTCTTGCGCGACCAGGTTCAACTCCCGCACGCCTTCTGTGCAGAGGCGCCGCGCCTCGGCCACGATCGAGCGCAGCGGCCGGCTGCGGTACCGCCCGCGCAGGCGCGGGATGACGCAGTAGCGGCACCGGTGCCGACAGCCATCGGCGATCTTCACGTAAGCGGTCCAGGGCGCGGTGGCGCGGACGCGGGGCACGGTTTCGTCATAGAGGAAGGACGACGGCCGCGCCTGCGGCCGCTGTGGGCCGGAGGCAGCCAGCGCGCGCTCAACCACGGAGACGACGCTCGGCACATCGCCCGGCCCCATGTATGCGTCAACTTCGGGGAACATGGTGCGAAGCTCCGGGGCTTCCATCTCCGGCCAACAGCCGGCGCAGACCAGTGCACGTTCCTTGCCTGCCAGCCGCCACTGGACGGCTTCCCTCAGCGCCTCTGTGGCCTCTTCCCGGGCCTGCGCGATGAAGCAGCAGGTGTTCACCAGGAGCACGTCCGCCTGCTCGGTATCGGAGACCAGACGGAAACCAGCCTCCCCCAGCAGCCCGAGCATTACCTCCGTGTCAACGAGATTCTTAGGGCAGCCGAGCGAGACCACCCCCACCGCCCGCGCCTGCGAGCGGCCCCCGCGCGGCATCAGCTCAGCCCCAGCGCCTTGTCGAGCTTCGCCAGCTCCAGATTCGCCTCGAACTGCTCGATCGCGTGGTTGATCTTCTTCGACTCGCGCACCCGCAGCTTGCCGAGCATCTCGTCAATCGTGGTGACGGTCCCCAGCGTGTCGTCCTTCACCAGCAGCACCGGCACGCCGATCTCCTTGGCTCGCGCCAGCACCGTATGGCTTGGGCGCAGGTCGCCAGTCAACACCAGGCATCTGGTTGGGGTCTCGAGCGCCGCCAGCTGGAGATCACTGCGATCGCCGCCCGTGATGACACACTTGCGCGGGGTCCGGCGGAAGTAGCGAAGCGCGTACTCCACTCCCATCGCGCCCACCACGAAGTTCTCCACCAACTCGTCGGCCGCTTCCGCGCCGCAGAGGAACTCGCCTCCCGTCGCCTCTGCCAGCTCCTTGACCGTCACCGAATGGAGTACTGGATCCTTGGGCATCATGCCGAAGATGGTCAGCCCGGAGGCTTCCAGGCAGGGCACGACATCGTCCCAGATCTCCTCCTTCAACCGCGGCGGCACCAGGTTAAGAAAGGCACCGACGAGGCGCTCGCCCAGTGCCCGCCGGCAGGCGAGCAGGCTGTCGGCATCGAGATATGACTCGCACTTCCCGATGAGCAGGACCTTAGCATCCAGCAGCTCCGCCACACGCACGCCATTCAGCCCAAGCATACTGCCTCGGCTGAGAAAGCCGCCGATGCCGGAGACGATCATGACATCAGCGCCTTCGGAGGCGGACCGGAAGGCTTGCAGCACCTTGCTGCGCGCAGCTTCGGGGTCCATGTGACAGATGCCGCGGGTGAGCACGAGAGGGCAGAGGTCGGCGGGGGCGAGGTCGAGGTTCAGGCACTTCGCCACGAAGAGCGCGTCTTCGTCTGAAACCGCCCCGCCAACCGTCACCGGCAGCAGCCCGATGGGCTTGAAGTAGCCGACCCGGCGGCCCTGCCGCTGCCAGCGGGTGCCCAGCACGATGCTGGTCAGGGTCTTCCCCGAATAGGTCTCACTGGAACCGATGTACAGTGTCACCATCGCCAACCTCCTCAGCCCTCGGTGATCGTGATCCGCGCGTCCACGGCCACCGCCCCCGCTCCAGGCTCTCTCACCTTCAGCGGGTTGATATCCATCTCCACGATCTCCGGGAAATCCGTCACCATCTGCGATACCGTCAGCAGACACTTCACGATCGCCTCGACGTCGGACGATCGCTCGCCCCGCGCGCCCCGCAGCAGCGGAGCAGAGCGGATCTCCTCGATCATCCGCCCGGCGTGCCGCTCCCCGAACGGCGCCACGCGAAAGCTCACGTCCTTCAGCACCTCGACGTAGATCCCGCCCAGCCCGAACATCACCAGCGGCCCGAACTGCGGGTCGCGCGTGCTGCCGATGATCACCTCGCGGCCGGCCTGGATCATCTCCTGCACGAACACCCCGCGGATGACCGCGTCGGGAGCATAGCGTCTCACCCGCAGCATCATCAGCTCGAAGACGTCCATCGCCTCTTGCTGATCGCGGACCCCGACCCGCACGCCCCCGATATCGGACTTGTGAAGGATGTCCGGGGACACGATCTTCATCACCACCGGAAAGCCGATCTTCTCGGCGTGGGCCGCCGCCTCATCCGCGCTCCGCGCGATGTAGCTCTCCGGCACCGCCAGCCCGTACGCCTTGAGGACCTCACGGGCTTCGATCTCGCCAAGATTGACTCGGTTCTCCTGTCGCGCCGCAGCGAAGACAGCGCGCACCGCCTCGCCATCGGCCGCGATGGGCACCGGCTCGTCGGGTGGCTCGTCACACCATTCCCGGTACTCGGCCATCTTCGCCAGCGACTGCACCGCCCGCTCCGGGTAGGGGTAGTTCGGGATCTTGTGCTTGTTCAGCACTTCCTGCGCCTCAGCAATGGCGTTCCCGCCCATGAAGCACGCCAGCACCGGCTTCCTCGACTGAGCCGAGGCGGACCCGAGCTTCTCCGCCGTCTCCTTCGGCCGAGTCATCGCCTGAGGCGTGAGCACCGCAAGCACCGAGTCAACGTTCGGATCGCGCAGCAGGTTCTCCGCGGCATAGACGTAGCGGTCCGCGTCCGCGTCGCCGAGCACGTCTACCGGATTGTAGAAGTTGGACGCTTCCGGCAGTTGCTTCCGCAGCGCCTGCACCGTGCCCGCGTCGAGCGAGGCAAGGCGAAGGCCGACCCGTTCCGCCGCGTCGGTCGCCATGATCCCCGGGCCGCCCGCGTTGGTCACGATGGCGACGTTCCGCCCGCGGGGCGGACCCTGATACGAGAAAGCAATGGCGAGGTCGAACAATTCCTCCATTGAGTTCGCTCGGATCACCCCACATTGCAGAAACGCCGCGTTGTAGGCCTGCTCGGACCCGGCAAGGCTGCCGGTGTGCGAGGATACCGCGCGCGCCCCCGCCTGCGTGCCACCGGCCTTGACCACGATGACGGGCTTCTTCGCGGAAACCTGCCGCGCCACCTCCATGAACATCGGCCCGTTCCGCAGCCCCTCGATGTAGGCCACGATAACCGTCGTCTCAGCGTCATCCTCCCAGGCCCGCAGCAGATCCACCACTCCCACGTCCACGCCGTTGCCGAAGCTGACGAACTTGCTGTACCCGATGCCCTGCTGGATTGACCAATCAATGATCGCCGTGGCCAGCGCGCCCGACTGCGACATCAACGCGACATTGCCCCGCCTGGGCATGCCTTGAGCGAACGTGGTATTCAGCCCGTTGCTGGTGGACATCACGCCCAGGCAGTTGGGCCCGACGATGCGCATGCCGAACTGCCGCGCCAGTTCCCCGAGCCGCCGCTCCCGCTCGATCCCCTCCGGACCTGATTCCTTGAAGCCAGCGGAGATGACGATGCCGAGCTGGATGCCCTTCTTCCCGCACTCCTCGATCACCGGCAGTACGCTCGCCGCCGGCACCACCACAACAACGAGGTCAATCTCGCCCGGCACCTCCAGCACACTCGGATAGCACTTCTTGCCCAGTATCTCCTCGGCGTGAGGATTGATCGGGTAGACCTCGCCCCCGTACCCGCTCGACAGCATGTTCTTAAGTATGTCGTGCCCGACCTTGCCCGGCTTGGTCGAGGCGCCGACGATGGCAACCGAGCGTGGTTCGAAGAGCCGCTGCAACTGTCGGGCAGAAGCTTCCTCGCCTCCGGCGACGTGCTCCTGCCCTGCCCCTAACTCCACTCCGCCAGCCTCCCAGCTCTGTGCGCCTGAATGTACCCGACGCACATCTCATCCTGTCCCAGCACGACGTTCGCCGCGCAGATCGCCGCCATCAGCCCACCATCGAGTGGATCCACGATTGCCGCGTCCAGCCCCCGCGCCATCGCCATCCCCACAAACGTGCGGTTCAGTAGGCGCCTAGAGGGCATCTGGTACGAAATGTTGCTCAGCCCGCAGATCGCGTGAATGCCCGGCAACGCCTCCTTGATGCCCGCCACCGCATCGAGGAAAGCAGCGCCCTGCTCGTTTTCGACGGCCACCGCGCGCGCCAGCGGGTCAATGAAGATGTCCTCCCTGGCGATGCCGAGTTCCTCGGCCCTCTTCGTCAACGTCTTCGCGATCGAGACGCGCTGCTCGGCCGTATCCGGCAGGCCGGTATCGTCCAGCGTTAGGCCCACAACCCGCGCACCATGCCGCGCTACCAGCCCTAGCACCGCTTCTATCCGGCCGCTCTCCGCGCTCGCCGAGTTCACCAGCGGTTTCGACCGGCACGCCTCGATCCCCGCCCGCAGCGCGTCCACGTTCGGCGAGTCAATGCACAGCGGCCTGTCCACGACCTCCTGCACCGTGCGCACTAGCCATACCAGATCCTCGGGCTCTCGCTGCGGGTCGGTGCCCGCGTTGAGGTCTATGTAGTCGGCGCCGGCCTCCGCCTGGCGCATCGCCTCCTCCGCGATGACGTCGGCGTCGCGGGCCACCACCGCGTCTCGGACGCGGGTCCGCGTTCCATTGATGCGCTCCCCAACGATGATCATGCTGAGCTCCTGTCAACCGGCTCGGCGCGTAGCCATTCCTGTGGGGGCGCTCGGTTGTGCGCCCCTACGCGATTCGCGCCGCGTATGTCTGCTCGATCCCGCGGATCAGCGTTGTCAGCACCGCGTTCGTTGGCGTGGGCACGCCCGCGGCCGCCCCTTCGCTCACCACCACGCCGTTGATCGCGTCCACCTCCGTCCGCCGCTGCCGCCGCACATCCTGTAGCATCGAGTTAACGTTATCCGCGGTGCGCTGGCACACGCCCTCCGCGTACGACTCCATGTCGCCCTCCGGCATCTCCACGCCTTTCGCGGCGGCAACCTCCACCGTCTCCCGGACCGCGGACCGCATCAGCTCGCGCAGGTGCCGCGACTCTAGGATCCCGCCATTTCGCACCTGCGCCAGCGCCGCCACCGCATTGACCCCGGCGTTGACCGCCAGCTTTCCCCACAGCACCGACTGGAGGTCAGCGGTCAGCTCGGTGTGCATGCCCGAGACGGAGAAAGCGGCGGCGATCTCCCGTAGCCGCTGGCTCAGCTCACCGTTCAACTCGCCGATCGTGGTCACCCCCTCCCCCGCGTGGCGCACCTGGCCGGGGGCGATCAGGGTGGCGCCCTGTGACGTGACACCGCCGATCACGCGTTCTGCGCCGAATGCCCTCGCCAGCACCTCAAGGTTTCCCAGTCCATTCTGCAGCGACAGGGCAACGCTTTCCGCACCCATCAGCGGCTCAGCCGAGCGAGCAGCCTCCTCCGTGTCATAGCACTTCACGGCGATGAGGACCAGCCCTGCCGTTCCGGCCTCGGCGGGGTCGGCGGTAACGCGGACCTGGGCGTTGAACTCGCCGGTGACGCCGGATATCCAGATGCCTCTGCGGGAGACGAGCCGCGCCCGCTCGGGCCGCCGATCCACCAGCCACACCTCGTGGCCGCCCCGGCCGAGCATTCCCGCGAAGAGGCTGCCCATTGCCCCCGGCCCCACCACCGCAATCTTCATGCTCGATCCGTCCCAGCCGCTCTCACCCATCATCGCTTGCGCGCCGCGCCCGCAGGGCCGCAGGGCCCACCCTGTGCCAAGCCGAAGGGCCGCGCACCCCTACCTGGGTTTCTCCCACTTGTCGAGCTCAGCAAGCTGCCCATAGGTCCCGCCGCGGATGATCTCCTCCCGTATGCGGCTCTCCCGCTCATACCACTCCATCCCGCGGTTAGCCCATTCCGCCGCCTGATCCCGCGGGATGCGCACCACTCCATCGTCATCGCCGAGCACCCAGTCCCCGGGCTCCACCACCTCGCCGCCAACGGTGATGGATACCCCGATCTCGCCCAGCCCCCGGGGCTCACCCGCGTTCGGGCAGATCAGCCGGGAGAAAGCCGGAAACCCAAGCTCCCTGATATCGCCGCTGTCCCTGATCGCGCCATCTATCACCACCCCGGCCACGCCTCTGTTCATGGCGCTGCGGCTCGCCATCTCTCCCCAGATAGCCGGGCCGACCCCGCCCGCCTCCACCACGATCACGTCCCCGGCCTTTGCCTGGTCTATCGCCTCGACCGGTTTCGCGTAATCGCCTGGCGCGGTGCGAACGGTCAGCGCCCGCCCAACCACCTTCAGCCCGGGCGCGATGGGCCGGATCCCCTGCAGCACCCCGCGCCGGTGCATGGCATCAGACAGGTTCGCCGCCGAAATCAGCATCAGCACATCCCGGATCTTTTCCTCGGTCACCCGCTTGAACAGGCGGGTCGGGATGCTGATCCGCTCGGTGATCGCCCGCTTTATCTCCTCGGTCGCCGCCCGCGCGTCGGTGGCCTTGCTGATCGCGCCCCCGACGATGAGCACGGCCGCGCCCGCCTGGACCGCCTGGGCCGCGCTTTCGGAGTGGATGCCCCCGGCGACACAAATGGGAAGCTCGACCACCTCGGCCAGCCGCCGAAGCAGCCCGAATGGATCGGCTCCCTGCATCTGCATATCTATCGCCGTGTGAACGCCGATGTAGTCAACGCCCAGCTTCGCCACTTGCTGAGCCCGCGCCACCGGGTCCTGCGCGCCCAGCAGATCGGCGACGATCTCGGCCCCGTACTCCCGGCCCGCGGCGACACATTCCGCGATAGTCGCATCTGGCGCCGCGGCCAGCACGTGGACGATCCTCGCCCCAGCCTTCGCCGCTGACTCGACCTCCACGCGGCCGGCATCCATCACCTTCATGTCCGCCGCGATGGTGAGCTTCGGGAACAGCGCCCGCAGCCGGCGAACCGACTCTAGCCCGACGCTCTTGATGAGAGGGGTACCGGCCTCGAGTATGTCCGCGCCGCCGGCGGCCGCCTCCTCCGCCACCTGCAGCGCGCGGCCAAGCTCCACGAAATCCAGCGCCACTTGTAGGCGCGGTGATTCCTCGCTTCGACTCATGTCATATCCTCATTGGGTACCACAGGCTTCAGCCTGTGGTGTGCAGGCTGAAGCCTGCGCTACCCGGCCGCCAACCTCGCTCTCACGCTCTGGCGACGGCGGAGCGCCTGCCGTTGCTATCCTGGATGGCGTGCGCGCGCCGCTTGTGATAGTCAGTGCTCTGCTCGAAGGCGTAGGCGGCGCGCAGCAGCGCCTCCTCCCCCAACGGCCTGCCGACCAACTGAAGGCCGATGGGCAGTCCATCCGCCGAGAATCCACACGGAACCGACATGCCCGGAAGCCCACCCATGTTCACCGGGATCGTGCACACATCAGACAGGTACATCGCCAGCGGGTCGTCGGCCTTCTCGCCCAGTCGGAACGCGACAGTCGGGCTGACCGCCCCGACCAGGACGTCGAACTGCTCGAAGGCCCGGTCGAAATCCCGCCGGATGAGCGTACGAACCTGGCTCGCCTTCAGGTAGTAGGCGTCATAGTAGCCCGCGCTCAGGGCATAGGTGCCCAGCATGATGCGGCGCTTGACCTCCGCCCCGAACCCCTCGTCCCGCGTCCGGCTGTACATCTCGATAATGTCCGCGCCCTGCTCGGGCGTGCGGTAGCCGTACTGCACGCCATCGTACCGCGCCAGGTTCGAGCTCGCCTCGGCCGGGGCTATGATGTAGTACACCGGGATTGAGTAGTTAAGGTAAGGCAGCGATACCTCGCCGCACTCAGCGCCCAGTTCCCGCAGCCGCTCGACCGCGGAGGCGATCGCCTGGTCCACCTCCGGGTCCACCCTCCGGCCCTGATACTCCATGAACTCCTTCACCAGCCCAACACGCAGGCCCTTCGCATCCGGTATGAGCGCCTTCGTGTAGTCGGGTGGCGGAACGGCGATGGAGGTTGAGTCCCGCGGATCGTGGCCGGCCAGCACGTTCATCATCAGCGCGCAATCGCGCACATCCTTCGTTATCGGTCCGACCTGGTCCAGGGAGCTGGCAAAGGCGACCACGCCGTATCGCGAGACGCGGCCATAGGTGGGCTTCAGACCCACCACCCCACAGAGGCTGGCCGGCTGGCGGATCGAGCCGCCCGTGTCGGTCCCCATCGCGACGACGGCCTCCGAACCCGCCATCGCCGCCGCGGAGCCGCCGCTCGACCCGCCCGGCACCCGGTCGAGGTCCCACGGGTTCCGCGTCACGCCGAAAGCCGAGTTCTCGGTGGATGATCCCATAGCGAACTCGTCCATGTTCGCCTTGCCCACGAAGATCAGCCCGTTGCGACGGCACCGCTCGACCACATCGGCGTCATAGGGCGGCACGAAACCCTGGAGAATGCGGGAGCCGCAAGTAGTCTCGATCCCTTCGGTGCAGAAGATATCTTTCAGCGCCAGCGGCACCCCGGCCAGCGGAGCAAGCTGTTCGCCCCGCGCCCGCCGCTCATCTACCTCGAGCGCCTGCCGCTCGGCCAACTCGCGCGTCAGCCGAACATAGGCGTGGATCTCAGCCTCGACCTCGGCGACCCGCTCGCATACCGATGCCAGCACCTCGCGCGCCGATACCTCCCGCGAGGCCAGCAGTTCGGACAACTCATGCGCGGTGAGCTCGCACAGCCGGGCGCTCCGGGTCATTCGATCACCCTCGGAACGCGGAAGCAGTCCCTCGCCTGGTCCGGCGCGTTTCCAAGCGCCTCCCCGGGGGCAAGCGAGTGGGCGGGTTCGTCCTCGCGCAGCACGTTGGACATCGGCACCGCATGCGACATCGGCGGGACGCCGTTGGTATCTATCTGCTGAAGCTGCTCGAAGTGCTCCAGAATGGAGTTGAGCTGTGTCGTCAAGCGCTCGCGTTCCGCCGCCGTCAGCTTCAGGCGCGCCAGCAACGCAACGTGTTCGACCTCCTCGGGCGTCAGCCGCATCTCACTCCCTCTGCTAGCCGGCCGTCTCGATGGTGAAGACCGCCTGCGAGACCGTTGCAGTGATGATGAGCGCGCCGGTGTCGGCATCCGGCATTAGCTCTTGTGTTTGTGGGGTCCTCCCCTGCTGGAACGTCACCCTGTGGATCGAATCGGCCGAGACCGCGTAGGCCCCGCTCCTGATCTCGATCTCGACGTCCGTCGGCGTCCCGCCACTCATGAGCACCTCGCCGTCCCGTACACTGACGCCGGCCTCGGTCCCGCTAACCAGAAGCTCTATCCCATCGCGGCCGTAGCGACTGACCGATACCAGCACGGTCGCTTCGTCGTCCGTCGGGTAGACGTAGATCGGCAGCGGGATCGCCCTCGCCAGCGGCTGTCCGGGGAAGAGCAGCTCGATCTGGTCGCCCTCATCCAGGTTGCTCACCCGCGCCACGCCCGCAGGCACGATGTAGACCTGGTTCTTTGCCCCGTACAGCATCACCGAGACAGGCGTGCCGCCGGGCGACGCAACGCCGGCCGACCAGTCGTCGTAGAGCGTCGCCGCGATGCCCGGCCACGTGCTGTCGGGCTCTATCACCTCGAGATCGCTTCCGTGGGACAACACTCTGTCGTGGAACTCGTTGAAGTACTCATTGCTCGCGTCCCAGTTCTCGTATAAGGGCTCCGGAGCGTAGACGGCAAATCCCTCGCCCATCCCCCGCACGCGGAACCCCTCACCCGCCTCCCCGACGAAGCTGTCCCCCAGATACTGCGCAACATCGGCCCGGGTCACGAAGCCCTCGATCTGCTGCACGAATCTGGTGAGCGCCGGATCAACATTCTGCCCTTCCTGCCCTGGAGCAAGAGGCGTCGCCTCAGTCGGCTGCGCCGGGTCGTAGACCCCGCCGACATCCAGCGCCGGCTCCGTGCCCTGGGTGATGGTCAGGTCTTCGTACCGCATCCCCAGGATCTCCCGCATGACCGCTGGCATGGATGTCGTGATTCCCTCCGCCTGGTACATGCCCACTCCGGCATCCACCACCAGCGCCCCTCCCCGCAGGATGTAGTTCTGGAGCGTCACCTGGGCGTCCGTGCTCAGGGAAAACGCCATCGGGGCAATGATGGCGCGGTACCTGGAGAGGTCGAGAGTGGCCACTGACTCCGAGTCCAGCACGTCGAAGAGGCCGTAGCGGGAGCCAGCGCGGGCGACCGCGAACAGATTCGTTGGGGTCGCGGGCGCAAACCCGTCAATGTATCCGTAAAGCGAACCGGCCCGCCCCGCCAGGCCTCCGGCGAAGGGCTCGTAGATGACGGCCGCCTCCGCCTTCGGTTCCAGCGGATACCCCTGCTCGCTCACCATCTCCTTGATATCGCCAACCGCGCCTTGTAGTTCCTCGCTGTCCCGCAGCGCCGACCAGGAGGAGAACGCTATGCCGGTCGCGCCGTGCACAAGCGCCAGCCCCGCCCACTCTGTCAGCGCCTCCGCTGACGTATCCGCGGTGGTCTCGAGCGTCTGCACCGCGGCAAACTGGTTGGCCCGTCGGGCGATGTCAACTGCGTGCACGTTATGGCTATTCCAGTCGTTCTCTGAGGTCGAGGGGTAAACCGACAACACCAGGCCATCGAACCTTGCCGGCGCGCTGATGATTGAGCGGTAATCCGTCAGGTTGCCGAGCAAGACGAGTCGGCCCGGGTCGGCATTCGATATCGCCTGAGCCCAGGCCCCCACCGCGTCCGCATAGGCCGACTGACGGTAGTAGGCGTAATCCAGGCTGGCACGCCCAACTCCGTACGGATTGTCTGCATCAACATCGCGGGCGGCCCCCAGGGTGACCTCGTCCCAGTCCTCGTACTCCGTTCCCCACGAGCCGTTGAGGACGCTGACGGATGAGTACCATCCCCGAAGATAGCTGATGAATCCATCGTCATTGTTGACCACGTCCGCTGGCGGGACCTCCGCGGCCCAGGCGATCAGCCTCGGATGCTCGCCAACACCCTCGACGGCAGCGCGCACGAACTCCTGGACTGCCGCCGCATAAGCATCGGAGGCGGGGTTGATCGCCACCTCGTTGCCGGAGGCGTCGCGCAGCGGCCTTGGGCCAAGCGCCAGCACCACCATCAATCCGGCGTCCTCGGCCGCGGAGGCGAACCGCGATATCCGCGACAACTGGTCGGACGAAGCCTCGGAGATGCGCAGGTAGACCGTGTTCAGGCCGGCCTTCTGGTACGGCGCCAGATCGGCCGGGTCGCTCAGCCCGAGCGCCCACATCAGCACAGCGCGCCGGCCGCCCACGGAGATGATCGCTCCCTCCCGTCGGGCGGTGGCCGCTGCGCGCGGAGGCGCGGCCGCGCCTCCGGCCTGCGCCCAGGCAGCAGCGCAGGACGCCAACACCGCGATAGCAAGTGCCACAGCCACGCTCGTCGTTCGTCTCATGGTCCGTCCCCTTCCCCCGGCCGGGCCTCGAGGCTGTCGGCGGGCCCGCCGAGCAAGGCGCCTGTCACAACTTCGGCGAGGGACACCTTCTCCCTCGCCGTCCCATGGCAGGACTTGCGACAATAGATCCCCGTAGGAGCGACTCTTGTGTGCCTCAGGCACATTCCTGTCGCGACCATCCGCTCGCGACCTTAGGTCAACGCCACCTCGGTCTCGGGGTCGAAGAGGTGTGATTTGCCCATGTCGAACACCACCTCCAGCGGCTCCCCGTCCTTAGCCTTGGTCTCGGCGTCAACGTCGGCGATCAGCGCGTCCCGCCCTGCCGTCAGGTAGACGTACACCGTGGAACCCATCGGCTCGGTCACGTCAACCGCGAGCTGCGCATCCGCGCCATCGGTCACGGTCGGGGCAAGGCTCCGGTCGTAGATATCGTCCGGCCGGATACCGAACACCACCGGCTTCTCGGCTCGCTCGCGGACTCGCTCCGCATACGATTCGGGAAGAACCAGCCGCAATGCATCCGTCCTGACGTAGAGCCGGCCGTCCTCCGGCTCCAGCGTCGCCTGCATGAAGTTCATCGCCGGGCTGCCGATGAATCCGGCGACGAACATGTTCACCGGGCGGTTGAAAAGCTCCAGCGGCCTGTCTACCTGTTGCATCCGCCCGTCGTTGAGCACCGCGATCCGGTCGCCCATGGTCATCGCTTCCGTCTGATCGTGCGTGACGTAGATCGTGGTGATCCCGAGCCGGCGATGCAGCTTTATCAACTCCGCCCTCGTCTGCACCCTCAGCTTCGCGTCTAGGTTCGAGAGCGGCTCATCCATCAGGAAGACCTTCGGCTCACGGACGATCGCCCGCCCCAGCGCCACCCGCTGCCGCTGCCCGCCCGACAGCTCCTTCGGCTTGCGGTTGAGCAGACCCTGAAGCCCCAGCATCTCGGCCGCTTCCCTCACCCGCCGTTGGATCTCGCTCCGGGGGAACTTGCGCAGCTTCAACCCAAACGCCATGTTGTCGTAGACGTTCATGTGCGGGTAGAGCGCGTAGTTCTGAAAGACCATGGCGATGTCCCGATCCTTGGGCGAGACATCGTTCACCAGCCGCTCGCCGATGTAGATCTCCCCCCCCGTCGTCTCTTCGAGCCCGGCGATACACCGCAGCGCAGTGGTCTTCCCACACCCGGATGGCCCGACCAGTACCAGGAACTCCTTGTCCTGGATCTCCAGTGTCAGGTCCTCCACCGCCACTACGTTCCTGAAGTGCTTCGTCAGGTTCTTCAACCACACGCGCGCCATGCGCACGCTCCTCTGCCACCAGGGCGCCCCGCCGCCCGGGCAAGCACGCCGGATTATACCAGAGGACCTCGGCCCATGACAACGCCGGCGGCCTGAGGCCGAGGTGTGCCCCCCTGTCCGGCGTTGTTACCGCCCGCGGCCCGTGGTACAATCCCCGCAGCGGCCGTGGAGCTATAGCGTTGGCAGGTCACCAACGCCCATGAACACTCAACCAGAGAATCCCCGCGCGACTACCTACTTCGCTCCCCCCGAGCGCGCACCCCAGCGCGACCTGCTCGCCGCCCGCTCGCAGTTGCTCGCCAACCGTATCGCCTCTGTCGTCCTGGAGGGGATACCCGATCCGGTGCTCGTCGTGAACCAGCAGCGCCAGATCATCGCCTGCAACTCCACGTTCGTCCACCTCACGGGCGCAAGAAGCGCTGAGGAGCTTCTCGGCGCCCGGCCCGGGGAGGCCGTTCGCTGCGTGCACGCAGACGAAGGCCCGGGCGGCTGTGGCACCGGCCAGGACTGCGTCTACTGCGGCGCAGTGAACGCAGTGATCGAGTGCCTTCGCTCTCACGAGATCGTTTCGCGGGAGGCCCGCCTTCGCACCCACAGCAGTGCCGGCGGCGCCGTGCTGGATCTGCTGGTGAGGGCGAGTTTCGTCAAAGCGGGAGATTACCGCCTCGCCGTGGTGGCCCTAAGGGACATCGGCGCAGACAAACGCCGCCTCGTCTTGGAGCACGTGTTCTTCCACGATGTGCTCAACACCGTGACCGGTATCCAATCTCTCGCCTGGCTGCTCGACGAAGGAGAACCTGGCGACGCCGACGAGGCCCAGCACAAGCGCGAACTCAGGCGGCTAGCCGAGCAGGTGGCAGAGGAGATCCATGCGCAGCGGCAGTTGCTGCTGGCCGAGCGAGGCGAGCTGAAGCCTCAGATGTCGAACATCTCGGTCCGCGGCCTGCTTCGCGACGTGGTCGCCGCTTACCAACACCACAACGTCGCCCTCGGCCGCACCCTTGCACTCGACTCCGCGCCCGATCTCGCCATCACGACCGACCCGACTCTCCTTCGCCGGATTCTGGGGAATCTCATCAAGAACGCCCTTGAGGCCACCCCCGAGGGCAGCGCGGTTCGCGTCGCTGCCCACACCCAGGGCGACGCCATCGTCTTCAGCGTCCACAACCCGGGCGCCATGTCCGAGGCCGTCCAGCGCCAGATCTTCCAGCGATCCTTCAGCACCAAGGAGGGCGACGGCCGCGGCATCGGCACTCACAGCGTCAGACTCTTCGCCGAGCGCTATCTCGGCGGCCGGGTCGCTTTCACCAGTACCGAGGACGGCGGAACGGTCTTCACAGTCACGCTACCCATCTCCTTGCCGTAGGGCAGGGACTTGCCTCCTGTCCTGCGAATCTTGCCTCCTGCCCGATGAATCGGCGCCCGGCACGCGCCATTGTGAGGTCACCGTGAGCAAGCCCATCCGACTCTCTGACAACCCGGCAGCAGCGCCGCTCTCCCCGGCCGTCGGCGTCTTCGCAACCTGCGATCCACGCATAGACGAGGCCTCCCGCCGGCGCGCCGCAAACATAGTGGAAATGGTGGCCACCGCGGTGGCAGAGGCAGTGAAGTCGCCCAGCGGGGAGCCGGTTAGGGTGGTCTACTCGCCCGTGCTCGTAGACGGCGAACGCCAGGCCGACGCGGTCGCGCGCCAGTTCCGCGCCGAGGGCGTCGCAGTGCTGATCTGCGCGCCTGACACCTGGGCCTTCCCCCAGCTTGGCCTGATCTCATTGCTCACCCAGTTCCCTTCTGACACGCCCATCAACCTGACCTGTGGCAACAGCGGCCCGAAGCCGGGGGTCGTATTCACCCATGCCGCGCAGGGCGCCATCTCCCAGTACGGCCGCCTCGTGCACATCAACGTCGGCACCTGGCCGGACACCGGCGAGCGGCCGCCCATGACCCGGACGACTGCCGACGCCCTCATTGACTGGACCTATGCCGCCCTCACCTATCAGGCGCTCAAGGGCCGGCGCGTGGTGATCTTCGGGCATGACTCCATGGGCATGGAGACCGCGCTCGCTCACATCATCCCCACCCGCAACACCTTCGGCCTAGAGATCGCCCGGCTCGACATGAAGCTGCTGGCCGATATGCTCCAGAAGCGCGCTTATGATCAGAAGGAGCTTGCGGCTCTGCGCGCCTGGCTCGACAGGCACCTGGGCAAGCGCATCGAGCTGCGCGATGACGCGGACAGCGCCCGGCTCGACCAGAGCCTCGCCATGTACCTGATAGTGCGCGACCTGATGGCCGATCTCAACGCGGTCGGCGGCGGCTTCATGAGCCAGCTCGAGTGGGGCTCGGACGCGCGAGGCATCCCGCTGCCGGTCGCCGATGTGATGGAGTCGCTGTTCAACTCCACCTTCGACCACAACGGCCCCAAGCCGCCCATCCCTTACGCCACCGAGGCCGACGCGCAGGGCCTGCTCACCATGCTCTTCTTCACCTACCTGACAGCCGGCAGCCCGCCGCTCTTCATGGACTTCCGCAAGGTCTGGGAGCCCTGGGAGATTGCCCAGCTCGCCGACTCGCTGGGTATGGCGAAGGTCGAGCCAGACGCGCTCTGGCGGACGCGCGGGTTCGTGGACGGAGACAACTCCGGCAGCGCCTCCCTCGACTGGGCCGCTCTGCCCGGCGCGTCGGTGGAGGAGATCATGGCGGGCGTCTCGCTGCCGCAGGCCGACCCGGGCTACTTCCCCGGTTTGGGCAACTCCGTCACTTTCGTCTCTCCCGGCGGGATCGAAGGGATCGCCGCCCGCCTCGCCTACAGCGCGCCGACGAACCTGTTTTCACTCGTCTGGGACGAGGCCCGGACAGTCGCCCTCCCGCCCAAGCTCGCCCAGGCTGTATGCAACACCTCCACCCCGACCTGGCCTCACACGTTCGTGGTCCCCAAGCACGCCACCATGGGCGAGTACAAGCAGTACACGCCAGCGAACCACTTCCACATGACCTGGGGGCTGAAGCCGGCCAGGCTCCAGTACTGGATGGACCTCGCCAACGTCGCCTCCCTCACCCCATGGGCCGCCCGGCCGTCCTACGTGGAGGGCGTTGACCGGCCAGAGCCGCTGCTTCATCTGCTGAATGGCGGCGAGATGAACGCCAAACTCCTGCGGGCAGCAAGACGCTAATCCAGCTCGCCCTCCTTGGGCAGGAGAACCATCTGGAGGCGGACGAGCGCTCTGTTTCCCGCTTGCCTTCTGCCCACCCCGGTGGTACCATTCGGGTGGCCGCCGGACCCCCGCGCCGCAGCCCGGCCAGGGCGGGGGGTTCGCTCTCGCCCATCATCTTGCGGAGGGCGGTATGATGAGTATGCGACATTGGTCTGTGCTGGTTTCCGTCTCCTGCTGCCTGCTCGCCGCGCTCACTCCTGCCTTTGCGTCTGGCGCCACCGAGCGTCTGAGCGTCAGCTCTGCTGAGGCAGAAGGCAACGACTGCAGCGCGGCGTGCTCCATCAGCGCGGACGGCAGCTATGTCGCCTTCTGCTCTGATGCCGGCAACCTAGTGGAAGGCGACAGTGGCTTGGCGCGGGACGTCTTCGTGCGGGACCGGCTGACCGGCGACACCGAGCGCGTCAGCGTCAGCCCTGCTGGGGCGGAAGGGAACGATGTGAGCCAGAACCCCTCGATCAGCGCCGATGGCAGGTATGTGGCCTTCGCCTCCCGGGCCACCAACCTGGTGGAAGGCGACACCAATGGGGTGTGGGATGTCTTCGTGCGGGACCGTGAGCTAGCGGTTACGGAGCGCGTCAGCGTCAGCTCCACTGGCGCGGAAGGCGACGCCGACAGCTACAACCAGTCCATCAGCGCGGACGGCAGGTATGTGGCCTTCGAGTCCTGGGCCACCGATCTGGTAGAGGGCGACACTAACGGCTGGAGTGACGTCTTCGTGCACGACCGGGTGACCGGGGAGACCGAGCGCATCAGCGTCAACAGCAGCGAAGAGCAGACCAACATCGGCGACTCCACCTCTCCCTCCATCAGCGCCGACGGCAGCTCTGTAGCCTTCGTTGCCATTGCCTCCAACTTAGTGCCCGGAGACGCAAACGGAACCTGGGACATCTTCGTCCGGGACCGGGACAGCGGAACGACCGAGCGCGTTAGCGTCAGCTCTGCCGAAGTGGAGGCGGACTGGACCAGCTACGGTCCCTCTATCAGTTGGGACGCCAGGTATGTGGCCTTCTACTCCGACGCCACCAACCTGGTGGCAGGCGTCAACAACGGGGAGTGGCACATCTTCGTACGGGACAGGCTGGCAGGAACCACCCAATGCGCCAGCGTCAGCCCTACCGGAGTGCAAGGGAACGGCAGCAGCCTTGCTCCCTCCATCAGCGCGGACGGCAGGCACGTGGCCTTTCACTCTGGCGCCACCAACTTGGTGCTCGGGGACACCAACGGGATGCGTGATGTCTTCGTGCGCGACCGGCTGACCGGGACCACCAGACGTGTCAGCGTCAGCTCTGCTGGAGTGCAAGGTGACCTCGACAGCGCCAGTCCCTCCATAGCTGCGGACAGCGGGTGTGTGGCCTTTGTTGCCTGTGCCACCAACCTCGTTCCAGACGACACCAACGGCTGGGCCGATGTCTTCGTGAGGAGCTGGGAACAGGTGCCGGTGCCTGAGGTCCTCCTCGAAGTCCACCCGAACGAGCGCGCCCCGGGGGCGGGCACCAACCAGTACCTCGGCAAGGTGCCCTGGACCCAGCCCACCTCATCGCCCGCGGGCAGCTACTGGTGGAAGAAGTACGAGTTCGCCGCCCATGGGCCGCTGTGGATTCAGCTCTGCGCCCAGAACTGGGACAAGACCCAGAAGGGCTATGGAGACCACGACGACACCCAGCTCCAGTTCCCATTGCTCGGTCCCCTGATTCCGGTTGATTATGATGGGATCCAGAGCGGGGCGGCGGGAACCTGGCAGTGGGCGGGAGGGATGGAGAGCGGCAAGCGTGTGACCCTGCGCTTCCTGGTGCCGTGCACCCCTGGCAAGCAAGTGCTCTGGATCGGGGCCGACGAATCGCCGGTGCTGTGGTGGCTGAAGGTGATTGATCTGGAGCCGGGTGTCATCGAGGCGTTCTAGCGGTCAGGTTCCCGCGCCGATTCGTGCACCATGCGCGGTCGCGACAGGGATGTGCCTGAGGCACACGCACGTCGCTTCTACGGATCTCAAGCTGGGGGAGGCCCCGCGCTCGCCTTCTCTTCACAACAACACGGCGGCCCTCTATAATCAGCCAGGGAAGCGGCCAGGTATATCCGCTCCCCACGCGTGATAGGTCGCCTATCATTGCCCTGCCGAGGAGTGTGAGAACCGTGCGACGTCTTTCCAGAAGAGAGAAACGGCTCGTCTTCGTGCTTTGCGGTGTCGCTGCGCTGGGCGCGGCCAGCTTCTACATGGCGCCGGAACAAGGGCCGAACCCCGAAGAAGTGGTTGCCTACTACATCCGCGCGTTCAGCTCGGCGAAGCGGATAACCATCCGCACGCCCGACGGCAAGACCAACCCCGTCACCGTTACCCGTGAGAGTGATCGCAGCCTCTTCACTCGCCTGGAGAGTACCGTCAGATTCGGCGGGGTCACCGTCCAGGCGGTCCCTCAGCCGCCACGCTATATGCTCGATCTGGCAGCGGCAGATGGCTCTGAGATCAAGGATCTCTCCGTCGGCTTCATCCTCGACTGCCCCAAGCAGCCCGCGAGGGGGAAGCTGGCCTTCATCCCCCGCGAGCCGGCCTCCGAGGGCCCAGTCCCGGTCATGGCGCTAATCATCCAGGACTACCTGGACCCGGCGGGCGCGGAGGAGCGCCAGGCGAAGATACGCGAAGAGATGAGGCGTTTCGCTCAGCAGGGAGGTGGAGCGGTCCGGGGAGGCATGAGGCAACCGGGCCGGTCAGGTCGGCCCATGCCTGGCTCATCCCAGCCCGCGCCCGGAGCGCCTTCCGCTTCCCGGCCGGGCGCCGGCGCATCCGAACGCTGAACTGCTACTGCAGGCTCATCTCCGGCGGGGACATCTTTGCCCATCCGTCCCAGACCAGGATCGCCTGAGCGGATTCGTCCCGCCCAACGGATCCCCCGAGCGCAGTGACTGTCGCCCTCAGCGGTATCATCGGATAGCCTGCCGCGAGTTCGGGGGCGACCTCCAGATGAACCATCTGGCCGCCGATCAAGGCGTCCGGCGATCCCGGGACGAAGAAGATCCTCGTCCCGCCGCGGCTGACGATCAGATAATCCCGGCGCGGATCCGTCTCCATCTGCGCCCGCAGCGCCTTCACCAATGGTCCAGCAGGTACCAGCCAGTCGCCGCCGACCCGCGTCGGACCCAGCGCCAGCTCAACCGGCGCGCCGTTCACCAACAACCGTGTCAGTGAGCCGACGACCGGTATAGGGATGCTCGTTGGCTGCGCGAGTGCCTTCTCCACTGCCTCCATATCAACGACGCGCCCGAGCCCGTACTCCTGGAGCTCCCTCCGGACATCGTCCGGACGAACCTCCGCAATGTCGTATGGATCGGGGTGATAGGCCATGTACACCGACGGCGTCCCGGGGCGACAGCCGAAGACGACCCGCCGGTAGACGATGGTGACGGGCGTGCCGACCCTCACCAGGTCGTAGAGCTTATGCGCGTGCTCCGGGTACATTCTCATGCACCCGTGGGACAGATAGCGACCCACCGTTCTCGGCGCGTTGGTGGCATGGATCCCATAGCCCCTAACTGACAGGCCCATCCACCGATCGCCGAGCGGATTGCCCGGGCCGGGCGGAACCGGTTCCTCTTCCACCGCCCAGGAGGGCGGGAACCAGGTCGGGTTCTTCGCCTTGTTGGCGATCGTGAACTCGCCCGTGGGCGTCTCCCAGCCACGTCGCCCGATCGCCACCGGGTAGTAGAGAATCGGTTGCCCGCCCGAGTAAAGGTACAGCCCTCGCTCCGCCAGGTTTACGACAATGCCGTCTGCAGCGGTCAGCGGGGCGACGTGCTCCTTGGGCATCAGGAGCAGCTCGTCCCCCTCCTTCAGATCTCCGCTGTTCGCGTTATGGATGGCAGAGGCGCTGACGCCGAATCGCCGCGCGATGTCGCCTATGTCCTCCGTGCCATCACGCTGGTAAGACTCCGGCTGCCCGAAGACTGCGGGCAGCCGCGCGAGCGCTCGGGCGAGTTCCTGCTGGGCCTGGCCAGGCTCTCCTGTAAGGGCTAAGAAGGCCAACACCATGCCGAGCGCAGCAACTAGCTGTCGAGCCGCGCGTCCCACAAATCCATCATTTCCACATCGCAGGCGGGAACTATGCCCGCCGCTCCGATGCCCGTGTTCCATCACAACCGGAACGGCCGCTGACGCACCCTTCGCGACAGTGCTATAATGGCACATGCACCTTGCCTGTCAGCAGGGGGTCGCGGCATCGTGCTGTACTGGTAGGGCCACTCGGTCCGCGGAAGGGAAACAGATGTCCGAAGTGCGCCGTCTGACGCGCGGCTTGTGCTGTCTCACACTACTGGTGATCCTCTGCTTGGCCGCCACGGTGCTGCCGGCCTTCGGCCAGCCGGGAACCCCTCCCGCCCTCGTCCTCTTCAACACCGATGACGAGTCCGCCATGAAAGCGGCCGTGGCCGATGTCAGCAAGGCCGGGGGAGTGCTGCGGCACGCCATCCCTCCCCGTGTCGCCATCTTCGACTTGCCGCAAGAGGCCGAGAGCGCCCTTGCCGGCCATCCCTCCGTCGAGCTGATCGCCCGCGGGGCAGTCAACCCGGATACGGTTCCGACCGGCTACGGCCGCGCGATGCGCGACGCAGTTGCCGCCTGGAATCAGGTGTTTGTGTCACCCCCTCCCGCGCCGGTCGCGCCGCCGCCCGGCGCCAGGCCGCTCATCGGCGACGCGCGGGTGGGACAGCCTCCGGCCGCGGGTCAGCGGCCGAGGGCCGCGGCCGCGCCCCCGGGGGCGGATCCCTATCAGACCAGCGAGTACCTGATGGGATCGGTCGCCATCTCGCTCATCTTGGTGGAGAGCAATGGCTCAGTTGACCCGGACACCGAGGACTGGACTCCCAGCGAGACCGCACAGGCCGTGTCCGAAGCGGTCGCGGGGATGAACTGGTGGGCAGCGGACGTCTACCCCTATCCGGTCGCTCCGCTCTCCTTCACCTGGGAGTACCACTACGACGTTCCGACGGCTTATGAACCAATCACCCGCACCTCCTGGGACGATACCCTCTGGATCACCGATGCCCTTAACTCCCTGGGCTATCCCTGCACCCCATCCAACTACCAGAACGCCCTCTACGATTACGTGAACGATCTGAGGGACAACCACGGGACTGACTGGGCCTTTGTCGTCTTCGTCGTGGACAGCAGCAACGACACAGACGGCTGCTTCACGGACGACTTCTTCGCCTATGCCTGGATCAACGGCTATCCGTCTTCCAACCCTTACGCCGGCGGCCCCTTCGTCGTGATGACCTATGACAACGACGGCTGGAACATCGGCAACATGGACAACGTCCTCGCCCACGAAACCGGGCACATCTTTGGGGCGGCCGACGAGTACTGCATTCCCGACTACTACTGCTGCGATCCAAGCGAGCACTACGGCTACCTGAGGATACTGAACACCAATTGCGGCCTGGACCCCACGTGTCTGATGAACGACGCGCTGTGGACAGACCTACAGCACCCGCTGTGCGATGTCAGCAGGCAGCAGCTTGGCTGGCGCGACTCGGACTCCGACACCATCCCAGACATACTTGACGTTCCGCCTACCGCCTCCCTGAATACCTACTCGCCCGACCCGAGCAGCGACCCGACCCCTACCTTCACCGGCTCCGCAGGCGTCGGCTACTTCCCCAACCAGAACCCCTGGTACCCCGCGGGTCCTGATGTCACGCTCAACCGGATCGCCAACGTCCAATACCGGATCAACGGCGGGTCATGGCAGGACTGTGCCGCGGTAGACGGCGCCTATAACGAGCCGACTGAGGATTACACCTTCACCACCCCGCAGCTCAGCGACGGTACCTACACGTTCGAGGTCCGGGCGCTCGACACCAGTGGCAACACCACCGACGAGCCCTACCCCAGCGACACCCTCACCATCTTCGGCCACGCCATCACCATCGCCATCCTCGCCGACCCGCTCGTCATCCCCAGCGGCGGCTCGGTGCAGTTGACCGGCTCCGCAACGGATGAGAAGGGCCACGCCATCGTGAGCTACTCCTGGGACGACGGCGGAGCCGGCGGCGTCTTCCTGCCCAGCGCGACCACCACCGGGCCTGCCTACACCGCGCCCGACAACACCACGGGCGGTGACCTCAGCGTGACTTTGACCTTGAGCGCAACCTGTGACGCCGATCCGCCGAAGACGGATAGCAGTAGCGTAACCATCACGGTGAAGTTCGACTCAGACGGCGATGGCATGCCCGACTACTGGGAGCAGCAGTATGGCTTCGATCAGACATCATCCTCAGATGCCGGGCTTGATGCCGACGGCGACGGCCTGACCAACCTCCAAGAGTACCAGAACGGAACTGACCCGGGCTCCAATGACAGCGATCACGATGGCATGCCGGATAGCTGGGAGCTTCAGCATGCCCTCGACCCGACCAGCGCCGCCGACGCGTCGGCCGATGCCGACCACGACGGTCTGGGCGCTCTCCAGGAGTACCAGAACGGCAGCGATCCAGCCGACCGGGACAGCGATGACGACGGCTTCGGCGACGCGGAGGAGGTGACTCTCGACAGCGACCCCACCGACCCCCTGGACACGCCGCAGCAGGGCCACTTCTCCGACGTCGAGCCCACCGGCTACGGGCCCACCGCCACCGACCCCTTCTGGGCCTTCCACGAGATAGAGGCCTGCTTTAGATCGGACATTGTAGACGGTTACCTCGATGGCACCTACCAGCCAGGGTGGTCTGTCTCCCGCGATCAGATGGCGGTCTATATCGCGCGCTCTCTCGCCGGCGGTGACGCCAACGTCCCCAGGGACTACACCGTCCCGTCGTTCACCGATGCCGCGACGAACTACTGGGCCTTCCACTACATCGAGTACGCGGCCGAGCGCAATGTCGTGCGAGGTTATGACGACGGGACCTACCAGCCGCTGCTTGTAGTGGATCGCGGCACGATGGCGGTGTACATCGCCCGCTCAATCGTTACGCCGGTCGGCGATGACTCCAACCTGCCCAGGCCGCTCATGCCGACTTTCAGCGATGTGCCGACTCAGTACTGGTCCTACCCGCACGTCGAGTACTGCTTCGCGGAGGACGTCGTGCGCGGCTATGACGACGGGCTGTATCATCCGGAGATTGTCGTGAGCCGCGACCAGATGGCCGTCTACATCACGCGGGCTTTCGACCTGCCGCGGTAGCCCCCGGGCCGGCGATCAACGCTCGCTGATCGTCTCCTCCACCGCGGTCCCGAAGTGCCGCCCGCCCCTCTGGAGATAGGCAAGCACCTGGTCGCCGGGCTTGAGGGCGGCAACGGAGACGGGCGCCCCACCGCATGCGGTCAGCCGGATCGTCTCCGCGTTCTGTAACACCAGCGATATGGGCTCAGCGCCGACCTCCGCCTCCACCAACAGCATCGGCCGCCGCTCGACCTTGCTGCGCCCGACGTACGAGACCTGGGTGCGGCCGTCGTGCCGCACGATCAGCACCTCGTCTCCGGCCTTGAGTTCGCCCAGATACTTGGTCTTGTCGTCAGGCAGCAGCACGTAAGCATGGACCGCGCCCGCGTTCACGCGAAACGGGCGGGTGGCCACATACGGGTTCTCAACCGTCTCGGAGTGAACCAGCAGGAACGCGCTGCCGCTGTTTCCGACCAGCATTCCCTCCCCCGCCTCCATGTTCGTCACCGTGTCAACGCAGACGCGGTCCCCCATGCCAAGCGCCCTGACTGCGGTGACAGTGGCGGGCGCCAGATCGAGCTTCGGCAGCACCGAGTGCACCAAGGCTACGGTCTTGCGCACCTCGTTCGGATCGCGCGTGTTGAGCACCACGCCGTCCGCGCCCTTCTCCATCACCGAGATCATCAGCCGCGCCTGCTCCGCATCCCCCACCTCGACCATCAGGTTGCCGCGGCGCGCGATCAGGTTCTCCAGCGGGATGACGGTCCAATCCGAAGTGCGTAGCACCACTGCCTTGTCGAGATGCGTAGTCGCCGCCGCCTCTTCGTCAGCCTTGCTTCGGATGTCTACCCACACCACATCAACGCCCGGCTTGATGTCACCATCCGGCGCGACCGTGGGCAGCGCGCCGAGTTCCTTGACTCGCGGCGTGTCGCCCTCGGCCACGACTACCGCGTCGGCGCCGCTCTCCAGCGCGGCGATGGCGAGTTGCTTGTCCCATGGCTCGACCCGCACCCAGACGCGCTTCACCGGCGCGACTCCAGCAGGCGCTTGCTCTCCGTCACCGACGCGCCTTCATGCACGATCATGCTGATCGCCCGCACCATCCCCTCCGGGTCGGCGTGCTGGAACGCATTGCGGCCGATCGAAGCCCCTCTCCCACCTGCCTCCAGCGACCCCGCCACCATCTGGAGCAGCTCCTCGTCCGTCTCCACCTTCTCGCCGCCCGCTATCACCACCGGCACCGGGCACCCCGAAACCACCTCGCGGAAGCTCTCCGGCGACCCCGTGTAGTTCACCTTCACGATATCCGCGCCCAGCTCCGCGCCGAGCCGCGCCGCGTGCTTCACATGCTTCACATCGTACTCGCTCTTGATCTTCGGGCCGCGCGTGTAGACCATGGCAAGCAATGGCATCCCCCAGGTCATGCACGCGTTCGACACCTCGCCGAAATGGCGCAGCATGTCCGCGTCCGTCTCCGCGCCCACGTTGACGTGAATGGAGACCGCGTCCGCGCCTAGCTTGATCGCCTCCTCGACCGTGCACACGGGCACCTTCGTATTCGGGTCCGGGCTCAGCGCAGTGCCGGCCGAGAGATGGATGATCAGACCGATGTCCCGTCCGCCCCCGCGGTGCCCCGCCACCACCATTCCCTTGTGCATCAGGATCGCGTTCGCTCCCCCGCTGACGACACGGCTCACCGTCTCGCGCATATCCTCCAGCCCGGAAATCGGCCCCGCGGTGGCGCCGTGGTCCATCGGCACCACCACCGTCCGTCCGGTGTCCCGGTTCATGATGCGCTCGATGCGAATCTGCTTGCCGATCATGTCAGAGATCCCCTTTGCGATTGCCTATTGTGCAACAACCATCTGGATCGCGCAAGTCGCAGGCCGAGTCCTCCGCAGGGCGGGAGCGCGCTCCCGCCCTGGCCGCCCGGTCGCCTGCGGCTACGGTGCCGCCCACCCCCATCGAAGCTCGGGCTTCTCTGTGCCTACGGCCTCGCTGGGCGGCTCGACGCCCATTGCGGACAGGTACTCCCGCGCCATATCGGAGTGCCAGCTCTCGGGGTCCTGCTCGAGGTAGGAAAGGAAGACCGCCTGCGCCTTGTCCTTCTCGCCGCTGTTGTAGTAGGCCACACCCAATGACCAGAGAGCATCCAGCGAGTCGGGCTTCAGCTCAAGTGTCCGCAGGTACTGGTCTATCGCCCGCTGGTAACGGCCGGCTTTGTAGTAGGCGTCTGCCAAGTAGTAGTGACCGCCTGGCTCGTCGGGATGTGCGATTACGTAGAGACCACGGGATACCACCTCTGGCGAAGCAACTACGCCGAGGTCAAGGGCCAGCAGCGACAGCAGCAGGACCGCGACTAGTCCCGCGATGGCCACCCGGAACCAACGAGGAAACGCGCCAACCCACTCGGCAACCGCCTGTACTGCTTCCGTGAACCACGCTCGCCGGAGAGTGGTCTCCTCCTCTGACGAGGCCTCGTCGTCTGCATCTTCAGTCGCAGCGGCCGGCGGCAGATAGTGGACCAGCTTCTCCAGACCGGCCTTGTCCAGCCTGATGGTCTCATAGCCGCGCAAGCTCAAAGGCAGATCCGCCGGGTCTAGCTGACCCGCCAGCATGCTGATGACGTTGCCGGGTTTGCGTCCGGCGCGCTTCTCCGTGATGAACAGGCCCCACTCAGCCTCTACCCAGGGGGAGGTTATGTACCCCGGCGATGAGCCGACAACGACGACGTGATCTGCCCGTTCCAGCGCGTCGTCAATCGCCCGCCGGTAGTCAGCCGTACCCATGCGGGGCAGAGACACGGCACCGAGGAAAACCTCGCAACCTCTGCCCATAAGGAAGTTGTACACGCGGCGGGCGTATCTCAGGTCATCCGTCTTCGCGCTGATGAACACGCGCGCCGCCGTCCGCCTACCGGTGTTCCTCGGAGACGACGAAGCTCTTCCCTTCAAAGTGTGGTCCTCGTGCCACCGCGCTCAGACTGCTGTGCGCCCGCGATCATCGCAGCCCCCTCGGTATGGCTGATGAGCGCAACGCTGGGGGCGCAGGCTATCGCTTCTCGATCCGGTACCCCAGCGCCACGATCGCTTTCAGGGTTTCCATGGCCGCGCTTCTGTCGTATTCCTTCTCCGACTCCGGCAGCTCCGCGTAGGGCACCAGGTCGGGGTGCTTCTTCGCCGCGTCATCGCGCCGCGGGCCATAGGTCCAGCCGTCCGCCATCCGCTGTCTAGCCCAGACATCATGGGCATTCTTCGCCAGCCGCTCGGTGAGCTCGGTCAGTGCATCGGGCAGTGTTATCTGAGACGTGTCAATCGGCGCAGGTTCGTATCCCAACACAAATCCTTTCGCGTTGCTGAGTTTCAGCGGGACAACTTGGTCTTCCTGCGGCTACCGCTCACTGCTTCGGGGACGCGACACCTGTATCCCGCACTCGGCCAGCAACTGGGGCCACCGGCGAACGAATTCCCGGTCCCACTCTTTCGTCTTCTCTGGCAGCCCCCGCCAGGGCCGCAGGAATGGGCTGATGCACTTGTCCTCGTCTTTCTGCCTCCCGTACTTCCACCCGCTTCTCAACCGCTCCACATTCCACCGGCCGTGCTCCATCTCCGCCATCTGCTCCACCAGCTCGTCGTCATCGGGGCCGAACTGGTACGCCTCGACCTCACCCTCCATCGGCCGGACTTCGTACCCTGCGCGGCGAAGGGTTTCCTCCGCGTAGGAGGCTTGCCCGATGTTGGAAGCCCTTATGTCCGGGTCCAGTTGTTCCCACGGCCGCATGATCCTATCCTTGCTGCGAGGCCAGTTGTCACCGAGGTAGTGCTGATGGATCTTCTGCGCCATCTCCTTCACGTGCTCTGGGACTTTCTCAGGCACGCCCTTGTCCACGAACGCCCTCACCGTCATCGGATCACAGGGCAGCCAGAGCAGATTCCCCGCCTCCTGCCAGTCCTCGTCAGGCGCCAGTTCCTCGGCCGCCCGGCCGCTCTCTCTGATCACTCCCACGGTGGCCCCAAACGCCAGCGCCAGCTTGTACTCGAAAGCTGTCAGCGGTCCCCCGTTGACGCCCAGCAGCTTCACCGCAGCAGGTTCGATCCCGGCGGTGACCAGGTCAATCCAGGTCTTCAGCGGCTGACCAGGGCTGAACTCACGGCCAATCCCGCTCACCACCTGGTCATACCGATCATCGTGCGGCGCATCCCACGGCAGATTCTCCGGCAGGTAGCATCTGGCCCTTACCTCGCGGCCGCGGCCTTTCAGCCTGGCCGCCAGGCCCCCCACCAATCCAGGGATCCCTGCCGTGGTCCCGCCTGACACCAGCGTACCAGAGAAGTACTCGAAACCCGCGAACAGGCAATCCCCATAGCTGCGCATCTCGGCCTGCACATCCGGGTGCGTGCCCCCGGAAACGATGATCACGGGCGGCACGAAGTCCTCTGCTCGGGCCTTCCGGTCCGCTACCCACTGTCGGGCGTCGGCCGCCCCGTAGCACACACAGAGCGCCAGCTCAAGCAGGCCCAGCACCCAGTCATCTTCCTCCCGGCTATCCCGCTTTCCGATGTTGCTAAGGAACCTGCGCTCATCATCCAGTATCTCCCTCGGATAGTGGATCCCATGCCCTCTCTCCGCGCAGAGATGGATGGCCTTGCAGTAGGCTGCCAGACTCTCGTAAGGCCTCCCGGCCAGCAGGTAGAGTCGGCCCATTGCTAGGTAGGCCCACGGCAACTCGACCCCGGCCCGCGCATGCTCCCTGCACCTGGCCACCGCCTCCAGCAGCGTCTCTCGCATGTAGCTAAGAGTATCTCGCTCCACCCCCATCGAGATCTCGAACTCAAGATACGAGGCAAGGTTGTACGGGTTGGAGCGGTCCAGCGTGTACGCTCTGCGATAGGCATCCCGCGCCCGCCGGATGTCCTCGACACTGTCCTCTCGGTTCCCATAGGCCCACGCCAGACAGGAAAGCGCTTGGATCAGCACCTGCTTGGGGGCGTGTGCGGGAGCGTCGGCCAGCGCCTGCGCGGCCTTCTCCAGTTCCCTCACGCCCTCCTCGTACTGGGCGCTGTACGGGTCCTTCTGATTCATCCGGCAGCGCGCGTGGCCATACTCCATCCACACCCTGGCCTGTTCCGGGCAGGCCTGGTCGAGGTGGTCCCTCAGCGTCTCGGTCACTCCTTGCCAATCCCAGATTGCCTTCTTGATCAGCGCCAGGTTGAGCGCGATTCCAGGCTTCCTCGTCCGATCTGGCTCGTACCTCAGCACCGTCTCCAGTGTTTGCATCTCCTGTGTGCGCTTCTCGGCATCCTGGTGTGCCCCGTAGCTGCCCAGGTAGGCGCCAACGCGGTCTACTGCCTGCCCAAGAGCGGCATCCCCTTGCTCCAGCAGCGCCGCCACCCTCGCCAGATCGCGTTGGATTGTCTCCGGCACAGTGAACGAGCTCTTGTAGACCCGGTCGTGGCAGATGGTCGCATGCGCATGCTGGAGCATCGTCCGCACTTGGATCTCGGCTCTGCGTCCCTTCAGCGCCGGCCAGCTGCCCGCAGCGACAATCCCCCGCCGCTCAAGCTCCTCCACCTGCTCCTTCTTGGGCATCACCACGTATTGGACTGAGAGGTAGCCGAACTGATCCGCCTTCAGTCGGTCACGATGGTCAACGCTGTTGGCGGTGTCAACGAGAAAGGCCTGCTTGACGTACTCACACACGTCTTCCACCTGGGCTTGCGTCTCCGTGATGACGCGCCCTCCCACCGGATCGGTAGTCTGACAGATCGGATTGGTGTATCCCTTCCGCCAGGCCTTCTCCGCGAAGCTGGAAACCGACTTGACCCGCACCTCGATCACCGCGTACGGCGCCAGCACCCTACAGGCGTCATGGATCACCCTCCTGAGCGCCGCCGCGTAAAGCTCGTGGTCCGCCAGCAACGTCTTGTACTTGTCAACCTGGAACTCGTACCACTCAGCCGTCCCGTGCCGGTAGACCAACCTGACGAACGCGGGATAGGCCTCGCTCAGCAGCCGGCGGTTCAGCAGTACCAGATCGCTGCTCGATGGCGCGGCCGCAGCCAGCTCGGTCGTCTGGGTTGTCAGTTTCGCGTACCTGAATGCCGTTTCGTCGAAGATGGATCGCCCGCCGATCAGGTTGTTTAGCTCGGCAAGCAAGTCCTTGGCAGTGGCCGCTGATACGATGCCTTGGTCGTTGCTTTCCCGCAGCCGCGCGAGCAGGCCTCGGTCCAGCATGGCCGTGAGGTGATTGGAGACCGCGTCCTCGGAATCGCAGAGCGCCCTCACGAACCCCGGCAGGTCGAGGATGTCGTCGGGCACAAGCGGATGTGACAGGCTCATCTGAACCAACCTCCTCCTGGAACACGCGCCAGCCTTCCCTGATCGCGCATTCCGTTGCGTACCCAACCGCAAAGCCGCAGCACTGCGGCGCGAGGTCTTGGTTCAGCAAGATCGAGGACGAGCGCCCACGCCACTCCCCGCGCTCGTCACTCCGGCGAGTTTCGCCGTCCCGGAACGGACCCCTCCACGATCATGTCCGCGACGGCCCGCTGAAAGCCCCAACCGGGCTGCACCGCACAAGGCGCCCCTCCTCTCGCTGCCCTTGCTCTGCCCTGCCAGCAGACGACCTCAAGCGCTATCCCCCTGCGCCAGACGCCCTGCCGTCCTCCACCAGCGCCTCCGCCAGCGCCTCGGCCGCGCTGAGATAGGGACAGAAGAAGTGAACATTCGAGCGGCTGAACTCCCCCATCATCGCAGACAGCCCGCTGTGCTTCAGACGGACCCAGATATGGGCCTGGGGGTTGAGCTGGAGGACCTTGAACGCGGCCTCCAGATTGTGCGCGTCGTTCCCGGAGGTTAGCACGACCGTCGCTGCCGCCGATACGTTGGCCGCGACGAGTGTGTCGCGCAGAACCATGTCCCCATGGATGTGATGGAGATTCGGCCCGCGCGCGCTGAGCTCGTCCAGCACCCCGGGATGGTTGTCAACCACCGCCACCGCCACATTGGGATCGCGCCGCAGCAGTTCGGCGAGAACAGCGCGGCCCAACTCCCCCGCTCCGCACAACACCGTGTGACCTGAAAGCGAGCGCACCATGAGCCTATCCCATTCCTCCCGATGGTGCTTCCGGCCGAGGTAGAGCGACGCCACCCGCAGCGCGCCCTCCCCGAGGATCAGCAGAGTCAGCAAGGGCATAACGAAGATCAGGACGGACACGACACAACTGCTGCTGGGGGTGGGCAGCGATTCCAGCCGCGCCATGTAGAGCGCGCTCGCCAGCCGCTCGTGGAAGCTTGCCTCCGGATAGCACCCGAACGCGCCCATCAGCGCCGCGGCCGCGACGAGCGCCAGGCCGAACAGCGCGAAGTTCAGCCACAGGCTGGACACTACCACCCAGAACTCTCGGAGAGCCCTTGCCGCGGTTTGCATCATGCGCTATCTCGCCCCTCGGCTTCGCGCGGGGCGGCCCTGCCAGCCCTGAGCGCAGCCGAAGGGAGCCTGTCGAAGGGTCGCCCGCACCACTCCCGCTGTTGATTCGCCAGCGCCCATATCGTGCCTGCTGTCCGACGGGAAGACGAAAGCACGCAGGTCAGAGCGGAAAGACCTGATCTAAGCCTCTATGCGCGACGGTCGCCCTCGGTGTGTGCGTCCAGTAACCGAACGATGGCCGCGACCTCACTTGGCGGGGAAGCGAACTGCCGCAGCCACTGGACGTCTGCCAGCGCAGCTCGCACCACACCGCTCGCTGAGCAGGCCTCCACGGCCTGGCGGTAGGTCGCTAGGGCGTTCTCCCCCTGCCCTAGCCCGAGGTGAGCGAGAGCGAGTTGATAGAGCGCGTCGTGGAACCGGGGGACTCTCTCGATCTGCGCCTGGCAGCCCTGCATGGCTGTCCCGAACGCGCTGGTCGCCCCCTCCCTATCGCCCTGAGCAAGCGCAGCCATTCCCAGGACGGCGGCGCACCCATAGCCAATGGTAGGCAGCCCGATCGCCAGGGCTTCGGAAGCGTAGCTTCGTGCGGCTTCGGGATTGTCTGAGTGGAGCAGTCCACCCGCTGCGACCCGAAGACCCCGGGAAAGCTCGAACTGATCGCCACTCTTTCTGGCCACTCGCACTGCCACGTCGCCTGTGGAGGCGGCGTCGGCGTATGCCCCCTCAACCATGTGTCGCCACGCTCTGCTGATCAGAACTCGTACGTGGCCCCGTGGATTCTCGATCTCTCGCGCAAGGGTCAGCCCTTCCTCCAGGTAGAGGTCGGCGTGCTCGACATCGCCAAGGCAAGCGCATACATAGCCCAGATCGCCTAGCACAAGGCACTGCCGTTCTTTGTCACCAACCTCGCGAGCAACCTCCAGGGCCTCGAGCAGGTGGCTGAGAGAGACATCCATTTGCCCAAGGTCCATGAAGTCGCGACCTAGGCTGCACTTGTGGACATCCTGCCGCATCCGATCAGCGACTTCTACCGCGATGGCCAGGGCCTCACGGTGCATTTCGAGGGCCACGAGCGTGTCCCCGAGCATGCGGTGTGCGGTACCCAGGTTGCCCAACACAATCCCCTTCACGCGCCGACGTCCGAGATCGCGTTCGATAGCAAGCGCTTCGTTCAGCAGCAGGGCCGCCTCCTGAGGCAGTCCTCGACGAATCCGGTTGTCGCCCAGGTTGGTTAGACCGGTCGCTTCGCCCCCTCTGTCGCGGAGGAGACGCCAGAGTTCCAGCGCCTGTGAGTAGAACTGGTCTGCCCTGATAAGATCTCCAAGGACCGTGTAGGCCATCCCCAATGAGTTGGCGGCAGCAGCGACGCCGTCATGCTCGCCCGGCGCCCGATACCTTTCGAGGGCCTCCTCCAGACAGGGGATGGCCTTACGCGCTCGCGCGGTCTCGCAGTAGGCACCTCCGAGCAGGAGCAGGTTCTGCCGCGCCCACTCGGGGGTGAGTCGCCCCACAAGCTGTTCTCGTGCTGCGATCAGGTCGCTGTAGTGTCCCCAAAGCCGGAGTTTCTGCTCAATGACAGCCAACACCGAAGCGGCTAGATCATAGAGACCCGCTCGAACAAGATGGTGGAACTCCTGAAGCTGTGGCTCGATGTCCTCGATGGTCTTCCACTGGTCCTGGATGGTTTTCCAGTCCGGCACCCTCTCGTCATCCGGCCCGTTGCCTCGCGGCATCCACAGTTCGCGGTAGAACGCGGCGGCGAGTTGGTGGACGATGCGCTTGCAGTAGCCATCTCCCTCGTCAGGGATCTGCGCGTACGCGTACTCCTGGTCGAGCGCGTGGAGCGAGAATCGCCCGCGGTCAGACGACGCCGCGTACCTGTGCACGAAACTGTCGAGGATCTGATCAACCGGCAGGGCCGGAAGCACATAGCTGACCGCAGCCCATGGAACAGGATGGTCGTAAGCGGCAAGGACCTGCATCACCAGCCTATCTGCGTCCGACGCCAGACTGGCGTACAGCTCGCGCGCTGGGTTCCCTACAAGGGCGCTGAACGCCTCCTCGTCAGCAAGTAGCACTTGCAGCGTCTTTGTGGGGCTCCCTCTCATCACACCAACCAGCGTTTCTATGGTTCGCGGGACGCACTGGCACCGGCGAACGGCTTCATCCAGCAGTGCATCCGGCGCCCGAGCGATTCCCAGCTTCTCGTCACTGTCTAGCTCCCGAAGTAGCTCTCTTGCTTCTTCGGGAGGAAGCCCACTGTCCAACCTGACCTCTGCCCGGAGCCCAACTGCTCTCGATTCAGTCTCCGGCGACAGAACGACGGCCTCCCGGCTCGTGGCGATGACGAGACTGCAGTGGTCGTACTGAAAGCATGCTTCGATGAACTGCCCTAGAGCGGCGTACTCCTCTCCGACGCAGTGGCCGCTCAGAACGCTCTCGAGGTTGTCGAGCACGATCAGGTTGCGGTGACGGGTCAGCGTCTGCCTGAATAGACGCTCCAGGCCATCCGTCAGTGACGACTTGCCTTGCCATGCGAGCCGCAGCGCCGAGGCCGACTCCGGCTCGAGTGTGCGACAGATCAGCTCGACGATCTTGTCGGGAGAGCGGTAGTCGGGTTCGTTTAGCGAGGCAACCACGACGCCGTCCACTCGCAGCCCCTCCGGGGTGAGCGGCGCGCCGCGGCCGGACTCCAGTTCGTGGATCACCTTACCAACCAAGGAGCTCTTGCCGATCCCGGCGCGCCCGCAGACGAGCACCATCCGCAGACCGGCATCACCAATCCCTTCGCGAAGGCGCTGTAACTCCGCTGCTCTATCCTTGAAGTGTCTTACGGTCCGCAAGGTGCCTGCGACGAATTGGCGCTCCATCTCGCGCTGGCGGCGCGCGTCTTCAGCCTTTCTGACGCGCTCAAGATCGAGCGCGGCGGCTATACGGCTCTGATCGGCCGCAGTTGCCTTCTGCGCTTTCTCCCATTCCTTCTCGCGCCGCTCGCGCTCCAGGTCGCTGATTGCCTCACTCACAAGCGCGCGCAGCTCGTGTTTGGTCGTGAAGAAGCGGCAGTATCTGGTTAGCCGCAACTCATCGAGGAGTGCCTCGAGTCGTTCAGCCGCCCAACCGGTGTCGATGAACTGCTGGTCCCACGGTGCGTCCTCATCCAGTAGGAACACCAGTGTATCCTTGCCTCGACGTACCGCTTCCCGGTACTCCAACTCCGTTATCGAACGGTCATATCCGGGGGGCACGAACCCGTATCGTCGGGCAAACAGGCCGACGTACGCGTCACAACGCGATACTTCATCGCGAACCCTGTCCAGGGGAGGGGCGGAACCAGCAGGCAGGTACTCCATGGATACAACCTGGTGCCTTAGGCTGCTGATCCCCTCTATCACGGCTTGGCGGAAGTCCTTCAGATCCTCGAATGTGGAAGAGATGAAGACGCGCACCCTGCCGTCCTCCTGTCCCCAGTCCGCGATTGCAGGGAACACCTGTCAGCCGGCGCCCGATGTGACAACCCGCAAGCGCCCTGCCCTTTCCTTCATAGTTCGGCGAGAGGCCGCTCTCGCCTTTCCTTAGTGGGTAGTCAACTGAGCGCCGGCCCGGTGCCCAGTCGCAGGCTCACGGCCACGGGAAGAACGGGGCCGGAACGTTCCACACCGCCGCGATCAGCGTCCACAGCACCGCCGACGTGAACTCGCCGAAGATCATCCCGAGGAATAGCGGCCGCAGCCTCGCGTAGAGGCGCATCCCCCCATAGTGCACGATTGAGGACTTGAGCAGCCAGGCCAGCAGCATCGGAAACCAGAACACCATCGAGGTCCAGGAGGCGCACAGCGCATAGCCCAGGGGATGGAACGGCCAGCCCACATAGCGGACCCGCATGGCGGCGAGCCAGGCCGTGATCGCGCCGCCCGCAACGAACGATACCATCGCGCCCACGGTATGGCGCGCCTCGCCCTGGAGATACGCTGCGTTCTCCCGGAAGAACTGGATGCCGTTGGCCTGGTAGGGATAGGTATAGAGTGTGATTGCGCCGCGGTGATAGGGCAGCCAGAGTTGAATGGCGGCGGCGAGCGGGACGGCGACGACGAAGGCGATCCCGAAGACGTACACCAGTTGGCGTCGCCGCAAGCCGATCTCATCGGAGAGCTTCTGCCCGTCGAGAAATGCCGTCAGAGTGATGCCCCGGAGGTCGCGGGCGAAAAGCGCATCGAAGAAGGCCGTAATGGTGAGCGTGCGGGCGCCCAGCGCCCCTGGCGGCAGTACCAGCGCGCTGATATCGAGCGCGGTGAATGAGCCCTCCGCCATCGGCAGGCCGGCCTCCGCGCAGCCGCGGGCCATGATGATCGCCTCGACGAACACATAGATCAGGACCGCGAACACTGCGTACCCCAAGGCCATCCCGGCGTGACCGAACCATAGCACCACGACCACGAGCGACGCGAGCAGCCCCCACACCGCCGCGCGATACGGCATCAACTCCTCGCCGCCCACCGGCCCGGCGCGGGAGACGGCGCGCCTGAGAACACCCTTGAGGTGCGGAAGCGCCACCGCCCCAAGGTAGATAACCAGCACGATGTACGCGCCGGCGGTCTGGTAGTCCACGTACCCGTTGCCACTGCCATGCGGGCTGCTGATCGCCGGGAACGCGAGCGCTGAGAACACCACGTCCTGCAACTTCGAGACCACGTGGAAGAACCAGAAGCTCAACAGCAGCTCTCCCGGAAGCAGGTAGAAGAACCCGACGGACCCGAGAGACACATAGGCGTGGAAGAAGCTGATGTCAGACCATGGCCGCTGCCCGAAGAAGCTGTTGATGGCAATGTCAACATTGAGGGCCGGCAGCGCGGGGTTGATGTTGTGGAGGCCGTTGATCGCGAACAGCAGAGTCGGCAGCGCGAACCCGATCCACGTCAGCCGATTGCTGAAGAAGGAGCGCCCCGGCTGCTCGCGCATCATCTCCACCGGCAACTGCACCAGCGGGAAGCTCAACCGCTCGTTGTCGCTCCACTGCTTGCGGAGAATCGTCCCCAGGCAGAGGAACGACGTCATCATCGCCACTACCGGCGTCAGCCAACGAAGGAGAGGTCCGACCCACACTGACCAGGGGACCGTGTCGCCCTCCCGCAGTCCCTCGAAGAAGGCAACCACATTGGGCTGGAGCGCGCCGCCCCCGGGGTCCCACGGCACCAGCCCGGGTGGGATGCTGCCGAAGAAGATGCTCTCCCAGCGGTTGCCGGGGTTCGCGTAGTAGTTCACCCCCACCA
>Ga0315291_10000852_pt1 | contig 40660 bp, 43 predicted proteins | sample YL17G12_20_MG_FD_203070 | JGI IMG/M metagenome (GOLD analysis project Ga0315291, IMG submission 203070) | Sediment microbial communities from Yellowstone Lake, YNP, Wyoming, USA - YL17G12_20 | ecosystem: Environmental > Aquatic > Freshwater > Lake > Sediment | place: USA: Wyoming | collected...
GTCTTGACTTCAAAACGCCCTTGGAGGTTTATCGGGGGCAGTGTTGCACTTAATTGTTGAATGTAGCGCGGCAAGACACCTAACTCACATAAGACCAGCGGCATTTTCGCGACGAGTAGACGAAGGGAGTGGCGCAGCTCCAAAGCCCGCTTCCCCGAAAGGAAATTTGCAAATATTTGTTTGGCTACAGGGCTTCTTTGAGTGATTTGCAGATAAATTTGACGTCGGGTTCCGTGAGCTTTGTGTGGAACGGTAAAAATGATATGCGGCGGGCAATGGATTCCGTGACCGGCAGCGTGCCGGCCTTCGTGCCGAATCGCTTCTGATAGACCGGCTGCAGATGTGCCGTATGCCAGAGGCCGAGCTGGATCCCCTTCACGGCCATCTTTTTTGCTATCTCCTGCCGGTCGGGAAGAAGCACGCCGTAGTGCGTGACTATGCTTTCCGGTGCGACCTTCTGTATCGAAACTTTCCCCGAATCGACAACGTCTGCGAGCTCGCGGTCATACCACGATTTCAGCTGCCGCCTCTTTTCAAAAACTCGTTCGCGTTTTTTCAGCTGCTCCATGACGATCGCGGCGTTCATGTCGTTCATCTTGAAATTCGCGCCGAACGCCGAAATCTCCTCCATAAATTGAAAATTCATCCCCTGATAGGCGACCCTCTGGATGCGCTCGATGAGGGAAAAATCGTTCGCGACGACGATCGCGCCGCCGAGGCCGGAAATGATCTTCGATGTGGCAAAACTGTAGACCGTCGCGCCGTTCTTTCGCAAATTTATGATGCCCGCGGGCATGCCGCCGTTTGTGGATCCCATCGCCAGAGACGCGTCCTGAATGACCGGAATATCAAGCCCCTTCTTTTTCAGGACATCGTCTATTGGCGAAAGATCGACGACCTGATTGAAATGAACGAGAACGATCGCCTTTGTGTCCTTGCCGATCGTTTTTTCAAGTGAAGCAGGATCCATGCAGAGATCGTCTGGATTGATATCGGCAAATTTTGGTGTGGCGCCGGCTAGCATGATGGCGTTCGGCACGCCCAAAAAGTTGAGAGAAGTCGTTATCACCTCGCCCGAAGTGATGTCGTTGGCCATGAGCGAGGCCGCTATTCCCGAAGTGGCGCTGGCAATGCCGCAGGCGGCTATGAGGAGCTCCTTTACGGCGTACCTTTCGGCGATTTGTTTGGCTATCTCTTTTGAATTCGGCTTGTAGGACGACAGGAATGCAATAAATTCCTGAACCAGTTTATGCACGGCGCCCGTCTGCGTCGGGACGTAATTTATGTTGTTTATTTCCTCCTCGCGCGAAAAAAGCTCCGCAAGCGCCAATATCTCGTCCGCCCCTTCGTTTTTTCCGTTCTTTTTCAGTCCGATGAGTTTTTCGATGAGCTTTCCGGTCTCGCCCTTCGGGGAATCAAAAGACGGGTCTATGAGCATATATCTTTTTTCCATGCGCAGAAATGTAGCACATGTGGAAAAAATAGACTAGGGGCTTTGTAGGGTTTGCAGTGATCCTGTCAGATTATCTATTCTTTCACGCGCATCGTTAAGCAGGGCCTCCATGATAGCGGGGTGTCCCTCCTGCACTTCGGCGGGAAAGAGTCTGTTCAATTCCCAGGAGATCTTGACAACCTCGCGATGAAGATCGGGATCGGAAACGCCGAGCAGGGTTTCAATAACACCCATGTTCACCGACCACGCTTCAGCCGGCACCCTGGCAATCAAAATCCTATAAATTTCGAGGATGATCCGGCGGATATCCTCGTCGGAATCATTGAGCAAGCCCTCAAACACGCCAACATGCTCACTCCAATTCACTTCATTAAAATAATGAGTGTCAACTATCCACAATAAAGACCGCAGATAATCTTCTAGAGCCCACATACGAATATCCGAAAAAGGAGTAGCTACAGCGGCATCGGCAAGCTCCGGCAGTCCCCATCGAGCCTCTGCCCGATATTTTAAAAATGCGTCAAGGCGCAACTGATGCGAAGGATCGCTCAAAAGTTTTCTTAACTCATTAAGATAGTCATCGTGCGGCAACTGCGAGATGAAGCTGTAATAATCATTCAAAGCATCCTCGCGCATATCAGCATCGGGATCGTGAAATAGCCCCCGCGTCGCATCGAGATCCGCCGATGTGATCGGCAGCTGGCCGTGTGTGATATAGATAGAGTTGAAGTCGGCGTGCGAAATTGAAATATATCCGTTTGAATCCACTTCGACTCCCGTTATGGCTTGAGCTCCCGTAAGGCTTAAAACCCTCGTGCCGCGATGCAGATCAGTTGCAATCGCGTTCGCCAAATTGTCTCCCCCTTCCTGACCTGCACCCGTATAGCAGGATGCCACGACCACCTGCCCGTTAGGAGCAACAGCTTCGCCTATCAATCGACGCAACCCCCAATCGCTATAATCAATATTGTTCTCTTCATCCTCGAGCAGGGGCATACGGCCGCCCAGAGACGCTGATCCTACTCCGCCTAATCTTAGGAAATATTGGTATCCATGGCCGGATAACCACAGAGTATGAATCTGCCTTCCATAGTCATGAAAAACATTCCTGATGATCTCTTCGACTTCATTATCTGTCTCGGCCTCGTAATAAAGCACCCTGAATATGCCGCTATTAATAATATCATGAATTCCCCCTCGTCCGATTTCGTCCTGTAAGGCTTTTGCGAAAATCATGAGGGCAATCGGCCGCGTATCGCTCCTATCGACTTCCCTGTTAGTGATAACCGTGGCTATGTTATCTATTTCTCCAAGGCGTCCCGGATGTGTGATATTCATTTCGCGGAGTGTTCTTGCGAGTCGGCTATATCTTCTCATGCTATCGGGGAAACTGCGGCTCTCTTCCTCCAAAGAAGATATCAAACCCTCCCACGCCGGCCCTTTCAGTTCAGATGGAACAAAATGCATTACAGAAAGGGGATCGAACTTGAGGGCTTCGGTTACAAAACGGACGTTTGACCATAAGGCGGCCGGGACATCTTGGATGTAGAAGTCAAGGTGATTGAGGTAGCCGGGATAAAAATGTGATACCAAATCATAATTATATTTAGACAATACATTTTCCAACTTATTGAAGACGTGACTACTGAAATTTCCGAAATCACGGACAGTGATCTCTCCGTCCATGTTTCTATCAAGAAATCCTTCGATTTCCTCTTCGCTGATATGTTCGTCGCTCGTGATTTCGGACGCGGTTGAACTGTGCCCTTCCAGAAATTCTTCAGATTCATTTAGGATAGAGAGGAGGTAATCCCATTCCTCTTGGGACAGGCTTTGCCAATTATTGGAAAATTCAACTGAATAATTCATAACTGCCTCGCTACAATCCCTTATCGGCAGAGATTCGTATTTGTTGCGTGAATTTTCAATATCAAAAGTAGGGCGGCCTGAAGGACCTAACTATTTAATATCTTTATGGGTTTTCTCATTGATATTTAACGGCCGATTGAGATACATTACGCGCATCATGGTTGCGCGTGTGGATGCCAGGGAAAAGGTCACAGGCGAGGCGAAATATGCCGACGATCTCCACTTTGACCGGATGATCTATGCGGCGCCCCTGCACGCTGCATATCCTTCCGCGCTCATCTTATCAATTGACACAAAGCCGGCAAAAGAGATGACGGGCGTCATCGATGTGATCACGGCAGACGACATCCCGGGATCAAAGCAGGTGGGGACCGTTATCCGCGATCATTATGTGATGGCCACCGACCGGGTGCGATATTCTGGCGACGTCGTCGCCATGGTCGCCGCGGAAACCGCTTCGAGCGCGCGCGCCGCGGCGAAGAGAATTCTTGTCGAGTATAAGCCCCTGAAGCCTGTTCTCTCGCCTGAAGATGCGCTCGCTGAAAATGCGCCGAACATCCACTACAATTGTAAAAATAACATCCCGAGCCATTACAAGGTGAGGCACGGGGATATCAAAAAGGGATTTGCAAAAAGCGCCCATGTTATCGCGCGCGAATTCAAAACGACATTCGTCGAGCACGCATACATGGAGCCGGAATCCTGCATCGCGATTAAAAATCCCGACGGCTCGGTCACAGTTCACGGCGGGATGCAGCATCCTTTTACGACGCGGAAATTTGTCTCATGGGCGTGCGGCCTTCCACTCAATAGAGTTCAAATTATTCAGACAACGCTCGGCGGCGGATTCGGAGGAAAAGACGACACGATTTCCGTTATCTGCGCGCGTGCCGCGATCCTTGCCCTACGCACCGGCCGCCCCGTCAAAATCACATACACGCGCGAGGAATCGATCCGCGAGAGCTACAAGCGCCATCCTTTTTATTTCAAATACAAAGTCGGAGTCGGCAAGAACGGGAAACTTCAGGCGATGGAAATCGATATGACCGCCGACAGCGGCGCATACTGCGCGACGTCGCCTTTTGTGATCTGGCGGCCGACCGTCCAGTGCACGGGGCCGTATATCGTCCCGAATGTGAAGTGCGATACTCGCGCGGTTTATACGAATAACACATTTACAGGCGCGATGCGGGGATTCGGAAGCCCGCAGGTCAATTTCGCGATCGAATCCATGATCGACATTGTCGCGAATGAAATCGGCATGGATCCGGTTGAATTTCGTAAAAAGAATTTCTTCACACAAGGGTGCACGACGCACACGGGCCAGAAATTGAGTCAGCACAAAGTGTCGATAAACGAAGTCGTAAAAAAAACGTTCAAGGCATTCGACTGGAAGAAAAAATATGAGCAATGCAGCCGCGGTAGTATGGATGACGAAGGCACATTCTACGGCGTCGGCATGGCGGCGAGTTATCGCGGTGTTTCGCTCGGCGCAGAGGGAAATGATTTCTGCTCCGCAATCGTGAATATACAACCGGACGGTTCAATTATTTTGGAGGTGGGCGTCGCCGAAAACGGTCAGGGCCTGAAAACGGCCATGGTCCACATATTGGCGACCGAATTCAGCGTGGATCATTCACGAATCCGTTTTTTGGATACCGACACAAGCTCGATCACTGACAGCTGCCCCACGGTTGCGTCGCGCGGGACGCTGGTCGGCGGCAATGCGGTGTTGGATGCGGTTAAGAAGATCAAGGATCAGATGCGCCCCGTGCTCAAAGAGTTGATCGGCGTTTCGAAAAAGGGCTACCAGTTCAGTGACGGATACATCGTCAACAGAAGTCAGCCGCGGAAAAAGATAAAATTCGAGGATGCGGTCGCGGCGTGCCACAACAAAAAGATGTATCTCTATGCGCTGGGCGTATTTGCCGGGCCTCCCGTCCACTGGATCGAAGAGACGGGACAAGGCAATGCATACTTCACCTATGTGTATGGCTGCCAGGCCGTGGAGCTTGTTGTCGACGCAAGGACAGGCAAGGTTTCGGTGAAGAAGGTCGTTGCGGCGCACGAAGTGGGAAAGGCGATCAATCCGCAAATGGCGAAGGGACAGATCATAGGCGGTGTCGCAATGGGCCTGGGCTTCGCGCTCAAAGAGAGAATCGTCCATAATGAAGGCGTCATACAGAATCTTAATTTTGATAAATACAAAATTCCAACGGCGCCCGAAATGCCCGAGGTCGAGGCAATCCTGGTTGAAAATCCTGATCCCGCGGGGCCGTGGGGGGCAAAGGCTTTGGGCGAGCCCGTAGGCGAGCTCATGGGCGCCGCAGTCGCGAACGCGATATTCAATGCGACGGGAATCAGATTCACGGAAGTGCCGATAACGGCGGAGAAGATACGACTATCCATTTCCCCTCCTTTGTAAGGAGGGGTTAGGGGAGGTAGATCTACCCCACCTGACCTCCCCTTACAAAGGGGAGGAGTTGTACTCGGAAAAATGAAACAACTATTTCAGATCAATGTTAACGGAAAGTCCTATGAAGTGAATGCCGATCCGGAGCGCACGCTCCTTGACGTGCTCCGCGAGGATCTACGGCTGACGGGAACCAAGCGCGGCTGCGATATCGGATTGTGCGGCACGTGCACGGTGCTCATCGACGGAAAACCGAAACGCGCATGCATTGCCAAAATAAGCTCCGTTGGAATACCCCTCCTTTGTAAGGAGGGGTTAGGGGAGGTAGATCTACCCCACCTGACCTCCCCTTACAAAGGGGAGGCGCCGGACATCATCACGATCGAAGGATTATCAAAGGACGGAATGTTGCATCCCATTCAGCAGGCCTTCATCAATTGCGGCGCGATACAGTGCGGCTTTTGCACGCCGGGAATGGTCCTCACGGCAAAGGCGCTGCTGGACAAAAATCCCAACCCGACGCGCGAAGAGATAAGGAAGGCGATGGCAGCGAATCTCTGCCGCTGCACGGGATACCAGCAGATTGTTGATGCTATTGAAGAAGCGGCAAAGAAAATCAATCAGCGCTGATCAGTTTGATTAACCTTCTTAAATTTTTTGAATCATTTTTAAATGTGTCGTCCTCTTTGGGCGTTTCAAGGACCATGGGAACAGAAATCAGGCGCCGGTCGTTCATTATATTCTTAAATCCATCAAGCCCGATTTTCCCGCGGCCTATGTGTTCGTGGCGGTCGATGCGGCTGCCCAGATCACCTTTTGAATCGTTCAGATGAATCGCCACAAGTTTTTTCATACCGATTATTTCATCAAACTCCCGCCAGGTTTTCTCATATCCGTCTTTTGTCTTGATGTCGTAACCGGATGCGTACGCATGGCACGTATCGAAACAAACGCCTAGGCGATTGCCTGCTTTGACAATATCCATGATCGCGGCGAGCTCCTCAAATGTGCGTCCGAGCTGATGGCCCTGCCCCGCAGTTGTCTCAAGCGCAATGCCCGCCTTGAGATTTGCAGTCTTTTCAAACACGCGGCTTATCGCCTCCGCAACCCTGAATATCCCCCAGTCCCTTCCTTTCTCTTTCGGGCTGCCGGGATGGACTACAACGAAGGGCAAGCCCAGCGCATCCACGCGCTCGATTTCTCCGATCATCGCACTTATCGATTTGCGGAATATCTCCGCATTCGGCGCGGCAAGATTTATAAGATACATCGCATGAGAGAACGCAAGTCTGACCGTGCCGGCCTTCATATTTTTTCTGAAAGCCTCGATATCGGCATCATAAAGCTCACTTTGTTGCCATTGACGGTTCGATGTCGTAAACAGCTGTATCGCCGTGCAGCCGATCTCCGTGCCTGTCGCCACCGCATTGGCAACGCCCTCCGCAATCGAACAATGCACCCCCAGAAGCCTTTTTTTAATCCGCAAAGGTTTCACAAACCTTTTAATAACCGTTGACTCCTCAAAATGAAAGCGCTTTTATAAGGCCACTATGAAGAAAAAATATATAATCTTAATCGCCGTCGCTGTTTTCATCGCGGCGCTTGCAATCGCAAGCGTCGTGGCGGTCAAGACCGCGGTGCGTCTCTTCGATGAGAAGCGGCACAACCTTCTGGGATTGGACCTTGAATTCAAATCATATTCTATCGATTGGGCTCGCGCACGCATTGTTATTGAAGGCGTGGCAATCTACCCGACCGGAAAGGTCGATGAAAAAGAAAAACTCGCTTACATCGAAAAGATGACCATGGCTATCTCGCCGCGCGACATCTTTGAGAAAAAGGAGTTCCATGTAACCGAGGTCATATTTGACAAGCCGGAGGTTTCCTATATCCGTTTCACAAGAAAATCCAAGAACTGGGATGCGCTGGATTTGTCGCAATTAGGGGGCAACAAAGAGGGGGAGGAGAAAAAACCGGCTGAAGAGGGCTTCAAGGTGCGCATCGACAGCTTTGAGATTCGTGACGGGAGCGCCGCGTACCGCGATCATGCCGACGGGGGCCGGCTCGATCTCAAAGACCTGAATGTTGAAGTAAAAGATATCGTCGAGGAGCAGGATCCCAAAAAACTCCCCACGACAATCACGATGTCGGCGCAGATCGACAATACGTCCGGCAGGTTCAACCTCAAAGGCAAGATGAACCTTTTGTCAAAAGGCATTAATTTCACGACTACATCAACATTGTCGCCCATGCCCGTCACATATTTCGCGCCGTTTTATGCGGGTTCGGTCCCCTTCCCCATCACGACCGGATCCATTTCGGTTTCAAGCAACGCCAAGGCGGTGGAGAGCATGCTGACGTCCAATCACCACATCACGATATCGGGGCTCCGCGTGGGGGGCGGCCTGAAGGCAGATCTCATAAATCAGTTTGTCTTGAGCCAGAGCGACAGCATCGCCGCGAACGCGGCCGTGAACGGCGATCTTGAAACCGGCGACATCTCGATGTCCCACACTGCGAGCAAGGTCATTGTCGATCAGCTGATGGAGGGTGCCATGAAGCAGACGCCGGTCGGAGTGGTCGGAGAAACTCTCAAGGGTGGCGGCAAAGCAATAGAGGGGGGAGGCAAAAAGATCGGCGACAAAATGAAAGGACTCTTCGGACATTAGAAATATGATTTTTGCGGGATGCGGCGGTTGATTTTGAGCACGTCGACGTCCAATTTTTTGCCGCCCACATAAGTCTCTTCAACGACGCGCCCGTCGCCGCGATACATAAGAAGCGAAAGCACCTCGTCCGTCGTGAGTTCGGACAATCTATAATGATAGTCGATCTTGTTTATATCCAGCACGAGGAAGTCCGCGCATTTGCCCGCTTCCAGGTTTCCGATCTCCTCTTCCATTGAAAACACCTTTGCCCCGCCCATTGTGGCAAGATAAAACGCCTTGACGGGCGTGACCGCCGCTTCAAGCTGCATATAATCGGAGTGGCGCATCTCTGTGAAAATGGACATCGAGGTGCCTGCGCCGATATCGGTTCCCAGGCCGTATGCGACACCCGCTTTCTCAACCCGCGAAAGCGGCATCCATCCGCTTTTCAGGAAAAAGTTGGATGTGGGGCAATGGGCGATCTTTGTGCCGGTTTGGGCCATGCGCCTATATTCGTCATCGCTCAAATAAATTGCGTGGCCCAAAATTGTCTTGGGACCCGCGCATCCTGTCTTTTCAAAAACGGAAAACGCGTCCGGGTAATCGGGGAACAGTTCGCGCACCTTATCGTTTTCCGCTTTCGTCTCCGCGACATGGCTTTGCAGGTACGCGCCGGTTCTTTGAATGAGTTTGCCCACTTCTTTGAAGAGTTCCTTGCTGCACGTGGGCGCAAAGCGCGGCGTGAAAGCGTAGCGAAGCCTGCCGCCCGCCGTGCAGTGCCATTTTTCGGCGAGCATCTCGCTCTGTTTCAGCGACCAATTCGTCTGCTCCTTCAAGCCCTCCGGCGCGTTTTGATCCATCATCACCTTGCCGATGATGGCGCGGATTCCGCAAGCCTTTGCGAGCTTGAAGGCGTGGTCGGTCGCCTTCTCATGGACCGTGACGTAAATTCCTGCGGTCGTCGTCCCGTTGAGGATGAGCTTTTTGAAAAATCTCTTGCCGACGTCGTCGGCGACGCGCAGATCTTTGAACGCCATCTCGGCGGGGAATATATAGCGCTTGAGCCAGTCAAGAAGCGTGGCGCCGTGCTTGCCTCTGCAATCGAGCTGCGGCAGATGCAGATGGCAATCGACAAGGCCCGGAATAATGAGATAGCGGCGAAGATCGACTATGGGGACTGTCCCCCTTTTAAAAAGGGGACTGTCCCCTTTGAATGGTCCGCACGAAACTATTTTGCCCTGATCGTCAACGACAAGAAGTCCGTCGCGGACATCTTCCGCTTCCGTCGCCGATTTCGGATTGATTATCCTTCCGCGATAACCTGTGAGTTTAGCACGTTTCATTTCTTCTCTTCCTTTTCTTCTTCCTCGCCGACAGGCTTTTCCGCCTGCACCTTCTCGCCCGGGATTCGATATTTATCTGATGCCCACTGGCCGAGATCAATCAATTTGCAGCGTCCCGAGCAGAACGGGGCATATTGATTATTTTCCAACGTAGCCGGCTTGCCGCAAAGCGGGCAAGTTTTTATCTGATGCCGTCCCATGAGAGCTTCCTTAGCACCAGTCTCAAAAACGGTCAAACTACTTGTCGCTATAGAAAACATTTGATAGGGGTAGAAGAAATGGATCTTCAGCAAAAAGCCATAAATTTGAGGCGAGATCGCGTTTCATTTGCATGGGCAACCGTTGTGAAGGCGTCAGGTTCCGTGCCGCGGCATATCGGTTCAAAGATGATAATAACCGCCAGCGGCGAAATTTTCGGCACCATTGGCGGCGGGGCGCTGGAACATCAGGTCATTTCCGATGCAAAGGATATCATCGGGCGGGGAACGGCGGAGCTCAAATCATACCCCTTGGGCCCGATGCTCGGACAATGCTGCGGAGGGGAAGTGGATATATTTATAGAAGCTGCCCTGCCTAAAAAGGAAATCGCAGTTTTCGGTGCGGGACACATCGCTGAAGAACTTTGCCCGATGCTTTTAAAACTCAACTTTCATGTAACGCTTGCAGACGAACGCAAAGAGCGCATAGAGCTTCCTGCATTCACTAATGTCGACCGGATATTAAATGAGATCCCGGGCGACGCCCTGCGCATGATCAAATTCAACGACGGCCTGCATATCATCGCCATCACGCACGAGCATAAACATGATGAAGCAATCGTCGAATATTGCCTCGACAAACCGTTTAAATATCTGGGGTGCATCGGCTCAAAGACGAAGTGGGCGAAATTCAGGGAGCGTTACAAATCGCGCGGATTCACTGAAGAACAGTTGAAGCGCGTGACAACGCCTATTGGCTTGGACATCGGCAGTGAAACACCATTTGAAATTGCAGTCTCAATTGTTGCAGAGCTTATTAAACTAAATTCCCCTCCTTTGTAAGGAGGGGTCAGGGGAGGTAGATCTGCCCCGCCTCCCCTCCCCTTACAAAGGGGAGGAAAATGAAAATTGCAGGTATCATCCTGGCAGCCGGGGAATCGAGGCGCATGGGGAAACCCAAGGCGCTGCTTGAGTTTCCCGGTAAAAAAACGCTTCTTACCGGACAATTCGAACTGCTCCATGACGCAGGATGCGATCCGGTCGTCGTCGTAGTGGGCTCTGACGCGGATACAATTATCCGCACTCATCCGCAGCTTGAAGTCTCATGGTGCATCAATAAGAATTGGGAGGCGGGACAGTTTTCGTCGATTCAATCGGGGGTCGCACATCTCCTGCATCATGACGTGACGGGCGCCGTCATCCTTCCGGTGGACGTGGCGGGCGTTAAAAAATCGACGCTCATTAATATAATAATGGAGGCGGACAAAAATGCACAGGCCCCGGCGATCGTCCCCGCCTTCAGAAACAGGGGCGGACACCCCATATTCATCTCGCGCGCCTTCTGCCAAAGGATCGTGGATATGGATCCCGCCCAAGAAGATGCGCGCATGGACATCCTGCTTAGGCAAACTCCTGATGCCGTGCACTTGCCGGTTGACGATATGGCCGTCATAAAAAACATTAATACGCAGGGTGAGTGGGAGAATAATTGCAGAAACGCCTCATCATTATAATATGCCTCATCCTTGCATCGGCTGCGCCGGTATGGGCGGACGATCCCGTGGTTACTGTCACTCCGCCGAAGAGCCGCACCTACAAGAAGATCGTCCTCTTTCCGCTCGAGCTTCCGAAATATGTGTTGCAGGCGGTGACTTTACCCTTGGGCATCGCGAGCCGCTATGCCGAGCGAAAGCATGTCCAACAGCGCGTCGCCGACTTTCTCTCCAATGACGAGAAGACGTTCTGGATCTATCCCATCATCGAAGGCGGCGCAGGTTCCGGATTCGGAGGCGGCCCGGCCCTTAAGCATATTAATCTCTTCGATGAGGGATATCAGCTTTCGGCAAAGTACACGATGCACGTCAACTTCGATCAGCAGGCAAGCGCATCGCTTGACAAACCTGACGCCTTCAGGATTTTGGAAACGCCGGTGTCGTGGTCATTTGCTCCGCAGTGGGAGAGATCCACACACCAATATTTTTACGGAATCGGAAACGACAGCCAGCAGGGCAACCAGACCCAATATCTCATCAACGAAACCGACATCTTAGGCGGGATCGCCGCTCATCCTATAAAAGATCTCTCGCTCGGGCTTCTTTTAGGCTACAGCCTTGCAACGACGGGTGAAGGAGCATCACCTTCCATAGATACGATCTTTCCCGTAGCTTCGCTCTCCGGTTTCGGCAAATGGCTGCAGTACGGGATCATAGGCCTCAAAATCGAACACGACGACAGAAACAACAAATCCCTGCCCGAAACCGGAGGCCTGCGGAGCCTGACCCTTGCGCGCTATCAGCATTTCGGACAGGGAAGCTACAGCTATAACCAGTTGAAATTGGAACTCAAGCAATTCATCCGACTCGGAAGGCCGCGCCATGTGCTTGGGCTCCACACCGGATGGACTTTTCAGCAGGAATCCGGAAGCAACCAGATTCCATTCTATCGCCTGGCGACACTTGACGTTTATTCGCCGCTACGCGGATTCAAACGGCAGAGGTTCGTGGACCGCAACATGGCCGTCTTCAACGCGGAGTATCGCTTCCCGCTCTGGAGCACGGTGGACGGTGTCCTCTTCGGCGACGCGGGCCGCGTCTTTCACAACGTGACTGATTTTTCCTTCAAGGGGTTCAAATATTCCGGAGGAGGCGGTCTGCGCATGAGGGCGATGAACCTCATGCTCTTCCGTTTTGACGTCGCCTACGGCGGCGAGGGAGTCAACTTTTTATTCGGTATGTCAAAATCGATATGAAAAAAATTTTGCTGATCATAATGGTTCAAATGATCCTTGCCGGTTGCGCGGCCTCATCGGCGCTGCGTTACCCGCCTTCGCGCTACATCCGCGACAACGACGAAACGCCGATTGCCGAACCCAAAGAGCGCTGGCGCTACAGCTATGCAGTCGGCGAGTCCGAACGCTACCAGATTGCGGCATTTGAAAAGGTCTCCTCCCTCGTCGGTGTTCCAAAAGTTATTACGGGTGGAAATGAAGAGGCGCTCAACACAAATAACTTTGACGAGGCGCCGGACTCGACTTGGTTCACAAATCGCATGGGCCGTTTCGAGATGACCCCTGCAGAGATTGCCAAGGGGGCAAATACCGGCGCCGCGCCTTCCGCGAAAGACGTGCTCACGGTCATATGGGTGGGCCGCGCCGAAGTGGCGCCCGAAATAATCGTGGAGGATAGCGAAGGCGAACACTATCTTCTGATTTTCGATGCCGCGGAATATCCCGGGTCTGCAACGAGCGCGACCATCATCGCGAACCGCCTGCTTTATGCGTTCGGTTACAATGTGCCGGAGAGCTACATCGTCAATCTCAACCGCTCGAAACTCGTGACTTCGCCGTATGCCGTTACGATGACAAAATACGATGAGGAGATCCCGGCGACATCGGAAGACATAGATCGGCTCTGGAGCAAAGTCGGGCAGGACCCGCAAACCGAATTTGTGCGCGCCGCGATGCTCAAGGAACAGGAGGGCATACCGCTGGGGCCGTTCTCATTTTCAGGCAAACGGCACGACGACAAAAATGACCGCATCCGGCACGAATACCGGCGCGAGCTGCGCGGCCTCCACACGTTCTGCGCATTCCTAGACTGCACTTCGATGGTGGATGAGCAGACCGGCGATTTTTTCATCAACACTTCCGACGACGCAGGTTATATCACCCACTACATTTTACACACCGACAGCACTCTTGGAACCTACAGAAAACCGGACGAGCCTCAAATGTATGATCCCGCAAAATGGAATCCCGTTTTTCCGAACGGCGCCTTCACGGACAGAACGACCCGCGACGCCTTCTGGGCATCGGCGATTCTCTCGCGGCTTTCAGACGACGCGATCAAAGCGGTCGTGAATGAGGTAAAGTATCCGGACAAAAATGCGCGCGAAGCGACAATAAGCATGCTCATCGATAGAAGGGACAAGACGCTTGCATACTGGCTTTCAAAGTTTTCTCCGCTCACGGACTTCGTTTTGACGAAGGATTCAGGCGGGCTTCTGATCGCCTTCAACGACCTTGCGGGGAAAAACATTTACCGATACAGGCTCCGCACCGATAGGGGACTTGCCGTTCTCAAGGACTGGATTGAAACATCGGAGACAAATGCCCACATTGAAGATGACGTCATGAACCGCATACTCGAAAAACGCCTATATGTTTTGGAGCTTCAGGCCAAAAAGGCGGGCGATGAATGGTGGCTGCCGCCCGTTGACGTTTTTTTGAAACGCACAGCTTCTGACGAAATTACGCTGATGGGGATCGCGAGGCGGTATCGTTAAATCAGGAACGGATCGGCGGCGATCAAAAACCCAAATCCCGCTTCGCCCCTCCCGCTGTGCGGAAAATAGGCGACATATGGGCCAAAACCCATGCTTAAAGACGCTCCGGGAAAGTCGTTATCCGGGCGGATTTCACCCGGCACGCCAAAGGGTGAGCCGGACGGAATTCTGCCCACGCCCGGCAAATTAATTTTAAAAACGAGTGAGACATAAAAGCCGTGCTCAATGGATTTGTCAGAATAGTGTTCGCCTTTATATCCGGCCGCCGCACCAACTCCCCAGAATAAGTCGCTTGCATGTCTGGTATACGAGTCCCTCACGTAATAGTAGCCGCCGGTTGTTCTGAAAAAATCAGCCCGCACTCCCGCGTTCCATCCAAAAATGTGGTTCCCTCTTTCGTATGCGTGCGCATAGTCATATGAACCGCCGACTTCACCGCCGATGGAATAATCGTACCCCCGGCCCGCGTCTCCCCTTCCCACCACGCCAAGGTTTGTATTGACCATATATTCAATCTCGGCAGACTCATCCGGTGTCGTTATTCCGCCCCAGCCAAAAATCACTGCCTGGTTGACATCCAGCGTAAGCCCAAAGTCTGTAATCCCGTAATCTCGCATAAATACCTCCTGCACCCTATTTATCGCCCCGCAGCAGAAAAAGTTGCTTCCTTTTTTGAAACGTAACCGACAGGAATTATTGGTGTTATAGGTATGAAGGGTATTAGATTAACCCATTTAGACAACTGCCAAGGAGGTTTCCTGCGACGAAGCGGCGATAATCGGCGGTGGAGCGGATGTCGTCGATCGGTTTGATTTCGTTCGAGAGGGATTTTTTTGCCTCATCAATAATTTTATCGTCCAATTTTTTTCCTTTAAGAAAATCTTCTGTCTTCGGTGCGCAAACAACGATTGGTGCGACGCTGCCGATCGCGATTGCGATGTCTTCAACTACTCCATTGTGCACTTTTGAGCGGACACACATCACGACCTTCGATATTGCCTGCGCCTTGCGCGTCCCGATTTTATAAAAGGCCGCCTTCTCATCGGGCTTCTGCTTTGGAATTATGATCTTCGTCAAAATTTCATCGGGCTTGAGTGCCGTCTTCCTGTAAGAAAGATAAAACTCTCTTATAGGAATGTGCCGCTTGCCTGACAAGCTTGTGAGTTCAACCTTCGCGTCGAATGCCATGAGCACGGGAGGAGTATCGCCTGCGGGACTCGCATTGACAATATTTCCGCCGATCGTGCCGCGGTTCTGAATCTGGATCGCACCGATTGTTTTGCATGCCTCAACTAGTGTGTGACAATATCGCTGCGCGATTTTACTTTCTATAATAGTCGCATGAGATACCAGCGCGCCGATCTCGACCACATTTTCCCTTTGGACAATAAGTTTCAGCTCCTCAATACCTCCAATGTCGATGACGCCATCGGGCATGCGCCCGCCCCATTGGACGATGAGGTCGGTCCCGCCCGCAAGCAGAGGAAACCTCGTCTCATTATCTGCGAGGAGGCCCAAGGCCTCGGTAAGTGAATTACATTTGAAGTAACGAACCATAGTTTAACATTCCCCTCCTTTGTAAGGAGGGGTAAGGGGAGGTAGATCTACCCCACCTGACCTCCCCTTACAAAGGGGAGGAATTTTTATGCGCACATTTCTCTATCGCCTCAATAATCTTTGTATACCCCGTGCACCTGCAGAGATTTCCGGCGACCGCCTGCCTTATCTCATCATGCGTTGGCTTAGGGTTTTTCTTGAGCAGGGCGTATGCCGCCATGATCATCCCGGGCGTGCAGATGCCGCACTGGGTCCCGCCGCATTCGAGAAAATACTCTTGCAGAGGGTGAAGCTTCTTTTTTCCGCCTACGCCTTCAATTGTCGTGATCTCATCGCCGTCATTCAATTGCCCGAACACAATCAGGCATGAATTCACGACTTCGCCGTTTAAAATAATCGAGCAGGCGCCGCACTCGCCTTCACCACAGCCTTCTTTTGTGCCCGTGAGTTTGAGATTCTCCCGCAAGACATCGAGCAGGCGGTCCATAGCGCGCGCCTTCACCTTCTTCTGCTTACCATTAATGATTAGCTTATATGTTTTATCCATATGTCTTTCCCCTCCTTTGTAAGGAGGGGTTAGGGGAGGTAGATCTACCCCACCTTACCTCCCCTTACAAAGGGGAGGGATTCTTTTTCCAAGTTTCATACAATCGTTCCGGCGTTACCGGTAATTCCGTTATCCTCAAGCCCGTTGCATTCGCAATCGCGTTTACAATCGCTGGCGCGCCTCCATCCAGCGGCAGCTCGCCCAAGCCTTTGGCGCCCATCGGCCCATGGGAAAACGGATGCTCTATAATGACAGTTTGAAACTCGGGTGCGTCAAGCGCAGTGGGGATTATATACGTCTGCATGCGATTATTTAAGAGCCGCCCCTTCTCATAACGTTGGTCTTCCATCAAAGCCCAGCCCAACGCCTGCAGCGTGCCGCCCTCAATTTGGCCGACGCACATTTGCGGATTCACCGCATGTCCCACGTCCTGCGCCATGGACATCCGCTCCACCTTCACCTCAAATGTCCCCATGTCCACTTCGACTTCCGCAACATCACAGCCCCATGAATATGCTGCATAGGCGTCGCCTTGGTATGTAGTGTCATTCCAGTGTATTCCGGGCGCCGGCTCATAGGCCTCGATTATCGTGAGGGGCCCGCGCTTTTTCAAAAAAGCCTTGGCGAGAGAATTAAAATTGCTGTGATTCGTTCCCGCAACTTCGGTCAAACGTTTTTTTAATTCCTCCGCGCAGACGCAAAGAACTTTTCCGATGACCATCGTCACGCGCGAGGCGACCGTCGGACCGCTGTCGGGAACTTTTGAAGTGTCGGGCGTTTCGATTTTCACCATGTCCAACGGAACGCCCACCGCCTCCGCAACGATCTGCGGCAGTACCGTGTGAGCGCCCTGCCCCATTTCTGTGCAGCCGGTGAGGACCGTGAGCATGCCGTCTTTTTCGAGGCGGATTCCCGCCTTGCCCTTCATCTTTGCCTCGCCCGATCCCGTAAACCCGCCGCCGTGCAGGAAGAGTGACATGCCGATTCCCTTCTTTTGTTTCCACTTCCTTTCAAAATCCGATATCGCCGCAGCCTTTTCCAGACATTCCATCGCGCCGACGGATTCCTTCAAAATCTGACCCGTCGCCATCTCGTCGCCGATGCGCAAGCAGTTTATCTTGCGGAATTTCAGCGGTGACATCTGAAGCGCTTCCGCGACTTTGTCCATGTGCGCCTCGACCGCAAAAAGCGTCTGTGGCGCGCCGAATCCGCGGAACGCGCCGTTCGGGGGCGTGTTTGTCGCGTAAGCGATACCGGAGGTCTTCACGTTGGGACAGCGATACGGCCCGAAGCTGTGCAGGAAACCGCGCGACAGGACAACCGGCGTGAGCGTGGTATATGCGCCCCCGTCAAATTCGATTTCTATCTCCTGCGCCACGAGCGTTCCGTTTTTCTTCACACCGGTCTTGTGACGGACGACCGACGGATGGCGCTTCGTCGTGACGATCATGTCCTCGTCGCGCGCGTAGACCATTTTAACCGGCCGCTTTGCCTTGAGCGCAAGCACCGACGCGTAACCCGAAAGCACGGATGGATAATCCTCTTTGCCTCCGAACGCTCCGCCGATCGCCGCCTGCTTCACGGATATCTTGGATGACGACATGCCGAGCAGGCGTTCAAGCGCCTTGAGAATATAGAACGGACACTGGAGTGAGCCGACAAGATCCACCCCGCCGTCATTTCGCGGCACCGCAATCATCCCCTGCGGCTCTATATATGCGTGTTCCTGCGCCGGCGTGCGGTAGGTCCCTTCTATTATCAGATCCGCTTCGGCAAAACCCTTTGCCACGTCCCCTTTATTTATTTTGTAATGCGAGATGATATTATCCGCGCCGTGGATAATTCTCTTTTTCGCCTTTGAATCTTCGATCGTAAGGACCGGCTCGCATTCCTCATATTCAATCCCGACGTGGCGGCGCGCATCCTCCGCCAGTTTTTTTGTGGGTGCCGCGATGAGAATGATCGCCTCGCCGATATGCTTTATCTCGTCGTGAACAAGGAGCGGCAGATCCTCTTCGATCATCGTCACGACATTTCTGCCGGGGATATCGTGGCGGTCCGCCACGACGACTTTTTTCCAGTTGAATGATGGATCGAATTCTATTGAAAGGACCTTGCCGGATGGAATCGCCGAACGGACGGCGACGCCGTGCCACATATCAGGCATGGATATGTCATCGACATAGAGAGCCCTACCCGTTACCTTGTCCCGCCCGTCAAGGCGGATGGCATTTTGCCCCACAACCCCCATTACCGCCCCCTTTGGGCGATTCTACTACCTTTTTACCCTTGCCTTTGCAATTCAAAAGACGGTATTCAATGACCTGCTTAGCGGTTCTCGGGGCTGTGAATCACGAACCCCTCCTTTGTAAGGAGGGGTTAGGGGAGGTAGATCGTGATCTACCCCACCCTCACCCTCCCCTTACAAAGGGGAGGGAACTTAACGAGGTTACTATGATTTCAACCGCAGATAAATTCACAACACTTCGTATGGCTAAAGCAGTTGCAAGAATTAATGCTTCTCCCATGACAGTTTCCTTATGCAAAAACGGTAAGTCCCCCAAAGGTAACGCGATTGAGATGGCGCGGGCGGCTGGCGTGCTGGCGGCGAAGAAGACCTCGGAGCTGATTCCGTTTTGCCATCCGATTCCACTCGATCACATCGGCATCGACATCAACTGCAAAAAAAATGCGATTGAGATTTTGGCTGAAGCGACCGCCGTTTCAAAAACGGGTGTCGAGATGGAGGCGCTCACCGCCGCATCCGTCGCAGCGCTTACGATATACGATATGCTGAAGCCAATTGATAAGAACATTTCTATTTCCAGAATTAAACTGATAGAGAAGCGCGGCGGAAAGAGCGATTTTCTGAAAACCGCGAAATATTTGAAGGCGGCCGTTGTTGTCACGAGCGATTCGAGATCGCGAAGGAAAAATAAAGACACGACGGGTCCGGCGATCAAAAACTGGCTCAAAGATGCCGGTTTTAAGTCAAACACTGTCATAATAACGCCCGATCGCAAAAAGGATATAAATGATGCGCTCCGCAAATGCTGCAAAACCGGATGCGATCTTATTATTACGACGGGCGGCACCGGAATCGGGCCGCGCGATGTAACCGTCGAAGCGACAAGATCCGTTATTGAACGCGAGGTCCCGGGCATTTCTGAAGCGATCAGGAGTTACGGGCAAAAAAGAACGCCGTTCTCGATGCTCTCGCGCGGCATAGCAGGGATCAAAGGAAAAACCCTGATTGTTAATCTCCCGGGTTCGCCCCGAGGCGTAAAAGAATCCTTGAACGCGATCACTCCGGGAATCCTTCATGCGTTTGAGATGATAAAGGGCAAAGGACATTGATCCGCTATCTTAGAATCTCGGTGACCGACCGTTGCAACATGCACTGCCGCTATTGCATGCCGAAGGGGTATTCCACCGGCACTCCAAGGGACATGTTAACGCCTGAAGAAATTGCAAAGATAGTCGGTGTGTCGACGCGGTTCGGAATAGACACGGTCAGAATAACGGGCGGCGAACCGCTTCTTAGGTATGACACCATCGATATAATCAACGCCCTGTCTTCAAACCGTTCCGTCAAAAGAATCGGCGTCACGACAAACGGAAGCCTCCTTGAAGATGCCGCAAAAGATCTCAAAAAAGCGCGCGTCCACTCGGTGAACGTGAGCCTAGATACTTTGAGGCGCGACAGATACAATGAAATCAGCGGCTGCGACCTGCTTCCGGCGGTTCTCAAAGGCATAAGGGAGGCGACAAGCACGTTTGAACAGGTCAAAATAAACTGCGTTGTCATGCGCAATATAAATGATGATGAGATCGTAGATTTCTTGAGAATCGCCGAAAATGAAAAAATACTTGTCCGCTTCATCGAGTTCATGCCTCACCTCGACTGCTCGATGGATTTTCTATTTCCCAAGGCCGAAATATTAGGTGTTATCGAGAGGGATTTCGGACATATCAAAAAGATTTCAAGAACATTCGGGCTGGGCCCTGCGCAATATTTCAAGGCGGAAAATCTTGAAATGCCGTTCGGCATAATTTCTTCTGTCACTTCACCCCCCTGCCCTTCATGCAACCGCCTGCGGCTTACCTCCGACGGCAGGCTCCTGCCGTGCCTCTACTCCGTAAAGCATTTTGATTTGAAAACTCCTTTGCGAAACGGAAAAAATATCGCGCCCGTTTTTATTAAGGCAATCGGCACCAAAGAGTGCTCAAGTGTTCCGCCGAGAAAGAAGATCAACATGGTGGATGTCGGAGGCTAGATGGCGAAGGTCATTTCGATAAACGTCAGCCGGAAAAAAGGCGTAAAGAAGGGGCCTGTGTCTGCCGCCAATCTCATCGAAGGCGTTGGAATTGAAGGCGACGCCCATGCCATGAATGGAAAAAGACAGGTGAGTCTGCTTGCCGTGGAAGATATTATGAAGGTGCAACTTAAACCGGGGGACTTTGCGGAAAATATAACGACAGAAGGGCTTGATCTTTCCGCGGTCCGGATCTGTGACAAAATAAGGATCGGCAAAAACATTCTGCTTGAGATCAGCCAGATCGGCAAAGAGTGCCACACAAGATGCGAGATCTATAAAAATGTGGGCGACTGCATAATGCCCAAAAAGGGCGTGTTTGCGGAAGTGCTCTCCGGCGGCAATGTGTCGGCAGGCGATGAGATCGTGATTATATGAAAGTTGAAGACGCAATTATAAAATCTGCGAAGACAAGGGCGGCGCCCGACGGAAAGCTTTATAAAAGTATTTCCATGCCAGCAATCAAAATGATTGCCGCTAAATATAAAAAATCGCTCAAGGAAATAGAAATTGCCGCTTTGGAAGAAGAGATAATCCCCGAACACTATCAGCGGAATATCGGCACGATCGGGCTTGAGGGGCAAAGCGATCTTCTCTCTTCGCACGTGGCAATCATCGGTGCCGGAGGGCTTGGCGGCACGGTCTTTGAGATCCTTGCACGCTTCGGTGTGGGTCAAATTACAATAGCCGACTTCGATAAATTAGAGGAGAGCAATCTTAACCGGCAACTTTTGTCGACGCAGGCGAATCTCAAGACAAAGAAGGTTGAGGCCGCGGTAAAAAGGGGAAAGCTCATCAATCCGTCGGTTGAAGTGAAGGCTTTCTCAAAGAAAATTACGAAAGACAACGCGCAAAAGATCATGGAAGGCGCCGATATCGTCGCAGATTGCCTCGGGGGCCTGCCTGACAGATTTATTATTGAAGATGCGGCTAAAAGGCTGAAAATTCCGATGGTCCATGCAGCCCTTGCAGGATTCAAGGGCCAGCTCACGACGATATTCCCTGAAGATGAAGGCCTAAGATCCATCTATGGCCCGCCTGAAGGACTTCCAAAATGGGGCGAAGAGGCAAGCATGGGCACGCCTCCATCCATGGTCGTCCATATGGCCTCATTGCAGGCGCATGAAATAATTAAAGTGCTGGTGGGCCTTGCAGAACCGTTTCGCAACAAACTCCTGCTCATCGATCTAAACGAAGCAAAAATTAAGCAGTTTCAATTGAGGCTAAAGGTGTAGCATTTCTACTTCGACTTCTCGGCGGCCTGTTTTTCACGCTCCCGCTCCAGCGCCATTCTGTAGCAAATGTAGTACTTATAGACGTTGCTGACATACTGCACGGTTTCCTGGCCGATATAGTGCGCCGCTGCCACTTCGACGTTTTGAAACCACTTATCGTCATTGAGCCCCATTTCGGAAGCCTTTTTGCGCACCTTTGCAATAGCCTCCGGCCCGGCATTGTAGGAGGCTACTGTGAAAAGTCCTCTGTTAAATTTGTTGATCTGGCTATCATTGAAATAGTTATCGATGAAGAAGCGCAAGAGCTTAGCACCGGCGTGAATGTTGCTTTCAGGCGTTCTGATGTCGGAAATGTTGATGGGCGAAGACGCCGCCGTTGAAGGCAAAAGCTGCATGATGCCTACCGCACCCCTCCGGCTGCGTGCGTTTTGGTTAAGCCCCGACTCATTGTAGCCCTGCGCAGCGAGCAGAATCCAATCCAGATTGTACAGATCTCCGTATTTTTTAAAAATATCTTTCAGCACCTCGAATTTTTCCATCTCCTTGCCAGCAGCCACATTCTTGAGCCGTTTACCGCTGCCGAAGTATTTGCCTGCCAGCGCGTTGCCGTATGGAGTGCCCAACCTGTGTGTCGACACAAAGTCGTTTATAACATCTTTGAGTTTCGGGTTTCCCTTTCGAAATGCCCACGCAATTTGCCCGCCGGAGTTAATCGCCATGTCCTGATGCACCGCGAGGTTGTTAAAGAAGCCCGCCCAGATCTTTATCAAGTGGCTGTCTATCGCCGTGATGCCAATGAGACCTGCGTCAACCATTTCCATAATATCCTCGTCTTCGAGGTTCTCATCTGCGAGTCTTATGACGACGGATTTTTTGCCGGCTTTATTGAAGGCATCGTTAAGTTTTAACAGATGTTCGTAATAGCTGCTCGATTTTCTGACAAAGACCTCGCGCCCGGCAAGGTCATTCAGCGTTGCGATATTTGGAGCTGCAGGGCCTGTGACGACAAGCTCCTGGATGTTTTCCATTGCGGGCACCGAGAACTCGACCTCCTTTTGGCGTTCTGGCGTAATTGTCAAGCTCGCCGCAGCAATGTCACCCCTTCCATCCTGCAAAGAAGCGATGATCTGGTCGCGCGGAACCGGCACAAAGACAACGTAGATGCGCTGATTTCCCGTATTGAGTTTGAGGTTCACGAACTTTTCAAACTCCTGCATCATGTCGTATGTGGGACCTTTGGGTTGCATGACATCGTAATAGTAGAATGTCTTGCTGTACGAGACGACAATCCGGATAATTCTGCGTTTGATCATATCGTCGAGGTCGCCGGTCGAGCGCTCCTTGATCAGGCGTTCAATCGGCAAAACATCCAGGCTGGCCGGCGAAGACGAAGACTCTGCGAAGATGGATAAGGGGATCAAAACGGCAAATAAAGTTGCGGCCGCAATAAATATTTTTTTCATATTCTCACTTTATACTCCGGCTATGCGGATTATTTCATCGACTGGCTTAGCTCAACCATAGCCTTGTCCGCGGCCCCGATTCGTATGAAACCCGCCCGCGGAAATTCCAGATCGATAATCGCATAAATCGTGATGGAGATCGCAAGGGCGAACATGACCATATGAAAGATGTTGTGCTTTTTTCCCGCGGCCATTGCGTAACCGGCAAGGAGCGCGCTCAAAAGCGCCATCGTGATGAGCAAGGCCATGATGAGAAGCGGCATATGAGTCAGCGCGGACACGGTTCTGGTCGTCGTGATATCTATCATCTCGTTGAGCGCCGGGAGCAGCAGAATCGTCGGCGCAGCTGTCGGTTCTTTTTTGACGGCGGCCACAGCAAGGGACCATATCTCCTTTTGCAGTTTCTTGGAAAACTCAAGCTCCGCTTCCGCGGCCTTGATGTCGGGGAGTTTTCGGAACACGCTGATGCGGGCGTCGACATAATCACGGAACAGTTTGCGGATGGGCGCAGCAGATTCGGCAGAGATCACATCGAGCCTAAGATATGCGGTGCCGATCGCGTTCGTCTCATGCACTATGATGTCGCGCCGTTTATCAAGGCGCGAGCCGGCGCCTGCGAATTGGAAGGCGAGCAGCAGGCCCAGAAGTCCGAAGACCGCCGCCTCGATGAGTCCCGCGCCACGGCGCGATTCTTCAGGCTCCGTTTCCGCCCTCCTGCGCCCTAAACGGCGCCCGGTTTCAAGGAGCATGAGCATGAAGACAATAAGCAATACGGACAAAATCGGCGCGAAGTAAGTCCCGGTGAATTTTGAGATGTTCGAGGCGTATGACTGCACGATTACGTCGGCCATAGCCGGAGCTGCCGGCACAGCCGCCGATAATATTGTAGCGAACGCAATTGAAACGTATGTCGACTTACGCATCATTACCTCCTCAGTGGTTTTATGCCGAATAAATCAGCAGGATGCCGACCAGTTCGGCAACGACGGCTATTATGCGGAGCCGGTTGTCCGATAATCCCTTCCACCAGTCCATCATTGCATGGACTCTTCCGATACCCAAGGCATAGATTGTGATGCCGCCCGCGACAGCAAGAATGCCGATCGCGCGGGGAACCCATGGAACGAGCGCATTTTGCGCCGCATAGATAAGGAGCGCGCCTAAGACCAGCCTAATGATCCCGCCGATGTAAATGCGCTTGCCGGCTTTGAAAAAATCGATGACGGCCCTCGCGTAATCCGGCCTTATAAAGTACACGACTCCGAAGATAACGTAGATAATACCGATTGCCGTTATGAAGTATGTCATATGAACCTCCTTTTCAAAAAAGTTATAATAAGAAGATACAGGAAATTGCAGGATGTTACAAGGATGTGATGTGCGGCTAAAGCCATAAAAAATACTTTTTATCCAACTTGTCCCAAGATATCAATAACGACATTCATCTGTTGTTCCACTTCCACGATCAATTTATCGGCTATTTCTTTTGTGATCATGGTTGAACTCAAATAATCGCTCTGCTGTCTTAGATCGAACGCGCGATGCAATACTCTATGAAATTCCTTCGGCAATTCGCCCGGTTTTATAAATTCGTCATAAACGGCCGATATGACCGCGGCGTGTTTTGAGAAGGACTTTCCTCTTTCAAACAAAAGCGCTTTGCTCAAATAAAATATCGCGTAATATGTGCGCGAGACCGCGAAATCAAAATAACCCGATTCCAGCAGTTTCTTCGCCGCTCCGAGGGAGCGCTTGCCCTTATCGACAAGAATCAGGGTTTCCTTCTTCATGCCGCCTTTTTCCCCTCTTTTCTTACGTTAATAAGCAGCGGAGATGAGCCGGTGAGAAATTCATTTTCGTCGATGAGGATAGGGGCCAGCACAATTGACCGCTCCTTCTCAAAGGTGTTCCTGTAGGCAATGGTTTCCAGCCGCGATTTTTCGGTCCAGTAATCGCCGATTGTCTTCAGGACGACCAATATATCGACGTCGGACCCAAGCTCGGCCCCTCCCCTTGCATAAGAGCCGAAGACAATGACGGTGGATAGATTTTCCCCGTACTCTTTTCTCAATGCGGCCACAAAATCTTCCACCACGCCCTTCGCCGGCTCTTTGATCGCGACCTCCTTTTGCGAGCGCCCGAGGAGCCATTGATCAATCTCGCCCTGCGAAAAGCGCCACGCGCTGCCAACTTTGGATGCGGGAATTTGCCCGTTCTGCGCAAGCTTGTAGATCATCATTTCGCTAAGTTTCAGATATTTGGCCACATCTTTGACAGTCATCCAATTCATAGTAATATATTATAACATATAATAACATATGTCAAGTCTGCGCATCATTATATAGCCCGGAACCACTAGGAACCAGGTTCCATATGGTCACTTTTGACCACTAGGAAGCTGGTTCGTAGTGGTTACCCATATCCTCTCTATACAGAAGCTCAAGGGAAGAGAAACTGCAGGATTTTCGGACAGGCCGCACGATTTTTGAGCAGTAATTCCTCTCGTTGGAATAATATTCCCGATAAAAATCAGCGAACTCTTCTTTGGCACAGAAGTTGTAATAAGCAGTCTAATAAAGTTTTTGCATTGGGGTATAGATTTATATACAATGTCCATGAAGAAAACATTCGGAGTTACTATGTGCGTAAAATTTGAAGGGAATGTTTATAGATCCGAAAAATATTGGCCGATTGAGGTCCCCGCTCTTTACATTATTACTCAAGGCAAATCGAGGCGTGACGCCTACTTAATGATCAAGAAAGCGGTTGAACTTCACGTCAACCGACCCCATTTTGAAGTCGAGGTAGTTCCTCTGCCCGGAAATAAATTTATTCTAAGGGCAAAAAGGAATGAGGATGACAAATATCTTGTTGCCCTGCTCTTGAAACAGCAGCGCGCAAAATACGGATTAACGACAGAGGAGGTCGCAAGGCGGCTTGGAATAACAAAACATGCCTATGCGCAATATGAACAGGCCAGAAGTGTGCCCAGTATCACTAAGATTGAAGAATTTATCTATGCGATGAGCCATAAGGCCCACTTTGTCGTAAATATCTTTGAAGAACCGAAAGCAGCCTAGAACCGCCCGCCGCCCGCGCTTAGTGACCAGTAATCAGTGATCAGTTCGTGGCCCGCGCCCCGCCGTCGGAAGGGAGCGGCAGTTTCAAAATGTCAAATGTCAAGGTCTGACCCTGTGTTGTTTTATACCGCGCCGCCGCGATTGGGCCCAGAAATTCGAATTTTGGACAGGGTGTCCTTGCCGCCCGACGCCCGCGATTAGTAATCAGTGATCAGTTCGTGGCCCGCGCCCCGCCGTCGGAAGGGGGCGGCAGTTTCAAAATGTCAAATGTCAAGGTCTGACCCTGTGTTGTTTTATACCATTGCTAATATCTTGAATCATGCCACGGTCTCCCCGCATTTTGCCACCAGCGGCAATGTTGCATTTGATAGGACGAAGTAACAACAAAATGGTGTTATTTAAGGATGCAAACGATTTCACTCAATTTAGACGCATCCTTCTTAGATTCTTTTCCGATCAGGCTATATTCATACACAATTACGTATTTATGCATACTCATATCCATATTCTTGCGTGGATTGATGACACCAGCTGCCTTGCCCCTCTAATGAGATCCATCTTTGTTTCTTACAATCACTACTACAGAAGACAATATGGCTTTCACGGACACATTTGGCACAGTCGTTTCAGAACGGTTACAATCGAAAATGAATCTCACTGGGCCGCGTGCGGCAGATACATTGAATTGAATCCCATGAGGGCAAACATCTGCAAGCGACCGGACAAATTTCCTTGGAGCAGTTATCATTACTACGCGTTTGGCAAAGAAGACCCCCTGCTTCGTCCAATCAAAGGAATGGCAAGATGTGAAAAATGGGTAAAAGACGTGGGATCGCCTGATTATCGTAGTTTTATCCTGGAGGGGCTAAAAATGGACCAAAACGCCTTGAAACACCTATTCTCTGCAAAGTGACATTCAATGATTTCAGCTACTTATCTATACGGGGACTGTCCCCTTTATCTTTATTTCAGGTGGGCGTACTAGAATGAAAACTTTCGTTCGTTTTAGAAACTCATCTATTCTCATTGGTTTCTGTTCATCCTTCTCAACAGCTGGGTCCATAACATGGACTCCCATAGCATCACATTTCGAATAAACCATCACATGTGGATTAGTGTCTGAGTCCATAAGCAGCATAATTCGAGTTGTCGCGGCATCCTTCTCTATTCCTTCAATGTTCTTTTGCTTCCCCCTTCCGTTTGACGTCGCAACCTTTTCTTTCGAGGTACTCTATAATTTCAAATCCGCTCGGCTCCTCTTTTTTTTGTTTGAACTCCTTTTTTATTTTCATTTGATCGTCATCACCATTCATTTCTAAAATAGAACATATACATGCATAGGCACACCATGTTCTCTGAGCTTGCCTCACATGTTTTGGTTTAAATCTAGTCATTAGTCGCGACACAACAAAATGCACAGTGAACTTCAAAAGAATAACTCTTGTACTACCGGCCTCGCGTTGCACTTCACTTGTGAATTCATCGCCACACTCTTCATCTCATTTGTGATATTTACCAGACACTATATCTAAAAGTGCTGAACGAAAACGCTTTTTACAGTCTTCTAAAGATTTTACATCATCCATTATTACGAATACGGTAGAAGAAGAACATTTATCGCCACGACTCTTTCTCTCATGTCCCTTGAATACGTATTCGGCAAGCGGCGTTGCTGCGGGAAATAGTGATGAGAGTGACGTTTTCTTAACCTTGTTTAGTCCGATGAGAACATGAGTTGTTTCGATCCGTCTAGATTCTGCATCATCATCCCAATTGAACGCGGTATGAGGCCATATGAGGTATCCGTATTTACCATACAACTGAGATTTGTTAATAGTCGGCAGTGCAACCACGTGAACGCGGCGATGTACTTTCCCGGTGCTTTTGTAAAGATGTACACAATCATAACCTGAACTTCCTGAACGCCGTGAGCTCTTGAAACCTCGGACACGGAGCAGCGATTGAGAAGTTTTTAGAAGAGCGGAAAGTTGCTGATGCTGTGACTGTAAGGCAAATCTGCGTTCGTTTTGAGATTGAGTTACATTCTGTCTTTGTTGACGATAAATTGGTTGAAGAATATGGATCAGGCGTGTACGGAGGCGTTCCTTGAATGCTCTATTAGGTTGCGTCCATGAAATAATATTTTTCATCTGTAAATCGAAATGAATCCTAAAATTTCCTTTGGGATCATCGTGGCGTGGATGAAAATGATCTTTACGCGCAATGTAGACCACTGGTTTTCCAGACCCGAATATATATCCAGCTTCATAATAAACAGATGGCCTAGCGTGAGTCAGGTCTGCAATGCCTAATTGAGAGCGGCTTATTAGATTAAAAATCTTGTCATCAATATCTTCATTGTGTTCTATGCGATCGACTCTCAGTGGTTCAACTCTAAGCTTTTTAAGTACAGGCTTTATAGCGCGATCGTATACAAGGTCGACGTCACTTTCATTAAATGCACTTGCGACAAAACAATTTGTCTTCATCTCATTGACCTAGATAGTTAAAGACTGGTCACCATGCAAATGTCGAATAACATATGTTGATTGATTACTATTTACTCCCCTCCCCACCCTATTGCAAGCGGCGGGAAGATTAGGAATAGATTGAGTTGAAACGGATGGGGAAGGAGAAAGAGTAGAAAGCTCCCTTTATCTTGCCAGTCGGTATATGTAGGCAGACTCTATAGGGATGCCGTTCAAGACAGTGTGATTCATTCTAACTCCTCCGATACCTTTTGGTGCTATTTGAATGGTCCTCGTTATTGTGCTTATCAGCGCATGTTTATTGCTAATTATAGTGATGTCCTTGAGAGAAATGCTAGAATCTGGCGATATCCTTTTAAGAGCCTCATTTATGAAGTGGTATGCTTTTTGTGGTGGGTTGTCATCGAGATATGGGGAAGCTATGATCAGTCTCCAGTCGTTCAATTCCTCTATATATAACCAGAGAGCGGCCTTCACCAGAAAAAAAGAATTCTTATCCAGTTCTTCAAGCAACTTCTTTCCATCTTCAATTTCTTTTTCTACCAATGCAATCTTATCCATTTTAGAACCCCATGTTTTCTACTAGTGACCGCAGAATACAATGATTTTGCCTGCATTTCATCATGCTTTTCATATCGACTTTCTTCTGTCCAATCTTTAACAACAGCCCAATTAGAAGCGAACTTATCGCTGGCACTCATTTCAGTACTCAGCATGGTATCCATTCCAGCGACCTTCACAAGTTGGTTCATGCTGTGTGTATAGATGTCATTTATTATTTTCGGTTTTGGCGGAAAATCAAACTTCTTCGTTTTCTTTGCTATACATGCTTTTAGCGCACACTCAATCGCATATCCGCATAGATAATAAGCCCCATCATAGAGCTTATAACGAAGCAATGCCCTTGCTTCTCTCAACCTTATTCGGGTGAGATTCTTAAAGCTATTTCTGTTCATCAAATCAGGCATAGTAGACCGCTCGTAGCGAAGCAAAGATCGAATATATGTCAATAGTGCACTCACTACTCCCCTCCCCACGGCATTGCAAGCGGCCAGAAGAAGAAGTCAGAAGCCAGAAGTAAGAAGTCAGAGGTCGGAACGGCAAAGGCATGGGGCCCTCTGGGACGGAGCACCAGCGATCACCCTCACCCCGACCCTCTCCCATCAAGGGAGAGGGAAAGAGAAGATGTGGACTCTCACCGAATAAGAGCCCAGAGCATCTTGCTGATCTCCGTGAGACGGGATTTGACCGCGCTTGCAGCAAGCGGCTTCATTATCCCGAAGGATGATGCGAGATCGACACAGGCGGAGACTTCAACCGCAGAAGCGCGAGCGATCTCGAAGAAGCGGCGGCGTTCAGCTGTGCTCCTGCGCGCGTTGCCTTCTGCGATATTGAGAACGACCGAGGCGATTGCGCGGCGCAACTGATCGTATAGATAGCCCAAACCGCGAGGCCACCTGGCACCCTCCTTGCTTAACTCCTCTGCTAACTTTGCTGCGACTTGGTAGCACTTCAGTTTTTCGTGCAACATATATACCTCCTTGTTTGTCATTTTTCGCTGCCCTCTCATAAGGGTGGAGGGCAGCGAAAAATGACAAACCAAAAGGAGGAATCATGAATCACGAAAAACTGAAGTGCTACAGGCAGTTAGTTTCAATCGCAGAGGAGGTTGCAAGGAGGGTGGCCAGGTGGCCCAAAGGCCATGGAGACCTCGTTGATCAGCTGCGCCGCGCAACAACCTCCACTATTCTCAATCTAGCGGAAGGCAACGGTAAACGAAAGCATGGGCGTGAACGTCACTGGTTCTTCAGAATCTCGCTCGGTTCAATCGCGGAAGTTGCGGCGGCACTTGATCTTGCTCACGCCTTAGGGCTAATCGAAAGCACGGAGCTTGATTCCATCAAATCAAGGCTGCGCTTGGCATACGTGCAGATCAGAGCGCTACCGTGAACTCTGTTCTCTTTTCACAGTTGCTCAGTTATCAGTTTTCTCGCTCTTTTCTCTGTTCTCTGATGGTAACGGCGATGACAAGGCGATGTCACAGCGATAGAAAAGCGATTATGCTTCGTTTCTACCCCAGATGTAACCGGAACTTTTTGAATGCAGTTGTGACGCAGACAATGGAGATCATTATCAGGGCCCCGGTTCGCGTGGCAAGGACGTAGAAATCCCCTCCCTTGAGCATAATATTGCGAAGAAGGGTCGCGTAATATTTCAGCGGATTGAAGAACGCGATGACTTGCAGCGGCCACGGCATATTTTCGATCGGAAACATGATCCCCGAGAGCAAAATTGCGGGCATAAGGAAGATGAAGCTTCCCATCATCGCCTGCTGCTGATTTTTTGCGATGATCGACAGCATCGTTCCGATGGCGACCGTCGTGATCAGGAAGAACGCCGTGGCAACGGCAAGCCAGATATACGATCCGCGCATGGGGACGTCGAATCCCGCCACTGCCACAAAGAAAACGAGCGGAAGATTTATGCACCCGATAATGAAGTAGGGAATGGTTTTACCCAAGAGTATTTCTTTGACCGATACCGGCGCGGAGATGAGCGTTTCAAAAGTGCCGATCTCTTTTTCCTTGGCGATCGACATACTTGTCATCATGATCGTGATGATGCACATGAGCATGCAAATCACGCCGGGAACGAGGTTGTAGGATGTCTGAAGCTCCGGATTATAAAGCGTCCTTGCCGCAAAATAGATCGGCTGTTTTTGCGTTTCAGCGGGCTTAGTCTGCGCCACAGATTCAAAATCCATCGATTCGGCTTTGCCCTTTCTGGCCCCCACCGCTTCGTTCACAATATTGTTCAGATATCCGTTGATCCCGCGGCCGCGGACCAGATCCGCCCCGTCTATGACCGCTTCAAGCTCCCCCTCTCCCTTTTCATAGGCCCGCGTGAGGCCCCCTTCAGGCGCATAAAGCTGAAGATCAAGCGCGCCGCTCCGGAATTTTTCGATGTCTTCACCACCCGGTTTTTCCGATCCTTCCACCGGCACGAACCAGGTGGAGGCAATCGCGTCGCGCTTGATGTCCCTGAAGAGCTGATCGTTTATCATGGGCTTGGCGTAAAATTTCACGTTTTTGACGTCGCTGTTGAGCGCCATGCCGAATATCGCAAGCTGGATCATGGGCGTGACGAAGAGAAAGAACTTCATCCGCGGATCGCGAAGGGCCTGAATCATCTCTTTTTTTACGAACGCACGCAGCAACTCGAACATACGATCACTCCAATGTCCCTTTGAATTTTTTTGTAGCGGCCGTGAAAAATATGAGCCCTAAAATAATCAGTGCCGCAAACGGCACGATGAGATCTCCGAACGACGCGCCCTTCAGATAACACGCGCGGCAGATCGTCATATACCACCGCGCGGGCAGCAACGCGGTGAACCACTGCCAGATCGTGTCCATATTGGGTATGGAAAAAATAAAACCGGAAAGGAGCATCGACGGCATATATCCCGCCATGAGCGACATCTGCATCGCAAGCTGCTGGTTTTTGGCGACAACAGATATGAAAAGCCCCATGGATAAATAAGTGCCGATGAAAAGCAAACTCCCGGTGATGAATGCCAGATAACTCCCCGTGAACGGGACACCGAAGACGAGGCGCGCCGCTACATATATAAATGCAAGGGCGATGAGCCCCAGCGCTATATACGGCAGGAGTTTTCCAAGTATGATCTCGGCCGGGCGCGCGGGCGTTGAGAGGAGAAGCTCCATCGAGCCCGTCTCCCACTCGCGGGCGATTGTGAGCGAAGTCAAAAGTATGGAAAGAATCGCCAAGATGACCACCGAAAGGCCCGGCACGATGAACCACGGGCTCTTCTGCTCGGGATTGAACAGAAAGCGCGGCGTGACCTTGACCAATTTGACCGGCGGCTGCGGCGCCAAAGATTCATAAAACTGCTGGTTCAGCGCCGTTTCTATTCCCGCCACATAGCCGGCCACGAGATTCACCGTTGTATTGTCGGAGCCATCAAGGAGCACCTGCGCCACCGCCCCGCGGCCGTTATATAAATCCTCCTCGAACTTGTGGGGGATGATGAGCGAAAGTTTCGATTTTTCCGTCGTGAGCGGACGGTCCGCGCGGGCGACCAGCGGGGCGACCTTATTGATCACGAAATACTTGGAATCTATGAATTTCTCATAGACGATGCGCGAGCTCTGGCTGATATCCGCGTCGAACACCGCCATGCGCACATCGTGGATGTCCAGATCGATCGCGAATCCGAACATGACCGTCAGAAAAACGGGGATGACAAGCGCCACGATCATCGTGAAGGGATCGCGCATTATATGCATGACCTCTTTTCTCGCTATGGCGATCGCGCGCCTGAATTTGAAATTCCCTGTCATCTGTTTTTGCCTTCCACCATTCTTATGAAAACGTCTTCAAGAGACGGCTTGATCTTTTTGTAGTTGAAGCTTCCCAAATTTTTTCCCAGATATTTTTCGAAACCTTTTGGCTCTTTGACCATCGCGTGATAGCGCATCCCGAATATCTGCAGCTCGCTCATGAAGGGCTGGGTCTTAAGCGCGCCCTGCCAGTCTTTGGGCGCATCGGGCGACGGAGTGATTTCAAAGATCTGTTCGGGAAAGGCCTGCGTCTTGAGCTCGTCGGGAGAGCCCAATGCGATCAGATCGCCGGAGCGCATGAGCGCCACGCGTCCGCACTGCTCCGCCTCGTCCATGTAGTGTGTCGTGACAAAGACGGTCTTGCCGGCCTTGGACATCTTATTTATCAGCTCCCAAAACTTCGAGCGCGCGTGGGGTGTAACGCCTGCCGTCGGCTCGTCCAAAAACACGATTTCCGGATCGTGAATCGTTGCGGATATCAAAGAGACCTGCTGCATCACCCCGCCCGGCAGATCGCAGACCATGGTGGTCAAAGGCCAGTCGAGCTCGATGAATGCAATGAGCTCCTTGATTCGGGCCTCAATTTTTTCATCCGGCATCTTTCTCAACTTGCCTGTGAAGTTGAGATTTTCGATGATCGTCATGTCACGATACAAAGTGAATTTCTGCGACATGTAGCCGACGCGCGATTTGACCTCCATGGGATTCACGGCCGGATCGGCGCCCGCCACTTTTACGGAACCTTCGGTCGGCGGCAGAAGCCCGCACAGGACGCGGATGGTCGTCGTCTTGCCCGCGCCGTTGGCGCCTAAAAATCCGAATATCTCTCCGGGCGCGACTTCAAAGGAGACGCCCTTCACCGCCTTGAAGTCCCCGAAGGCGACGACGAGATTATTGACCACCACTGCCTTGCCGTCCGTCATTTCGTTCCCCGCTTGAGATAAAATTCGTCGAAACTTTTCACACCGGCTTCGGCCAGAAGTTTTCTGGGCTCGCCGGAGGCCAGATGTTTTCCGGCATCCATGAGATGCGCCTCATGGCAGCGCTCCGCCTCATCCATATAGGCTGTTGAAATGATGATCGTGATTTTCTGCCCCGACAGATCATAGAGCAGGTCCCAGAATTCGCGGCGGCTGATGGGATCGACACCGTTTGTCGGCTCATCCAATAGCAGCACCTTCGGTTTCTGCAGCAGCGCGCACATGAGGCCCAGTTTTTTATACATGCCGCCCGAGAGCTCGCGGGAGCGCCGCTCCGTGAACTTGCCGAGCCTTGTTATTTCCAGGAGACGGTCCCTTTGGCTCGCGAACTCCTCTTTGGGGAGGCTGTAGAGCTCCCTGAAAAATTCGAGATGCTCTTTGACGGAGAGGTCCGGATATAAACTCTGGGCGCCGGGCATGTAAGAGATTTTTTCGCGCAGATCCAGAAACTCCACCTCTTTTCCATCCTCTTTCCAAAAAACATCCCCTTCATCATGCGAATACAGCTCCATGATCACGCGGATGAGCGTGGTCTTGCCGGCCCCCTCGGAGCCTATCAATCCGTGGAGTTTGCCTTCGGTGAATTTGATAGTGATGTTATCGAGGGCGCGTTTTTTGCCGAAAGATTTGGATACGCCTTTGAGCTCAACTGAAACCGGCATTTTTGTGTCCCGTCATTTTTTTAACTTCGCGAACCTGACCTCTATGGGCATTCCGGGTTTCAAGAGATTTTCGCTGTTGTCGAATTTTATCTTCACGCCGTAAACGAGGCGCGTCCTCTCTTTTCTGGTCTGGACGTTTTTGGGCGTGAACTCCGCCTCGTCCTTGATGTGGATGATTTTGCCGGCGATCGGTTTGTTACCCAGCTCCGGCAGATAGCCCGTCACGTCCTGCCCGATGGTGAGGCTCACGAGCAGCGGCTGATCCACATAAACATAAGCCCAGACGTCGGTCAAATCGCCAAGGGCCATGAGCTTTGTGCCCGTATAAACGTAATCTCCGCCCTCGTGGAACTTCGTCAAAATCGTCGCGTCTATGGGCGACCGAACCGTGCACCATTCCACGTCATATGCATTGTTTTCGTAAGTTTTTTTGTAACTGTCGTATTGTTCCGGAGACATGTTGCCCGTGGCCAGAAGTTTTTCGGCGCGTATGAAATCATTTTTGGATTTTGCCAAATTGACGGTCTGCGTTTCGCAAGTGAGCTTATAAAGAACGTCGCCCGCCTTCACCAGATCGCCCTCGTCTCTGACCCTTTCCGCAATCTGCGAAGCGACCCTCGGCGCCACGTCCACTTCCGTAACCTCGATCGTTCCCACGTAGATCGATTCGCCGTCAGGCCAGACAAAATATGCCGCGACGGCCAAAGCAACTACCGCAAGCGCGACATACCGCTTATGCGTTTTTATGAGATCCTTGATCATTTGGTCTCTCCTTCGCTTACTGCAAGAGATAAGAGTCTCGATATCTGCATCGCCAGCTCCGCATCGTTCTGTGCCGAGTCCACTTTTACCGACAGCGCCTTAACGTTTGCACGCTGCACATCCAGAAATATTACCCTTCCAGCGTTGTATGAATCATATATGAGGCGCGCCACCTCCACCGCGTCCCTCACCGCCTTCACATCCGCCACCCTCAAACTTTTAAGCGTGTCGATCCGCTCCTTTATATCTTCTGCGTCGCGTGAAAGATCGATGGATGTCTGTTCCTTTTGCTCCTTGGCGGAATAGGCCTGATATCTGCTGCTTCTTGTTTCCTTGCTGATCATCCCCCAGTCGAGGATCGGGACATAGAAATTGAGCGTCATCTGGTTCTGCTGGACCGTCGAGTTGTCTCCGAGATTCGGGTATTGGTAGACTGCGGTCCCGCGCGCGGTGATCCTGGGCCAGTGCCGGGCGCTGGAGCTCTTCGCCGCGAATTCATACGCCTGCTGCTGATTCTCCAGCGCCTTCACCTGCGGATGCGCTTCTATATCGACATAGGCGTCCGATTTCGGCAGAAGCGTGTGAAGAACGTTTCCGATCGGCTCAACGTTCACGGAATCCACGCCCTTGCTGTTGGGATCGAAACCCAGAGCAGCAATGAGGTTCTTTCTTGTCACCTGGAGATTGCCGTCAACCGTTTCAAGATCCTTCTCGCGATCCACTACCTCCTGATGGGCGACCGTCAGATCCAGAAGATCCGCGGTGCCAGCATTCTTTTTTGCGGCGACGTCTGCGTATTGCGCCCGCGCAAGTTTCAACGCGTCGGTGACGAGCCGCACCTGTTCTCTCGCAAGCTGGACGTTGATATACGCCATGCGCGCGTTCAGAAGGACCTGCCGCGTGTTGTAGTCGAGATTGTCCGTTTGCGCGTCCGCCGTCTTATCCAGACTTTTGGCCTTTTTCGTTATCTGGCCGGTGTCCCACACCACAATATCCAGAGCCGGCCCGGCGGACCAGTTCGTATGGCTTCCCACTTGCTGGGTTCCAAATACGGGCGATGAAATGGAACCTATCTTGGATTGAAACATGCTGTTCGCGCCGAAAGAGAGCTGCGGATAGCGCTTCACCTGCTGGGCCTTCGCGTCTTCCTTTGCGGACTTGACCACATACGTTTGCGACGCGATAGTGTGGGAGTTCTCGATGGCCAGCTCTTCCGCCCTTTTGAAGGATATGAAGGATTCAGAAATGGAATCTTGCGCCGCGAGATTCGCACTGAAAAGAATGAGCCCCAACGATGATATTATTAGAATTTTCCTTAGCACGTCGCGATGCGCCTCTTTATTTTTGAGCGGGCGATGGGAATCGAACCCACGTATGAAGCTTGGGAAGCTTCCATTCTGCCATTGAATTACGCCCGCTTTTGCCCTGCGGGCAGCCTTATAACATCCGCAAAAAACTATGCAATACCCTTCTAAACCCCCATAATGGGGGTCACGCCATCACATACGGTAGAATGAACGCGATCAGGAAAGCAAGGCTCACAATGTACATCAATGGATGGACTTCCCTGAACTTACGGTGGAAAATTTTGATCAGCGTGTAGCTGATGAAGCCGAAACCGATCCCGTAACTTATGTTGTAAGTCAAAGGGATCAAAACCATCGCAAGAAATGCGGGAAACGACTCCTCGAAACTGTCCCAATCTATCTCACGCACAATTTTGATCATAAGGAAGCCGACGACAATGAGCGCGCATGCGGTGATCGGATAAACGGTGTGATCGCCCGCGCCCGGCGGCGGGATGACATCGGGCGGAACGGCAAAATTCGCATCGCCGAACAAACTATATTGAACCGCATTCGTGATTCTATGGCCGCCGCCGATCATCTTGACGACAGGCGCAAAAAAAGAGGCGACGGCAAAAAGGATTCCCACGACAATCGCGGTGAGGCCCGTGCGGCCTCCCTCCGCAACGCCGGCCGCCGATTCTATATATGTCGTGATAGAGCTCGCCCCGAAGAGTCCGCCCGTCGCCGCGGCAAGCGAGTCGACGGCGAGGATCCCCTTGATGCCGGGCACGCGCCCGTCCTTGTCCACAAAGCCCGCCTGCTCGCCGACGGCCACGACCGTTCCCATCGTGTCAAAAAAGTCGGTGAGCATTATGGCGAAGACGGCGGTCAAAAGTGCCGGCGTGAAGATCCTCGCCAAAGCAATCGTACCGTCAACCTGCTGGAACGGGGCAAAAAAAGTCTCAAAAGACGGAGAGTCCATAAAAGTTGCCGGAACGTCCGTGATTTTCAAAACGAGCGCCGCAGCAGCAGCCGTCAATATGCCCCAGAGGATATCCCCTTTCACGCGAAGGGACATAAACGCAAGAATTGCAACCACGCCGATGAGCGTTACCCAAACGTATTTTTGCGAAAGATCGCCCAACGTCATGAGTGTGATCGGCGCGGGACGTATGATGCCTCCTTCGTTAAGGCCGATCAATGTGATGAAGAGGCCGATCCCCACTCCTATGGCGCGTTTGAGATTGAGAGGTATCGCATTCATGACCGCTTCGCGAAGGCCCGTCATAACCAGAATGAAGATGATCACGCCCTCCACAAAGATCACGGCCATCCCAACCTGCCACGGCACCTTCGCCTGATGCACTCCGATCACTGAAAATGCCAGGACCGCGTTGAGTCCCATGCCGGACGCGAGCGCCAGCGGGCGGTTCGTGACCAGTCCCATGCAGACGCACATGAGCGCGGCGCCCAGCGCAGTTGCAGTCGTCGCCGCCTCGAACGGCACGCCGGCGGCCGAAAGTATGCCGGGATTCACAAAAATTATATAACACATCGTTATAAATGTGGTGACCCCGGCCAGGAGCTCCGTTTTTACGCTTGTCTGATTTTCTTGAAGTTTGAAGATTTTATTCAGCATAATCCCCCCATATTTCCGTTGAACTGCTATCTTAAATAGCGCTATACATTTGCCAAGTCCAAAATGGAGGGGGAGATGCAATACGTCTTATACGCCGTTACGGGCCTCATTGCGGGAACGTTCAGCGGACTTTTGGGCGTCGGCGGCGCGGTGCTTATCATACCTATTCTGATCTACGGTTTTCATTACTCGCAACATGACGCGCAGGGGACATCGCTTGCGGTCCTTTTGCCGCCCATCGGAATCCTGGCTGCGTATCGCTACTGGCAAAGCGGGCATGTCCATCTGACGGCCGCTCTTATAATCGCGGCCACGTTCATTGTCGGCGGATACTTAGGCGCTTCATATGCGGTCCAGATCTCGCCGCCTCTCATGAAGCGCATATTCGGCGGCGCACTGACGGCAATAGGTGTCTTTATGATGCTTACCGGAAAGTAGCATCGTATAACAAGGCGTCCGACGTCTAGAATAAGGAGTGATCTTATGGGCATTATGCGCATCATCATTTTTTTGGTAATTGTTTCATTATTCTCCGCGTGCGGCGGCGGCAGCAGCAGCAACAATAATCAGGGGACTGGCGATGCCACAGCAGATACTGTCACGGATGTAATAAGTATCACGGATATAACAACTGATGTGATCATTGCGTATTGGGACGATTTGCCGGACATGCCCGTCGCCATGCGGCTTGGCACCAAGGCCGATGAGCAAACGCCCCTTCCTTCGCGCACCGTTGATTGTCCCGGCGGAGGAAAGGCGATTATCACGGGATATTATCTTCCGTTTCCGGATGGCAACTACGGTTTTTCTTTGACCATTCAGCTCATCGATTGCAACGGGCTCAACGGCACATTCGATACAAACGGCATGTATTATAAATGTGAAGAGACCGGAGATGTCATAATTTCGACCAACTTCAACGGAACGATAACGGGGCTGGGTTGCTCCATCGATTTGAGCCAGTTCAGCTACGGCGTATCATTTAATACGAACGGCGAAGCAAAAGACGAGAAGGCAAACGGCACAGCTTCCGCAACCTGTTCAGAAACCAAAGGAGACGCACAGGTTGAGTGCCAGCCATCCAACGTAGCGCCATCTGACACAAATGCGCTGAAAAGCAGCTGTTCCTGCAGTGGAAGCGGCTGCACCGGCAATTAACAACGTCGTATAACAAGGCGTCCGACGCCTGGACGCCTAAAATAAGGAGAGGTTTTATGGGTATTATGCGCATCATCACAGTATCGGTTATCGTTTCGCTATTATCCGCATGCGGCGGAGGAAGTGGAGGAGGAGGCGGCGGAATTCCCACCCAGACAGCCCTTTTCAGGATTATCAATAGCTGCTCATACGCTATCTGGGTCCAGCACACGAATGACCCGAGCGCGATCAATGAGACCGCAAAACTCGAAACGGGGGGATATGTCGATTACAATATTCCCAATGCCGGACGTGCATCGGACAGGTTCTGGGCAAAAAAGGGTTGCGATGCGAACGGTGAGAACTGCGAAATAGGCCAGAGTTCCAATCCGTGTCCCGCCGCGAACGCCACAGGCTGCGCACCGCCTGTGGACTCAAAACTGGAGGCGACATGGGGATGCCTGCTCTCGACCGCCAGCCAATGCGCCGTAAATCCTTCGGATGCGACACAGCGACTCACCGATACGTATTTCAACACGAGTGCTGTTGACGGATACACGCTTCCTTACACGGTCGCCGTGAGCGGAAACACGCTATCGGATACAGGCCAGCCGTGTCAGAACATCGATTGTTCCGCGATGGATTTGAGCAAGTGCCCGACGGATGAAAACTTGAGCCAGGGTCAGACGGGCAACTATCCGCAATATGCAAACGAAGATCTCCGCGTGAAGGTCGCGGGTCAGGACACGGTACTGGGATGCTATTCACCTTGCAAAAAGTTGAACTACGCAAGCAACACCGGATTCAACGGCGAAGGTTTGACGCCCGACACGCGCGACGAGGTCGTCATGTACTGCTGCCCGACGCCGCCTATCTCTGCTGACGCATGCAGGGCCGGCCCCGTCGTCAACACGCAATATGTGGCGGCAGTGC
>Ga0315291_10000853_pt1 | contig 40622 bp, 33 predicted proteins | sample YL17G12_20_MG_FD_203070 | JGI IMG/M metagenome (GOLD analysis project Ga0315291, IMG submission 203070) | Sediment microbial communities from Yellowstone Lake, YNP, Wyoming, USA - YL17G12_20 | ecosystem: Environmental > Aquatic > Freshwater > Lake > Sediment | place: USA: Wyoming | collected...
GGTCACCACACCGGCAGGAAGCGGTCAACCGCCCCGGACCACCGGATGAAGTGGAACTTGCCGCCCTTGTCCCAGCCGCAGGGGAAGGCCTCGCCCAGGGATTGCTCGACGACCGGCCCCAGGATGGAGTCGATGCGGTAGAGCTTGATCTCGCCCCAGCCGTCGAAGGCCTCGGATCTGGAGAACCAGGTCCCCTTTCCACTCCAATTCGGCCGACCCTGACCGGCGACCTCGAGGTCGCGCACCGAGTAGGGCGGATTGGCCTCCATGATGGACTCGCCAGCTATCCACCAGCGGTCATCGGGCGACCAGGAGAAGAAGCTCCACGAACCGTTCTGGAGGCCGGCGAGAGGAACCTCGGTTATCACCTGAGCGGTGCGGAGTTCAAGGACGCGAATGAGGCTTCCGGAGGCCTGGTCGCTCACGGCCGCGATGCGGGAGGAGTCCTTCGACCAGGCCGGGGCCCCGAGGATCATTGGGGCGTCCGGGGGTGCGTAGACCAGGATAAAGTCCTCGAATAGCCGCGTGACGCCGGTGCTCAGATCTGTGACGGCGAGGTCGTTCCGGACCAGGTCGCTCTCCCCCGACTCGGAGGCTTTGGCCACCAGACCGGCCAGACACTTGCCGTCGGGCGAGAGGGAGTAGTGGTCGAGGTCTCTGGGCAGAACCCCCTTGTGGAGGACGAGGCCGGCGGTCGTGACGACCTCGTAGCCGATGGACTCCCCGGCCCAGTCAAACCGTAGGAGAGAGGACAGGCCAACCCAACCCGGGTAGTAGGCCCCCTCCAGAATCCGGCGGTCACCGGTCGTCAGATCCACCAGCCAGACGCCGATGAGCCCCGTCCGGTTCTTGAAAGCCTCGACCAGTAGAGTCCGGCCATCTGGGCTGACCGCCGCGGCGCAGACGTCGGCCATCAGATCGCAGATGGGCTGCCCGGCGGAAAGACCCGGCTCCATGGAGTAGAGTTTGGGCGGCTGCCCGACGTAGAGCTCCCAGACGGCACGGTTCTTGAGGGGCAAGCCGCGCGCGTCGCGGGCCTGCACCAGATTGACCTCGATCAGGGATGGGGGCTCGGCAAAGGCGATCGTGGCCGAGCTATCCGAGGTCCAGTCGGTGAGGGTTCCCAGTCCTGTCGTGGCCAGGGCCGACCCAACGGTTGCCTGGTCCATCGCCTGGGTGAAGCCAAGGCGCAGTCGGAGCGGGCTCCCCTGAACGATGTCACCCGACTGGATCTCGCTCCAATTCCCGTCTCGCTCGATCTCAAGCTTGGCCGAAGTCGACTCGGCCCGCTCCAGGATCACGACCAGGAAGTTCCCCTTCTTGTTGTCCGGCGGGACTACGGAGCTGACGGTTATGGTTATCTTCTCGCCGGCGGGGCCTTCGGGGAACGAGCAAGTGATCTGCCTGTCGCGCAGGTAGGACTGGGAGGGAGTGGCCCCCTCCACCTTGACATTCTGGCCAAACCAGGCGTCACCCGGCGCGACCCCGAGTTCGACGCAGAAATCCACCAGACCGGTGCTGACGAAGAGGCTCTGCGATCCGGGGACGTCTAGGCTCAGGCTGGGGCCGGTGCGAGACGGGTCAATGACATTCGCCCAGGCCTTGATGATCGCGGGTTTCTCGGCCGTGCCCTCCTTCGGAACGCATCCTCCGCCCGCCACGGCGGATAGCAGCAAGACGGTCATTAGAACGATAGCCGCCGTGCCCCGGCGCTGGCTTGTCATGGGGTACCCTCCCACTGAAGACTGGTTTCCACGGTGGCCACATTCTGGCACCGGGCACCCGGCTCCTTCCGGTGCGCCGGGGAGTGGCCGGTCCGAATTCCGCCGGTGCGCCGGGGGGGGACCGGCCCGGTCCGGTTCGGCCTTAACGAACAGAGGCCCTCGCTTCTCGCTCGGGCCTCTTGGTTCGTAGGCGGCCTCGCCTGGACGGGCCGGTCCCCCCCCGGCGCTGGTGTCGGAATCGGACAAGCCGTTCCTCGGAGCTAGTGTCGGAGCAGGCCACCCTTCGGGGTCGGTGTGGGGGGCGGACCGGGGCCGCTCCTGGAGAGGAGAGAAGGGTACTGATGAGGCCTACACAGCCGTTTCCACCCTCATCTCCCATGAGAACGAGCAGTGGGTCAAGTATGTGAGTCCCGCCTACCTCATGGTCCCCGAGATTCTTGGCGCGCTGGACATCCTCCCGGATCCCGAGACCGCGTCTTTCACTTTCGCCGCTCCAGACGGCGCCGAGTTCGAGATGACGATCGCCCCGACCATCGTCCTGGCCTACGGGCACTAATCCGGCGGCATCCGGGCAGACTTCCAGCGACCGGACGAAGGAGCTTGGCCCCGGGTAGCGTATAGCCGGGCCAAGCCTTCTCCCACTCACCCGTAGGAAGTGACCCGATTTGTTCGCCAATCTGAAGATTCTCCTCGTCGGCGGCGGTGGGCGTGAGCACGCCCTGGCCTGGAAGATGGCCGACAGCCCTCTCGTTTCGCATATCTTCTGTGCCCCCGGCAACGCCGGAACGGCCCGGGAGCCTTTTGTCACCAATGTCACCGGCGACGACTCCTTTGACCCCAAGGATCCTGGGTCCATTTTGGGTTTGGCCCGCCTCCTCAAGGTCGACCTCACCGTCATCGGACCCGAGGACCCCCTGGCCGCCGGAGTGGTTGACGTTTTCGACCAGGCCGGAATGGCCATTTTTGGCCCCACTCAGGCCGCATCTCGCCTGGAGTGGAGCAAGTCCTTCGCCAAAGAATTCATGGCCCGGCGCCGTATCCCGACCGCCCGCTTCGAGGTGGCCGAAACCCCGGCGGCCGCGCTGGCGGCCGTGGCCCGCTTTGGCGCCCCGGTGGTGGTCAAGGCCGACGGCCTGGCCGCGGGCAAGGGCGTGACCGTGGCCACCGACCGGATGGCGGCCGAGAACGCTATCCGCCTGGCCATGGATGAATCCGTTTTCGGCCCGGCCGGCCGGCGCGTGGTCGTCGAGGAGTGCCTGGAGGGGCCGGAGGTCTCGGTCCTGGCTCTGACGGATGGGGAGAACATCCTGCCCTTCCCGCCGGCTCAGGATCACAAGCGCCTGAGGAACAATGACCTGGGACCCAACACCGGCGGCATGGGCGCCTACTGCCCGGCCAGGGTCCTGGGGGCCGAAGGCGAGAAGGCCGTGATCGAGACCATCCTCAAGCCCACGGTGCGGGGAATGGCCGAGGAGGGAGCGCCACTCCGGGGTGTCCTCTACGCCGGGCTGATGATCACCGGAAGCGGCCCCAAGGTCCTGGAGTTCAACTGCCGCTTCGGAGACCCGGAGACCCAGGTGATCCTGCCTCTCTTGGAGAGCGATCTCGTGGAGCTGATCCTGGCGACGGTGGGACGGGGGCTCGCGGGCGCCACGGGGCTGGGCGACTGTCACCTTCATATCTCCCCCGGGGCCGCCGCCGGCGTGGTCGTGGCCTCCGCCGGCTACCCCGATCGCTACGAAGTCGGTAAGCCCATAACCGGTCTGGAGATCGCCGACCTCAGGGCCCAGGTCAAGATCTTCCACGCCGGAACCAGGCTCGCCGGCCGGGGCGGACGCCGGGTCCTCACCGCCGGCGGACGGGTCTTGAGCGTGGTGGCCACGGCCGGGGATTTGCGCGAGGCGGTGAAGGAAGCCTACCGGGCCGTGGCCCTCATCCGTTTCGAAGGGGCCCACTACCGCACGGACATAGCCGCCAAGGCCGCCGCGTCACCGGCCTGGCCGCCGGCCAAAGCGGGACCACAGGGCCCGCCAGGCCAGACCGGCCTCCGGAACCCGCAAGGCGAGGACGGTCGCGGCATAGCCGGCGAGACAGACCATTGAGGCGATGGCCACGGTGGCCAATTCGGCGAGTTGGTCCGGCCGCGCCCCGCCGAGAGCCCTGAGCCTGCCGGTGGGCAGGACCATCCCCAGGAGGGCCACGGCGCCCCAGGTCAGGATCGCTCCCACCACCGCCGCCACCACGATCTTGCCCAGACTCCGCCAGAACCGGCCCTCCGGCGCCCGTCCGACCTTTCGGGCCAGGAGAACGCTCAGAAGCGCGGCATGGAAGGTGGCTCCGATGGTTGTCCCCAGGGCTATCCCGCCCACCCCGAGGAGCGGGGCGAGAGCGATGCTCGCGATCGCGTTGACCGCGACGGCCACAACGGCCACCCGAGCCGGAGTCCGGCTGTCCCCCAGGGCGTAGAAGGAACGGCTCGTCAGCGGTTGCCAGCCCCACGGAATGATGGCCGGGGCGTAGAAGGCCATGGCCCAGGCCGTAGTTGTCACCGCCTCCCAGCCGAACGAACCTCGCCCGTAGATGAGGTCCACGATAGGAACCCGCAAGGCGATGAGAAGTCCGGTGAAGGGGGCCAGGACCAGGGCGCCGCCGATCCAGCCTTGCTGAGTGAGGTGGAAGAGCGCGACAGGGCCGGTCGCGGGCGCCGCGCGGCCGGCGGCCGGCGGTGTGGCCGAATTACTCTCCCCCGGCGCGCCGGCGCGCCGGGCGAGGGCGGGGTAGAGAACCGTGGCCACGGCCGCGCCGAGGAGGCCGACCGGGGTCTGGGCCAACTTGCTCCCGAAGGCGATGGCCGAGATGCTGCCCGCGCCGAGGAAACTCGCCAGGATCTGGTCCACGAAGTACTCCAGGCGGCGGGCGACGTTGGCGACGATGATCGGCCAGGCCAGCGAGGCTATGGCCTCAAGTTCGGGCTTCTCCGCGGCCAGGCGAGGCCGGCTGAAGGGGGCCAACCGCCGCACGACGGCGAGGAGCCAAAGGGTGCCGAGGGCGAAGGAAGCCAGAGCTCCTCCGACGAGGCCCCAGACGCCGTAGGCGCCGGCGGTCAGGGTCACGGCGGCGGCCAGGATCAGGTTGCGGGGGATGCCGACCGCCGCGGGGACCCCGAAGACGCCGTGGGAGTTGAGGACGCCGGCGGCCCAGCTCTCGGCGAGGCCGAGAATGGCCAGCGGCGAGAGGACCCGAAGAATCGCCGCGGCCAGGTTGGCGTCTGCCGGAGGAAGCCCCGGGGCCACCAACCTCACGAGCGGACCGGCAAAGACGGTGATGAGGATGGCGGCCAGGGCCGCGACGGCCAGGGCCAGGACGAGGATGAGGGCGTTCAGCCGCCCGGCCTTCTCCCGCTGACCTCGGGCGAGGAGGCGCGAGTAGACGGCGACGAAAGAGGTCTTGAGGAGGCTCCCGACGGTTAGCTGGACCGTGCCCGGCACCGACACGGCCACGAAATAGGCGTCGAGCAGGCCGGTGGCGCCGAAGTACCCGGCCAGGACCACGTCGCGCAGGAACCCGGTCACCCGGCTGAGGGCCGCGGCCACGGTTACCTTGGCCGAGGCGACGACCAGGCCGTCGCGGGGGGCCAAGCCGGCGTCCGGATCGCCAGGCCGAGTTGGGGAAACTGGGTCGAACTCCGTCATGGGGTTGTGACTTTCGGGTAGCCCGGGGCGGTTCCTCCGCTTCCCTGCCCATCTCAAGCAGGGAACCGCAGGTCAAACCCCTAATTGTCTGGCCGGTAGACTAGCCGGGTGGGCGCCTGGCGCCCCGGCTGACCGATCGGCGATGCGGAGGGCAACGGTTTGGGAGTAGCCCGCTTCTCGACTCAGAGCCCGCCGGCGTCGGGCGCGTCAATACCCGGCACGCCCGGACGAAACACGCCGGGGCGGGGCACGCCCGGACGAAACGCGCCGGGGCGAGCTCTGCTGCGGGGCGTGGTCTACCCGGTCGTCGACAGGCTCCTCGCCCCTCGCGCCCTGATCTGCCAGCGGGAGATGGAGCGCTTCCAGTGGCTCGACCCCGAGACCATCCGGCGCCGGCAATGGACCAAGCTAGCCGACCTTCTCCGGCACGCCTATGACACCACGGCTTACTACCGCCGGGTTTTTGACGCCGCCGGCCTCGACCCGGCCGACTTCGTCCTCGGACGCCTCACGCCGGAGACCTTCGCCCGTATCCCGGTTCTGACCAAGGCCGGCCTAAGAGACGAGTTTCCGGCCGGGATTGTCTCGACCATTCTCGGATCGCGGAGGCCCCTGGTCGGCCACACCTCAGGCACAACTCAGGCGCCCCTCACCGTCTACAAGGACCCCGACACCTGCCCCTTCGATCAGGCCACCCATGTCTGGCTCAACGGTTGGGCCGGCTTCCACCGAGGGGAGAGGTTCCTCTACCTGACTCACTACCGTCGCTCCTCGCGACTACGGGACCGGATCTGGCACGCTCTCACCGGGAGACGCTACTTCCCCGCCGAGCCCATCCTGGACCGTGACGGCGAGGCCGTGGCCGATCTTCTGGATCGCTGGCGGCCGGACGGTCTCTTTGGCATCCCGCCCGTGCTGGAACTCGCGGCGGCTACCTTGCTGGCAAGCGGGCGGCCTCTCCGCTACCCTCCCCGGGCCGTGATCTATCACAGCTCTCTTCTGTCGCCGGCGGGGCAGGCTCTCGTGCGGGAGGCTTTCGGAGGGTCGGCTCTGTACTCGCGCTACGGCACGATCGAGTTCGGTTCGTGGGTGGCCCAAACCTGCCCGGCCCAGGCCCGAGCCGGTCTACCGCCGGGGGAGAATCTCCACGTCAACGACTTCCGCTATCTGGTCGAGGTCCTGGGCCCGCGCGGAGGACCGGCGGAACCCGGCGAGGTGGGCCGGCTAGTGATTACTGATCTCTTCAATCGGGTCATGCCCCTGCTTCGTTACGACATCGGAGATCTGGCTTCTCTCGGCCCACCGTCGCCTTGCGCCTGCGGACGTGGTCTAACGACCATCCGGACCCTCGATGGCCGGGTCCTGGATTCTGTTGTCCTTCGCTCCGGGCGTCTGGTGCCGACTTCGTTTCTCTACACTCCCATGCGCGAGCACCTTTGTCTTTGGTGGGAGTATCAGTTCGTTCAACCCGATCTGGATCATCTCATCCTGTCGGTCGTGCCCCGGTCCCCCTCGGCCTTCGGGTCCGAGGAGGCCAGGCGGCTCGAGGGCGTCTTGCGGGAGGTCCTGGTCGATCCCATGGAGGTCACGGTGAGGATCGTCGACACCATACCCTTTGAACCCTCCGGCAAGCGACCGTTCCTCAAGATCCTGACCAGGCTCCGGGGAGAGTGACCATGCTGGGACGGACCCTCCTGCGGACCGCGGTCTATCCCGTCGCCGATAGACTGTTTGCCTGGCGCTCCCCGACCCTGGAGCGGGAATTGGAACGGTTCCAGTGGCTCGATCCCGAGACCATCCGGCGCCATCAGTGGACCAGGCTGGCCCGCCTTCTCGGCCACGCCTACGAGACCACGGCCCACTATCGCCGGATCCTCGACGAGGCCGGCCTCGCTCCCGCGGACCTCGAGCCGGACCGGCTGTCGCCCGAAGCTTTCACCCGGCTTCCCATCCTGACCAAGGACGCCCTGCGAGCCGAGTTCCCGGGGGGTATCGTCTCCTCGGATCTGGGGGCCCGCAAGCCCATCGCCCGCCACACCTCCGGAACCACCCAGCAGGCCCTCACCATCTACAAGGACCCGAAGACCATTCCCTTCGAGCGGGCCACTCACTTCTGGCTTAACGACTGGGCCGATCTCCGGCGCGGTGACCGCCTTGTCTACGTCTCCCACTACCGGCGGGCCACCAAGCTGCGGGATCGCCTCTGGCACATTCTCACCGGACCGCGCTACTTCCCGTCCGGGCCGATCCTCAGGCGCGACGGGCAGGCCGCGGCCGGCATTCTGGATCGCTGGCGTCCGGATGGGATCTTCTGCAGCCCTCCCACCATGGAACTGCTGGCCGTCGCCCTCGCCGAGAACGGGCGGCCTTTGCGTTTCCGCCCGCGGGCGGTTGTCTACCATGGCGCCCTCATGCCCCCGGCGGCTCAGGACATAGTCCGGATGGCCTTTGGCGGCGTTCCCCTCTACTCGCGCTACGGCGCGATCGAGTTTGGCTCGTGGGTGGCCCAAACTTGCCCGGTGCAGGCCCGCTCCGGTCGCCCGGCGGGCGAGAACCTGCATGTCAATGACTTCCGCTACTTGGCCGAGGTCGTCGGCCAGGACGGCGCTCCCCTGGTTCCGGGCGAGGTCGGCCGGCTCATCGTGACCGATCTCGCCAACCGGATTACACCCCTCATCCGTTACGACATCGGCGACCTCGCCTCCCTGGCCCCTCCCGGCCGCTGTTCCTGCGGTCGCGGCCTGACGACTCTCCAGACCCTCCAGGGCAGGCACGAGGACTTCGTTCGCTTCCGCTCGGGTCGTCGGGTGCCGGCGGCCTACCTCTATCCTCCCATCCGCCGCTACCTTGGCCGGTGGTGGGAGTTCCAGTTCGCCCAGACCGACCCGGATCATCTCGTCCTGTCGGTTGTGCCGAAGTCTCCGGACGGGGGTTTCGGTCCGGAGGGGACGCGACGCCTCCAAGAGGTCCTGCGGGAGGCCCTCGGCGAACCCATGAACGTGGTCATCCGGATAGTCGATCGGATTCCGTTTGAACCTTCGGGGAAGCGCCCGTTTCTGAAGCCCCTGGCCGCGGAAAGCCGGGTCCAAAGACCATGACCGAGTCAAGATCACCCAGAGTGCTCGTCATCCACGGCTGGTCCGACAGAAACAAGGGTGACGCGGCCATCCTGCACTGTCTGGCCGACCTCATCCGCGGCCACTCCGAGTCGATCAGAGTCAAGCTCTTATCCGGTTTCGGCCCCGCTGACCGTCGCCTGGAGGAGGAGTATTTCGAGACCAAGACCCTCTTCCCGGAGATCTTGGGCTCGGCCTTCCCGATCCTGCCCGTGCAGCGAAAGAGCGGCGGAGGTCTGGGTAGAGCGGCCACCGAGGGTTTGCCTGCCGTTCCGCTCGCAATCCCGGCCATCCGCGATCTCCTTGAGGCTCTCTTCTACACCGCCCGGGCCGGTCTGGCCGTCTCATCGCCGATCCTGCCCGGGCGGGCCACCCCCCTTGGGCTCGGAAGAGCCTGGACGAGGGCCGAGCGCGAAACCCTGGCCGCCATGCGCCGGGCCGACATCATCATCAGCAAGGGTGGCGGCTTCATCCACGCCGAGCCCGGTTTGCGGTCCACCCTCCGCCTGTTCCGCAATCTCTTCCCGTTCATCATGGCCCGCAGGTTCGGCGTGCCTTTCGTTCTCTACGGCCAATCCATCGGACCCTTCGCCAACGCCTTTCAGAGAGACCTGGTTCGCCGGACCCTGAACCACGCTCGGGCCATCCTCACGCGGGAGAGCCTGTCGGCCCGAGTTCTGGGCCAGATGGGGGTCACGGCCCCGGTGAGGGTCATTCCCGACTTGGCTTTCGGCCTGCGCCCCGACACCCGGGCCGCCGCGGCTCTGTTCGAAAGACACCGGATCCCCGGCGATACGCCTCTGGTCGGCGTGACCGCGCGGCAGTGGCGCCAGGCCCCGGCCTACATCAGCGGGATGGCCGCGGCCATCGACCGGCTGGTTGAGGAGGCCGGCGTTCACGCGGTCATCTGGCCCCAGTCGACCGGTCCCGACGCCTTCGAGGACGACCGCTCGGCCGGCCGCCAGGTTCGTGACGCCTCACGTCACAGGGACAGGATCACCCTGGTGGAGGAGGAGGTCTCGCCGCCGGGGCTGAAGGCGGCCTACGCCCGGATGGATCTCATGTTGGCCACCCGGTTTCACTCGGCCATCCTGGCCATCTCCGAGGGGGTGCCGACCCTGGTCATCGACTACTGGGGGGCCAAGGCTCGGGGCATCTATGGCGACCTGGGTCTTCCGGAGTGGGTCTTTTTGATTGAGAAGCTATCCTCAGACGACCTGCCACGTGGGGCGCTCGAATTGTGGAACTTGAGAGACTCGATGCGGCGCCGTCTCCGGGTTCTGATACCACCTCTCACCGAGCAAGCCCGGCGCCTGGACCCGGTGGTGGCGGGGATTCTGACGGCAGCCGCGGCGGAGACCGCTTCAGGCAAGGTCGGCGCTTCAGGCAAGGTCGGCGCTTCAGGCAAGGTCGGCGCTTCCGGCGCGTCCGGGGAAGGGGATGAGGAAGAGTGGTGAGCCGCATCCGACGGGCCGTCTTCCGCAACGTGGCCTATCCTCTGGCCGAGGTGGTCTCGGGTCGATCCTTTGTCAAGACTCGCCGGTGGCTTGAGACCTTTCAGTGGGCCGACCCGGCCTCCATGCGCGACTATCAGGAGCGGCTTCTGCGCGACCTCCTCGTTCACGCCTGCGCCACCGTGCCTTACTACCGGCGGACCGTCGACGCCCTCGGCCTAACGCCAGGCGACGTCAACCCCGAAACCTTCTACCGCCTGCCGATTGTCTCACGTTCGGAGTTTCAGAGACCGGCCGGTATGGGGGCCGACGGAGGCGGGGTCAACGAGGACATGGTCTCTTCCCTCGCCGCCACGCGGACCCTCAAAGCCAACCGCACTTCCGGCACGACCGCCCAGCCCATCTGGTTCTACCGCGACCCCAGTCTGGAGGACTGGGGCAACGCCGCCGCCGCGCTCTTCGGCGCCTGGGCCGGCCTGGAGATGGGTGATCCTCGAATCTCCTTCATGCTCCACAGCGATTTCGCCGGCTTCCGCAAGCGGCTCTGGGATTGGCTCGGCGCGGTGCGGCACGCGCCCACAGATCTTGTTCTGGCCCGCGACGGCCGAGCCATCGCCACCCTTCTGGATCGGACTCGTCCGGCGGCGATCACGGGTTACCCGTCGCTCCTGAGGCTGGTGGCTCTGGCCCTGCGGGAGGCCGGATGGGAGGAGCGGGGCCGGACGGTTCCGACCGGGTCCCGTGACCTTTGGCGGCCGCGGGCCGTGATCTATCACTCGGAGACCATGGATCGCGAGACCCAGGACCTGGCCCGCGAGGTCTTTGGGGCGCCGGTCCACAGCCGCTACGGGGCCATGGAGTTCAGTTCCATGGTAGCTCAGACTTGCCCGGCCAAGGTGGCTGCCGGGGCCCCCGCCGACGAGGACCTGCACGTGGACGCGGCCTGCTTCCTCGTCGAGGTCGTCGACGACCGGGGGCGACCGCTTCCGCCGGGCGACGAAGGCCGGGTCGTGATCACCGATCTCCGTAATCGCATGATGCCCTTCATTCGCTATGATATCGGGGACACGGGGGCCTTGGCGGCCGAGCCCTGCGCCTGTGGTCGAGGCTGGCCCCTCCTGCGGCGCCTGGCGGGTAGAGGTTCGGAGTTCCTTCTCCTGCCGTCGGGACGGCGAATCCCCTCCTTGCCGCTGATGCGCAAGATGCGGGTTCAGACCGCCCTGCTCTGGGAGTACCAGTTTTCCCAGCCGGAGCGGGACTTGCTTACCATCTCGGTAGTCCCGCGCGCCAAGAGCTACGGTCAGGCGGAGGCGCTCCATCTCCAGGATGAGTTCCAGGCATTCCTCGGCGAGCCGATGAGGGTCGAGGTTCGGGTGGTTGACTCCATTCCCCGCGAGCCTTCGGGGAAGAGGCCGATCCTGAAGGTCTTGCGGGAGGGCTAGCGGAAGCGGCGGCAACGCCAGATGGGGAGAGCCTGGTGGCGGTAGGAGGGGCGGCTGGTCCGGACGCTCAGTCTCCCGCGGAGACCAGCCTTCTGATCATCCGGGCCACCGCGTCATCGAGATCGCCCTCGGCCACCAGGTCGGCCGCCTGACGGACCTCCTCCGTTGACCAGGGCATGGCCACGCCTATCCCGGCCGCGCGGAGCATGGGGATGTCGGCTTCGGAGTCGCCCATGGCCACGGTTTCGGCCACGTCCACTCCGGCCAGGCGGGCCAACTCCAGGAGGGCCGTGCCCTTGTCGGCCGCGGAGGAGATGCCCGTGGTCATGCCCTGCGGCACACCACCCCAGGGGACGTAGTAGAACTGCAGGAGACCAGGGTAGAGGCGCTCCCCCGCCTCGGACACCGCCCGGACGGCCCCGGCCGGGTCGGCTGCGTCCTGCGATGCGACACTGACACTCATAATGTCTCGCGGCTGGGCCGCCATCTTCGCGTCGAGGTCCCCCTCCGACATCTGCGCGAAGGCCGAGCGCGGCCAGCGCGACGGGAAGAGTTCAAAGACAAGATCGTCACCGATGAAAGCGGAGATGATCGTTCCCGGCAGGCCGCGGGCCACTCGCACCAGATCCGGGGCGCTGCCCATGGGTAGGGGATGGCTTTCCAGGACCTTGCCCGACGGGTGCTCAACTATCCTTCGGCCGTAGTGACAGGCGATGGGGCCGGCCAGGCCCAGGGTCCTGGCGTGGTCGGCCGCGGAGGCGGTGTAGCGCCGCCCTGTGATGAGGGTGACCTTGATCCCCCGGGCCAGGGCCCAGGCCACAGCCTCGATGTTGGCTCGGGCGATCGAGTTGTCGTTGGCGGTCAGGGTGTGGTCGATGTCCAGGGCCAGTAGGCGCATGGGGTGGGTAGTTCGGGCAGGGGAGGGATTGTCCTGCGGCCGGAGGGAGCGGCCCGCCCGGGCCGCTCCCTCCGGCCTCGTGTCGCCTACCCCACCGACTCCAGGAGGTTCAGGATGTTCTGGAGCTGGGCCAGGATGTGGGCCGACTCGTCGAGCCGGGTGCCCTGGATGGCGATGATATTGTCGAGGTGCTCGAGGACCCCGGTCCAGTTCTTGGCCAGGCGATCTTCGTGGAGAGCGTTGCGTTCGGCCTCCATTTGGGTCACGGTGGCCCGCAGGACGTCCTTGCCGGCCTGGATGGCGTCGCGCGACTCTTTGATAGCCGCCCGGGTCTCTTCCGGGATCTGCGTCCCCGCGGCGCGGAGTTCCTGGATCTTGTGGCGGATCTGGTCCATCACCTGCGCGCACTGCAGGCGAAGCTGGAGAACCAGGACGTGGTTGTCGAAGACCACGTTCGACTTCTCGACAACCTCCGCGGGCGGGGGATTGGCCTCGACCTTGGCGCCGGCCGGTGGATCAGCCGCGAAGGCCATTCCCGTTCCGGCGACAAGCATCCCGATCAGGACGAAGGCCAGAGCCAACTTTGTCGCCCTACCGCCAGACTTGCTCTTGAAGCTCTTCATCGTCTACTCCTCCTTTGTTTCGCGCCCGCGCTGTCTTGCCGGTTTGCCGGACGCTACCTCGCTGATCGGCCTAGAACCCTGATAGATCCTCCGGCGCTTGCTCCTCCATCCGCCCAAGGACGGCTTGAAGCTGGTCGAGGGTGTCTTCAACGTCTTGGAGCGCGGCTTCGGTTTCGGCCAGGTCCACGGTCTGCCCAGACGGCGCCTCGTTCCGCGTCGAGACTCGACGCCCGCAGCCGCCGACGGCGAGTCCCGCCGCCCCCAGGAGCAGGGCACACAGAACGAGCGCGGTCAACCTCCGGCCCATCCGGCCACCTCCTTTCCGGGTCTTGCCCGCGTCGTGCGCTTCCGGTCCAAGCTTACGCCCGGGTGGAGGGCGAGCCCAGAGACGGGAGTTTAAGTAAGTGTGAAGTTTGCCTGGCGAGATGTTGACCATTCTTTAACGAGACCCGAACGAGACCCAAAAGCGGCGGAATAGGATGAAGCGCTGCTATCCCCATTTGTCGGGAGGGGTCCGAGCCGGTGAAGACCATCGTGATTGGGTGCGGGCGCGTGGGTCTTCCGACCGGACTAGCTCTGGCTCTCACCGGGCACTCGGTGACTTTTGTGGATGTTGATCGGGTCAGGTTGGCGGTTCTCGCGTCCGGCAAGACCCCATTCATAGAATCAGGCCAAGGCCAGGCCCTGCTGGCCGTTCGGAAGCGAGCGCGGTTCACTACCGACCTCAGGCAGGCGCTGAGTGGCGGCGAGGTAGCCTTCGTCACCGTCGACACACCCGGAGGGCCCGAAGAGCGGGGCGAGACTGGGGCGTCGCCCTTCGATCAGGCCATCGAGGCCCTAGCCGGCGCCTACCCGACAAGGCCTTCCGCCGCGGAACCGGTTGCCGCGCTCGTGGTCGTCAAGTCGACCGTCTCGCCCGGAACCACCCGAGCCGCGGGCGACCGCCTCCGCCGGCTGCGACCCGAGATCGACTGGCACATGGCCGCCAACCCGGAGTTTCTGCGGCAGGGAACGGCTCTGTCCGACGCGCTTCGCCCCGCGCGCATTGTCATCGGGACCGAAAGCGGGTTGGCCCGCTCTCGCCTGACGGAGCTCTATCGGGGAATCGCCGAGAGAAAATTCACCTGGCCTCCGTTCCTGGCCAATCCGGGCTCAGCCGCGCCGGCGCCGATCATGTGGACCAGCCCGGAGAGCGCCGAGATGGCCAAGCTGGCGGCCAACGCCTTCCTGGCCGCCCGGATCTCGCTCATCAATGAGGTGGCCAACATCTGCGAGCTAGTCGGCGCTGACGTCGCCGACGTAGTTAGAGTCGTCGGGTCGGATCCCCGTCTCGGACCCCACTACCTCCAGGCGGGCTTAGGTTTCGGCGGGAGCTGTCTTCCTAAAGACCTTAACCTCTTGGTCCGAGTGGCTGGGGATGCCGGGTACGACCCGATCCTTGCCCAGGCTGTCGCCGCAGTGAACGAGGGGCAAGGGAAACGGCTTCTTGGCAGGCTCGAGAGGTTTCTGGGGGAGGAGGGCTTTCGCGGAAGCAAGGTGGCTGTTCTCGGCCTGACCTTCAAACCGGATACGGACGACGTGCGCGGCTCGCTCAGCCTGGCCCTGATCCGGGAACTGACGGCCAGGGGGGCCGTGGTCAGGGCCCACGACCCCGTCGTGGACGCGTCGGTCTGCGCCTCGGCCGCGGACGCCGTCGCCGGCGCCGACGCCGTCGTCCTATCGACTCCCTGGCCCGACTACACTGCCCTGGACTGGGCCGACCTTGCCCGCCTCATGCGCCGGCGGATCGTCGTCGACGCCCGAAACGCTCTGGACCCCGAGGCGATGCGCCGGCACGGCTTCATCTACCTCGGGGTGGGGAGGGGGAACCACGGCGAGCCGTAGCCTCAGTTGACCCCGAACGGAGGTGGGGAGGGGACCACGCGGGGAGGGATCGACCCCGGGAGGAAGGCGGGACCCGCTGCCGAAGTCCGCTTCGATGCTCCCCCACCCGCCCTGAGAGGGCCGGCATGACCCGCAAAGGCTTTCGGCCCGCCTTGGTTCTCTTCTTCCTGGCGCTGGCCATCGGTGAGCTCCTCTCCGGCTCGTCTCCACCGCTTGAATTCTTCAACCCGATCGTGCTCGTCATCCAGGCTGCGCTCTACGGTAGCGGGGCCATCGTCGCCCGCGAGTTGACCGTGAGGTGGGGGAAGACCTGGCCGACCCTCCACGCCCTGGGCGCGGCCCACGACATCCTCGAGGTAGGTCTGGCGGTGAAGAGCTTCTTCCACCCGCACTGGGTGAATCTCGGCATCCTGGGGACCTACGGCCGCTGGGCAGGAGTCAACTGGGTCTGGAGTCTAGAGCTGACCATTTACCAGGCCGTGTTCAGCATCACCATCCCTGTCGCCCTGACCACCCTCATCTTGACCCCCGGCTGGCCCAAAGGAGGGTCGCACTCCGCTACGATCCCTTCGACCTGGCCACCGTCCAGGTCTGGCACGAGCGCAAGAGGTTCGACGACGTATGATCTCGTCCGGCAGCTGATGGAGAACACGTGTTCGGGATATACTGAGGGAGGGAATTGTATTCGTCGTCGAATAACCTTCGAAGGGGGGAGCCTCGGTGCAGGATGGTACTGTCAAGCAGCGGGCGATCAACTACTTCACGCTCTGGGAAGCCTTCGGCTGCAGGACAGCTGTCGTCGACGACGTGTGGCACCGGCTGGACTCGGCGGTTGATCTTGGTCGGCCACTCAAGCCCGGAGATGTATTCTCAAGTGGACGCTTTGATGTGGACTTGTCGGACTTGCAGAAGACACAAGTGAAGGTCCAGAAGGCCTTCGAGCAGTTGTGCGAGCAGGACCTGCTCCTGGAGCTAGATCATGAGGGATACCCAGGGCGACTCGGGGAGACGCGCGATGCACCCAGGTTCCTGTTTCTCAGGGGCCGAATGGAGCTTCTTGAAAGACCGAGCCTCGCCGTGGTCGGGACCCGCAACCCAACCTCGGAGGGTGAGAAGAGGGCATACAAGCTCGGCTACCTCCTGGCCAAGTGGGGTATCACGGTTGCCTCAGGGTTGGCCCGGGGTATCGACAGATGCGCTCACCTCGGAACCCTCGACCACGGCGGCGACGCTATTGGAGTGCTGGGGACGCCTCTGACCCGATCTTACCCGCAGGAGCACGCCGAACTGCAAGAGGCCATCGGAAGCGTCGGGCTCTTGGTGTCGCAGTTCCACCCGGGCGCCCACACGCTGCCTCTTCACTTCCCCTTGAGAAACGCCGTCATGAGCGGCCTCTGTCTGGGAACCATCGTCGTTGAGGCGTCGGAGACCAGCGGTGCGCTCATCCAGGCCCGGAAGTGCCTTGAGCAGGGCCGGCGTCTCTTCATCCCGCACAGCGCAGTGGCCAATCCGGCCTTGCGGTGGCCCAAGGTGTTCCTAGAGAGGGGTGCCACTGAGTTTGCCACGATCGAAGAGATTTCAGCGGTTCTCGGTACATGGCTCATGGGTGATGCCGAGGTCCGCGGAAGCACGGTGGCCGTGGGTTACAGATGCTCGTTGAGTCCGAGTACATCTCGACGCTCGTAATCGACCCCGGGACAACGGTTCCCTGCAAGTGGGAACCGCTCCTTGGCTTGGGCGCTTGTGTGTTCATCGTCGAGGATGAGTTCATTGGGCAGTGGAGGAAGTGGGCCAAGAAGCGTCAGGCGTGCGTTCTCACTTGGAACGGCCGGAAGGACAACTACATCAGCCCTGTCAGAGGGGTCGTCAAAGAGGCTCTTGAGGCCACCGACTCGCATCCCTTTGAGGCTTTGTACGTAACCTCGAAGCAGCGAGATCTGCGCGAAGCCGTTGGCACGCGAATCGGGACCTGCCTGATCGGCAACCCCGACCTGTCGTTAGTAGTCCCGGATGTCTTTGTCACCGACCTTGCAGCGTGTCGGGAGGCTCTTGTGGACATCCAGCAGGGGAAGCACTGGGGCTATGTCTCGGAGCTCATCTCTTGCGTGGGTTCCCGGAGGCGCAAGGCCAAGTCGCCATGGTTCCTTGAGGGCAAGGTCCGAGATAGACCAGACCTTGAGGATGGTGTGGACCTTCTAATCCTGGGCCGCTATTTCCCCACGCGAGACGCGAGACATGGGAGGCACCCTCTATCCAATCGGATCAACCGGTTCAAGAAAGGACCGGACTCGATCCTATCCCGCTTGATTGAGAGCTTCACGGGTTTTGCGATTCAGGACCTGGGAGTGGACCTAGTAACGCGGGTTCCGCTTCGCCTGGGTTCCGAAGGCCCTGACCGAGTGGATAGCCTTGGAGAAGCGGTCTCCGTGGCCGCCGACGGGCAGGGCGAGTCCGACCGGGTCGCCCTCGGCCTTCTCACCAGCGTAAAGAGACAGCAGTCTCAGAAGGATGCTGGCTCCTTTCCGCATCGCCGCGACAACGTGCGTGGCTGCTTTCAGGCGCGGAAGGTTCGTCGCGGAGCTCATGTGCTTCTCTACGATGATGTGGTAACCTCGGGATCGACCGTGGCCGAGTGTGCAAGCGAGTTGCTGAAGGCTGGCGCAGGCCGCGTGATCATTGCTGGGATCGGGTTGAACCAGCACATCATCTCCACCTTCGGTTCACCCGGACCGCCTACGTGTGAGCTATGCGCTCAGCCGCTAGCACTTCGGTTCAACCGGTCGAACGGCACGGCCTTCTGGGGCTGTCCGAACTACATGACTTGCGGTGCCAAGGGGATTCCATTCGACCACGGTCTTACTGCCTGGAACTCCCTCAACACACGGGATAGGATCCAGGCGGAGATCGATGTCGATTTCTAGTGTCTTGCTGATCCGATAGTCCCTCGCGGGTACTCACCTCACGAATCCCTCTTGCCCTCGCGCCCGTGGTATGGTCGTATCTTCTCACTGTCTCCGCTCGCGACGATAAGGACCGACATTCCCGGGCAGGACCTGGCCACCACGGCATGGAAAGGTGCCTCAGAAGAACATTGGGAGGCCTGGGAGGTCAGCACGGTGCGCCAAAAGAACACAACCTACAGGCTGATTGACCTTTTTGCCGGTGCTGGGGGCATGACCCAAGGCTTTCTGGATACTGGCCGCTTCGCTCCAGTCTGGGCCAACGACATGGACTTTGCCGCTGTGCAGACATACAACCTCAATTTCGGCAAACACTGTCTCTTGGGGGACATCAATGAGCTTCTTGCCGCCTCATCCACCGTAATACCCCAAGCCGTGGTCGTAATCGGAGGCCCGCCATGTCAGGGCTTCAGCCTTCTCAACAAGAAACGGCGTGGAGACCCGAGAAAGCAGCTCTGGCGACCTTTCCTGGACGTCGTTGCACGATCCACGGCCGCTGTATTTGTTATGGAGAACGTCCCCCAGCTACTCGGGTCCGACGAGCACCGGCAGATCGAAAAGGGTGCCCAGGCCATCGGCTTTGCGGTAGCTTCGGCCAGGCTGATGGCCGCTGACTACGGCGTTCCACAGACCAGGACGAGAGCCTTCATCGTTGGGTGCAACTTCGCGGATCCCACTACTGTCTTCCACCCGAAGAGGACGAACTACAACCCGCGGAATGGGAACTGGCAGGCTGAACGCCTTTGCTATGTGGACAACCCCCGACCCTGGAGAACGGTCAGGGATGCGATCGCCGACCTCCCGCCACCGGTGGGAACGGACTTCCGAGACGAGGAGCCGCCGTACGACCTGCACTTTGGCCGCTCGCCAACGGCGAAGAGCATGGAGCGCTATGCAGCGATTCCCGAGGAAGGCGCAAACCGCTTTGACTTGCAGAGACGCAGGCCTGAGCTAACGCCAGTGTGCTGGATTAAGAAGACCTCCGGCGGTACCGACCTATTCGGTAGACTGTGGTGGGATCGCCCCTCGTTTACCATCCGCACCGAATTCTACAAGCCCGAGAAGGGTCGCTATATTCACCCGGAGCAGCATCGCCCAATCACTCACCGCGAGGCGGCACGGTTTCAGTCCTTTCCCGATGTCTTTCGCTTCTGCGGCTCAAAGACAGCTGTGGCTAAGCAGATCGGCAACGCGGTGCCGGTTCTCCTGGCGCGAAAGATGGCAGAGGCGGTGGTTCAGCTTCTGTCGGAGCGGCCATGACGGACATATTTGACCCCGCCAAGAGAAGGTCCATTATGTCCAGCATCAGGGGGCGCGACAGTGTGCCGGAGCGAGCTGTAAGGTCTCTTCTACATCGAATGGGCTACCGGTTCAGACTGCATGTGCCAACCCTGCCCGGTCGGCCCGACATCGTTCTTCCGCGCCACCGCAAGATCATACTCGTCCACGGATGCTTCTGGCATGGTCACTCTCAATGCCCGAGGGCTGACCGGCCACGCAGCAATGTGGCCTTCTGGGAGCAGAAGATCCAGGGCAACATTGCACGGGATCGGCAGGTCGCCGACGATCTCCGAGCGTTGGGATGGACCGTTTTGACCCTGTGGCAGTGCGAGATCAAGAGGGGCGCGGCCCTCGACCAGCGGCTACGAGACTTCCTAGCGATGGACCGCACGGCCCCGGATCAGCAGGGAGGACCCCATGACAACGATGTCCACGAACTGCAGGAAGCGGGGTTCGGCCAAGGACAGGATAAGGGAGTTGTTCCTGGCGAACGTCGGAAAGGTTCTGACCCACAGGGAGATTGCCCAAGCGGCCGGCATTCTGGAGTACGCCAGGCGAATTCGAGAGCTGCGGGACGAGGAGGGCTACCGCATCGCGTCCTACCATGATGACGATACACTCAAGCCCGGACAGTACCGCCTCGTCGATGCCGAACCCAGACCCACTACGGCCAGAACGGTCTCCAGCACCCGCAGAGCGGAGGTGTTCGCCAGGGACGGCTACACCTGCCAAAGATGTGGCGCTGGGGGCGGTGAACCGGATTCCGCCCGTCCCGGCCGGCGAGTTCGCCTTCAGGTTCATCACGTCACGCCGAAGGAAAGAGGCGGCACGGACCGCTTGGATAATCTGGAGACTCTCTGTTCCACATGCAACGAGGGGAAGTCCAACGTGATTCTCGCCTCCAGGGAGGCCAGAAACGCGCTAGCCGTGGTGCGGGCCGCACCCCGCGATATTCAGCTTGAGGTCTACGGCTTTCTCAGAAGGAAGTTCGAACCGGCCGCTGGCCAAGAACAGACGTAGCGGGCGCCAGCCGTGAGGGTTGGTGCTGCGAGGTCAACGCATGGCCAGAGACCCACAGCCCCGCTGTTCCGCGGTGTCTTGTCGGGTCTCTCGGCGGCCTGAGTGGAGGAACTGACAGGCGGTCACAGAACTGTCACGTCCTCGGAGGCTATTGTCACAGGGGCAGATGCTCGCCGGGGATCGCCACGCTTCTAGGCAGCTGCTATGCTCGATCTGCGAGTGCCTGGCAAATGCCTTGACGATGCCCTGGATGCGTGCCCGGTGCCTCTGCGGGTAATAGCTATGCACGTTCATTCTCACGTGCACGTAGTCCGATGGGGGGGTATGGAATGAGACGTTGGCTGTTGCGTCTCCTCACGGTTCTAGCCCTGGCTGCAGCCGGGGCGGCACACCTCGGTTTCCGGTGGACCAATACGGTTTCCCCTCACTGAGCAACGGACGAGGCAGGCGGGAAGGTTTGAACAGGCCTAGAGCTTTGGGGCTCTGCCACATCGTCACAAGCGGAGCCGCTCTTGCCATACTCCTCAAGGCGTCCACAGACCCTCACTCCTTCCTGCTTGTCGCGGTTCTACTAGCCCTCCTGGCAGCCCGTCTCCTCAGTGAGTCGTTCCGGGTGGTCCTACCGATGGGAGCAGTTTTGTCTGTGAGGGTCCGCCGTGGTGTTCTTGGCCTTCGCTATCTTGCGGCCACGTCGGCCATCGTTCTTCAGATCCTGGGTGCCCCCGTCGCCCCGCGCTCACACACGACACCTGCAAACCGACTTCGCCGGAACGTCTCCCGCTGCGTTATCTCCATCGCCGCCGCCGACTTCGCCTTCCGCCACGCTGGGGGCGTCGTCGGCCAACCCTTTGGCGCCATGGGCGTCCCCCTCCTGGCGGCCGGGATCGCTCTGGTCCTTACCGACGCCGTCCTCATGGCCTTGGCCCTGAGCCTCAACCAGGGACGGCTCTTGGCCGCCTGTCTCGGCGATCTCTGGGGCCTACCGCTGGCCTTGACCGCTCTCGCGGTCGCGCTATCCGTCCCACTCCTGGCGGCCATAACTCTCTTTGGTCTCTACTGGGCTCTGGGCGGGGCCGCGCTCCTGGCGGCGGGCGTCTCTCTCGGCCTCAAGGCCGTCGCCGGCCGGGCTCGGGCGCCGCACCCCCCGCGCTGGGCAGCCGTCTTCCATGACGCCGGCCTCACTGACGCCGCCATGGAGACTGCGGCGACCGCCGATCCGCTCCCCCTCCCCGAGTCGCTTCCGGGCGAGGGTCTCGACCTCTGGTCACGGAACGGGGGAAGCAAGCAGCGCTTCTTCTGGCGTCTCCTTTCCCGCGGCCCGCTTCGCCTCTTTCAGCCCGACAACGATCCGGCCGCCGACTGGTACCGTGGCCTCTTGGACCTCAGCCGGGCTTTCAGTTCGTCCCTCAACACGCAGGTGATAGCCAGGCAATTGGCCGACGCCGTCCACAGTCTGACCACTCTCCCCTGCATCGTGCATCTGGTCGCGGAGGATGGCCTCACTCTCGAGCCGGCGGCCGTCAACGGCTTGCCGGCCCAAGCGGTCGAGACCCTCCACCAGACGATCCACGAAGGCTTGCTCGGCCAGGCTCTCACCCAGAGGCGACCGGTCATCTCCCCGAGCGCGGCCGAGGAGCCGTGGTCGTCGCTGGCCGTGCCGATGTGGGTCGGCGGCACCCCGCTGGGGGTCATCGGCGTGAACTCGCCCATGGCTCGGCGTTTTTCGCCCTCCGAGGTCCGAGCCCTCACGGCTCTGGCCGGCCTGGCCTCCCTGGCTCTTTACAACGCCTTCCTCTACCGCAAGGCCGGAAGCCGCCTGGAGAGGCTGGTCGAGGCGCAGACGCGCCTCGAGGCGGTCGTCGACACCGTTCCGGCCGGCATCCTCATTTTCACGCCCGATGGCCGTCTGGTGTCCGTCAACTCGAGAGCAACCGCCCACCTGGCCGACCTTGGCTTGGTCCTGCCCGGCACACCTCCGGAGGAGAGCGCCGGAGAGGTTGCGGCGAACGTCATCGAGGCCTTCGCCCAGCGTCTTGGGACCACGGCCCCATCCCGGGCCCTGGCTCAGCGGGCCCCCTACGGTCCGGAGGCCGTTTCGGCGGACATCGAGGAGGGAGAGCGCCACTTCGAGGTCTGGGCCTCGCCTCTCCACGACTCGAAGGGAACCTTGACCGGCCTTCTGGTCATTCTCGACGATGTGACCGAGGCCAGGCGGCTTGCCGCCGAGGTTCATCGCACGGAGAAGCTGGCCGCCGTGGGGGAGGTGGCCGCTCGGGCCGCTCACGAGATCAAGAACCCCCTGGCCGCCATCCACGGGTTCACCCAACTCATGGGCCTCTACTGCCCCGTCCGCGATGGGTGGCGGGAGTGCTCGAAGTACGTGGAGCGCATCTCGGGCGAGATCAACCGCCTCAGCGAGATCGCCCATTCCATGCTGACTCTGGCTCGCCCGGCTCGGCCCAGATTCGTGACCGGTAACCTGGCGGCTGTGGTGGAGGAGACCATCGAATTCCTGGCCGGGAAGGCCGCGGAGCGGGGCACGACCCTGGAACGGGTCGGCGGACCTCCCACGGTGATAGCCGACTTTGACGCCCGCCAGTTGAAGCAGGTCCTTCTGAACCTGGTCCAGAACGCTCTCGACGCTGTTTCCGGTCCGGGTGGACCTCCGCCGGGTTGGCGGAAGGTGGCCGTCGCGGTCGGCTACACCCACCGGGCCCGGCAACGCCACATCTTCATCCAGGTTCGAGACAACGGCCCCGGCCTCCGGGGCCCGGATCGGGCCAAGGTCTTCACCCCGTTCTTCACCACGAAGGACACGGGGACAGGCCTCGGCCTGCCAATTGCCAAGAGCATCATCGAGGCCCACAACGGCGTCGTTGATCTCCGCCCGGCCCACGGGCGCGGATGCGTCTTCGAGATTCTCCTGCCGGTCTCGTCCGGGACGAGTTGGACCGGATCCGTCCTCCCAGCCGCGGCCTTCGACGGTTCGGCGGACGAGGCGGCCGACCCCGGGGCCTCAACCCCGACCTCCGGACCCGAACGTGAGGGCAGGTAAGGGAGGCTGCGACGTGACCCGGAGACCCACTGAGGGCTACAAGTTTGTCGTCGTCGGCGGGGGATCGAGTTACACGCCGGAGCTGGTGGAGGGCCTCATCGCCAGGCGCGATGATCTGCCCGCGCGGGAGCTGGCCCTGGTGGACGTGCCCGCCGGACGGGAAAAGGCGGAGGTCGTCGCGGCCCTGGGCCGCCGGATGTTCGGGCGGGCGGGGCTCTCCACCGAGGTCACGGTGAGCCTCGATCGCCGCCGGGCCATCGACGGGGCCGACTTCGTCATCAGCCAGTTCCGCGTGGGTGGTCTTCCCGCCCGGGCGAGCGACGAGCGCCTACCCCTCCGGTATGACGTGGTGGGCCAGGAGACAACGGGCCCGGGCGGTTTCGCCAATGCCCTGCGAACGATTCCCGTGGCTCTGGCCTTGGCTCAAGACATCCAGGAACTGGCCCCGCGGGCCTGGCTGATGAACTTCACCAACCCGGCCGGCATTGTCACGGAGGCCATCACCAGGCATGAGGGCGGGGTCCGGGTCATCGGACTCTGCAATGTGCCCGTTAGCATCCAGCGGGCCATCTGCAAGGAAATGAACGTTGAACCCTGGCGGGTGGAGGTCGACCTCGTCGGACTCAACCACCTGGGGTGGATAACGGCCGTGCGCCTGGACGGCCAGGACATCCTGCCGGTGATACTCTCCCTTCCCGTGGTGGAGCGGCAGTTCGTCCAGAACATCCCTGGGGTGGTCGGCCTCCGCCCCCTCCTCGACGCTCTCAAGATGCTGCCCTCCCCCTATCTGCAGTACTACTACTTTACCCGCGAGCTTGTGGCCGAGGAGAAGGAAGCCGTGGCCACGGGCAAGGGAACCCGCGCTGAGCAGGTCATGGAGGTCGAGAAGGACCTCTTCGAGCGCTACCGGGATCCCAATCTCGCCGAGAAGCCCCCCGAACTGGCCAAACGCGGAGGCGCCTACTACTCCGAGGCCGCCCTCGACGTCATGGTCTCCCTCGCGGGCCCCGGAGGATCGCGAAACCGGCATATCGTCAACGTGCCGAACCGGATGGCGGAAAGTGGGGGGGAGGCGGGTGATGATCCATCGCCGGGCGTCCTCGGCCTCGCGACATCCGCCCGCCGAGTCCTGCCCGACCTCCCGCCAGGCGCGATCATCGAGACTCCCTGCCTGGTGGGACCGGCCGGACCACGGCCGATTGGGGGAGGTCCCTTGCCCCTGTCCATCCGCGGCCTGGTCCAACAAGTGAAGGCCTACGAGGAACTGACCATCGAGGCCGCCGTGACCGGCGACCGCCACAAGGCATTCCTGGCCCTGCTTAGCCACCCCCTGGTGCCGGGAGTGGCGGCGGCGGAGGGACTGGCGGGGGATATTCTGGAGGCCAATAAGGATTACTTGCCGCTCTTCGGCGACTGAGGGGCTGGCTTCAGGTTCCTTCTCACCTCCGCGGTCGGGCGTGCCCGTAGGCGTGTCCCCGCGGTCCGGCCTCCTACAGGGTACCGTCTCAGGCTGTCGAACTCTGGGCTGGCACACATTCCCGTAAGGGGGCGACTCGTAGATGAAGACAGCTTCAGTGATTCTCGGTATTGTAGGCGGCGCGCTCGACGCTCTTATCGCTCTCATCATCATGATCTTCGGCGGAAGCCTGGTCGGGCTCTTCCTGAATTCGGGCGCGGTTGAGGGCCTGGAGGGCGCCGAGTACGCCGGTTCCATGATCACCGGCGCCGTGGTGTTCGTCGGCTTTCTCGTTCTTCTCGTGGGCGTCCTGGCCATCATCGGCGGCGTCGTCGCCAGGAAGAACCTCACGGTCGGCGGGATTCTCATGCTGGCGGCCGGTCTGCTCAACTTCTTCGGAGGCTGGGTCGGCGCTATCGTCGCCCTCATGCTGATCGTCGGCGGCATCCTGGCCCTGGTCGCGGCCAGCGAAGCCAAGAAGGTGGCGCCTCCGGCCCCGGCGGCTTAGGGTCATCGCGTCAGGCGTGGCGTGCGGCGACCCAGGGGCATCGCCTCGCGCGCGGCGCACGGCGGCCGGCGGTCGGGGGCGCCCGCCCCCGACCGCCGGCCTTGGCCGCTCCTCGAAGCCTCTCCGGGCCTACTCGCGCCGCGACACGCGGTAGCTCCCGCGACTCCGGCTCTTCAGGAAAGGGTGGGGAAGAAAGTGAAGATGAGGCTGCACGCTCTAATGGCTTTCATTGGGGGTCTGATCGGGATCGGGGCTACTGTCTGGTACTTCTTCACGCCCGTCACAACCGGCCGCGTCGGCGCCTTCGTGGTTCTCTCCATCGTTGCGCTGGTCATCTACGGTCTGGCCATCGGGGTCGGACTTCTCGATCAGCGGGCCAGGCAGGAGAGCCGGCTGGCGAAGATCGTGAAGGCCGCTCTGCCGATCGCGGCCCTGAGTTCGCTGGTCTGCTGCCTCCTGCTGGGCTGGACCGCGGACAAGGCCGCCGGCCACGCCGTTCCGTCTCTCATCTTGCTCTCGGCCCTGGTCAACATGCCTCGCTCCGTCTACGACCCGCTTCTCTGAGGGAGAGAGGGGCGGGCGCGGCCGGCCGGGCAGATGCTACGGGATCGCGAATACCGGCGGGCGCGAGACCAACCCACGGATGACTTCGAGGCGATCCTCGCCCCAGACGCCCAGCCGCCAGAGGGCGATCCCGGCGAGCCCCCTTCGCTTGGCCAGACCGACCTTTACCTCCAGCGACTCGGGTGTCTCGCCCCCCACGACGCCATTGGTCCCCCTCGTGGCCAGGAGGCCAAGGAGAAGCTTTTCCCTGGGTACGATCTGGAGGGCCAGATCGATGGCTTCGGTGACCTGGGTCAGCGGCTGCGGGGCGCTGAACGGCCCGTAGCCGTAGGCCATAATGACGATGCGGTCGGCGAGTGGGACCAGGGAGGGCCAGTCGTAGCCCGGGTACCAACTGTTGAGGGGATGAAGACTCAAGGTGAGTTCTAGATCGCGGGCGTGGAGAGCGTCGGACAGAAGCCGCGCGAAAGCGATGAAGTCTCGCTTGGTGGCGGCCAGGTCCTCGCCCGTCTGCCGCTGGCCAAGTCCTTCGATGTCAAGGTTCACGCCCCGGAAGTCCTGGGCGTAGCCGGCGATCTCGTCCACGGCTCGCCGCGTGGCCTCCGGGTCGCGGAGAAAAGCGTAGATCGAGGGAGTGGTCACCCCGTCTGTGGTGCGGGCCCAGTGGACCATCATATCGGTCTCGATGGCGTAGGCGCCGCACCGGGAGAGGATGTCCCGCCAGTTGTCCGGGCGCTTCTGACCCGAGTAGGAATCGCTTAGATCGACGAGGCCGGTGGTCGGGTCGAGGACGAACCAAGCGCAGGCAACGCTGGCGACAAGGTCGGTGAGCCCGACCCCGAACTCCGGGTAGGGCTGCCCGAAGAGCTCGGTCCAACTGCTGGTCTCGGCGTTGCCGAGGGCGTAGTAGCCCAAGACCTCCATCGGGCGGCGGGGAGAGGTCACGGTGATGGACCGGGTGTCGTCGTGCCAGACCACTCCGGCCCCGAGAGCTTCGCCGAAGAACCGCAGCGGGATGAGGGTGCGGTCTCCGATGATCTGAGCCGGCACGTCTAAGGATCGAGGCTCGCCGTTCACGCGGGCGTCGGCCCGGCCAATCCAGAGGTCGACCGTACGGGAGGAATAGGGGTCCACGGCCGCGACTCGGAGGTTGGCCTCATCCCACTCCACCTCGCAGCCGAGGGCCTCGGCCAGGAGGCGAAAGGGCACCAGAGCCCTGCCCGCCACCAGGGCCGGCGGCACGTCAAACTCGACGGAAAGCCCGTCAAGATAGACGGGAATACGCTCCTCGTGGGGAGAGGCGGTGGAGGCGGCGGCAGCGACGACGGAGGCGGTCCCCGGCGAGGCTAGGGTTCCCGAGAGGAGGATTGAGAGCGCCAGCCCGATGGCAAGCGCATACACGATTGGGCTTGATCTGGCAGGCACGAGGATCTCCTTTCGACCCCATCGCAGGGTCACCGGGGATTCGCATCGAGATGGCAGTGGCCATCCCTACCAGCGCGATCGCAGCGTCCGTTGCCACCAGGATTCCGGCCCGGAGTCCGTTTGCCCTGCCGGGAGGCAGTGGTAATCGCTGCCGCAGGAGGTCGGGCCCGGCGGGCGAAGACAGAACCGTCCTTGAGGCCCATTGCGACTGAATCGACCGCGTTCCGTTCTGCCCTGCGAGTGTTCGGGCAAGACTTCATCTGTGGGGAAGAGGCTAGGAGGTGTCTGGATGATCTCCACCGTGGAGGCCCTGGGTTTCAGATGTCTCAAGTACGTCCGGCAGGATCTGGACACGTTCCACATCCTCATCGGCCCGAACGCCAGCGGTAAGTCTACCTTCCTAGACGTCATTCGTTTTCTTGGAGACCTGGTCAGCGGCGGACTAGACGCCGCCCTGAGAGAGCGAACGGACAACCTGGAGGACCTCGTCTGGCGCCATCAGGGTGGCCGGTTCGAGTTGGCGATTGAGGCCTCAATCCCAAAGACCCAGCGGAGGCATCTCGCGGACCAGGCATACGCGATATGCCGGTACGAAGTAACCGTGGCCATCGACTCCGGCTCCGGCGAGAACGTGATCGCCGCGGAGCGTGTGCTTCTTCTTCCGGAAGGCCATCGCGCACAGTCGCAGCGCTCCTTGTTCCCGGAGTCGGTGGTCCACCCCAACACACTTCAGATCAAGAAACCCGATGGCAACCGGACGGTGGTTCACAAGGTCACCGGCGGAAACGACCGCTTCTGCAGCGAGACAGGCAAGGAGTGGGAGCACACTTTCCGACTGGGACCGAGGAAATCCGCGCTGGCCAATCTTCCCGAGGATGAGCAGAAGTTCCCCGTCAGCACCTGGTTCAAGCGGGCCCTCATTGACGGAGTGCAGTCCCTGGCCCTCAACAGCTCCCTCATGCGCAGACCCAGCCCACCCGGACAAGCCCGCGGTTTTCGCCCGGACGGCTCCAACCTTCCGTGGGTAGTCGACGAACTGGCCAGGCGCGCGCCGGAGCGTCTGGAGGAGTGGGTCGGGCATCTCCGGACCGCGTTGCCGGATCTGGCCGACGTCTGTACTGTGGAGCGGGAGGAGGACCGGCATCGCTACCTGGCCATTACCTATGCCGACGGCCTCAAGGTGCCCTCGTGGATGGTCTCCGACGGCACGCTTCGTCTCATGGCTCTGACCGTCTTGGCTTACGTCCCAGACCTTACGGGCGTCTACCTCATTGAGGAGCCCGAGAATGGCATCCACCCACGGGCGGTGGAGACGGTCTTTCAATCCCTGTCGTCCGTCTATGACGCGCAGGTCTTGCTGGCGACCCACTCGCCCGTGATTCTCAGCCTTGCCCATCCCGAACAGATCCTCTGCTTCGCCAAGTCGCCCGACGGCGCCACGGACGTCGTCGAGGGTTCCAAACATCCCGCGCTCCGCAACTGGAAGGGTGAGACCAATCTGGGCGTCCTGTACGCCGCGGGTATCCTCCAGTGAATCCCGCCGCCGGGGCCTCCCATGATCTGGTGGTTCTCGTGGCTGACAAGGACATGGAGGCGGCGTTCCAGGGCCTTCTTGGCCGGCCGCGGTCCCTGGGTACGCGATTGGTCCGGTTCAGGATCTTTGTTCATGGAGAGAGCGATCCAGGCTGCTTCCTGCGAGGTCCAGCCATTCTGCGGAGTCTGACGGACGACTACAGTTACGCCCTGATCGCCTTTGACAGGGAAGGGTGCGGGCGTGAGGGCCTTGACCGGGTCGAGCTTGAGGCCGACCTCGAGCGGCGTCTAGCGGAGACTGGCTGGGCCCAGAGGTCGGCGGCAATCTGTGTGGATCCCGAGCTGGAGAACTGGGTCTGGAGCGACTCCCCGCACGTGGCCCAGGTTCTCGGCTGGACCGATACCACTACCCCCTTGAGAGACTGGCTGCGCGACAAGGGTCATTGGACGCCGGAGTGCGGGAAGCCCTCTCGCCCCAAGGAGGCCGTCGAACGTGTCCTCAGGCATGTCCGAAAACCGAGATCCTCCGCCCTCTACCGGCGGCTTGCGTCATGTGTTGGGCTTCAACGCTGCGACGATCCCGCCTTTCTTCGGCTGAAACGGATACTATCCGCATGGTTTCCCGAGAGTGGTTCCCTATGACCCAGCAGCGCCTCTACGCCGGTGTTGATGGTGGCGCCACCAAAACTTGGGCCGTCGTCGGGGACGAGACCGGGCGCCTGCTCGGTTTCGGCGTCGGCGGACCAGCCAATTACCACGTCGTGGGGTTGGAGCCGGCCCTGCGGTCGGCGACCACCGCCCTCGCGGCCGCCGTCGCCGTCGCCACCGGAACACCTCCTTCCTCCGCCGCTCCGCCTGCCCTGTCCATCCTGACCCGGGCGGCCTTCTATCTCGCCGGCGACGACTCCCGGGAGGATCATGGGACCATCGGTGAGGCTCTCGGCCGGGCCTTGCCGGCGGGGTTGGCCCGCCAGTGGGACAACGACTGCTGGGCCGCCCTTCGCGGCGGGACCGAGAAGACCTGGGGGGCGGTGTGCATCGGGGGTTCGGGCACCAATTCGGCCGCCATCGGTCCCGACGGACGGCGAGCCATCCTCCGCGGTCTCGGTTGGGAGAGCGGTAACCCGGGAGGGTCGAGCGACATCGCCCGGCAGGCGATGATCCAGGCCTTCCGGATGGACGAGGGGATGCGTTCCAGGACCCACCTTCACGGAGCGATTCTGGAAGCCCTGGACCTACCCGACTACGACGCCGTTGTCCGAGAGCATGCCGGCGGCGGGCTAGCCTTCGCCTACCTGATCATGGCCGTCGTGACCCCGCTTGTCTTCCGTCTGGCCGACGAGGGCGACGAGGCCGCCCAGGAAGTTCTCATTGAGATGGGCCGCTACATGGGTGAGCAGACCGGGGCGGTCCTGGTCCGCTCGGGTATCGAGGGCCTGGAGGCCGACGTGGTCCTGGCGGGTAGCGCCTACCGCGGCCGGAGCCCACTGCTCATCGACTCCCTGACCCTGTCCCTCCACCGCTTCGCGCCCAGGGCCCGGCCCCGCCTGCCCCGTCACCATCCTGTCGTCGGCGCCTACCTTCTGGCCCTGGAAGGCTCGGGAGTCACGGTCGGAGCGGATAGCTACGCCAACCTGGAGCGGACCGCCCCGGGCCTTCTGCCCGAGCCCGGGACGACGATCGCGGACGGGTAGGAGCGACCCTCCCCGGGATCGGCTGAGATCACTTGCCGGCGCAGACAGGACAGGTCTTTCCGGCCTTGTCCCAGCAAGACTGGCATATGAGATGGCTTTCCTTCTGATCCATCCTCCCGGGATGAGGCTACCTCTCGGTTCCGGGCGTCTCCTGGCTGGTCCGCCCGGACCCCGGGCTCACTTCTCGTCAATGGAATGGCTACCTGCCTACCAAGCGTGGATTGGGGCGCAAACGGGCGATGGGGGTGTCGGGCGCACCGCCTCCCTGGGGCCTGTGGTATAATGTGAACCTGTCAGGCCCTTTTTTGGGGCCGGGCCCCCCAGAAGCTTTGGTGAGTTTTGAGGGCAGCGGGCGTAACCGCGGGACTCTACCTGTGTAGTAGCCAGGGCAGTCCCGCTTTCTTATGAGCGGGAAGACCCCCGGGCACACTTCCGGAGGAGGAAGAAGCTTGAAACCAACTCGGGCCGCGGCTCTGTCCGTAGTCTCGAATACCACCCTTGTTCTACTTAAGCTGTTCGCCGGTATGGTCACTGGCTCGGTCAGCATTATCTCCGAGGCCATTCACTCCGGCCTCGATCTCCTGGCGGCGATCATCGCCCTCTACTCGGTCAGCCAGTCGGGCAAGCCTCCGGACGAGGACCATAGGTACGGGCACGGCAAGATCGAGAACATCTCGGCCCTCATCGAAGCTCTGCTCATTTTCGTGGCGGCCATATGGATTATTGTCGAGGCTTACAAGAAGATCATCCACGGTGTTCGCGTCGAGTCCCTGGCGGTCGGACTCGTCGTCATGGGCATCTCAGCCGTGGCCAACTATTTCATTTCCGCCCTTCTCTTCAGGGTGGGCAAGAAGCATGACTCCCTGGCCCTGCTGGCCGACGGCCTCCATCTCCGCACCGACGTCTACACCTCGGTAGGTGTCTTCATCGGTCTGGGGGTTATCACCCTAACGGGCATCAAGATCCTCGACCCAATCGTGGCCATCGCCGTGGCTCTGCTCATCATCTACGCCTCCTGGGAGCTCACTCAGAGGTCGTTCACGCCCTTGCTCGACGCCCGTCTATCGGAGGAAGAGGAGGCTGAGGTCCGCAAGATCGTTGAGTCCTTCAAGAACGATTATGTGGACTTCCACAAGCTTCGCACCAGACAGGCCGGTCCGGAGCGGCACATCGATCTTCATCTGGTAGTCCATCCCGACCATCCCATCGCCGAGGCCCACGCCCTGGCCGACAGTATCGAGAAGACCATCAAGGAGCGGTGGCACCGGGCCTCGGTCCTCATCCACATGGAACCCTGCACCTCGCGGGCCTGCGACACTTGCCCCAATCCGTGTCCCGGGGCCGCCAACGCCATCGGAGCCGCCACCCCGGACGGCGAGATGAGGGTCTAGCCACCCCGAGCCACCCCGGCCGAGCGTCCTCTGCCGCGTACCCGCAGCCTAATGGGGAAGGATGCCGGAGAAGAGGCTTCCTGGCAGCGGGACGAAACTCTACGTCGGCGTGAGTCCGGGTGGATGCGAGAAGCGCGGAGATGATGCGGGAAGCGTGGGGCTGATGGGCGAAGCGTGGGGCTGATGGGCGAAGCGATTGCGTTCAGCGGGGTCTGCCGCAACTTCCGGGGGTTCTCCCTGAGAGATGTGACCCTCTCCGTGGAGGCCGGCTCAATCATGGGGTTGCTTGGTCCCAACGGGGCCGGGAAGACCACGATCATCAAGCTCATCCTCAATTTGCTGCACCTACACGGTGGAAGCATCTCAGTGTTCGGTCTCGACAGCCGGGCCCATGAGATGGAGATCAAGAAGAGGCTAGGCTACGTCGCGGAGAAGAACTGGCTTCCGCCTCACGCCTCGGCGGGTTGGCTCGAGGAGCTGCTTTCCGCCTGCTACCCCACCTGGGACAGTAACCTCTACCGTGGATACTTGGACCGCCTGGAAGTGCCGTGGGGCAAACCGGCTCGGGCTCTGTCCAAGGGCACGGTCGTGAAACTGGCCCTGGCGGGGGCTCTGGCTCACCGGCCGGATCTCCTCGTCCTGGACGAGCCCACCTCCGGATTGGATCCTCTGGTGAGATACGAGGTCGTCGACCTTCTCCGGGAACTGGCCCGATCGGACGGCGTGACCGTCCTCTTCTCAACTCACATCGTATCCGACCTCGAGTCCGCGGCGGATTCGGTGACGGTCCTCAGCGGTGGTCGGGTCCTGGCTTCGGAGTCGAAGGAGCGCCTTCTGGGGCGCTTCGGACGCGACGGCGGCGAACGGCCCGGCCTTGAGGAGGTCTTCCGCCGCCTGGTGCGCGGAGGAGACGCCGGCCCAAACGCCGGCCAGGACCCAGGCGCTCCATCCACGGGCCCGAGGGAGTGACGGACAGTGCTCTGGCGACTAGTTGTTTGTGACCTGAAAGCAAGGGTTGGAACCCTTCTCCTGTTCGGACCGGTGGGCGTCATGGGGAGTATCGCCTTCGGGGCTAGTCTTGGCCCTTCCGCGGGTCTGCCTTTCCTGTCCGCGTTCCTGGCCTGGAGCCACAGCACGAAGATGGCCGGCGATGACGATAAGGCCGATCTCTGGCCGTTCCTCAGGGCCTTGCCGATCCCCCCGGCCGTGGTCGTGGGGACGCAGTACGTCTCCGGTTTGATCGCAGTGGGTCTCTACGCGCTTCTGATGACGGTCGCCGTCGCCGTGGCCTCACTCATTGCTCCTCAGGCTGTTCCTCCGTTCGGCTTCCTGGCCACCCTCCTGACCAGCCTGGCCGCGGCCGCCATCTTTATTTCCCTTTTCAACGTGTTCTACTTCCGCCTCGGCTACCAGCTCGCTCAACCCATCATGCAGTTGCTCCTACTGGCCCTGCCGGTGGGGCTGATCGGGATCAGGGTCGGAGGCAAGCGGCTCGTCCAGTGGTTCTTTGAGGTCGCGGCACGATTCGGTGGCGGGATCGGACACCCCGCCCTATTGGGTCTGACGATGGCCCTAGGGGCTGCCGCGCTGACAGCTTTGGCCTGGGCCTACTGCGTCTCTGCCTTCCGAAGGCGGGAGTTCCCCTGATACGCGCCGGCAGAGCTGGATCCGGCAGGCCCTACCCCCACCCCAGGGCCCTCGCCACCTGGGCCACCGCCGCGCAGACGATGAAAGCCACCCCCGCCGGGATGAGGGCCGCCGCCGCGGTCCAGAGCCTTGACCGCGTCTCCTTCCAAATGGTCAGGAGAGTGGTGGCGCAGGGCCAGTGGAGAAGCGAGAAAAGCATGTAGCACAGGGCGGTGAGCCAGGTCCAACCGTGGGCGGCCAGAGCGGCGCCCAGGGCCGGGAGGCTGTCGAGCTTGACCATCATCCCGGTCGAAAGATAGCCCATGAGCAGGATGGGTAGGACGATCTCGTTGGCCGGAAGGCCGAGGATGAAGGCGGTCAGGATGAAGCCGTCGAGGCCCATGAGGCGGCCGAAGGGTCCGAGGAAGCCGGCCAGGTGACCTACCACGCTCGTCCCGCCGATCATGGTGTTGCCGAGGATCCAGACCAGTGCCCCGGCCGGGGCGGCCACCGCGACCGCCCGCCGGAGGACGAAGAGGGTCCGGTCCAGGACCGAGCGGAGGAGAACCTGCCCGACTCTGGGCCAGCGGAACGGCGGGAGTTCCAGGGCAAAGAAAGATGGAACCCCGCGGAGTAGGGTTCGCGAGAGTAGCCAGGATACGGCGAAAGTCGCCACGATGCCCGCCAGGACGATGCCCACGACGATGAGAGAGGCCCAGGCACCACCGCCGGCCGCGCCCGTGATCGCGCCGACCGTCCCCGTGATCGCGCCGACCGTCCCCGTGACCGCGCCGGTCGCGCCCGCGGCCGCCTCGCCCCCCGCCGCCGTCCCCAGCGACCCCCGCACGAACTGGTTTACCAGCACTGTCGACAAGGCGATGAGGGTTGGAAAGCGGCCGTTGCAGATCACAAAGTTGTTGGTCAGGATGGCGATGAGGCGCTCGCGAGGGGAGTCGATGATGCGGCAGGCTATGACCCCCGCGGCATTGCAGCCTAAGCCCATGCACATGGTCAGCGACTGCTTGCCGCAGGCCCCGGCGGCCTTGAAGACGGCGTCGAGATTGAAGGCCACCCGCGGGAGGTAGCCGAGATCCTCGAGCAGAGTGAAGCAGGGGAAGAAGATGGCCATGGGCGGCAGCATGACCGAGACCACCCAGGCCAGGGTCCGGTAGACGCCGAGGACCAGAATCCCGTGAAGCCAGGCCGGGGCGCCGGCCGCTAGGAACAGGGCGGAAAGCCGGTCCTCGACGGCGAAGAGGAAACCGCCGATGACCTGAGACGGATAGTTGGCCCCTACCACGGTTGTCCAGAGGACCAACCCGAGGGTCAGGAGCATGATCGGAAAGCCGGTCAGGCGTGAGGCGAGAAGTCTGTCGATGAAGGGGGTGAAGTCGCGCCCGCGTCCTTGCGGCAGGGTGGCCTCGCTCGCCAGGCGCTCAGCTTGCCGGTAGAGGCTGGTCACGATCTGGTCGGTCACGGTCGACGACCGCGGCTCGGGACCGGTCATGGGCCGGCGCTCCCGCCGGCGCCGCCTCTGCCCGAAACCGGCAAACCGGCCGCGACATTGATGGCGGGCGTGGCCAGGCTCACCTCGCGGACGCCGGCATGGCTTGTGGCCGGAGTCGTCAGCATCTCCAGAACCGTGAGATCGCCGCATAGGGCCCGGACAGCCAACCAGCGGGCGGCGGCACCGGGCGGAAGGCGCTTGGCCACCCGCGGTTCCAGTCGGCGAAGGGCTTCCTCGATCTCTGGTTCATAGATCACGCGCCGTGGGGAGGTGGCGATGGCGCCCGTACAGAGACCGGCGACAGCGTCCATGACCTCGCCCAGACCGTGCCCCGCTCGGGCCACGGCGCCAACGGCCGGAACGCCGAGTCCCGCGGCCAGAGCCCGCGTATCAAGCTCTATGCCCCTGTGGCGGGCCTCGTCGATGAGGTTCACGCACAGGACGACCTTGTCGGTCACCTCGAGGACCTGGAGGGCCAGGTTGAGGTTACGCTCCAGGCAGGTCGCGTCCATGACCACGACCACCACGTCGGGGCGCTGGAGGCAGAGGTAGTCGCTGGCCACGCGCTCATCGACCGAGCCGGCCAGGAGGGAGTAGACGCCGGGCAAGTCGACGATCGTGTAATTGACTCCGCGGTGCCGAGCTACCCCCTGGGCCAGGAGCACGGTCTTGCCCGGCCAGTTGCCGGTGTGTTGCCTGAGTCCGGTCAGGGCGTTGAAGAGAGTGCTCTTGCCCGTGTTGGGGTTCCCGGCCAGGGCGACCACGGGATACCCGGCGTCGCGCGGATGCGGGCTCGGCCCCAATCGTGTCTACCCCCAAGCTCGCGCGTGTGGTGTGGTTTCCGGGGAGCGCGCTCTCCCTGTTCCCCTCCGGCTGGGCTCAGTAGCCGGGTTCGATCATAACGCGGTCGGCGTCGGCTCCTCTGAGGGCGATCGTGGAACCCCTGACGCCGTAGGCGGTCGGATCTCCGAGTGGACTGCGGCGCAGGGCGCGGATGACCGTGCCCGGCACAAAACCCAGGTCCAGGAGGCGTCGCCGGACCAGGCCCTCGGCCACCAGACCGCTCACTATGCCGGTCTGCCCAGGCGGGAGAAATCGAAGTGAGGCGCAACGAGCCAAGCCTGGTCGCCTCCATCCATTCGCGCGGGTATCCGAGATAATACTACGGGTAGGCTTGCGGAGGGGTGACTCCTCCCGGGCCAGGGCAGGTATGGGTCGGGGATCGTCGAAACACGGTCAAGCTTTGGAGGGAGTAACATCGAGCCGGACCTGAGTTTCCTGGACGATCTCAACCCCGAGCAAAGGGAAGGGGCCACCTATACGGGTGGGCCTCTCCTCATCCTGGCCGGCGCGGGTAGCGGCAAGACTCGATGCCTTACCTATCGGTTCGCCCATCTCGTCCGTCGCTTCGGTCTCGACCCCGGCCGCGTCCTGGCCATAACCTTCACCAACAAGGCTGCCCGGGAGATGCGCGGACGGGTCGAGAAGCTCCTGGGTCCTACTCCCTTGGGCCACGCCGGCGGCTCTCTCTGGGTCAGCACCTTCCACTCCACCTCGGCCCGCCTCCTGCGCCGCTACGGCGACCGGGTCGGACTGGGCCCCAACTTCGCCATCTATGACGAAGACGACCAACTGGCCCTGATGAAGCAGATCGTGACTCAGCAAGACTGGGATGAGACCCGTTGGCCGCCGAGAGGTCTTCTGGCCGCGATCGGACGGGCCAAGGACGAGCTCGTCGGGCCGGAGGAACTGGCCGCCTCGGCCCACGACTTCCGCGAGGAGCGGGCGGCCAAGGCTTACGCTCTGTATCAGGACCTGCTCCGCCGCAACAACGCGGCCGACTTCGACGACCTCATCTTCAAGACCGTGGTCCTCCTGCAAAGCAGTCCCGACGTCCTGGGGGAGCTGCGAACCCGCTTCCTCCACGTTCTCATCGACGAGTACCAGGACACTAACCACGCCCAGTACGTCTTCGCGAACCTTCTCGCCGCCGGCCATCGCAATCTGTGCGTGGTCGGGGATGACGACCAATCCATCTATCGGTGGCGGGGCGCGGACATCCGCAACGTTCTGGAGTTCGAGGAAGACTATCCGGACGCCAAGGTCATCCGCCTCGAACGGAACTACCGCTCGACCAAGACCATTCTGGCCGCGGCCAACGGCGTCATCGCCCACAACCAGCGGCGGAAGGGTAAGGAGTTATGGACCGACAACGATAGCGGCGACCCGGTGGTCTACTACCTGGCCGAGGACGAGCGCGAGGAAGCCGAGTTCGTCGCCGGCGAGATCCTCGGCGGGCAACGCTCTCGGGGTACGCCGTTCCGGGCTTTCGCCGTGCTCTATCGCACCCACGCCCAGTCGCGGGCCTTCGAGGACGTGCTGGTGAGGAAGGCCGTTCCCTACCAGATCATCGGGGGCGTGCGGTTCTATGAGCGGAAGGAAATCAGGGACGTTCTGGCTTACCTCAAGGTGGTCCACAATCCCGCCGACGAGGTGAGCCTGGAGCGCGCCCTGGCCGTTCCCAGACGCGGTATCGGACCGCAGACCCTGGCCAGGCTTCGGGAGATAGCCGAGATGCAAGCGTCTGATCAGGCGCTCCTTGGCGCCATCCGGGCTGTGGCTTCGGGCCGAGTCGACCCCGGGGGCATCGGGCCCAAGATGCGAGGCGAGATCGGGCGATTTGCGGACCTCATTGACCGGCTCGCGGCCAGGATCGAGACCATGCCCGTGGCCGACATGGTTCGCGAGGTGGCCGAGAAGAGCGGGATGATCGACGCCCTGAGGCGCGAGGGAACGCCTGAGGCCCAGTCCAGGATCGAGAACATCGAGGAACTCGCCACCGTGGCCGCCGACTACGCCCGCCAGTCCGAGGACGCTTCTCTGACCGCGTTCCTGGAGACGGCCGCTCTCCTGGCCGACATAGACGTCATGCGGGAGGGAGACGACGGGGTCGTCCTGATGAGTGTGCACAACGCCAAGGGTCTTGAGTTTCCCTACGTCTTCGTGGTTGGACTCGAACAGGGCCTCTTCCCGCACGGGAGGTCGATCGAGGAGGAAGGCGGGCTGGAGGAGGAGAGGCGGCTCTGCTACGTGGCCATGACCAGGGCCAGGGCCCGACTCTACGTGACCCATGCTCGCTACCGCACCCGCTACGGCTACACCCAGCCGACCGAGGCCTCGATCTTCCTGGCCGAGGTGCCCAAGAACACCCTATTTGTAGCCAGCCTCACGGCCGACCGGAGCGTGGTCGGGGAAGACGCGGACGGCGAGGCTGAGGTTCGCGCGAACCGGCCCCGAAAGATGGCGGCGGCGCGGGACCGGGAAAGGCCGACCCACTGGACGGCGGCGACCACTCCGGGCACGGCGGCGACCACTCCGGCGCCCGCCCAGACCGGCTCTGGCCCGCCAGGTCCGGCCGAGGCGGCTAAAGCCACCCCGCGCTACTCGCCGGGGGAGAGGGTCGTCCATCCCAAGTGGGGCGAGGGTGTCGTCGTCGGGCTAAGCCGGGTCGCCATCAGGCCGGGCTACGCCGGCGACCTGCAACTGCGGGTGGCCTTCGACGGCCAAGGCGTAAAGACGATTCCCGCCACCGACGCCGAGCGGCGGGCGAGATAGGGTTGGGATTGAGATGCCGAAGGGGGCGACGACATGAGCGGCGAGGGCACTCCTGGCCACGAGGAGGCCCGCGAGGAACTGGCGTCCCTGCGGGACCGGATCCACTTCCACAACCACCGCTACCATGTTCTCGACGCTCCCGTGGTCTCCGACGCGGAGTTCGACGCCCTGATGCGGCGCCTTGGCCAACTCGAGGCCGCCTATCCCGATCTCGTCAGCCCCGACTCGCCTAGCCGGCGCGTGGGTGGGACGCCGCTCGAGAGCTTCGGCCAGGCGGTTCACGGTCTGCCCATGCTGAGTCTGGCCAACGCCTTTGGCGAGGATGAACTGAGAGCCTTCGACCGCCGGGTGCGGGGTCTGCTTCCCGGCGAGGACGTTACCTATGTCGCGGAACTCAAGATCGACGGGCTGTCGGTGGCCTTGCGCTACGAGGACGGCCTCTTCGTCCGGGGGGCGACCCGCGGGGATGGGACGACCGGCGAGGACATAACCGAGAACCTGAGGCGGGTGAAGTCGATCCCCCTGCGACTGGGCGCCGCGGTCCCGCGTGGAGTTCTTGAGGCGCGCGGCGAGGTCTACATGCCTGTTCGAGAGTTCGAGGCCCTCAACCGCCGGCGCGAGGCGGCCGGGGAGCCCCTTTTCGCCAATCCCCGCAACGCCGCAGCCGGCTCGGTCCGGCAGCTCGACCCATCGGTGACGGCGGAGCGATCGCTCGACAGCTTCCTCTATGCCCTGGTCCAGTTCGCGGACCGGCCGCCGGGCGGCGCCCCCGCCACTCACGGGGAGAGCCTGACCTTCTTGGGCGACCTGGGCTTCAAGGTCAACCCCGCGTGGCGCCAGGTCCGGGATATGGACGAGGTCATCGCCTACTGTGACTTCTGGCGGGAGAAACGTCAGGGTCTGCCCTACGAGATCGACGGGGTTGTCATCAAGGTCGACACCCTCGACCAGCAGCGGCGCCTCGGAGCGACATCTTCTTCGCCCCGCTGGGCCGTCGCCTTCAAGTTTCCGGCCGAGCAGACAGAGACGCGGGTCCTCGACATCAACGTCAACGTCGGCCGGACGGGGGCGGTGACGCCCGTGGCCGAGCTTTCGCCCGTGTTCATCGCCGGCTCCACCGTGAGCCGCGCCTCGCTTCATAATGCCGACTACGTTCAGGACAAGGACATTCGCATCGGCGACTGGGTTGTCATTCAGAAGGCCGGAGACGTGATCCCCGAGGTTGTTCGGGTCCTGCCCGATCGCCGCACCGGACAGGAACGCGAGTTTCGCATGCCGGAGGTCTGTCCGGTCTGCGGGGCTAAGGTCGTGCGCGAGGAAGGCGAGGCCGCTCACCGGTGCACCGCCTCCTTGAGTTGTCCGGCCCAGAGGGCCGAGGGGCTTCTTCACTTTGCCTCCAGGGCCGGAATGGATATCGAAGGTTTGGGCCCCGCTGTCCTTTCGCAGCTTCTGGCGGCGGGTCTCATCCGGGACGCGGCCGACCTCTACGGGCTGACCGGGCGCGAGGACGAACTCGCCGCCCTGGAGCGGATGGGGGAGAAGTCGGCCTCCAATCTGCTTGGGGCCATCCAGACCAGCAAGGAGCGCCCCCTCCACCGGGTTCTCCACGCCCTGGGCATTCGCTACGTGGGGGCCAGGGTCTCCCGTGTGCTGGCCCGCCACTTCGGGACGATGAGCGCTCTTTGGGCCGCCGGCGTGGTCGAACTTACCGAGGCGCCGGAGGTGGGCGAGAAGATCGCCACCAGCGTCTCCGGCTTCTTTGCCGAGCCCCGGAATCGGGAGCTTATCGAGAGGCTCAAACGGGCCGGCGTGAACATGAGCGAGCCCGGCGGGACGGTCCGGCCGACCGAGGCGGCGGACGGCCCGCTCCAGACGGAGCTCTTCGGGCCGGGATTCCCTCCCTCGGACGCGGAGTCGCCTCTGGCCGGCAAGACCATCGTCTTCACCGGGACCCTCAAGAGGCTGAGCCGGGGAAAGACCGAGGAACTGGTCGAGAGTCTGGGGGGCCGGGTCGCCTCGTCCGTCTCGGCCAAGACGAGCTTTGTCGTGGCCGGAGCCGAAGCGGGGGCCAAGGTCGACAAGGCCCGTGAATTGGGAGTACCCGTGCTCGGCGAGGCCGAGTTTTGGGCCCTGGTGGGGAAGGTTGGTCCCTAG
>Ga0315291_10000854_pt1 | contig 40607 bp, 38 predicted proteins | sample YL17G12_20_MG_FD_203070 | JGI IMG/M metagenome (GOLD analysis project Ga0315291, IMG submission 203070) | Sediment microbial communities from Yellowstone Lake, YNP, Wyoming, USA - YL17G12_20 | ecosystem: Environmental > Aquatic > Freshwater > Lake > Sediment | place: USA: Wyoming | collected...
GGTTTCTTACTCCTCTTCAGCGGGATACAAGAAGGTTTCCTCCGGCGCCAGTTTTGCTGATTCAAACTGGCACAACGTTGTTTTTACAATGGAAAACAATTCCTTGAAGCTGTATATTGACGCCAATCCCACAGGAGTGCTGTCTACAGCGGGAACAGCCTCTTTCTCCAGCACACTTCCGGTTATAAACGCTGTTTTACAGGGAACAGGAATTGTTGACGAGTTTTCGCGCTTCAACAGGGCGCTATCCCAGAACGAGGTTTTGGCTCTTTACAGCCGCTTTTTGGCAAGGCATGCTGCGCAGCCGTTGCCACCCGCTGATACAGGTGATTTGGCTGTTGGCAGCGAGTCGGCTGCCGCGGGTGTTGCCGATAGCGTGATTGATGCAAGCCCTTTGGGCGGTACTGACGGCTCCAGCCCGAGCCCTGCCAATGCTGCGGCTGCCAATACGGGTTCTGCCAATGCCGGGTCTGCCACACCCGATAGTGAAACAGCCCCCAAGTTTTCTTCTGAAGCTTTCTTGCCTCTCGCTGGCGATGCCGCTTTGCTTACTGTTGCTAGCCCCGTTGGTTTGAATCAGGAGCCTAGCAGCCGCGTTACGGATGCCGAGGTTTCTTCCAAAGGGGATTTGCAGGATTCTGCTTCCAATGTTTTGGCTGTTTCAGGGCCTATTGCCCCCGTGCCAGTGCCTGAGATTGCGCCCTTTGCCTTGGCATTGCTTGCGCTGGCTAGCCTGCTTGTGTTAAAAAAAGCAGGCAAAAGCAGCTGAATCAAAGGGCAATGCATTCAGGCAGTTCCACTTCTTTAACTGCTTTTTTTGTTGAAATAAAGCTTAACAAGATTACCAAGTCGCATTTAACGAAGAGCAAAAAACTTGGCCAGGTATAAATTTTAGTCTTCTATGACAAGTTCCGTGTCCTTCCTGTATTCCTTGACAACATAGTTGAAGTTCTGGTAATGCTCCGTCGCGATTATCTGGACTGCAACAGGGCCGTTTCTTGTCGCCTGCTTTGGCCAAATCTCATAATAGAATTTTTTCTTCTCGCCCGGCGGCAGCGAGTTTATTTTTTCCATTGCCTGTGTTTTGTAGCCGCCTTTCTCAAAGCTCAATTGGTTCCCAAGGCTGATTGCAAGGGACGCCATTGTGTCGTCCTTTCCCTTGTTAACCAGTTCAACCCGCAGCTGCACTGGTTCGCGCCTGCTGAGCCGCATCCTGAAAGGCGTGAAAAAGTTTATGACCTCAAGCATGCAATCAATTGCAATTGAAAGTGTTTAAAAACAAATTATTAAAAAACCCTTTGGAATAATATGTTTCCAGAAGAAAAATACTTTTTCCCAAAGAATTATGTATATCGCGTGGTGTATTGCGTTTGCCGGCTGTTCCTGAAGCAGAGCTTGTGAGGAAAACTTTTACCATAAAAAAGATGGATTTGCCGCCGAGCGTGCAGCTCACAAAGCGCTCGCTTTTGCGCTGGTTCGCTCTTTCCTTCGGCTTGCTTTCGGGCAACGAGTCCCGCGATACCGTGCTTAATGTTTTGGACGCGCTTTTCCATTTTTTGTTCGAGAAAAAGCAGAATCCTTCGACTCTTGACCTGCAGGCGTACATCGACGGCAAGTTCCATAGGAAGATTAGCGAGAAGCTTTTGCGCTACCACCTCAACCGGCTTATCGCGCTCGAGCTTTTGCAGAGGAAGAGCAACCGCTACTGCCTCAACAACAGCCCTTACGCCGAGCCGAACAACCTTGTCGAGAGCTTCAATTACTGGGTCAAGAAGCCCGTGAACGAGGCAATGGATGACATCGCGAAAGTGCTCGGCAAGATAGCTGATTCCTATAAAAAATAATTCAAGCAATCTTTTCTTGGTTCGGATGGATTTCGCTGTTATTGTTTCAAAGGATGACCCCGCGGGAATGAATATCGCGGGCTTTCTGGAAGGAAAATTGCCCCAGGGCATGCGGCTGCATTTCATCGGGGGAAACCAGTGCTTCGCTGATTCCGTTGATGAAATCAAGGCCGATTTTTTTGTTTTCGCCTCAAAGCACAGGGCCGCGAGCGGCAGGCCTTCCCTCACCTGCCACGCTGTTGGCAATTGGGGAAAGGCCGAAGCCGGCGGGCGGGAGAAAACGCTTGTAAAAACATCCTCTTTTCTTTTGAGGAATTACCTTCTTGAATTGAACCGCCTGAAGGCCGAAAAAAACCTTCCCTTTGATGCCACAATGGAATGCAGCCACCACGGGCCCTTTTTGCGCAAGCCCTGTGTTTTCATTGAGGTCGGCAGCAGCGAGCCCCAGTGGAACGACAAGGCTGCCTGTGCTGCTGTTGCGGAGGCAGTCTCTAAAGCAACTTCATTAAAATGCGCCGGCGATATAGCCCCTGTTATTGGGGTTGGCGGCACGCATTATTGCAGCGAGTTTTCAAAGCTTGTCCTCCGGAAGAATTTCGCTTTTTCGCACGTCTGCCCGGAGCACGCTCTTCAATTCCTTGATGATGCGCTGCTGCAGCAGGCGGTTACCTGCTCGCTTGAAAGCCCGCGCATGATTGTTGTCGACTGGAAGGGCCTTGGAAAGGAAAAGGCGCGCGTAATGGATTTGCTTTCAAGGCAGGGCCTGCCCGTTGAAAGGGTTCAGCGCCTGCTGAGGTAAGCCGGTTTTTCCGAGTTCTGGGAAAAGCTTTTAAACAATGCAGCAGTATTATTCTTGGTGTTTTTTGCTTGGGCAAGACGGTTTTGTTTTTGGTTTTCTTGCTTTTTTTCAGTGTTTTTTCTGCATCCTCTTTTGCGGCTGCCGGGGCGGCTCCCGGCAATGGCGCTGACGCCGCCAGAGGCTCTGACAACAACAAAGGCGCGGTTTCTGGTGATGGTGCCCAAATACTGCAGGTGGTTTCGAACAGGCTGAGGGTTCTTGCGGAGAGCCGGTTTGGCGCGCTTAGGTCTGATGTTACCCAGGCGCTTAACAACTTGCGCAAAACCGAGTTCGAGAAAATAAGGGCTTTGAAGGCTGATGAGCTTGAGAAGCTGAAGGATTTGCGGGCGGCTGATTTTGAGAACCTGGCCAAACTTAAGAAAGAGCAGTTGGCCGCGATTGCCGCGCTGAAGAAAGAGGAAATCGCCAAAATAAATGGCTTGCGCGACACCGAGCTCTGGAAGGTTTCCGGGCTGGGGAAAGAACGCATGGAAAAATTGCTTTCGCTCGACAAGAATAAGGTAAAGCGGATTGTCGCGGCCGTGCCAAATGCCGGCTTGCCTAAATTGCTCGCGCTTGGCAATTCAGCGCTCGAAAAAATTTTCTCCCTTACAGCCGAAGAGATTGCGGATGTTTCGCAGCTGGATGAGGGCGAGCTGCAGCAGGTCGCCGCATTGCCGAATGCGGCCGCAATAAGGGAAAGGCTCAAGCTGAAGGCGGCTTTTAACGCCCCCAGGCGAAATTTCCTCATGGCACGGGAGCGCTTTGAGTTCGCGAGAGAGCGCTTCTCCGAAGCGAAACAAAACTTTTTGGAGAAAAAGGCTGACCTCAACCGGGCAAGGGAGCGCCTCAGGGCAGCGAATGCGGGCGACAGGAATGTTTTGCGCGAGCAGGTGCGGCAGAACGCCCAGGGCGTGCTGCTGAACCAGGTTAATGCAATTCTGCACCACCTCGAGGCAGTGCAGGGCAAGAACGTTGACCTTGGCGATGTCAACGCGCTTATCGCGGAATTCGAATCCCTGCGTAACAGGCTTGGGGACGAGAATGTTTCCAAGGAAACCCTTGTTGAGATTGCCGAGGAAATCAGGCACCAATGGGGGCTGCTGAAGGAAAAGGTAAATGCAAAAGTGCTCGCCGCCCTGAGCAACAGGGTCGGCGATGCTGTGGAGAAAGCTGAGATTGCCTATGCCGCCATGGGTGCTAATGTTGCGGAACTTAAGCAGCAGGGCAAGGACACAAGCAAGCTCGAGGCAGCGCTTGTTGTCTACAAAGGCAAGCTTGATTCCTTGAAGGAGATTGCTGCGGAAATTTCCTTGTTGGCTGGAAGCGCCGGTCCAAAAGCTGCTGATATCGCCAAAATAAGGCGGAATGCCGTTGCGGTAAAAATTCGGCTGCAGAATGCAGGCGCCCTGCTGAAGAGAATGGCCAAGGCATATGCCAGGCTGCTTGCCGGCCAGCCCGCAGAGCAGGTTGGCACTGCCGACGAGGAGCCAGAGCCTGCCCTGGATGCAGGGGCTGGGCCCGATGGTGAAGAGCCGCCAGCGCCGGAAATTGGCAGTGAAGAGGGCGGATCTTAAACAGGGGTGTGGTGTAAAATGCACGGTTTTGCTGGAATGAGACTCTTTGCGGTTGTTTCTGTTGCGCTGCTTCTTTTGCTTGCTTTTTCCGGCTGCACGCAGCCCCCTGGCCCCGGCGGCTCAGGCGGCCCGCCTGCCGCCGGCGAAGAGATTCTGCAGGCAGAAACAGCCGGCATCGACAACAGCGTTGGCGAACTGGGCGATTTGCAGGCCATTCTTGGCGATACTGCTATTGAGGACAGCGGCATTTGCGAGTCAAGCTTCGAGTAAAGCACGCTGATTTTTATTCTTTTTTAACAGATTCTTGTTTGTTATGAATGAAAAGCTTTTGGACAGGGCGCACCAGAAAATGCGCGTTGTCGGCAGCGCCGGCAAGGAAACAGGCAAAATTGTCGACAGGGCTGCGGCGCATGCCTCGCCGGGCGTGAAGCACCTTGCTTTCCTCGTTTTTGTCGTCAATGGAAAGGGGCAGCTTGTGCTGCATAAGAGGAGCGCCAGCAAGATTGGCGGCGGCACTGTTGACAGCCCTGTTTCGCACGTTCTTGCAGATGAAACCCTCGGGCAGGCTGTTGCCCGGTGCCTCAAGGGCGAGTATGGGATTCGGAAAAAGCTTGAAATCGAAAACCTTGGCGGCTTTTCATACGAGAAGGATTACGGCGACGGCACCTGCGAGAACGAGTACTGCCTTGTCCTTGTGGCGGAGTACAGCGGAAAAATAACCCCGAACCCGAAAGAGATGGATAAAAATCTTGTTTTGATGCGCGTTAAGGACGCGATTGCCGACGTGAAAAAAAACCGGGGCAGGTATGCCGTCTGGGTTCCGCCCGCGATAGCAATCTTTGAAAAAAGCCGCGCGGCAAAAAAATCCTTCAAATGAATTTTTCCAGCGGCTTCTTCAGGCATTTGGCCCAGGGAACAAATTTTTCCGGTTTTTCCCCAATTTCAGCCAGAACTTTTTTCAATGGGACAAATTTCCCTTCAGCAACCTCTCCCCTGCCGATTTTTATTTCGCCATCAAAGCCGCATTTGAACAGCCAGTTTGCCTCATTGTCAACCGCGTTGCCGTAATTGTAACGGAACCGCACTTCAGCCAGCTTTTCAAAATTCTTTCCGCCAACGCCAAGCTCTTCCTTCAGCTCCCTCGCGGCCGCCTCGGCATAACTCTCGCCCGGCTTAAGGTGCCCAGCTGCGCTGAAATCCCACCTCAAAGGCATTATATCCTTGCATGCGGCCCTGCGCTGCATGAAAATCCGCCCACTGCCGTCGAACAGCGCGATATAAACCCCCTTGTGCAGCAGTCCTTTCGCGTGGACCTCGCCCCGTGGCTTCAGGCAGAGCACTTTTCCGCTTTCGTCGATAACCTCGAACAGTTCTTCAGCCATCAGTGGCGCCTGCCGTTCACAGCCTTACCTCAGTTCCCTCAATCCTTTCTCCGGTCAGCGCCTTGTACACGTTTCCTTCCTTGTTCGCGTCGAAAATAAAAGCGGTTGTGCCATTCAGCCTTTCCTTCAGCTTCATCAGCTTTCCCTTCATCCCATGGGTTACGTCAACAGTGTTCGCGCCGCTGACCCTGTCGAAAACAATGCCAAAGTTTTCCTTGTCAATAAGCGGAATCCTCTTCGCGTTCGGCTCTTTCTTCGGGTCAGCGTTGAAAATTCCCGCGACATCTGTCCCGAGAAAAACTTTCTGGGCGCCGAGTTTTTTCGCCAAGAAAGCGAGTATCGTGTCGCCGCTCACAACGCTTGCGTTGAGCTTTTTGTCCGGAACCATCTGGCCGTATAGGACAGGCACTTTTCCTTCCGAAAGCGCCTTTTCAATTCCCGCCGTGTCAAATTCAACTATTTTTTTGCTCTCCTGTACGATTATCTTGTTCGGGTCAAAGGCAACAGGCTCGAGCCCGTTTTTTTTCAGCTGCGCGACAACAATCTTGTCAAGCGCGTTGCAGTCCAGCACTGTTTTCTTATAGCCTTCCTTGTGCCTTTCCGTGAAAACCCCGTAGTTAATCCCGTACTCGTTAACATTCGAGTGCCCGAAAGGCCCCGCGCCGTGGACAACAACAATCCGAAAGTGCTCCTTGTCCATTGCCCTCCTTATTTCTTTTCCCAGCCCGGCAATGGTTTCCTTCCGCGCCTCGAACCTGTTCTCCTCTTTTGTGGTTATGACGCTGCCACCCAGCTTTATTATGTATAAGTTTTGTGGCGTTTTCATTTCTCATTCAATCTCCGCAATTCCTTTTTCCGCGTCAATTTTGACAATCGTGCCGTCTTTTATTTTTTCTATTTCAATCTTGTCAACACAGGGTATTTCGCTTATTATCGCCCCGACTGCTACAATTGTTTCGCATTCTTTGTTTATTATTGCCGCCGGAGCCTTTCCGTTCTTTTTCAGCCTGTAAAGAGTATAGCTTCCGACAGTGCTTCCTTTTCCCTGGGGAAACACCAGCGCCTTTCCGGCAATGCATTTCCCCTCCAGATTGTGGCCTTTCTCAACAACAATTCCTGTATTTGGGTCTACCCCGCCGTAGAAGGAAATCCCCTGCTTTGAAACAAGCGCTTCGCCGCTTGCTTTTCCGGCGCAGATTTTTCTTCCCTTGAGAATCATTTTAACGCCTCTTCAACGCATTCTTTCATTGTCCGCAGCTGCATTTTGAAGCCGTTGCTTCCCCTGCCGTAAAAACAGCCTTTCGCGCTGTTTGTCATGACGCACCTGAAGCGCCCTTTCAGCGGGGCAACGGCATGGCAGGTGTCGCACGCGAACTTTGCCCCTGCTTCCTCTATCGGCTTTGAAAACCCCTTTTTGTCGGCCTCTTTTTTTACCGGCCTTGCGGCGCAAATCCAGAATTCTTTTTTCACTTTTTTGCCGTTAAGCAGCGCGGCTATTTTTTCAATCTCCCCTATCGAACAGTGCGGGCAGCCCAATAGCACGAAGTCAACCTCTCCCGCGTCATTCATGTCTTTTTTTGCCTGTTCAAAGTCGGCCTGGCCAAGCGTTATTTTTTCCGCCGGGACTCCTGTCTTGTTCGGCGTTATGCCGCTGATGTGGAAAATAGCCGGCCCGCCATATGTGGGCAATGCGGCGCTAAGGCTCTTCAGCTGGTCTTCACTGGCTTTTTTTACCCCTGTAATCAGCGGCACCCTGTTGCCGAGCCTTTTCCCAATCAAATAACCGAGCGCCCCAAAATCTGTTTCATCCTTCAATTCGCTTTTCAATTCCACAACAGCCTGCGCCTGCCTGTTTTCCTCAAGAAGCAGCCCGTATTCCGCTGTCCTTCCCGTTATCGCTGCCGCGAGAGCGCTCGGGCCGCCTTCCTTGTTTGTTTTTGCGCCAAGAACGCTGTTCGCGAATGTAACCGCGCTGCTTTCCCCCCAGGAAATATTGCTGCCTTTTTTCGGCCTGTTTCCTACAAAGTACGGCGTGCATGTGCAGGTGGTTTGGATGCCCATTTTCGCAAAAGCGTCGATGACCATTTTCTGCTTTTTGGCGAAATCCTCCGGGATGCCGAGCGCCCGCCAGTTTTCCAGGTCCATCCCCGCCGGGTTCAGCGTTGTGTAAACCCTTGCCCTGCCGTCCTTTGCCATTTCTTCCAAAAATTCCAGCCCGGCGTCGCCCAGGTTCGCATAGCTAACGCCGGAAACCTGCACGCTTGTTACTGGCACAAGCCGCTTGGCGCCGAAAATCTCCCCGAGCGCCACAAGTATCTCCATGCTTTTCTTTGCGGCGTTCCCCCGCTTGCCCGCGAGCATTTCCTTTTCTTCTGCGGTAAGTTTCACTTTTTCCCACCCAAATATTTTTTTAAATCAACTTTTGGGAAAGGCTCTTTCTCAAAGTTCTTTCCTTTTGCAACCAGCGGTTTCGTGAGGTCGAAGCCGCATTTTGCGGTGAAGTGCGTTTCCGGCTCCGCGCTCGGGTCCAGCGAGCTGCCCTTTTCCCTTGCTTTTTGCACAAGGTCCTTGTCCGCTTGGAAGCGCGTCGCCATCGCCCATTCAACGCTTAGCGGGTCATAGATGTCGATGTCCTTGTCAACAATGAACATGTGCTTGCAGCTCCTGTGCCCTTCGAATGCGGCGGCAATCGCTTTTTTGCCGTCGTCTTCCTGCTGCTTGTCGATTTTCACTATCGCGTGCAGCCAGCTGCATCCGCCAGGGTTGACGTTCACGTCAAGGCATTTTACCCCTGCCTCGTTCACTTTCTTGAAAATTGTGGGTTCCCTTGGCATCCCCATCAGCACCTTGTGCTCAAGCGCCCCGGGGAGCAGCGCCTGCCATATCGCGCCCTTCCTGTGAGTTATTTTTTTTACTGTAAAAACAGGCTCCTGCCTTACAACATCGAGCGTTTCAGTCAAATCAACGAAAGGCCCCTCGTTTGCCTTCTCGTTCAGCGCAATTCTCCCTTCAAGCACGAATTCGCATTCGGCGGGGATCAGCAAGTCCGCTGTTTTCGCTTTAACCACTTTTAACGGCTCGAGTGCGTTCGCCATTCCCAATTCGTCCTTGCCGATTTCTATCGATGTCGCTGCAGCGACAAGCACGTTCGCGCCGTTGCCGATGCAAACCGCAATGTCCATTTCCCCGTTTTTTTTCAAATATTGGTCGAAGTGCCTTTCCCTTACAATTCTTACGGACAGCTTGTTTTTGCCGATTTGCATCATCCTGTGGAAATCAAGGTTCTGCCCCCACTCTTTGTCCCGCACAACAGCAACGCCGCTGCTGATGTAGTTGCCGCCGTCCCTCGCGCAGTGGAACAGCATCGGCAGCCTGTCAAGGTCAACGCTTTCCTCTGCCACTTCCTGGCACGGCGCTTTTTTTATTTCCTCTGGGGGTGTCATGTTTTCTATCGCCCTTGTGATAACTGGAATCAGTTCGCTTGTCTTGCAGCCAAGGTAATCCGCCACGGAATCTTTTGTCGGGAAAATGTTTCCCGCAACAGCGAATTCGCTTTCCTTTATTTTCTCGAAAAGAACCGGCTTTGGCTCAACCGCCTTTAGTATGCCGGATGCCTCAAGCCTTTTTGAAACAGGCGTTTTTACCGCAATCATTTCTTTTTTTTTCTCAAGCTTTTTCAATTGCTCCCTGAATCCCATTTATTCCCACCTTTTGAATTTCTTGTTCGGAATGCCAAATAAATCTAATGTTTTGCCCGCAATGAAGCCTGTGAGGTCGCTTATTTTCTTCGGCCTGTGGTAAAACGCCGGCGAGAGCGGCATTACTATGCCGCCGTATTGCGCGATTTTCGCGAGGTTCTCCAGGCACGGCCCGCTCAGCGGGGTCTCCCTGATGCAGACAACAAGCGGCTTTCTTGTTTTCAGCATGTTGTCCGCTGCTCTGCTGATTAGGTTGCTGGAGTCGGCGTGCGCTATTTCCGATACGGTTTTCACTGTCGCTGGGCATACAACCATTCCGTCAACCAGAAAACTGCTGCTGCTTATTGCCGCATCCATGCCCCTGTAATCATACGCCTTGCTTGCGAGCTTTTTCACTTCGGCGATTTTGTACCCTGTTTCCTCCCCAATAAGCTTTTCCGCCCATTCGCTCAGCACCAGGTGAGTTTCCGCGCCCGCTTCTTTGAGCGCTTTCAATACTTCAATGCCATACAGTACGCCGCTGGCGCCGCAGATTGCAACGATTATTTTTTTCATTTGGTTACCTTCTGTGGCGGGCAATCAGCTTTCCCTTGAAAGTCAGCCTTGTGCCGCCTTTTGCTGGTTTTGCCGGGAAAACCCTGAACTTGTGCTGGCCAAAGATATGCTCCAGCATTTGCGATTCTTTTTCTGGCGCAAGCACTATCACAGCGCCGCCCTCGCCGCCCGCCCCGGTTAGCTTTGCGCCGTAAGCGCCGTGCTCTTTCGCTATTCTTACTGCCTCGTCGATTCTCTCTGTCGACACCCCGCCGTTTTTCAACAGCGACTGATTTTCCCCGAATGCCTCCCCCAGCGCTATGGGGTTTCCTTTCGGATTCAGGTTTTTCAATATTTTTTCAAAAACAGCGCTAAACGGCTTCAGCTTTTCCTTGTCTTCAGGTGTTAGCTGCATTAGTGTCTTTGGCGCGCCGCCCTGCAGCAAGCCGTATCTTTCTGCGAGAGTTTTTATCATTTCGCCAGTTGACGACCTTTTGCCCCCAGTGAAAGTGTCCACAATGATAATGGCTGTTCCTTTCGGGAGGCTCACAGTTTTTTTTTCGAATTTCCAGCTCGGCTTGCCGCCCACAAGCAGCCTCGTCAGCTGTGTGGGTCCGGCGACTACAGTCATCGGGTCAATTCCCGAAGCCCTGCCGCCGTGCGCGATTTCTTCCGCAACCTGTACCGCCTGCCACAGCTCGTTTTTTTCCGCATCGTGGCAAATAACGATTTTTTTTCCCATCGCGTAAAAAAGGCATGCGCCCAGCGCGGCGGCGATTGATGCCGAAGCGCCCATTCCTTTCGAGCCGGCGGCCTCTATTTCGGCGGTAAGTTTTTTCTTTGGCTGAAACCCGTGCTGTTTTATGAGGTATTTTGCCATTTCAACAAACGGGCTGAATTGCGGGTTCGGCTCTCCAATTACAGTGCCATCCGGGGAAAGCGTCACTTCCCCCCGGACGCTTTTCATAACCAGGCATGGCTCGCCGTCTTCTTCGAAAAGTGAAACCTTTGTTTTCGGCTGCAACACCATTGTGATTCCAGGCGTGCCGTAAACAACCCCGTGTTCCCCGGAAACTATTGCCTTGAGCGGAGCCTCGGATTCAGCGATTAGCTTCCTTTCTGCCATAAAAACGCCTCACTTTCTTGCAATCATAATGTACTGGTTGTTTCCCTGCGTTATTTTTCCCGGCTCGTACAAGGGGAAGAAAACGCTTTGCACCCGCATGCCGGCCCTCCGCACGTCTCCTGCAATCTGCTCTGTTGTCCTGTAGCCCCTGTTCCTTCTGCCCTGCCCTGCTATTTTTTGCCAGTCCCGCTCGAACAGCCCTTGGTTTGCCCGCGCCCACTCTATAAAATCAAAGCTTTTGCTTGCCGCAACGTCCCTTTGCAGCCTTGAAAGAGCCTCATGCAGCCGCGCCTCGCCCTTAATGTAAGAGCGCAGCCAGAACTCTGAAAAAGCCAGCAGGTTTTCCCTTCCCGTTGGCGCGTTCCCTTCCGTAGCGAACATTCTCCTTTCCAGTTGTTCGCGCGGCAGTGCTCTTGCGGTTGTCTCTATTCCTGCCCAGTCCCATACCGCAATTGCCCCCCCGGGCTTTAGCAGCATTTTTGCCCCCCTGACAATCCCGCTTATTTGCGGGAAATTGTTGAATGTCGCGCCGCTGACAAATAGGTCAACCTGCCCGATTAGCGAAAGCAGGTTTTTCCTGAAATTGTATCCCGGGGATTTTTTCAAAAAAGGCTGCCTTGGCATTGCCCGCAGCGTTGAGCAAACATGGTTGAAGCCGACAGGGAAAATTATTACATTCCCGGGCTTTACGCCCATTGCGGCAAGCTGGCTTCTAACGCTTTTTAGCGCGGTCGGGACAACATCCGAGATCACTATTCTCGCGTTCGCCCTCTGCGCGGGATGCATGTTTTCGGCAACCCGCATTATCGTAGAACCCGCGCCAGTGCCAATGTCAAAAATTGTCGGCGCCCGAACGTTTGCAAGCATGCTTCCCGCAACTTTGCCCATCCGCTCGTTCATAATTTCACTGTAGCCTTTTGCCCTGTCGTCAATTGTCTTGATTCCTGCGGCAATCGCTTTTCTCGCGCCCCACAATTCAGACGTTCTCTTGAACCCGCGCTGTGTCAGCGCCCTGTCTAGAATTGAGTCGAGCGAAGCCCCAAGCCTTGGGAATCTTTCAACAGCCCGCTGTATTTTTGGGTTGTGCAGCAGCTCGGCTTTTATTCCGGCCCTGTCGGCAAATTGCTGCCGCGATTCCGCAGGCAGCGCTGAAAAATCGTGCGCAATAGATTGCATGGCTGACCTCTCGGCGTGCGTGGGGTGCAGAATGCCAAGAATTTGCCTGTTGGTAGCAGCAGTTGTCGGCCTGCTCTTGCTTATTCCCAGCTCCCTGTAGACCTGCCGCTGCAGCTGCCGCCGGGTGTTTCGCGTTCCCCTTGTAGAATGGGCTCTTGCCCGCCCAGCCCTTTTCATAAGTAACACAATTTTTCTATTTCTTTAAAACTATTCCGTATGCTCTGGGGTCGCCTTTTCGCCCCAGGCCCACGGCCCTGCCAGTGCCAAGCCTTATGTGGCTGTCAGTGCCTTCCCTGATAACAGTTGTTTCCAGGACAGCGAAGCCGTGCTTTTCGAAGAACTGCCTCATTTCCGCTTCGCTTGCGAACAATTGCGCCCCCCGGTGCCTTAATAGGAACCTTGTGTGTGCTCCCCTCGACGCAACTTCCCTGATTGCATTGCCGATTCCGGCAATCCGCTTTTTTTCCATCTCCTTGCCGCCCGGCTTCGGTTGCTCCTTGGCCGCTTTTGTGGTTGCGAGCATTTGCATGTATGCCTCTGTTTCTTCGGGCCCTCCGCCGCCAAACCGCCCGGATATTTCCTTGAGTTCCCTTAAGGGCTTGAGCGCATTTATTGCCCCGTCGAAATCCGCTTTGCTTCCGGTTTTTGTGTATTTCCTGAACCTCCTTAAGTAAACCAGTTCGGAGAGAATGCACTGCCTTTCAATCTGCATCGCTTTTAGCAGTGTTGATTGCGGGTGGTGGAGCAGCAGCACTGCTGTGCCGCCTTTTTTCAGCACCCGCCTCATTTCTCCGGCAAACAGTTCCCTTTGCGTGTAGTCCATGGCAAAGGTCGACATTATGATATTGAAGGAATCGGATGCATGCGGCAGCCTTTCCGCAGGCGCCCTGATGTGCTTTTCCGGATGTTCAAGCGGAGCAATGTCGGCAGCGTCAGTTGTGTGCACGTCAGCCCTTGGCAGAACCCTCCTTATCCACCCCGTTAGGAATCCCCTGCCAGCGCCAATATCCAGAATGCGCGGGCTTCCGCCGAATTGCCTTGCGCTCGCGGCAATCCTGCTTTCAACAAAATCTACGGAAGGATCGCCAGCCGCATACAGCGGAGCCGAGGGGGCCTTTGTGTGCCGCCAATAGCGGTTCCATGAGAGAATTCTTCTTTCAGCCCTGCCCAGTTTCGGCGCTCTTCTTGGTTGCATGCTTCACCGGTAAGATTTATTCAGCCGCTTTGAATTTATAGCATTAAGCAAAGGCAGCCAGGGATACTGCACTGTTAGTTATTATTCCACTACCTTGAACTTGTAGCCGTACGCTATCGGCCCCTCCGGGTCTATGTCGGAGATTTTCCTGAATACTTTTTGCACTTTCGCGCCAATCTTTACTTTTTCCCTCGCGCTGTCGACTATCTGCGAGAGGACTTTCGCGCCGTTGCCCAGTTTTATTATCGCGATGAAGTACGGGGTTTCCATTTCAAAGCCGAACGGCGCCGTGAAGACCTCCGTGAAGCTGGTTATTTCCCCCTCCCTTGACATTTCCTCTTCCACAAGTTTCCCCCGCCGCCTGCAGTTCGGGCACACTTTTCTCGCCGGGAAGAAAGCTGTTCCGCATGTCGTGCACTTGTTGCCCCGCATGCAGTATCTTTCGGGGAATTTTCTCCACATCAATGGAAGCGACCCGTTTGTCATTCAACCAGCTCGGTGTCAAAATAATTCCTGAAGAATATCCCGGCATCTTCTGCCCCGAGTATTCCTATAATCTTTTGCTTGAATCTTACGTCCAACGTGTAAAGCTGTTCTGCAACACCCGGCTCGTTGATTCTCGGAATCAGCTGGCCGATTCCTGCTGAAAATACTTCCACCGCCTTTATTACCGCGCGCTTTTTTTCTGCCCCCCTTATCCCGCTTCCCGAAAGCGCGGCTTTCGCGATTTCATTGCCCCTCACGCGGCGGATAATCCTTTTTACCTCCGCAATTCGCTGTTCTTTTGGCAGGCCCCTGAGTATCCTTAGCGCGAGCCTTTGCGCCCTGGCATGCACACGCGCTTTTTTTATGGTTGGTTTCCTGAAAGAAATGAAAATCATGCTTTCACCTCACATTTTTCCAGCAATCTTGAACAAGAACACAGTAATTGCAATGTCCGCGATTATTGCGCCCGCAAAGCTTTTTGCGAGCCCGATCCGCGGGATTCCCACGAGCAATACCGCAAGGAAAGCGAAAGTCCCGAAGTATGCCAGCAAGCTGCCTTCGGCCATTTTCAATGCAAAATCGTTTCCTTCCCTAAAACCGCCAATAAGAAGCGTGGCGCCAAGCCTTATGGGCAGCGCCGCAACCAAGCCGCCGAAAACAGCCCCTGCCGCAGAGCCGACAGCAAGCGCTATTGCGACAAGCGCTCCGCCGAGCAAGAAGTCAAAAAAGACGTTTTGCAATATTTTTTCGCCAAGCATTTTCTCGCCTATTGCATTCTCCTGAAAATATGAATTGCCGCTGTCGCGCCGCTTCCGCCGACATTGTGCGTCAGCCCGATTTCCGCGCCTTTTACCTGCCTGCCGTTTGCCTTCCCGAGCAGCTGCATGCATGCCTCTGCCGCCTGCGCTATCCCTGTCGCGCCGACAGGGTGCCCTTTTGCCTTCAGCCCGCCCGAGGGGTTTATTGAGATTTCGGCGTTCAGCGCCGTCCTTCCCTCTTCCGTGGCTTTTCCGCCCTCGCCTTTTTTGAAGAATCCAAGGTCCTCTATCGCGAGGATTTCCGCTATTGTGAAGCAGTCGTGGACTTCCGCGAAATCAATGTCGCTTGGTTTTACGCTGGCCTGCGCGTAAGCCTCTTTCACCGCAACCTTTGTCGCAAGCATTTCCGTGAGCGATTTTCTTCCGGTGAGAGCCAGGCTGTCCGATGCCTGTGCGCTTCCTATTATCTCAATCGCGTTGTCGAAACCCATTTTTTTCGCTTTTTCCGTGGAGCAGAGTATCAGCGCAGCAGCGCCGTCCGTTATCGGAGAGCAGTCGAGCAGCTTGAGCGGCGATGCCACATAGCCGCTTTGCATCACGTCCTCGAGCGTTATTTCTTTCCTGTACTGCGCGTTCGGGTTTCCTGTCGCGTTCCTGTGGTTTTTTACGGCGCAGAGAGCCATCTGCTCTTCCGTTGTGCCGAACTCGTACATGTGCCTGCGCGCTATCAGCGCGTAAAGCGCCGGGAAGCTCGCGCCGTGGAACAGCTCTGTTTCCTGGTCGCCAGCGCCGCCGAGCGCAATCGCCGCCTCTTCCGTGCTTACTTCGGTCATTTTCTCGATTCCGCCGACCGCAACAACATCATAAGCCCCAGAAGAAACCACAAGATAGGCGTTCCTCAGCGCGACTCCGCCGGAAGCGCATGCCGCCTCCACTCTTGTCGCGGGTATGGGGTTCAGCCCGAGCTGGTCGGCAATCAGCGCGCCGATGTGCTCCTGCCCGATGAATCTTCCCGACGCCATGCAGCCGCCGTAAATCGCCTGGATGTCCTTTCCGGCCAAACCGCTGCTCTGCAGTGCGGCTGTGCCGGCTTCCGCTATCAGTTCCCTGAAGCTTTTTTCCCAGTGCTCGCCGAAGGGCGTTGTGCCCGCGCCGATTATTGAAACGCTTCTCATTTTTTTCACCGTAATGCGCTTTTTGCCCTATTATAATGTTTTAAGTTTTCTCCTGAATTTCGCGTATTCCGCGTAGGAGATGTATTCCTTTTCCTTTATCATTTCAAGCACAGGCACGCATGCGCGTTTTTTTGTTATGGGCGGCTGCACTGTTATCGCGAAGGCGTCGCTTCCCGCGCCGCTCCCGAAGCTTACCGCGAGGATTTTCTGCCCGGGTTCCGCGATGTCAAGTATCGAGGCGAGCCCTATCATTGCCGAGCCGCTGTAAGTGTTCCCGATTAGCGGCGTTACCAGCCCCTGCCTTATTTTTTCCTTCTCAAAGCCAAGCATCTGCGCCACTCTTGCCGGAAATTTTCCGTTCGGCTGGTGGAAAACAGCGAAATCAAAATCTTCGGCTTTCAGGCCTGTCCTTGCGAAAAGCCCTTCCGACGCGCCAACAATGTGCTTGAAGTAAGCCGGCTCTCCAGTGAACCTTCCCCCGTGCCTTGGGAATTCCGCGTGCTGCCTTCTCCAAAAATCCGGCGTGTCGGTCGTGTAGGAGAATGTTTCGTCCACTGCCGCTATTACCTCTTCCTTCTTTTTTCCGATTATGAATGCCGCGCCGCCGCTTGCCGCGGTGTACTCCAGCGCGTCTCCGGGCCTTCCCTGCGCGGTGTCTGCCCCTATCGCGAGCCCGTAGTCAATCCAGTAAGGCATGTCCGCGAGCACCAGGCCGAGGCATATCTGCATTCCCGCGGTGCCTGCCTTGCACGCGAACTGCAAATCCGCCGCGGTAAGCTCAGGGCCCGCATTTATCGCGTCAGCGACAATTGTCGCAGTCGGCTTTACCGCGTACGGGTGGCTTTCGCTTCCAACATAGACAGCGCCTATTTTCTGCGAGTCCCCGCCCCACATTTTAACCGCCCTGCGCGCCGATTCAACCGAAATAGTGCACGCGTCCTCGTCGAATCCGGCAACGGCCTTTTCCGTTATGTTCAGGGATTCGGCTATTTTCCTTCCGTCCTTTTTCCAGGTGCGCGCTATCTCGTCCACAGTGATCCTGTAGCGCGGGATGTAAACCCCGCATCCCACGATTCCGACAAAATTCTTGTTTTCAGCCATTTGTTGTTCCTTCCAAAGCAACCCTTTTTTTTTTCAAATCCGTTCCGGCCAATTCAATCCCAAAAATCCCGGCTTATTTCCCTTCCCTTGTTTCTTCCAGTATTTCTTTAGCCCTGTCAACCTTAATATTCCCTTCCTTTGAAATCCTCTCCGCGACAGCGTCGATTTCTTTTCCCTGCGCGCCCGCGATTACCGCGATGTTTTTCGCGTGCAGTTCCATGTGCCCATGCCGGATTCCCCTTACGGCGATTTCCCTGAGGCTTCCAAGGTTTTCCGCAAGCCCGGCGCAGGCCATCGCCATCGCGAGCTCTTCGGCGCTTTTTGCGCCGAGAATCTTCAATGCAACCTGCGCAACAGGGCTTGTTTTTACCGCGCCGCCGACCAATCCAACCGCAATCGGCAGTTCTATTTCGCCCGCAAGGTTTCCCTTTTTGTCCTTGCAATATTTCGTGAGCGGCCCGTATTCCCTTCCAAAAGCCGCGAAGCTGTGCGCCCCGCTTTCAAGCGCCCTCCAGTCCTGCCCGCATGCGACTGCAATCGCATCGATTGCGTTCATTATCCCCTTGTTGTGCGTCGCAGCCCTGAACCTGTCCGCAGCCGCCAGTTCATAAACGTCAAGAATCCTTTCGATCATTTCCGCGCCGCCCAGCCCTGTGCCCTTTCCAGCGAAGCTTTCCTCAAGCGCCTGCGGGGTTATCACAACGCGCGCCCTTGCCTTCCTGTGCACCGCGAGATTGCTTATTATGAACAGCCTTTGTTCCCCTCCAGCAATCCGCGCCATGTCTCCCGCGATTGTTTCGGCCATCCCGTTCACAGCGTTGGCGCCCATTGCGTCGCCGCAGTCCACAAGCAGGTGCGCTACAAGCATTTTTCCCCTCCTGCTTTTAACCTCGCGCAATTCTATGTCCCGTGCCCCGCCGCCGGATTTCACGAGCACCGGGTCGAATGTGTTCGCTTTTTCCAGCAGCTCTTTTTTCTTTTTCAGAATGCCCTTTTTCGCTTTCGCAAAATCTTTCACTTTCAGCAGCTGTATCTGCCCTATCATTATGGGGGGGTCGGCCTCCGCGGCAAAGCCGCCTGTTTTTCTCGCAATTCCCGCGATTTTGCTCGCAGCCGCGATAATGCTCGGCTCTTCAACGCTCATTGGAAGCAGGCGCTCTTTTCCGTTGATTATGAAGTTTGCCGCTATTCCGAGCGGCAGCTGCTGCGTTCCGATTACATTCTCGCTCATCCTGTCGGCTATTCCGAAATCCATTGCGCCTGTTTTCTTAAGCGTTTCAATGTCGGTTTCGCCAAGTTCCGCGAATTGTTTTATTATCTCAAGCCTTTCCCCCTGGCTTTTCTTGTAGAACTGGTGCAGTTCGCTCGATTTCATGCGACCGCGCTCCCAATTATTTCCTCAACGGCTTTTTTCGCGGACGCGATGCAGTCCGCGACTGTTTTTTTCTCGTTCACAATGTCGCCCGCGGCAAAAGCCCTTTCCAGGCCCGCAATCGCGGCGCTGTGCGTTTCAATTCCCTTTCCGTACAATTCCGTGCCGTTCAGGACAGTCCTGTCGGCTTCCTGCCCCGCGGCAATAACCGCAAAGTCCGCCGGCAGTTCCGTGGTCTCCTGTGTTGCGATGAACTGCTCTTTTTCGATTTTTATTTTCTGGAAGCGCACGCGCTCAAGCCTTTCTTTTCCGGAGAATTCAACCGGGCTCAAAAGGAAATCGAATGAAACCCCGTCTGCCTCCACTGCCGCGCGCTCCTCTTTCTGGCAGGGCATGAATTCCCTTGTTTTCCTGTAGGCGACCTTTGTTTCCATCCCGAGCCGTGCGGCAACCCTCGCGCAGTCCATTGCCGTGTCGCCGCCGCCGATTATAACCGCTTTTTTGCCCTTAAGCGTTTCCATGCTGCCGTTGAATTTTTTCAGAAATGAGTCCCAGCACAGCACTCCGTCGATTTCCTCGCCTTTCAGCCCAAGCAGTTTCCCGTGCTCCCCGGTGCATATCACAACAGCGTCAAACTCGCGCTGCAAATCCGAAAGCATTGTGCCCTTTCCGACTGTTTTTCCAAGGAAGAATTCCACTCCGCGTTCCCGCATCTTTTTCGCTTCTTTTTCAACTATTTCCTTGGGCAGCTTGTAATCCGGAATCCCCCAAAAGGGAATTCCCCCCGCGTTCTTTTCCGACTCGAAAACCTTCACTTTAAATCCCATTTCAGCCAGCTCAATGGCCGCGGCCATTCCCGCGGGGCCGCTTCCGACCACAGCGGCTTTTTTTCCGTTCAAAGCAACTTTCTTTTCTTTCGCTTTGCCGTGCTCTGCCGCAAACCTCTCAAGCCCGCTTATGTCAATCGCTTTTCCGGCTTTCGCAAGTGCGCAATTTCCTTCGCACTGCCTCCTCACCGGGCAAACCCTGCCTGTAATGCACGGGAAAGGGTTGCGCTCGTTTATCTTTTCAAGTGCCCCATCAGTGTTCCCGTCGGCAATGGTTTTAATGAAAGCCCTGCAGTCCACTCCCGCGGGGCACGCTTTCAGGCAGCCTGGGCTGGCGCACTGCAGGCAGCGTTTTGCCTCAGCCATGGCGCCTTCCTTGCGGTAGCCTTTCCGCTCTTCCTCAAAACCCTTCCCTAAAACCAGCTTATTTGATTGTGTAGGCAAAAAATCCACCGGATAACAATATTTTAGCAAACCCCTATAAAAACATTACGGTTTTTGCCACAATGCGGTTCGTCAATTGTCTTACTTTGCCTATGTTTTCCTTTTAGTGGCAAAAAGAGCCAGTTCATGCAGCAGGGCCTTTGCAGTGCTATCCTGAAGCAGGCTGTCAATGCCTTTCCAGGCATTATTCACTATCTGCTCGCTTTTTTTCTGTGCATACTGTATGGCGCCGTATTTTTCTATGATGCCAATGGCTTCTTTTATGGTTTCCTCGTCCGTTGGATGGCTGTCGAGTATTTCCACAAGCCTTTTCCTGTCCGCCGGAACGGCCTTTTCAAGCGTCTTTATCACAAGCAAGGTTCTTTTCCCCTCGTGGATATCCCCGCCGGCGCTTCCCTTGCCCTTCTTGAATTCCTCTTCCGTCAACTCAAGAATATCATCCTGTATCTGGAAGCCAACGCCGATTGCTTCGCCGAACTTTCCAAGCGCATGAATCCGCTTTTCGTCGGCTCCGCCGACAATGCCGCCGAGCTTTGCCGCGAATCTCGCGAGGACACCGGTCTTGTTGGCAACCATCTGCAGGTATTCCCCCTCTGAAATGTTCTGCTTTCCGCCCTTGTGCCACCATATGTCCGTAGCCTGCCCGACGCTCACGCGAAGCATTTCTTCCGCGTAAATGTCATAAATCGCCCTTATTTTATTCTCAGGCAGGTTGTGGAGATTCCTGTACAATAGAGTGAGCGGCAGGAAGTACATTGTGCTGCCGTTATTGACCGCGATATCTACGCCGTAGATGAGGTGCATGCAGGGTTTTCCCCTGCGCATTTTGCTGTCATCCTCAACGTCATCTTGGGACAATGTCCCATTATGTATAAGTTCCACCATTGGCGTGAACGGCAGCGCGTCTTCCTCTTTGCCCCCGACAGCCTCGCAGCTGAGCAGCGCGAGCGCGGGCCTCCAGCGCTTTCCGCCCCTGTCAAGCAAATCCCAAATCGGCTCCGAAATGCACCTGGTAGCTGTTTCGCTGTCATACATGTAATCCGGCTTTCCAAGCGCGAAACTTAGCCACTTTTCCGTTATCTTTCGCGGGATGGCTTTTTCCATCTCCCTGTCAATCAGCGGCTTTTTGCGCTCAAGGTATTCCGTTATGCCCATTGGTCCCGCTTCCGTTCTAAAGCAAGTACTATTTGGGGGTTGATTTATTTAAAGATAATGCCCGTGCCGCCCTATTCAAATCTTCGCAAAAAAACAATCCCTGCCTTTCCTTACAACAAGCCTTTTTCCAACCGCAAACCTCGGCTGGCCGTCGAGCACAACCTCGTATTCCTGCAGTGCGCCAAAGCCGTCCAGGGCAATTGCCGTGCCCGCCGGAAAGTAAACCGGCTTTGCTTCCCTGTAAAGGGGGTTGCTCGGCACTACGGCAATTTTCCCGCTTTTCTCAGTGAGCTTTTTTCCGCCGGCGCTGTATGCGTGCCCGGTGCTCCCTGTCGGTGTCGCGACAATGCACCCGTCCGCCTTTTTGCAGTAAACCTTTTTTCCGTTTGCCCGCAGGCAGAAATTGATTATTCCGCTGCTTTTCCTGTTCACAAGCATCACTTCGTTAAGCGCAGGCGGCAGTTTTTTTCCGTCCGCGATTGCCTGCAGGCGCATTCTCTTTTCAATCTTGAATTTTCCAAGGGCAATTTTTTTTAAGCAGGCGTCCATTTTTTCCGGCTTTATCCGCATCAGCGCGCTTTTCTCGCCGGCGGCGATTCCAACAATTGGGGCGTTTCCGCGCTGTTCCCTTGCTGCCCTCAGCAGGGTTCCGTCGCCACCGACCGCAATGATTAATTTTGCTTTTGCGGAATTGAATTTTTTCCTTTCAATGTCAGAAATTTCGCAGGCAGCCCCGAAACCGTTTAAGGCATGCCCCGCTTTTTCCGCGAGCCTTCTTACCTTTGGCCTTTCCATGTGCCCTGTTATCGAAATCAAACAGCTTCCGGCCATACACAGTCGAATCAGATGTATCCCTTTGCTTTTAACAGTTCCGCGTTAAGTATCGCGCAGCCCGCGGCCCCCCTTATTGTGTTGTGGCTGAGGACGCTGAATTTGAGGTCAAGGATATTGCATTTGCGCACCCTGCCAACTACCGCGCTCATTCCCCTGCCGGTGTCCCTGTCCATCAGCGGCTGCGGCCTGTCCTGTTCCCTTCGCACAACTATCGCGTGCTCCGGCGCCGTCGGCAGCCTGAGCTTCTGCGGCTCTCCGCTGAATGCCTCCATTGCCGCAATCGCTTCCCCAACGCCGGCTTTCTTTTTCAGCTGCACTGAAACAGAGCACATGTGCCCGTCCCTTACGGCAACCCTGTTGCAGGAAGCGCTTATTTTTATGGGCGCGAATTGCACCATGTTTCCATTTAATTTTCCCAGAATTTTCAGCGGCTCTGTTTCAACCTTCTCTTCCTCTCCCCCGATATAGGGCAGCACGTTGTCGACTATGTCAAGCGATGCCACCCCCGGGTATCCGGCCCCGGAGATTGCCTGCATTGAAACAATGAGCGCTTTTTCAACTCCGAAAGCGTCGTCAAGCGCTTTCATCGCAAGCGTCGGGCCCATAAGGGTGCAGTTCGGGTTTGTGACAATGAATCCTTTCCACCCCCGATTTTTTTTCTGCAAATCAACAAGTTTGATGTGTTCCGGGTTTATCTCCGGTATCAGCAGCGGCACGTCTTTCTCCATCCTGTGGTTTTTGCTGTTGCTGCTCACAGCATACCCTGCCTGCGCAAAAGCCTGCTCTATCGGCCCGGCGACGCTGCTGTCCAGCGCGCCGAAAACAATTTCGCAGTCAAGCCCCGGCCTGCATTCCTTAACGGTCATGCCGGCGATTCTTTTCGGGACCGGCGCCGGGAATTTCCATCTTCCTTCAAGCGCGTCCAAATAGCTTTTTCCCGCGCTTCTCTCGCTCGCGGCAACCTCGCTTACCTCAAACCAGGGGTGCCCCTCAAGCAGCTGTATGAAGCGCTGCCCGACCATTCCTGTCGCGCCAAGAATCCCGGCCTTTATTTTCTTTGCCATTTTCACGCCTCAGCTTATTATTTCATGTACCGCGTTTATCGCGCTGTCCAGGTCTTTTTCCTTGATTATTATTGAAAGGTTTATTTCGCTCGCGCCCTGCGATATCATCTCAACGTTGACGCCTTTTTTCGCGAGCGCCTGGAATACCTTGCCTGTTATGTCGATTGTTTTTTTCATTCCCTCGCCTATTATGCCCATAAGCGCTATGTCCTCTTCCACCGCAATTTTTTCAAAGCAAAGCCCGCTGTTTTTCAGCGCGGCGAGCGCCCTTTCCTTTTCCTTCTTGCCGATTGTGAAAGAAACGCTTGCTTCGCTTGTGCTCACAAAATCAACGTCAATGCCGGCTTCCGCTATCGGCGTGAATATCCGCGCAAGTATCCCTGGTGTTGTGACCATTTCCGCGCTTTTGAGCGTTATTGCGGCAATCCCTGTCTTGCTGCTTATCGCCTTGATTACTTCCTTCGACTGCTTGTTGTTTGCCGTGATTATTGTGCCGTCTATTCCCGGCGTAAGCACGTTTTTCACCACAACAGGAATCCCTTTTTTCCTTACGGGCTCTATTGTTTTCGGGTGCAGTATTTTCGCCCCGAAGTAGCCTATCTCTTCCGCCTCATCATAGCTGAGTTCCTTAAGCAGCACTGCTTTTTTCACTGTTTTCGGGTCGGCGCTGTAAAAGCCCGGAACGTCCTTCCAAAGCTCAAGCCTGTCGGCGTTCAGCGCGGATGCGATGATTCCCGCGCTGTAATCGGAGCCCCCCCTTCCGAAGCAGCAGATGTTTCCCGCGTCGTCGGCCCCGAAAAATCCGGTTATTACAACTGTTTTTCCCCCCTTGAGCACATGCATAATCCGCCTGTTAACCTCGCCCTCGGCTTTCTGCACAGCCATCGCTTTCCCATAGCAGCCGTCAGTGAACAGCCCTGCCTCGTGCGCCTCGATTGAAACGCTTTTTTCCCCTGCATCGTTCAGGAACGCCGCGACAACCACCGCGCTGAGCCTCTCTCCAAATGTCTGCACCAGGTCAAAGGCTTTCGGCGAAATCTCGCCCAGATAGCTGATTCCAAGAAGTGCCCTCTCAAGCACGGCGGCCTTCTCCTCAATCAGCGCCCTCGCGTTTGTCTTTATTGCCGCATCCCCGATTCCATCTAGCAGCAGCGTGTGCTGGCTTTTCAGCCCTGAGCAGTACTGCCGTATGTTGGGCTCCTTTGCGAGCGCGTTCCCGCTCGCCTCAATCAGCGAATCGGTTACGCCCCTCAGCGCGCTCACAACGATTACTTTCTTTTCCTTCCCCCCTGCCTTTATTATCCCGGCCGCCCTTTTCAAATCGCCGATTGTGCTTAGCACGCTGCCGCCGAATTTCATCACCGCAAGCATAGTTAAAATCTGCATACGAAAATGATTTAAAAAGCGCACAAAAAAGACAAATTTCGTATTGCGGGTTTCTACTAATGAACACGGCTATGGGCGGGCCCGGCGCTCCCAGCGCACACGGCAGATAAACGCCGTATTCTGCGGAAAAAAATAATCCTGGCCGAGATTGCTGGCAGGGGGAAATTTGGCAAACAAATGTCAGTTTTTCTCTACCTTGATAATTGTTCCCTGGTCTGTGGCCCCCACAAACGTTATTTTGTATCCGTTCCAATCCCCTGTTTTGCCTTCGTCTATAATTATACTTCCTTCTTTTTTATCTTTTTTAAGCAGTACGTTTGCATAGAGTTTTCCGGATTTCCAATCCCCTTTCCCATCCTTTTCCATCCTGCGGATAACTTCTTTCACTTCTATTTTTAGGCCATCTATTATGACAGAATCTTCCTCGCTAACTGCAAATTCGCGTCCAAACTCCAATTTATTGACAATAAGGGTCACTTTATTGTAATCCCCCCCATTAAGCTGGAATGTGTATTCCCCCCAGGTCTTCATTGAAGAAATCCCTGGCCTGTCTGAAAGCGATATGTCTTTACTTTCGTTGCCATTTACTAAACTGAAATCTGCCCGAAGCTCATCTCCCCCGAAACCTGTTTTAGGGTCTATTGCCAGCCTGTAAACACTTATTTGTTTTAATGTGGCATTAATGCTTCCTATAACTATTGTCTGGCCTTTTGAGACCAGATACTCTTTTTTCACGCCGATGCCATTTTTCTTTATCGTCTTTTTTGCCATAGTGTGCCCCGCAAACAATACCAGTATTGGCACTAAACATATTTAATCCGTTCCCAAACATGCTTTTTTTCGGTTTCTTTTTTCCGCTTCAAACTTTTCCGGCTTAAAGCGATTTTTTCCGCTTACCCGCCCGCTCTTTTTCTTTCCCCTGGACCGTGGCTGTACCTGAAGAAATCCGGGTGGTTTTTGAGCCCTATTGCGGCAGGGCTTGCTCCCTCCGCGAATCCCCCGCGCCTTCTCGAGTGTTCCTCCATCCTGAAGTCAGGCGGCCCCATTTTCTTTACTGTCTGCCAGTGCTGTTCCAGCGGGTCTGCCTTGTACCATGCCCCCCCATAAAGGAACTTCACATAGCTGTGGTTTCCGTGCCTTACAAAAAGCGCCTTGAGGCCGATTGCCCTCAGCGAGGCGCAGATTGCCGAAGCATAATCAATGCAGCCCATTATTGTCGGAGCCCCGTTTGGTATGGGTTCCGCGGCAACGCATATTTTCCTGCTTTTTATTATGCTGCCCGCGCTTCTTTTTGCCCAGCGTTTTTCCGCCTCTTTTATTGGCATTTCCACTTTCCTGAAAGAGGCGATATCAGCGGCAATGTCCCTGGCAATCGCCAGCTGGCTTGTGCCCCTGAACCTCGCGACATACCCCCTTATCGCGGGGTTCACTCCAACCTGGCGGATTTCAAGCTTTGTCCTTAACAGTCTTTTTCTTGGCTTTCTTTGAGGAAGAGGCATCAGATTAATTGAATGCCCCTGCGGTTAAAAACCCTTTCCCAGGGGGTTTGGGGAAAGGTATTTAATCAATTTCCGGCATGTTTTTTCCCTGTTGGGGGATTGATGATTTGCCTGAAGCAAAACTGAAGGTAGAGTTGCTTGCTTTTACTCCGCAGCCGGACATCACTGCCGCCACTGCCGCGCACATGTGCTATGCCGGGGTCACAATCGAAGACCTGCGCAAAAAGGTCAGCCCGGAGTACGCGAAAAAGCTCGTGAAAACCCTCGCCTCCGAAGGGCACCTTTCGCCGCTCGAGCACGCCAGCTTCACTTTCGGCATCGAGGGAATCTCAAGGGCCTGCTCGCACCAGCTTGTAAGGCACAGGATTGCCTCCTATTGTTTGACCGGTGACACGGTAATAAAGGGCGCAAGGCAAAAATCGAAAAACTACAAAAAATTTACTATAAAATCGCTGTATGAAAGAGCATTAACCCCACACGGGCGGTCAAGATTAAAGCTGATAATGCTGAACAGTTTTGACGAGGGTAAAAAACAGTTTGACAGGGGCAAGATTGGCAACATTGTTTATACTGGAAAACACGAGGTTTGGAAAGTAAAACTCACTGACGGCAAAAGCGTAAAAGCCACGCTAAACCATCGCTTTCTTACAAAAAACGGCTGGTGCAATCTCAGGGAAATTATCCAAAACAAGCCCGAGCTGGGCGTAAACGGCATAACCTGCCAATCTCAAAATTTTGCGCTCCTGAGGGACAAGGATTGGCTGCGCGATTTTTACAATTGCAAAAATTTCATGCAAAAGGAGATTGCGGAATTGCTTGGCTGTTCGGAGCATACTGTCAGGGCGTGGGTAAGGCAGCATGGTCTGCAAAAAGAAGCAGGCGGGCTTCACGGGCACGAGCCGCACCGTGGCTACCATTGGAAGCTCAATCGTGAAAGGACTCTGGAGGGGCGGATGAAGGTTTCGGAGAGAATGAAAGGGCAGGGCAACCCGATGTGGAAGGGCGGAATAACGCCGGAAGCGATTCTGCTTCGAAAGGAAATCTCACCGGAACTTAGGAAAGCAATTTATACGCGCGATGGTTATACGTGCAAGCTCTGCCAGAAAACCGGCGGCGAACTAACACTGCACCACAAAATACCTTTATACGCCGACAAAACAAAAAATACTGCCCCCGAAAATTTGGTTACCCTCTGCAAAAGCTGCCACTGGAAAGTAAATGCCAATGAAAGCGATTATTGCGCTATCTTCAAAACTGAGCTGGTACCGTATTATTCAAAGTCTAAAGGGTGTTATCGCACAATAAAATGGGCGCAAATAGAAAGCATTGAGCTGCAAGGCATTGAGGATACGTATGACATAACAATGCAGGGACCGCACCACAACTTTGTTGCGAACGGGTTTGTGGTTCACAATTCGCAGCAGAGCCAGCGCTACGTCAAGGAAACAGGCTTCAATTTCATTGTCCCGCCGAAAATAAAGTCCGACAAGGAAGCGTACAAAAAATTCCTGGGCATTGTCGAGCAGTGCAGGAAATCATACGAGGAACTCCTTAAGGCCGCGCCGGCAGAGGACGCGCGCTTTGTGCTTCCAAACGCCTGCGAAACCCGCATAATTGTAACAATGAACACGCGCGCGCTGTACAATTTTTTCGAGCGAAGGTGCTGCACTCGCGCGCAGTGGGAGATAAGGGCAATGGCAGAGGAAATGCTCAGGCTGTGCAGGGCGGCAGCGCCGATAATGTTCGAGGAAACAGGACCGGTCTGCGGGCGCCTGGGCTACTGCCCGGAAAAGCAGTCGTGCGGAAGAAAGCCGCTGCGCAAGGACGCAATAAAAGAATGAATCACTTTTCCAGAACAACCCTGTATAGCGGCAGCGTGCTTTTTTTCATCCAGTATGTCCCAACGTAATGGGCTGATGGAATGCGCGCCACGCTTACTTTTTCTTGGGCAAAAGGAGTTCTCTTTACGCTCTCTTGCAGGATTTCCAGCGCCGGCTCTGCGACCACAAGCTTTACCCTGCCGCCTTTCCTGAGTTTCCTGTAAGCGACATTCAGCACCTTTGTCGTGCTGCCCTTCACCATTGCAATCAGTTTCTTGTTTCCTATTATATCCTCAAGTGTGTCGATCCGCAGGGCCGGCAGCACATGCTTTCCGCCCTCGCTGTAGTGGCCGAGCGATAGCTTTGAGGTGATGTACGAAACAGAGCCGTCCCTGAAGCCCTCAAGGCCCGTATTAAAGTTCGCCCTTCTCTGCTCCCAGTTGGGCAGTTTTTTCGCACGCCATATTGGCCGTGCCCTGTTCTTGCCGTATCCTGTTCTTTTTCCCGGTTTGGCGGACGCCTCCGGCGGCATGCTCCTGTCTATCCCAACACAACGTGCTCCCCTAAGCCTTTTCGCGAGCCCTATGGCTTCATTTGGCGACCCTGTTCCGAGGCCGACGTTTCCCAATATTGCAATAATCGGCCTTGCGGAGCGCTGCCGGGGCTTTTTCGCAGGTGGTTTTCGCCTCATTCGTCTCAAACTAATTGTGTCAGTTGCCATTGTTAAATATTTTGCCCGCCAGGCTTTGCGTAAAAAAGCCGCTGATTTTAAGCGCTTCTTGCGCAGGGCGGCCCGCCAGGCAGCCGCCTCTCGGAAACCTTTAAAACACTTTTCGTATTGGATTTTAGTATCTTGGCGAAATCTGTTTTGCCGTTTTTGAAAAATGAGGTGGGCCTTTTTGAGCAAGAATTACGTTTATTTTTTCGGCGAGATAAAGAACACTAATACCGAGGAAGGCCAGCTGCTTTTGGGCAACAAGGGCGCCCAATTGTGCGAAATGACAGGCATCGGCCTGCCTGTGCCTCCGGGCTTCCAGATTTCGCTCGAGGCCTGCAGGGACTTTTATGCGCTCGGGAAGAAATGGCCGCAGGGCCTGGAAGAGCAGGTAAAAAGGAAGCTCGCGGAGCTTGAAAAAAGGCTCGGAAAGAAATTCGGCGACAAAAAGGACCCGCTTTTCGTTTCAGTCAGGTCAGGCTCTTATGTCAGCATGCCGGGCATGATGGACACAGTGCTCAACCTCGGGATGAACGATGAAACAGCTGCAGCTTTTGCCAAAAAGACAGGCAACGAAAGGGGCGCAGTTGACAGCTACAGGCGCTTCATCCAGATGTTCGGCGACGTTGTCATGGGAATAGAGCACGCGAAATTTGAGGGGATACTGCACAGGAAGAAGGACACAAAGGGAGTGCAGTTTGACACAGAGCTCACTGTTTGTGATTTGCAGGAGGTCATTGCGGAGTACAAGGCCCTTGTGAGGAAGGAAACGGGAAAAATGTTCCCCGCAGAGCCGTTGGAGCAATTGAAAATGGGAATCGACGCTGTTTTCAGCTCCTGGAACACGCCGAGGGCTGTTTCCTACAGGCGCATCAACAAGCTCAGGGGAGATACCGGAACAGGAGTTACAGTGCAGAGCATGGTTTTCGGCAACATGGGGGAAACAAGCGGCACGGGAGTCAGCTTTACAAGGAACCCCTCGACCGGAAAGAAGGAGCATTACGGCGAGTTCCTGATCAACGCGCAGGGCGAAGACGTTGTCGCTGGCATAAGGACGCCAAAGCCAATTGATGAATTGGGCAAGGCACTGCCGGATGTTTACAGGCAGCTGCTCAAGGTCTATGGCCTGCTTGAGAAGCACTACAGGGACATGCAGGACTTCGAGTTCACTATTGAGGACAGGAAGCTGTACCTGCTTCAGACAAGGAGCGGAAAAAGGACCGCGCAGGCCGCGGTGAAAATCGCTGTTGACATGGAAAAGGAAGGGCTCATTGGCAAGGAGAAAGCAGTGCTGATGGTAAAGCCCGACCAATTGAACCAGCTTTTGCACAAGCAGCTCGATCCCGTTGCGCAGAAAGAGGCGAGGGTAATCGCAAAAGGCCTTCCGGCTTCGCCGGGCGCCGCGGTGGGAATGGTTGTTTTCACCGCCGAAAGGGCAAAGCAGCTTGTCGACGACGACCCGCACACAAAGGTTATCCTTGTGCGCCTTGAGACAAGCCCTGAGGACATCGAGGGGATGCATGTGGCGCAGGGAATGCTGACCAGCAGAGGGGGGATGACCTCTCACTGTGCAGTTGTCGCCCGGGGCATGGGAAAGTGTGCAGTTGTCGGCTGCAGCGACCTCAGCATCAACGAGCGCGGGAAATTTTTCACTGTCAAGACAAGCGATGGCGAGCAGACATTCAATGAGATGGACTGGATTTCCCTCGACGGCAGCGCGGGGGAGGTTTTCGGAACCCAGCTGCCTTTGGTTGAGCCGGCCATGAGCGGCGACTTTGGCACGCTGATGGCGTGGGCCGACACATTCAGGAAAATAGGCATCAGGGCCAATGCCGACACCCCGAAGGACGCGCAGGTCGCAAAGAGCTTCGGCGCCGAAGGAATCGGCTTGTGCAGGACAGAGCACATGTTTTTCGAGGGCGACAGGATAAAGGCAATGAGGGAAATGATTCTCGCGGAGAACACCGAGGGGCGCAAGAAAGCGCTCGCGAAGCTTTTGCCATACCAGAAAGAGGACTTCAAGGGCCTGTTTAAGGTGATGAGCGGAATGCCCATAATAATCCGCTTTTTGGACCCGCCTTTGCACGAGTTTTTGCCAAAAGAAGATTCAGAGATAAAAGACCTTGCCGAAGAGCTTGGCTTCACTGTCGAAAAAATAAAGCAGGTTATCGTGTCATTGCACGAGTTCAACCCAATGCTCGGATTCAGGGGATGCAGGCTCGGCGTTGTTTACCCCGAAATAAGCGAGATGCAGGCAAGAGCAATCTTCGAGGCAGCCATAGAGGCAAAAGCCGAGGGATACAAGCCTATCCCGGAAATAGAGGTGCCGAATGTTATCACTGTGAAAGAATTCAGGCTGATAAAGGAAATAGTCGAAAACGTTGCCAGCGAGCTTGACATGGCTGGAAAGAAGATCCCTTACAAGATTGGCACAATGATTGAGTTCCCGAGGGCAGTGCTCATAGCCGACGAGCTTGCGGCAGAGGCGGACTTCTTCAGCTTCGGAACAAACGACCTCACGCAGACAACGCTTGGCTTTTCAAGGGACGACGCGGGAAAGTTCATTCCAATATACATCGAGAAGGGCGCGCTCGAGCAGGACCCTTTCCAGACAATCGACCAGGGCGGGGTTGGCAAGCTGATGATAATGGCAGTCGAAAAAGGCCGCTCAGTGAAAAAGGATCTGGACATCGGAATCTGCGGCGAGCACGGCGGAGAGCCCGCAAGCGTGGAATTCTGCCACAGGATTGGATTGAGCAACGTAAGCTGCTCGCCGTTCAGGGTTCCAATCGCGCGCCTGGCAGCGGCACAGGCAGCGATAAAGGAAAAAATGGGGGCAGCGAAACCCTCTGCTGGCGCGAAGAAGAGAGCAAAACCAAAAAACAGCCCCCTGCGCGGCGCATAAGCCCAGCTGCTTTTTGAATCAAGGCTGCTTATTTTGCCAAGCAAAAAACGTGATTCAGCCTTCTCCTTGCCCCAATGCAGCCGCCTTTATAAATGGTTTCTGCAGCCCGGCCAATTTGAAAAAGAATAAATACTGGTTGCGGCAAGTAATATTTTAGTTCGGTGGCTTTGCTGTGAAAAGCGCTTTGAAGAAGGCTCTTATCTTCATTTTGGTGGCAGCCATTGTTGTTTTGGTTGCAGGGCTCAGCGCGCAGATTGCTGTTGTGGAACGCGCTTCTGGGCTGCAAGCAGTCGCATCCAACACAGCCGGCCCGGGCGGCGGAGACTTGTACCAAGTCAATTTTCCTGCTGCAATCAGCCTGCTCTTAATCGCCCTGGTCATATTGACCATTTTGCTGTTGCTGCGGAGCGGGGTTTTGAAAGTTAAAAATAAGATGAAGTGATTTCCCTGGGCGAATCCGACACACAGGCTGATTTATCCGCATCAGTAGATTGGCTGGCTTTGCTGAACGTTATTCTCGCGGGCTTCCTGGTCGGCGTGTTTGTCCATGAGCTGGTGCATGTTATCTTGGTGGCGCACCCGATACGCCTGTGCATTCACCTGGGCGGGGCTGTGCCAACCGCATCCGTCTGCTGCTTTTCCGAAGAGGAGGCTAAGGGCGGGAGGATTCTTTCGCTTGAAATGGTTGCTTTCGGCGCGCAGTTCGCGTTTATGCTGCTATGGGCGTTTTTGTTCAGGCACCAGTATATCAAGCCAAGGTAACCCTGCCCCCAAACTGGTTGGCAGCAGCCAGCGCCAAAGCCGCGCTGTTTTCATTTCGCGCTGCCGCCGGCTGGCCTGTTTTTTTTGACAAAGTCCTCAAGTTCTTCCAAAGCAGCAAGCAGTTTTTTCCTGGAAGCCGCGCCGTCCTCTTCGGTTTTTTTAACTGCCTTCTCTACTTTTTGCAGCTGCTCCCTCAGCTCAGCAATCCTCTTTGTGTGCTTCTTGTTGGAAAACCTCATTGCGAGAACCAGCGCTACCAAAAAAAGAAGCAAAACGGCAATCTGCATCACTGTGTTTATCTCAAACAGCCCCATGACATCACTTCCCGAAAAGCCTATTGCAAGCCGAGCGTTTTCTCAAGCCGCTTCCATGCCCCCTTTTGTTTTCCTTCCTCGGGCGCCTTCCCCTCTTCTCCGCGGTCGGCAAGGCCCAACAATTTTTCCGTCAAGCGCTCAGAGCGATAGAATATTAACGCAAGTATTATTAATAAAATTAACCCCAACAGGATGAGGCTGTCCGATAAGGAGAATGGGAAGGTAAGATAGGCGATGCCCTTCAGCTTCTCAAGGTCGCTCTCCACGCCCTTTATTATCGCGTCCAAATCGGCTATCTTGTCGTCCAGGCCGTCAAACCTGTCCGCGCCGATGCCGGATTTTATTTCTGATATGAGCGTTCTGCCCCTGCCTATCTTTTGTTCGATGCCCGAGACGTCAAAGCCGAGGTCCTTCCTGCCCTGCGTCTCTTTCGCAAGCTCGTCCAGCCGCTTTTCCCTTTCCTGCACTATTTTCAGGTAATACGCCCTGGTTTCCTCGACAGTGAAAGAGCATTCCGCCGCTGTTTTCTGGCCCCTGTATTCGACCTCTGCCACAAACTTGTAGCCGCCGGGCTTTGTTCCTTTGGGGATTGCCACGCTCCTGATGATGTTCCTTGTCTCATTCGGGTAAAGCGCGAAGGTAATCGAGTTGCTGCCGATTTTGTTGCCGTCGCTTGCAATCCACCAATTCAGGTTCACATCCTTGTAGTAGTTTCCAAGGTTCAGGACATTGATGTTTGCGCTGGCCTTGTCGCCGACTTTTACAACGGTTTCCAGGCACTCCGCTGTAACGTCGTACTTTACCTCCCCCCTGATGTCAAACGTGTCGACAAGCTCGTCGTACATTGTCATCTTGTCCTCCGAGAACAGCTTGATTCTAATAACATGGGTTCCGCCTGTTTTCGGCGCGTATTTCTCGCTTAAGGAAACAGTCTTTGTCTCGTTGGCCCTTACCTCCCTCACCAGGTCCATGCCGGAGTATCCCACCTCCTGCAGCTGCGTGATTGTGGTTGAAACAAGGAAATTTGTAGGGCCGAGCGGGTTGAAAATTTTCACAGTTATACCAGTTTCTGCAGCAACCTTCGGGGTTTCGTCAAAGCTCCAGCCGACAATCATGGGCTTTGTTATCTCGGGCGGAACGCCGCCTCCGCCACCTCCCCCCGGCCCTCCGCCTCCCCCCGGCCCTACGCCCGGGCAGCTGCCGCAGTCAGCGCTGCAGCTTGAGCAGTTCTCCCAGGTGTTGCAGGTGCCGTTCCCGCAGGCCGTGGCAACAGTGAACCTGCCCATGCTGTTCGAGTCAGTGTTGGCGCCGCACGTGAATGTTGATGTCACGCTGTAAGTGCCGAGCGTTGACGGCGCGGTGAAGTTATAGTAGTACTCGCCGCTGCCGGATTCCGTCATTGCCTGGTTGCTCAGCCAGGCGCTGCTGCTCGGGTAGTAAATTGTAGTGCTGCCGCTTATTCCGGTGAAGTAGTTTCCGTCCTGGTTTGTCACACTGTTCCTGGCGCTGCCCGTGCTCTGTTCGTAAACGCTCTGGTTGTTGTTCAGGAAGGAAATCAGCAGGTTGAAGTCGCCCACGTACACGTAGGATTCCATGTTGCTGTCCGCATATCCGGAGTGGCTTGCCCCTACGGCAAACTTGTAGGCGCCGTTTGCGTCAAAAGTGTATGTGAAAGCGTAATTCCCGTCCCCGCTGTTCGTGAATGCTACGACGTTTTTGTCTCCTGCGGGTTTTGTGACTACTGCTGCTACTGTTGCCCCTGTGTCGAGTGCGCTTTCTGGGTACTTGTAAACAGTGGCATTGAGGTCGTTGTTGCCTGGGCCTGCCATGCAGCGCGTTCCCGGATTGAATTGCACAATTTTGAGATAATTGTAGGGGACAACCCAAACCGGGGTGGTTGCCATGTTGCCGGCCGCAAAAGCATGGTTAGCCGATAACAAGAGAAAAAGGAGCGTAAGGGAAAAACCAGCTGTTATTTTTTTTTTGGGCCCATTTTACTTGCTCACTCCACGGTTATGTTCAACTGGATCTGGTTGCCCGTTGGGGCGATGCCGCCTACGGCGTCAAAGTAGATGTTCTTGTGGTCGAACTCCCACTTGCTCTTGAGGTCAGCCGGCGGCCTTTCCACGTTTATCCCAATCAGGTAGTTGCCTGGCGGAGTGCCTGGCTTCGGCTTGCCATTTATCGCTATCTTGTAGGCCCAGTTATCGTAGAATTTCGGGAAACTGGGGCCCAGCAGGAAGTTCTGCGGGGTTATCTCAATGTCGAAGTATTGCTTGCTTCTCGAATCAGGCATCAGCGTAACGCCCTGGAATGTCTGGACGCCCCAGCCGGCGTAAAAGAAAACAACGGCAGTGAATTCCGTGTTTTTGCCTTTTTCGATTGTTGTCCACTGCTCTGCCGGATAGCTTCCGTAGCCGTTCGGCACCCAGATTTTTGTGTTTGGCTGTGTCCAGTACCTCAGCCCGTACTCCTTGAAGTTCGGGTAGAATTCCGGCTGCTTGTAGTATTCCTCCTCAAGGTAGCCTATGCTGAAATACCTTCCGTTTGCAAGGAGATATGAGATTTCGCTGAAGTCCGTTGGAATCTGCGGCAGCCCCCCGAAAATTTCGTCCTCGCTTCTAAGGTTGAAGAACTCGGGCATCTGGTTTACCGGCTTGTTGAGGTAAGCCGCGGCTTTCTCAAACATATTGTACTCTTCCCGGTTCGGCTTGAAGACCTCCTCGAAGTACCTCTGCCTTATGAGGTACTGCTCTGGCTCAACGTTAGGGCTGTTGCCTGCCCCGGCGCCGACAGTGTTTTGCGTTCCATCAACCGACGCTACGGTTGCGTTGCCCGTGGCGTTTAAAAATCCGGGGTTGCCTGTGGCAAGGACAGCAAGCGCGGCTATTGCAACAACCGCGACTATAATTGCCTGCGTTTTCGGCTTTGCAATGCCCACGGCATTGCTTTTTCCCGCACTTTTGCCAATAACCTTTTCTTCCCTTGGCACTCCCATTGCCCCCTTTTATTGTCCAGGATTTAGCTTACGTCCGTGCTTGTCTGGAATGTCGCGTTGTTGTCAACATTCGCTGTAACATTCGCCCCAAATAAGAAATGGTTTGCGTCCCTCATTTCGCCGCTGAAGCACAGCTCGTTCGAGTCTCCTGCTATAAGGTTTGTAATCATCCTTGTTGCAATGGTCGCGTTTCCACTGTTGAAGTCCTTGCAGCCGTTTTTGTCCACGGCTGTGGTGGTCAGCCATGTCCTGTTGCAGTCAGCCTGCCATCCGCCTAAGCCGGCTCCAAGCTCGCCTACTCCGCAGCCGCCGAGGCCCTGTGCTGTCCCTTTCCACACTTTCAGCCAGCAGTTTGTGTCAATGCCCGTTATGTTCGCGTCTATGTTCTCAATTATATTCCCGTTGTTGGTGATTGTCATCGCAGGCGTAGTTGTTCCCTGGCATGCACTTGTTCCAGCCCTGTTGTTGTATGGCAGGATTGCTGATCCGTTCCCGTCGATGTCGTTGTCCAACACCGCTTGGTTTTCCGGGAAGAAGAACGCTATTGAGCTGCATGTGCTGCCGTACGATATACTGTGGCTTTTGTTTGTTGGCACGTACCATGTCATTGTGGTGGTGAGCTGGTTTGCGAAAACAGTGCCAGTGAAGCACACCACAAGAACCATGTATACTATAAGAATTTTTGCTGACAGTTTCATTGAATCATTCCCCCGTGATTCTGTTAACTCTAAAAATAACCGCTTTACCTATTATTAAACTTTTTGCTTCCCCGGCTGCGCCAGCACTGGGCGCACAATTGGTTTTGATTTAAAAAATCCGCAAAAGCACGAAAAAATTTGCGCCGCAAACAATGACACGCCGCGTTTTATGCGCCCGAATCCGCGAATTCTTGCGCGGGAATTGCGCAGAATTACCCAAACGCCCGAATTATTGCACTTTAAATCGCGAATTTTTTTTCCCATTTTATTTTTCAAAAAATTTATTCCACCCTCAGCGAAACGCCCAGCCTTGGCTTGCCTATCGCGACCATGCCCCTGCCAGAAACATATCTCCCCCTGTGCTCCGCAGCCCATTTGTCGTCCAGCCATGGTTCCGGGGAGTCTGAGTTAAAGCCGAGCAGGTAGGTCCCGTTCGGCGTGTCTTGGCGCACGCTGATTTTTATCACAATTTTCTGTATCCAGTTGGCGTCCATCACGGGATATGTGGGGCCGAGCAAAAAGCTTTTCGGTTCAGCCTCAACCGAAAAAAATTCTGATGCATTGCCGTTTTCCGGGAAAGAATGCGCGAGGCTCATGCCCTGCCAGGTTTCGATGCCGTACGCGGAGTGCACAAACGCCGTTATGTATATTTGGTTTCCCGCCTTGACCGAGTGGCTCTGTTCCGCGGGATAAACGCCGAATCCTTCCCTTCCCCAGCGTTTTAGGTCAGGCGCTTTCCAGTAGCGCAGCCCGATTTTTTCGAACTCAGGCAGGAACTCCGGCTGCTTGAAGTAAGCCTCGCCCAAGCCGGGCGCCAGCGCTGTTGTGCCGCCGCTCCTTACGCCGTGCATTTGTTTGCCGAAATCCTCCGACATTTCGGGCAGGTTGGCGAAAGCCTCGTTCACTGGCTTTTGCACAGGATTCCTATCCGCGTCAGGGAACACGCCGATGCCGTACTGGTTCCTGTCGGGATTTGGGAAGGGGTTTTGCTGTCCGGGCGGTGCGCCCAGCCCCTCTCCCTGTGCGCCCAGCCCGTCCACTTGCGCCAAGGTTAAAGCGCCGGTGGGGTTTCCGGATATCTGCAGCGACACGATGGCCGCTGCAAGCAAAATGACCGAGCCCGCCCAGAAAAATTTCCTGTTTTCCATTATAATTTCTCTCATAAATTCACCTATGACGTTGAATAGCTTGTCGCGTTCCTGTCGGTTGTGCCGGGCGCCACGTGTATGAAGTCCGCCCACGCCCATGCGTTCAAATCAACCGCCGTGGTGACGTTCGAGCCTATTAGCGCTTGCGAGGACGAGTTCACGTCGACGCAGCCGGTTGCAGCATCTCCGCTGCAAACCACCCCCCAGCCGTTGTACTGCTGCGACATCTTAAGCTTCAGGGTTGCGGGCAGCGCGGAGTTCAGGTCCATTTTCCATTCCAGCGCTGTCCCGGTGCTGCTCTGGTTGTCGAGGAAGAAAAACGACGGTCCTGTGGCTTCGTCGACCTGCCCTTCGCACGCCACCTGGTTCTGGTCGAAGTAGCCTGTGTTCGCGAAGTAGCATTTGTCGCATGTTCCTGTCTCGTTCTCCGGATAGCTTCCCTGGCCTGCGGTGCAGCCTGTTGCGGGCGGGAATAGCGCGAAGGTTAGGTCATATACCCCGGGGTTTACCCTGAAGTTGCTGTCGCTTGCGTTGAAATCCGTGTTTGTTCCGTTTGATACTTTTATTAGTATGTAGTAGTTGCCGTCGTAGATGCTCATTATGTTCCAGTCCCATTTGCACATGCTGACGTTGTTGTCCCATTTTTGCGAGGGGCACACCAGCGAGGTCAAGTTTAGGTCCTTCACTATTACTACGCCTGGGGTTCCTTCTGTGTTTTTCGTGCTGTAGTTTATGTCTACTTTCAGCCTGCTGTTTGCCGCCTCCAGCACGTTGAAGTCTATCGTGAGATTGCCGTCAACGCTGTAGCTGAATGAAGGCAGCGCTGCGTTGTCAGGCCAGCCATTGATTTTGCTCACATTGACATCGGGTGTCGGGTTTACCCTGAAGTTTTTGTCGCTTGCATTGAAATCTGTTAGGGTGCTGTCGCTTACTTTTATCAGAATGTAGTAGTTTGCGTCGCTTATTCCGCTTATGTTCCAGTCCCAGTGGCATTGCGAAACATTGTTGTCCCAGTCTTGTGATGGGCAGACCTCTGTTGTAAGGTTCAAATCCTCGACAATGACAGTGCCGTTGCCGTCGTTGGTTCCGACGGCATAATTGATGTCAACAGTAAGCCTGTCGTTGTTTGGGTCGAGCACATTGAAATCAATCGTAAGGTTTTTGTCCACCGCATAGCTGAAAATCTTCAAGCCAATGTTGTCCGCATAACCGTCGATTTTCGCGACATTGACATCAGGCGGGAGCGGCGGGGAATAAGTAAAAATGCTGATGTTTATGTCTGCTGGGTTGCCTGCCATGTCGCTTGCGTTAACGTCAATCGTGTTGCTGCCAACGGCAATTCCCGTTTCAGTGTAAGAGCACACATAGTTTCCGTCGCTTGCGGTGCAATTTGCGCCTGAATTGAAAACGCCTGATGTTGAGCCGTTTATCCCTGCCTTGATGCTGCTGATGTTTATGTCGCTGTGGTGCAGCTTGTTCACGTCAAAGGTAACGCCCTGCAATATCACAGTGCTGCTTTTCTGCGGCACGCGCAGGTAAATCTGCGGCTTGTTGTTGTCAACCATGAAATTGTTGTCGGAGGCGTTGAAGTCCAGGTCTCCGTTCCTGTTAAGGTCTATTGTGATGTAGTAGTTTGCGTCGCTCACTCCCGATATGTTCCAGTCCCAGTGGCATTGCGAAACATTGGTGTCCCAGTCTTGCGACGGGCAGACTTGTGTTGTCAGGTTTAGGTCGTTTATTATTACTGTTCCTGTTGCATGTGTTGGGCTGGTTGAGTAGTTTATGTCTATTGTCATTCTGCTGTTGTACGGGTCCTGAACGTTGAAATCAATGGTCAGGTTTCCGTCGCGTGCGTATGAGAATGCCGGCAGCCCTGTGCTGTCGTAGTATCCGTCTATTCTTGTCACGTTTACGTCCTGCGGTATCGGCGTGAATGTTTGCTCTGCTGTCCAGTTGCCCGCTTTTAGGCTGCTGTCGATTGTTTGAACGGCCCAATAATACGTTTTGACCGGCTTTGCCAGGTTGACGTCCTGACGTTGCATCATGTTTCCGAACAATCCGCCGTGCCCGCCGCCGTATCCGCTTGCTGAGGATTGCCCGCCGTATCGCGGGCTTACTGTCTGGTTTCCGTCTGGAGTTGTCCCGACCTTGAGGTTGTAGTACAGCCCGTTTGCTGTTGTTTCTATGTCACTGCCGTCTCCCCATTGCAGCCTGAGCTTTCCGTTTGAGTATGTTGCTGTCAGTCCTGTGTTTGGCGCTGATGGAGCGCTGTTTGGGTCGTTGAATCCTGCCGCGTCTGCTTGATTGTTGTAGTATACTTGTGTTCGAAGCGTGCCTCCGTTGTCGTTTCCTGTTGTTATTAGATCTAGGTCGCCATCGTTGTCAATGTCACCTAACGCTGGACCACCAGAGCTTACTCCCAGCAGGTTTTGGTCGTTTGAGAACGTTCCGCTGCCGTCGTTGTAGTATACTAATGTTCGAGGCGTGAGTCCGCTGTCGTACCCTGTTGTTATTAGGTCTATGTCCCCGTCGTTGTCAATGTCACCTAACACCGGACCGCTATAAAATACTCCCAGTAGGTTTTGGTCGTTTGAGAACGTTCCGCTCCCGTCGTTGTAGTATACCTGTGTTCGTGGCGTGCCTTCTTTGTCGTTTCCTGTTGTTATTAGGTCTAGGCTCCCGTCGTTGTCAATGTCTCCTAACGCCAAGCTGCCATCGTATACACCTAGTAGGTTTTGGTCGTTTGTGAATGTTCCTTTTCCGTTGTTGTAGTATACTTGTGTTTTTGTTCCACTGCTTGAGCCGTTGGTTGTCCCTGTTGTTATTAGGTCTAGGTCGCCATCGTTGTCAATGTCACCTAACGCCGAACCACCAGCGCTTACTCCCAGCAGGTTTTGGTCATTTGAAAATGTTCCTGAACCATTGTTGTAGTATACCTGTGTTCGATACGTGCCTCCGTCGTACCCTGTTGTTATTAGGTCTATGTCTCCGTCGTTGTCAATGTCTCCCAATGCCGGACCGCCATAGTATACTCCTAGTAGGTTTTGGTCGTTTGAGAACGTTCCGCTCCCGTCGTTGTAGTATACCTGTGTTCGATACGTGCCTCCGTCGTACCCTGTTGTTATTAGGTCCAGGTCTCCATCATTGTCAATGTCTCCTAACGCTGGACCACCATCACTTACCCCCAGTAGGTTTTGGTCGTTTGAGAACGTTCCGCTCCCGTCGTTGTAGTATACTTGTGTTCGGTTCGCTACGTTGTCCCACCCTGTTATTATTAGGTCTAGGCTCCCGTCTTTGTCAATGTCACCTAACGCCGAGCCGCTAAAGTATATTCCTCGTAGGTTTTGGTCGTTTGAAAAGTCTTGAATGTTGTTAACCGCAAAGTTGTTGTCGCTAGCGTTGAAGTCTGTAAGCGAGCCGTCACTAACTTTTATCAATATGTAGTAATTTGCGTCCGGCACCAGGCTTTTGCTGATGTTCCAGTCCCAGTGGCATTGCGAAACATTGTTGTCCCATTTTTGCGAGGGGCATACCAGCTCTGTCAGGTTTAGGTCTTCTGCCATTACTACGCCTGGGGCTCCTTCCGTGTTTGTTGTGCTGTAGTTTATGTCCGCAGTCAGCCTGGCGTTTGCAGGATGCAAAACGTTGAAGTCAATAGTAAGATTGCCATCCATTGCATAGCTGAAAGCCTTTAAGCCAGCGTTGTCGGCGTAGCCGTCAATTTTCGCGACATTCACGTCTGGCGCGGGGTTTACCCTGAAGTTTTTGTCGCTTGC